>WNGN01002606.1_pt1 | contig 18700 bp, 15 predicted proteins | sample 5400561 | NCBI WGS metagenome assembly WNGN01 (sample SAMN13153379, study PRJNA577476) | soil metagenome | isolation source: 115 cm soil or saprolite under Garry oak tree replicate 2 | place: USA:California | collected 2016-06-15
TGCCGAGCTTGAACATCTCCATCCTCCCTTCGAACAGCGCTGAATTACTTCCTGTCGCCGATGCCATAGATGGCCCCGCCGCGGGCGCCGACCCAGATCATGCCCTGCCACACGGCCGGGGTCGACTCGATGCATCCCGACAGCTGAACGCTCCAGATCTCGCGTGGCTTGACTGTTGGGCTCGAGATGTCGAAGTCGTGCAGGAGGCCCGCGCAGTCCCCCACCAGCAACTGGTCGTCGATGGCAACCGGCGACATCCACGTCGGCTTGGTCAGTCCCACCATCCGCCAGTACACCGCACCGGTCTGGTCGTTGACCGCCACGAGTTCGCCGTCGGTGGCGATCGCGTAGATGACGCCCTTGTAGTACGCCGGAGTTCCGAGGAGCCCGCCGTCCGGGAGGAGGCTCCCCATCCGTACGGACCACACCACAGGGTTGGTGGCGTTGTGAGGGTCGAGTTTCATCAGGCTCCCGATGGCGCGATCGATCGGCGCCGAACGCGTACGGTTGAGGTTCTCCTCGATGTGGCGAGCCACGATGAGGTCGCCCTGCGGGTCGATGACGATCGTCGCGTCCGTATCGTCTCCGTCCCAGAAGCGGAAGACCTGGCGGTAGTGCGTGCCACCGGCCAGGAGGTCGCTGATGTCCCACCCCTGGACCAGCCCACCCGAATTCGAGAAGTACACCACGCCGGTCCGCGCGTCGAAGGCCACGGAGTTCTCGATGGAGATGTCGTTGTCACCGATCGCCTGGATCAGCGCGGGGTCCCATCCCGGCACCAGCATCACGACCTTCGGGTCGACCTGGACGAGTCCGTTCAGGCCGTATCGACGGTGCAGCCTGATCACGTAGAAGTAGGAATTCTCCCCGCCCTCCAGCAGGTAATCTCCAACCTCGAGGGGAGCACCGTCCCAGTCGTTGTTCCACGTCGGGTTGGGCGCGCTCGTCATCGCGTCAAGGCTCCACAGTACGGTCGGCCTCGGTCGGTCCAGTGCCACCACCCGCAGGAGGTTGTCACGCGACCCGCCGTAGTAGAGGGGGTAGCCCTGGGCATCGGTCGTCGCAGAGCCCTTCGCCAGGTCTCCGGTGACGAGGTCGGGGCGAAGGGGCCGCCCCGTCATCCCGTTCAGGAAGTGGTAGCGGTCGTCGTAGGCGCCGATGCGGATCTCGATCTTGCCGTCAGGCCGTGGGGTGACGTTCGGCTGGCCGGTCCACCCCGTCCCGCACCAGACCCGTGTGGGAGCGTGGAAGGTGATCCCGCTGCCACTCGATCTTGCGCACAGGCCTCCCGCGGCCGGATACCGCCAGAGGATGTGCGGATGTCGGGGCAACGGACCCTGCCCGTAGTAGTCGCGGGTGGCATTTCCCCGGAACGTGGTCAGCCCCGGGAAGGCTGTGTTGATGGGCCCGGTCGTGCCGGCCGCGATGGGAAAGGATCCGGGCGATGCTGGATTCGAGGCCGAGCCTCCCGCGCTCTCCGAAGGGCCGGCGGCACCGCCCGATCGCGATCGCCAGACGAGCACGCCGGCCAGGAGAAGCACCAGCACCAGGAGGACCGGCCAGAACCGGGACCCCGAACGTCGTCTCGCTGTCCGCCGGCGCATCGTCATCACTCGCTCAGTAGTGGAGGTCGTACCGGAAGCCCTTGGCGGCGAGCGCCTCGTACGTCACGGCGGGAAGCGTCTCCTGGAACTGGGGGATCTGCACGGTGTAGGAAACCGCCCGCTTGAGACGCACGTGGTACGTCCCCACTTCCCGGCAGTGGACGAATCCCCGGACCGTCTCGGTGGTGAACCTCGCGTCCGACGAGGCGGTCGCTCTCGCCAGCTCCACCCCGTTCGGATCGAGGAACATCAGCTCAGTACGCAGGATGCTCGAAGGACTCTGTCGGTCGCAGGCGAGGGGCTCGAACATGGTGAAGGTGCCCTGAATCTGGACGCCGCGGGCCTGGCGGAGCTTGACCGCCGCCACCACGATCCCGGCCGCGATCACCAGGAGGGCGAGGATCCCTGCGACGACCGCACGCCAACGGCGGGCGGGCCTCACGAACATCGGCTTGCGAGACCCGGCTACTCCCACGCGCCCACGTCGTCCGTCATGGCCCGAGCTCACCGAAGTCCACGCGAGCCTCCTCCGTCGGACTCTACCGAGGACGGGCGCGAATCGCGCTCCCCCTGACCTCCCGGATCTTCGCCTCAGCTTGCCGACCGGGTGCCGAGGGGGAAATAATCCGATTGAACAGCCGTTCAGTTTTTGCGAGCGACCGAGGAGGATGCCTGATGGAAGGCCAGACAGGGTCAAGCACGCTGTACTTCGGGCCTTGGTACCGCAAGTCGCCCTACTTCGAGGCAACCCGGCGCTACGGATGCAAGGCCTACGACATCTACAACCACACGTACCTGCCTGGCTACTACGACGATCCCATCGTGGAGTACTGGCACCTCCTCCAAGCCGTGACCATCTGGGATGGCGTCGCCGTGAACTCGGGGATGGATGTGCAGATCCGGGAGCCGGATGTGTGGCCCCTGCAGGTGCAGGGTCCGCGATCCAAGGACGTGGTGGGCGTGCTGTTCGGGGACGACGTGGTCAACCTGCGCTACTACTGGTGCGCGGAAGCAGAGCTGGACGGGATCCCCGTCGTGATCAGCCGGACGGGCTGGACCGGCGAGGTGGGGTTCGAGATCTACCTTCGGGATGGAAGCCGCGGCGATGAGCTGTGGGAGCGGGTGATGGAGGCAGGCCGGCCCTACGACATCCGGCCCATCGCGCCGTGCGAAGCTCGACGGATCGAAGCCGGCATCTTCAACTATCGCTCCGACATGACGCAGGAGAACAACCCATTCGAGGTGACGGGCCTCGAACGGCTGGTCGATCTCGGTAAGCGGGCCGATTACATCGGCAAGGCGGCGCTCCAGCGCATCCATCGTGATGGCGTGAGCCGCAAGCTCATGGGGGTGGAGATCCCGGGCCAGGCGATGCCGTTCGAGCTGGCCGAGCCCTGGCCGGTGACCAACGGGAACGGCGCCCAGATCGGCCGGGTCACCGACGCCATCTGGTCACCGCGCCTCGAGCGCAACATCGGATACGCGTGGATCCCAACCGAGCTCGCATCGCCCGGGACCAGGATCAACGTTCGGACGCCCGATGGCGGGGCGGTCGAGGCGACCGTGGCAGCGCTGCCGTTCCTCGACCCGAGGAAGGAGATTCCAGCCCGCTGATAGACCCGAGCGATCGACGGCAGGTCTCGCCCCATGACAAAGTGCCTAGGGTCACGGCAGCTGGAACACGTAGATGCGGCCTTGAATGTTCTCCGGGAAGAGTTTGTCCGCGCTTCCGATGTAGACGGTGCCGTTGACGACGGTCGGTGAGGAAGAGACGATCGTGTCCCCGGTGAGACCGCTCCAGATGTTCGTGCACACGGGAGTTCCGCAAGGGCCTGCCCTCCATGCCAGGACTTCGTTGGTGTTCCTGCCCGCGTAGACGACCCCGTTTGCCACCGTGGGTGACGAGAGGACGGCCGCCTGCGCGCCCGATCCGAAGTCCGTCCACAGAGCCTGGCACTGAGCCTGGCCGCAGCCCGCCGCACGTGGCGCCTCCACACCCCGAGGCGCTGAACGCGGACAGGGCGTGCTGCGATCCGATGTAGACGGTCCCGCCCGCGACGGCCGGCGAGGACTCAAAGGGTGAACTCCCCAAGGCTCCGGTCCAGAGCGGCTGGCACGTGGCCGCCCCGCATCCGGCGGCCTTGAATGCGTAGAGCTTTCCGTCGTCGGAACCGATGAACACGACACCCTTTGCGACCGTCGGCGTGGACTCGATGGTGCCGCCGGTGGTTCCGGTCCAAAGTGGCTGGCACGTGGCGGCCCCGCACCCGTTGGCGTCGAACACGTACAGCTTGTGATCGAATGCACCCACGAACACCCTTCCGTTCGCCACCGCCGGAGACGACTGGAGGATGGACTGGGTCCCGGCCAGGCCCTGCCACAGAGGAGAGCAGACCGAGGCACCGCATCCCGAAGCCGAAAAGGCGTTGAGCTTGCCGTCGTTCGAGGAGGGCGAGGTTTGCGACCCGACGTACACGACACCGTTCGCCACGGTGGGCGAGTCGACAATCTGGGCAAGGCTCACCGAAGTCCAGAGCGGAGAGGTGCACAGGGACTGCCCGCACCCGGTGGAGGGGTAGGCCCACAGCCGCCCGTCCGTCGATCCGATGTACACCACGCCGTCCACGACGGCCGGCGAGGAGAAGTCGACGAGCATGCCGAGCTGCGCCTGCCAGGCCACGGTGAGCGAAGGCACGTTGTGCGCGTTCAGGACCGTCTCGAACGGATTGAAGCCCGTATGGTTCTGGTTGAAACGGAATTGCGTCCAGTTCACGTCCGCCGCGGGACCTGCGGCAGAGGCGGGCAGCGCGAAGGTGCCGCCGGCAAGCAGGCAAGCGCCGATGAAGGCAACGATTCGAACGATCCTCATGGCTTCCCCCTCGAGGTCGAGCTCGGGCCGGACCTCCCGCCCTTCTGGGGCTAATACGGGTGGGATCGCCCGCCGGATGCCCGGGTCGCCCACAACATCTCCACGGAACCCGAACAGGTGCAGCGTTGACCCTGCGATTGTGACAGCCTACCGTGGTGCGATGCAGCTCGAGTCCGCGGCAGAACGTCCTCGCAGGTTTCTCCTTGCCGGGCCGGTCCTGCGTTCCCTCGTGGCCTCGATGGCCCGACTCGCTGCGGTCGGTCTCCTCGCGATCGGAGTGAGCGGCCTGCTCGCCGGAGGGATGGGCCTGCTGTTCGGCAAGCGCTTCGTCGCCGGCGACCCTCCGGGGATCACCTACACGACTGCCCGGTGCGCCGATTTCTTCGAGTACGCGCCCGGCGCGAGCACATGCGAGGAAGCGGGCACCGAGCACCACTTCAGCGAGGTCGTGGATTACCGGGTGGCCGCAGGAGTGCTCGGCCTCGTGGTGCTCGGTTCCTACGCGTGGTGGCGCCGCCGGTCGCGCGCACGCGGCGAGGCAGCCCCCACTGACGCTCTCCCCGCAGGGTTCACCGCCACCGTGGCCACCGCCCTGTTCGGGCTCACCTCCGTCCTGCTCCTGGGCCAGACCCTGAACCAGATCGTGGTCCACGAGACCGCCGGCGTGGGCGGGTACCTGAGCGCGGCACCCGTGTCACTGATCGTGGCCGCGGCGTTCGCCCTGTCGCTGTACCGGACACTCCTGCGACGAGCCCGACAGAAGCCGGCTTAGCGTGGACGCTCGGGCGATCGCTCGGGCGAAGCCCGCCGGCCACTCTCAGGAAACCATGAGGTTCACCCCAGCGACCTCCCAGTTCACCGGCCCACGATGCCCTGAACCGATCACGGCCGTTACGCTGGAGATCGGAACTGGTTCATAGAACCACTCCGGTGTGAGAGAAAGGCCAAGGACATGGACGGTAACCGGTTCGATCCACAGGGTGAGGGACAGCCGACGCCCCCGGACGTCGAGGCATCCGAATCACCGACCGCTCCGCAGCCCCTCACTCCCGCCGAGTCGCCGGACGATTGGGAACCGACCGGCGCGTGGGCATCACCGGGTGGCTGGGGCCAGCCGGGCGCGGCCGGCGTCCCTTCGAGCGAGTCATCGCGTCCGCGCGGCCGGGCGGCCATCGCCGCGATCCTGGCGGCCCTCGTGCTCCTAAGTGCGGGGATCGGCATCGGCTGGGCCATCAACGGCCATCACAACGCAGCACTGACGGCGACGGAGGCTCCGCTCAGGCCCGGTCCTCAGACAGGCTCTTCCAGCGGTGCGCTCGACCTTCAGTCGATCGCGAACAAGGTCGACCCCGCAATCGTCGACATCAATACGGTCATCGACGCGATCGCGGGACACCCCGCGACCGCCCGGGCGGCAGGCACCGGCATGGTCGTGACCGCCTTAGGCGAAGTGCTCACGAACAACCACGTCATCGCGGGGGCCACCAGCATCAGCGTCACGTTCCAGGGGCGGCCGGGCACCTACGACGCCACGGTCATCGGTGCTGACCCGACGGACGATGTCGCACTTCTCCAGGTTCGGGGAGTCTCCGGGGTCCCCATCGTGGGATTGGCCGATTCCTCATCGCTCTCGGTGGGCCAGAAGGTCGCGGCGATCGGAAACGCGCTGGGCCTCGGCGGCACACCCCGGATCACCGCAGGTACCGTGTCGGCCCTGAACCAAACCATCTCCGTTCGCGGCGACACCGGACGGGTCGAGCACCTCACCAATCTCATCCAGACGGACGCACACATCAGCCCCGGAGACTCGGGTGGACCGCTGGTGAACGCGTCCGGCCAGGTCGTGGGGATGATCACCGCTGGCTCAAGGAGCCAGTTCCGAACGGAAGCTGCCCTCGCGTTCGCCATTCCTGTCAACAACGCGGTCGACATCGCGAACCAGATTCGGGAAGGCAAAGCCAGCTCCAAGATCATCCTGGGTCAGCCCGGCTTTCTGGGTGTTGCGGTGCAGGGACTGGACGCACGCACAGCGACGCAGCTCGGGGTGAGCTCTGGAGCGCTCGTGATCGAGGTCGTCCCTGGCACCCCGGCCGCCCACGCCGGAATGCAGGTCGGCGCGGTGATCACGGCGGTCGGCGGCCGCAAGATCGGCACCGCCGACGAACTCGGCCCTGCCATCTATGTGCACAAGCCCGGTGAGCGCGTCGAGGTGGTGTGGGTGGATGCAAGCGGCGCCCACTCTGCCGTGGTGACGCTGATCGCCGGCCCCGCGGTCTGAGGGAGACTAATCAGGGCTGGAGGGAGTCGGCAGCCCCGGCTGCCCGCCCTCCCTCCAGTTTCCCCGGATCCGTCAGTTCTCGACCGTGACGGTCGTCGTCATCTCCGGACCGTGGACAAGGCAGACCATCGTGTAGACCCCTGGCACCCTGGCCACGAACGTCGACGTCAGCGGGTTCACAAGCAACCCCGAGTTCACGAACTCCGTCGGGTCTCTCAGGGCGTTCGAAGCGGTCGGGGTGACCGCCTCTGGGTTGAACGCCGCCTGGAATTGGCTGGGGTCCGCGCAGTCAAGGGGCGAGTTCGCCGGGGTATCCGGACCCGGAACCTCGCACTGGGTCGTGACGAACGGCACGGAATCAGCTGCGGTGGCTGGGAACGTTGCCGTATGGATTTCGAAGTTCCCGAGGACCTTTACCTGGTCGCCGACGTGAACAGTGAGGCCCGAGTTCACGTACTCGTTCGCCGTCACATTGGCGAAGAAACCGCCCGCGCTGATGGTCCAGAGGGAGTGCCCGTTGTGCGCGGTTACCGTCACTTGCTGGGCCAGCGAGTCCGCCTGAACGCCGTCGACGCGATTCGCTTGAAAGGCTTGCTGGGCCGCGAGCTCCGCGACCTCCTGCGGGCTGCGGATGTGCTCATCGGACGGAACGACGTCCACGGGGATCTCCATCCCCGGGTGCAGCAGGCAGAGCAGTGAGTACGAGCCGACGGGCGCGGTCACCTGAACCGCGAACGAGGGCTGAGCTCCCGGGTTGGGGAAGTTCACGCCGCTGGTCACGACCGAGGATCCATCGAACGGGCATGGCGTGATCTGGTCGCCGCATCCCGGGGGGGACGGGAACAGGACCGACGGGTTGATCACGTTCTCGTCGTCGTCGCCACCCACCTGCGAGTCGGGTACGACCACCTCATACGGCCCGCCCGGCCCTTGGTTCTGGGCTCGCCATCCCTCGGGATCGTCGGTGTTCACGAGCGTGGCGGTGTGCGGCGTGTCCGTCCCCGACCATTTCGCATGGATCACGTCCCCGCCATGCACCTGGATCGCGTTCGGGAAGAACTTGAGGAACGCCCATGGCTCCCCGGCGTGGGCACGAGCGTCGAGGTGAATCGTGAACGTCTGCGACTGCGTCTTGGCCGGACGCGCGCCGGCCGGCGTCGCCGCGAACGCCATCATGGCAGCCGCCACCAGCAACGACAGCAGCCAAACGGGCACTTTCTTGCTCACCATCGGACCACCTCCCCGTGGACTCATACCTCGCCAAAGACGCATCGTTCCACACCGGCTCACGCTCACCAGGCGTGGAAACGCGCAAAGGATACTCAGGACCCTCGCAGCCGATCAAGAGCAGCCGAAAAAGAGCAGCACGCCTCGACTCTAGGTCGGGCCCAGCGCCGACTCGAAATCGTAGGCCTTCTCCCCGTGCTGACTGAGATCGAGACCGAGGTCCTCGGCCTGCTCGCTCACCCGCAGGCCCATCGTGTGCTTGATGGCCAGAGCGATGAGCGCCGAGACGACGAGCGAGTAGGCAGCCACGCTCACCACCGCCAATGCCTGGTGAGCAAGGAGGATCGCGCTGCCGCCGTAGAAGACCCCGTCCTTGCCGCCGATCGCTGCGGTGCCGAAGAACCCGATGAGGACGGCACCGAGGGCCCCGCCAACGAAGTGGACGGCGAGGACGTCGAGTGAGTCGTCCAACCTGAGCTTGAACTTCATGCCGACTGCCAGGGCGCAGAAGGCCCCGGCGGCAACGCCGATGACCGTGGCCCCCAGGAGATTGACGAAGCCGCAGGCTGGGGTGATGGCGACCAGGCCGGCCACCGCGCCCGACGCCGCACCGAGAGGGGTCGACTTCCCGTTTCTCACCTTCTCCACCACGATCCAGGCGAGCAGGGCCGCCGCGGTCGCCGTGTTGGTATTCAGGAACGCGTGGGCCGAAAGGTTGTTGGCCCCGAGCGCCGATCCGGCGTTGAAACCGAACCAGCCGAACCACAGAATGCCGGCTCCAAGCACGGTGAAGGGCACGTTGTGCGGCTCCATCGAGGTGCCGGGCCAGCCCTTGCGCCGGCCGGCGACGAGCGCCAACCCGGCGCCACCCATGGCGGCGTTGATGTGGACCACGGTGCCGCCGGCAAAGTCCTCGGCGCCCCGCTTGGCCAGCCAGCCGGTAGGAGAGAAGACCCAGTGGGCGACGGGGGCGTAGACCAGCACCGACCAGGCAATGGCGAAGACCACGAACGCGCCGAACCTGATCCGATCGGCCGACGAGCCGGTGATCAGCCCGACCGTGATCACGGCAAACATCATCTGGAAGATGACGAACACCACAGGCGGGATCGTCTGCGCCAACGATCCGGCATACCCGGGGACGGGCTGGGTGTCGATATGAAGCAGGCCCGCGAAGTGGAACGTGCCGATGATGCCATGCCCACCCCAGTCGACCCCGAAGGCCAGGCTGTAGGTGAGCCATGCCCAGAGGACCCCGACGATGCCCATCACAACGTAGTTCTGCATGAGCATGCCGAGGACGTTCTTGCGCCGGACCATGCCCGCGTAGAAGAAGGCCAGTCCCGGGGTCATGAAGAGCACAAGTGCGGTACTGGCCAGCACCCAAGCTGTGTCGCCAGCGCTGACGTGTGGCAATGCCCCCCCTTTCGTTGAGCGGGCCGGCTGCGGACCGTGTCATAACAGCCTCGTCGGGCGGGCGCAACCCTCTCCCGCAACACCGTCTACCCTTGTCCGTGGGACGGAAAGGAGGTGCGGCCGTGGCGGACGACATCAAGAACGCGTGGGGCGAGGTCGGGGAGAGCTTCGCCGACCTCGGGCGGCGGGTGAGCGAGCACTACCGGAAGCTCGGCTCGGAGCAGGCCGCGACGCCCGATCAGGACAAGGTGCGCGACGCGCTGCGCACGATCGCCGACCAGCTCGATCAGGCTTTCACGTCGCTCGGCGATACCCTGCGGGACCCGGGCGCGAAACAGAGCATGGACCGGGTGGTCAAGACGTTCGGCAACGCGATGAACACGACCTTCGAACATCTCGGGGAGAAGTTCCGCGGACGGCCGCAGCCCTAGCGAACTTCTCCGAAGCGCTCATCAGGCGCCGATGTCGGCCAGCAGCTCCTTCGCATTGGCCGACGACACGACGTTCCCCTTCTGCTCGAAGAGGTCCCGCGCCTTGCGGATCATCGGTTCGGCTTCGCCGGGACGCCCTGCGATCACCATCACTCGAGCCAAGTCCAACAGCACCATCCCATGGGCATCGGGCTGCTCGGTCCCTTCGATCAGGGCGACGGCCTCGCGGAGCAACCCCTCCCCTTCATCGATCCGTCCCAGACGCGCGAGCGTCTTCCCTCGCGCGCACCGCCACAGTACCTGCGTCTCCACGTCACCGGGCGCCGCGCTCTCCTCGCTCACCCGGCTGAATCGCTCAGCCTCCTCCAGCCGCTCCTGGCCATACATGACCTGGGCCAGCCACGCGGACGTCGTCGCCAGGTACGCGCGTTCGCCGATCCGCTCGAGGGCGTCGTAGTCACGACGAAGCTCGCTTTCGGCCGCATCGAGGTCACCGGCGAGCATCTCCACGGGTCCGGAGTCGATCGAGACGAGCGCGGCTGCCAACGTGCCCCCCAGATCCTCGTAGATCGCCCGGCTCCTGCGGTAGAGATCGCGGGCCGGATCCGGACGGCCAGCCAGGGCATTGAGGCGAGCCAGGGCAAGCAGCACCAATGCCTCGGCTCGCAGGTCCCCATGCGCCTCCTTGAGCAGCTCCCCGCATCGGGCCAGTGCCTCGGGCACCGGCATGGGACCGTACAGCGCGGACTGAGCGTAGGCGGACAGGTTTCGGGCCTCCTCCCGCCGGTCGCCGGCGAGCCGGGCGTGCTCGAGCGCACGCCCGACCGCGTCCTCGGCCGCCGCGAACCGGCAGGCGGTTCCGTGTACGTAGCCTTCGAGCGCCCAGGCCTTTGCAAGACCGAGATGGTCTCCGGCTTGCTCGAACGTGGCGATGATCGGCGAGAGCTCCTCGAGGGCTTGCCCTGCCCAGCCTCCCGGGTCGGTGGAAAACCGGATCATCAGGCGAACCACCCGAGCCCGGCACTCGAGCCTGTCGTCCCCGGTGGTCGATGCGCCACCGATGGCCTCAGCCAGGACCGCCTCAGCCCTGTCGAACTGGCCGAGGTCCATGAGCGCCTCCGCGAGCAAGGGGAGCAGCTGCAGTCGCACCGCCGACTCCGTTGGAAGCATCGAGGCGGCGCGCTCGAGAAGATTCGCGGCAGCCGGGGAGTCCCCGCGCGCCAGGGCACGTGTCCCCGCGGCGCCAAGCCTCGCGCTGCCTCGTTCGCCGACGGCTCGCGTCCGCTCGTCGGGCTGGCCGAGCTCGAGGCGAAACCGGAAGACCTTCTCCAAGTGATAGCCGAGGATCTCCTCGAATTCGAGCATGCGGGTACCGGCCCTCGCTTCCACCCAGTCGGCGAAGCCCTCGTGGAATTCGGCGCGACTCTTCTTGAGTAGGCCCCGGTAGGCCGTGTCCTGGATCAGGACATGGAGAAAGCGGAACGTATCTTCGCCCATGAACGTCGATGCCCCCAGGCCGATCAGTTCCTTGCGCACGAGTGAGATAAGGCTCGGCCGCACGCGATCCCGCAGTGGCTCGGGCACGAGCGCCTCGATCGCTCCCCGGTAAAAGACCTGGCCGATCACCGCGCCACGGTCGATGACGCTTCGCTCTTCGGCGAGGAGCCGGTCCAGCCGGGCGGCGATCAACGCCGAGATCGTGGGTGGGATCGAGAGCGTCGACACTGGCCCCGCGGCCACCCATTCCCCTTCAGCGCCCTGCAGGAGGGTCCCGTCGTCGACCAGCATGGAGAGCATCTGTTCGACGAACAACGGGTTGCCCTGAGCCGCCTCGACGATCCGGGGGCCGACCTCGTCCGGCAGCCGGGCGCTCCCAAGGAGGTTCTCGGCCACCTGAGCGCTCTCCTCGCCGGACAAGGGCTGCAACGCGAGGAGCTCGGTGTTCGCGTCCCCCTGGCCCCAGCTCGGCCGCTCGTCCAAGAGGTCGTGTCGCGCGGTGCACAGGATCAGGATGGGCGCGGCGTGGGACGAGCGGGCCACGTGCTCGATCAGGTCGAGGAGGGTGGCCTCCGCCCAGTGGATGTCATCGAACACGATCACGGTCGGTTGCCTGGCCGCAACAGCTTCCAAGAGCTTGCGGGAGGCCCAGAACGTTTCCTCGATCGGGTACGCACTGCTGGAAAGGCCCATCACGGCAGCCACCCGGTCCACGATCTCCTGCCGCTCGGAGGCGTTGTGCTCCTCCGATTCGTTGCCAAAGAGCGCGGCGATCTTCTCGCGTGCCGGCTCAACCTGGTCGGCTTCCCCGATCCCCGCGGCTGCCCGGATCACCTCGGCCAGAGGCCAGAACGTGATCCCCTCGCCGTACGGAAGGCATCTGCCGCGCAGGGGCCGAACTCGCGCTTGCATCCTCTCGATGAACTCCGCGATCAGCCTGGACTTTCCGACGCCCGCCGGACCGACGATGGTGACTACCTGGCATCCGCGTTCGGTCGCCGCGCGTTCGAATGCCTCCGACAGCCGAGCCAGCTCTTGGGCCCGGCCCACCATCGGAGCATCGTGCCTGCGCGCATACCCCTCTGCTCCGTGAACCGAGACGAGCCTGTACGCGGCGACCGGGTCGGCCTTGCCCTTCAACTCGAGGGGCTCCAGCGGCTCGACTTCGACGGCGTCTCGGACCAGCCGATACGTCGGGTCGCCGATCAGCACTTGCATCTCGGGCGCGGCCTGCTCCAGGCGGGCTGCCACATTCACTGTGTCCCCGGTGACCAGACGCTGGCCCGTGGTCACGTCTCCCGAGACCACCTCGCCGGTGTTGACTCCGATCCGGTTGATGAGCCGGACACCCCATCGTTGCTCCAGCTCCGAGTTCAGCTCCAGAAGCGCCACGCGCATCTCCATCGCGGCTCGGACCGCGCGCAAAGCATCGTCCTCATGCACCCTGGGCAGGCCGAATACCGCCATCACCGCGTCGCCGATGAACTTCTCTACCGTGCCCCCATGGCGTTCCAGGACACGTCGCATCTCGGTGAAGTAGCGGGTCAAGACGCCCCGAAGCGACTCCGTGTCGATGCGCTCTCCAAGGCTGGTCGAACCCTTAAGGTCGCAGAAGACGACCGTGACCGTCTTGCGGACCTCCTCGGCGGCCAGCGACGGGCCCAACTCGGCCCCGCAGAAGCCGCACAGGCGGAATCGGGCCGGATTCTCTTCACCGCATCGGGGGCATACCCGCACGGCCCTTGAGTCTACGGTGAGGTGCCTTGGGAGCTACCCCGGACGCCAGCTGGGGTCGCCCTCACCGGACCAGTAAACCGTGTACTGGAAACTCCCATCGGGAAGCACGAACTTGCGATGAACGCAGGGATCGGGGTCGTCACGGTTGCCCTTGCAATTCGCCAGCGGGGTATAAGTGAGGCCATCCGAACTCTCGCGGATCGTGGTCTTTTGGATGTTGGTGCCCGGGGGGATGGAGCAGACGTCGTACGTGAAGACGAGGGTAAGCCAATTGCCCTGAGAAGCGACCGGCTGCATGGTGCCGATGATGAGCCGGCGAAAGAGCGGGCACGCGCCCGAAGGTGGGGGCGGATTGGTGGTGGTGAGCCCGATCGACACGTTGCCGGAGACGCCGGTGGGCACGGTGATCGAGGAGGTGTCGAACACGCCCAAGTCGGGCCGGGGTCCTTGACCCTCGGGGTCGGTGGTCACGAACCCGCCGTCTTCCACCTCTTGGTCGACCCCCAGGCACGGTGTCTCGAGCGTCGTGTCAGCCTCTGACGCGTTGTTCGCCGGGTCGGGGTCCAGCTGGTCACCCAGCACGATTGCGGAGTCGGTGATCGAGGCCGCGAGGCAGGGAGTGTCCACGACGAAGCTCGCGGTCGCCGAGGCTCCGACCTGCAGCGTACTGAGGTCGCAGGTGGCGGGAGTGGACATCACGCACGTGCCCTGGCTCGCCGATGCGGAAACCAGGGTCGAGCCCCTCGGGATCGAATCGACGAGGATGACACCCGTCGCCTCGTCCGGACCGTTGTTCCTGACCGTCATCCCGTACGTCACGTCGGCCCCACCGGGCAGGATCCCAGGAGTACCGGTCTCGGTTACTGACAGGTCGGCGGAACCGTCGGCACCGGCACGGGCACTGGACGTTCCCACCCCAAGGAGCGCGAGCGTCACGCAACTCGCGACGACCCACCGACCCTGTCCCCTCCACACCATGACCGAGACATTCTCCGGGTCGGTGATCTGGCAACGCAAGCCCGGGCCCGCGATCCGCGACCACCTCGACGCTCGCTTGGCAGCGCGACCCGACGGCGTCACCTATCCTAGAGCGTCGATGCTCGGGTTGATCTCGAAGTCCCCCGTAACCCTCGCCCTGGTCGGCGGCATCCCCGTGATCGTCCTATCTCTCGCCCTGATCTGGGCACGGCCCCACAGGACGCCGGCGCTGTGGGGAATCGTGTCGATCCTGCTGGTGGGCGGCCTGTTCGCCGGCGTCTGGGCCGCGCTCACATCGACCGGGGGCGGGACGGCCACGGCCGCCGAGGCGCCCGCACCAGGCGGAAACTCGTCGGCCCTGGCAACTTGCTCGCCCAGCGGGACGACGCTCCAGATCACGGTGCACAACATCCACTACAGCACGACGTGCTTGGCCGCGCCCGCCGGTGCTCCGTTCACCATCGACTTCAACAACCAGGATCCGGGGACCACCCACAACCTCCACATCTTCACGGCGGACCCCTCCACCCACCCTGGCGCGGCGACGCTCTTCGCCGGCGAACTGGTCACCGGGGTGGCCAGCGCGACCTACCAGGTCGGCGCGCTCTCAGCAGGAACCTACTTCTTCCACTGCGACGTCCATCCGACGAAGATGTTCGGCACCTTCATCGTGGCGGAGACCGGCTAGCGCCCCCAGTCCTGACCCGCTCCGACGAGGTGTGCCCCGCCTCCCGCGTTGTGGAGTACATTCGGGCATGAGCGTTCGAGGGAAGGAGGTGGCATGAACACGCGCTACGTGCGCCTCACCGAACCCCTGGTTCGTGACGGCGAGAAGACGGCCGGGGCGGCGTCCCTTCGCCCGGCTTCCTGGGAGGAAGCGCTGGACCGCGCCGCGGCCGGCTTCGCCGCAGCCAGGCACCGAGGTGGGACGCGCAGCTTCGGCCTGTTCAGCTGCTCGAAGGCGACGAACGAGATGAACTTCGTGGCCCAGAAGTTCGCCCGGGCGGTCATGGGCAGCAACAACGTCGACAGCTGCAACCGCACCTGACACGCGCCGAGCGTCGTCGGTCTGGCGACGGTCTTCGGTGCCGGGGGCGGCACCAGCTCATACGAGGAGATCGAGAACACGGATCTCGCCATCCTGTGGGGGTCGAACGCCCGCGAGACCCACCCCATCTTCTTCCACCACGTACTGAAGGGCGTGCGGAACGGCGCGCGCCTGTATGTGGTCGACCCACGGCGGACCGGCTCGGCGCAGTGGGCCGATATATGGCTCGGCCTTGACGTCGGATCGGACATCGCCCTGGCAAACGCGATGGCTCGGGAGATCCTGCACGCCGGACTCGAGAACCGCGCGTTCATCGAGCGGGCCACCACCGGGTTCGACGAATACGCGGCCTGCGTGGAGGCCTATCCCCTGGAGCGCGGAGAACGGGACACGGGCGTGCCCGCCTCCGCCATCCGGGAACTGGCTCACGCCTACGCGAACGCCGACCGGGCGCAGATCTGCTGGACCCTCGGCATCACCGAGCACCACAACGCGGTCGACAATGTGCTGGCGCTGATCAACCTGGCTCTGCTCACGGGCGGGGGCGACATGGGAGCCATCCCAAACAAGCTGCCCGGCTTTCAGGACATCGAGAAGGATGACGCGGCCAGGGCGAAGTTCGAGGCTGCGTGGGGTGTCACCGTTCCTCCGAACTATGGCTGGCACCTCTCGGACATGTTCGAGGCGATGGAGCGGGGCGAGCTGACCCATCTCTACGTGATCGGCGAGAACCCGGCGCAGTCCGAGGCCGACGCGCATCGAGCCCTCCGCCTGTTGGAAGGGCTCGAGCACCTGGTGGTCCAGGACATCTTTCTGACGAAGACGGCCTCGATGGCCGACGTCGTCCTGCCGGCCACCGCCACGTGGTGTGAGGCGGAAGGGACGGTGACGTCGAGCGAACGTCGCGTGCAGCGGGTGCGCAAGGCGCTAGAACCGCCTGGGCAGGCCCGAGACGACATCCTCATCATCTGCGACCTCGCTCGCCGCCTCGGCCGGGAATGGGGCCAACCCGCAGCGGAGGACGTCTGGAACGAGCTCCGTTCGCTCTCGCCCATGCACGCCGGCATGAGCTACCGGCGCCTGGAGGAGCTGGGAGGGATCCACTGGCCCTGCTACGACGAAGATCACCCGGGCGAGCAGTTCCTGCACGCCCGTCTCTGGGAGGAGGATCCGGAGAAACGTGGGCGACTCGCGCCGTTCAGCGTCGTCGAACAGGAGCCGCCCGTCGACGAACTCACCGAGGAGTTCCCGATCCGGCTCACCACCGGGCGGCGGCTTGACTCATTCAACACGGGGGTCCAGACAGAGGGATATCGATCCCCCATGCGCCGGGGCGAGTCGCTCGACATCTCGCCCGAGGACGGCGAGCGCTACCGAGTGGCCGAGGGCGAACGGGTCCGCGTGAGCTCACGCAGGGGAACACTCGAGGTGCCGGTGCGCTTCGACCCATCACTCCGGCCGGGGTTGGCCTTCATGACCCTGCACTTCGGCGACGAGGTGATGACCAACCTCCTCACCATCGACGCGACCGACCCGAAGTCCGGGACGGCCGAGTTCAAGGCCACGGCCATCCGAATCGAGAAGCTTTCCGCCACGGTGGGGGCCTGACCGTGGATCTCCACCTCATCGACGCCCCGCCCACGCCCCAGGAGGTGGCGGCCGTCGACGAGGTAGTCGGACTACCGGAGACCGGCTGGGCGGGAGGCGAGCGGCGCCCCGAGCTCGAGGGGCACGTCGCGTACGGCGGTTCGTCGGCCCGCTCCAAGCGGCATCTGCTCCTGCCGGCGCTGCACGCTGTGCAGGACCGGATCGGCTGGATCAGTCCGGGTGCGCTCGGGTACGTCTCGAGACGGCTGACGGTGCCGCCTGCCGAGGCCTATGGCGTGGCGAGCTTCTACGCGATGTTCTCGATGGAGCCCCGCCCCCCCGCCGTCGTGCATGTGTGCGACGACCTCGCCTGCCGGGTGAGCGGGGCCGAGGACCTGTGCCGCGAACTGGAGCGGGAGATCGGCCCGCAGAGGGTGGAAAGGGAAGGCGCGATGTGGGTTCGAAGCCCGTGCCTCGGCACGTGCGAGACTCCGCCGGCGGTCCTTGTTCAGGGACACGATGAAGTCACGGACAGAATCCTGGGCCTCGCCGGCCGAGACCGGACGAAGGAGTCAGCCGTCGCGCCTTCTCTCGATCTTCGGCGACCGGAAGAACGCGACTCGCTTCGCCTGCTGCGACGTGTCGCTGTGGTCGACCCCACGAGCCTGGACGACTACCGCGCCCATGGTGGATACGAAGCCCTTCGGGTCGGCGTCGGGCTCGGGCCCGATGGGGTCATCCGCGAGGTCAAGGACTCGAAGCTTCTGGGTCGCGGTGGCGCCGCGTTTCCGACCGGAGTGAAGTGGGAGGCCGTGGCCAAGCAACCGGTTCGCCCCCACTACTTCGTGTGCAACGCCGACGAGTCGGAGCCGGGAACGTTCAAGGACCGCGTTCTCATCGAAGGTGACCCGTTCGCCCTCGTCGAAGCGCTCACCATCGCGGGCTTCGCGACCGGAAGCGAGCAGGGCTACATCTACATCCGCGGCGAATACCCCCTGGCTCATGAGCGGCTCTGGGGCGCCATCCAGCAGTGTCGAGCTCGAGGGTTCCTCGGCCCAGACGTCATGGGGGCGGGGTTCGCGTTCGACGTCGAACTCCGGCGCGGGGCGGGGGCCTATATCGCCGGCGAGGAGACCGCGCTGTTCAACTCGATCGAGGGATACCGGGCCGAGCCCCGGAACAAGCCGCCCTTCCCCGTGGAGCGCGGCCTGTTCGGCATGCCGACCGGGATCAACAACGTGGAGACGCTCGTCAACGTCCTGGAGATCCTCCGGATCGGGGGCGCGGCCTACGCGCGAGTCGGAACGCCGGAGTCCACCGGCACGCGGCTGTTCTGCCTCTCAGGGTGCGTCGAACGGCCGGGCTTGTACGAGGTGGAGTTCGGGACGACGCTCCGCGAACTGCTCGAGCTGGCCGGCGGAGTCCGGAATGGCCGCCCGCTGCAGGCCATCCTGTTGGGAGGCGCCGCGGGGACCTTCCTCACTCCCGACGAGCTCCATCTCCGGCTCACTTTCGAAGACACCAGGGTCGCGGGCGCTGCGCTTGGCTCGGGCGTGGTGATGGCCTTCGACGACACGGTCGACCTCGACGACATCCTCCTGCGCGTCGCCCGGTTCTTCCGCGACGAGTCCTGCGGACAGTGCGTGCCCTGCCGAGTCGGAACCGTGCGGCAGGAAGAAGTGCTGCACCGCCTGCGCCTCGGCCATCCGTTGGGCTCCCGAGATGACGAGCGCAAGATCCTGTCCGAGATCGGCCAGGCCATGCAAGACGCCTCCATCTGCGGGCTGGGACAGACGGCATCGAGCGCGGTCAAGTCGGCGATCGCCAAGCTCGGCGCGTTCGGCGGGAGCGCAAGGTCGTGAGCCCCGTTCCCGTTGGCCCGCCCAGACGCCTGATCGAGCTCACCATCGATGGACAGAGCGTTCGCGTCCCGGAAGGCACCACCATCCTGCAGGCCGGCCGGACGCTCGGGATCGACACGCCGACCCTTTGCTACTTGGAGAGCCTGACGCCGGTCAACGTGTGCCG
>WNGN01004778.1_pt1 | contig 18685 bp, 14 predicted proteins | sample 5400561 | NCBI WGS metagenome assembly WNGN01 (sample SAMN13153379, study PRJNA577476) | soil metagenome | isolation source: 115 cm soil or saprolite under Garry oak tree replicate 2 | place: USA:California | collected 2016-06-15
CCGGGGAGCCCGTAAGCCCGCCGACCGAGGCCGTCGCCGTTGGCGTGCCGGCGATCGTACCCAAGGTACGGGTCGCCGTGGCGTTGCCGGTGACATCAGTTGTCGATTGCGCGGGCGCGATCGTCCCGCTGTTGGGCGGGACCGCCCAACTCACGGGCACACCGGCCACTGGGGCCCCGGCCGCGTCGAGCACCTTCACCGAGTAAGCCCCCAGCGCGGTACCGACCGTGGCGGTCTGCCCGTTGCCACCATTCAGCGCGATGCTGTTTGCCAACGACGCGATCCCCTGGGCGGTGAACGTCACCGCCGGGAGGCCGGTCGCCGTCGCACCAAGCGTGTTCAAGCCGGCAAGGAGGCCCAGGGTCCAGGTGGGCGACCGCGCGATCCCGGCCGTGTCAGTCGTGACGGTCGCGGGAGTCGCGAGGCTGCCGCCTCCGAGGCTGATGCTGAAGGTGACCGGGATGCCGCCAACCGCGTTCCCATACTGGTCGCTCACACGCGCGGCGGGGTTGATGGACACCGCACTCCCGACGAGCGCCGACTGGCCGTCGCCCGCGAACGCCACCAACTGCGACGGCACGTCAACGAGACCCGTTGCGCTGAACGTGATCGGACTGCCGGTGAGTCCGGTCCCGCTCACTTGGACAGCGTTCGCGCCGACGAGCGTGCCGAGCCGCCAGCCCCCGACGCTCGCGATACCCGCTGAGTCCGACACGGGGGTCGCGTTCACGACGCTCCCGCCTCCCGAGGGCACGGCCGCGCTCAGGGTCGTGCCGGAGACATGATTGCCGAACTGGTCCACGATCCTGACTTGCGGGACAATGGGCACGACCGTGTTCACGATCGCCGACTGGAGATCGCCCGCGACCTTGACGATGCTGGCTGCCGCACCCGCCAACCCGGTCGCGGTGAACACCACGGGTGTCACACCCGGTGCGCTCGCCGTCAGGGTGTTCGGACCCGCGATCGTGCCGAGTGTCCAGCTGCCCACAGTGGCGACGCCGGCGGCGTTTGTGAGCTGCGTGCCGCCCGTCAGACTTCCGCCGCCGCCGCTCACGGTGAACGTCACGCTCGCCCCGGCGACGGGATTGCCACCCGCGTCCTTGAGCAGCACCGCAGGACGTGTGAGCAGCGCAGTCGCCACGGTCGCGAGCTGCCCGACGCCCGCGACGGCGAGAAGCTGCGCGGGTGGTCCGGCGAGCGCGACGACGCCAAAACTCACGGGGCTGCCGCTGAGTCCCGCGGCGGCCGCCTCGAACGTCTGGCCGCCGGGCAGCCCACCCAAGGTCACGGTCGTGCGCGCGTGCCCGGCGCCATCGGTCACGACGACGGAGTCTGTCACGCTGCCACCCCCGGTGAGCGCCCGGAAGTGCACTGGAACCCCGCCCACACCCAAGCCGTCGGCGGCGCGGGCTAGGACCTCGAGCGGCAGGCCAAGCAGTTGGCCGACTGTGTCGATCTGACCGCCTCCCGCGAAGGCGAGCAGCTGCGAGGCGGGGGGCGTGAAGGTCGCCGTCACGGAATCGGTGGCGCCCGATGGCGTGCGCGCCCGCACCCACACGGCACCGCGGGCGGCGGGCGCCCGCAACATCCCGAAGAAGTTGATGGGTGCGGCCGTTGGGTCGCTCGTGCTCCACGACACGAAGAACTGCGACACGGGGACGCCGCCGTTGAAGGCCTGCGCTCCAAGCCGCAAAGAGTCATTCAGAAGAATGAAGGGGCTACGCGGCAGAATCACCACGCTGTCTGCCGTAGGGCCGATGTAGGTCGTCACAGGAATCACGGGCGGCGGCGGGGGAGTGGGCACGCGCACCGGGCTCGTCCCAGTGAACAGCGGTATCGTACCGCTCAGCGCAACGACCGAGACATTCAGCGTCTCAGGAGAGGCGACGAGCGGCACCCGGAGCTCGAGCGCGAGCTCGGTGGCGCCGGGCGGCAAGGCGACCGTCGTATCGGCAAGCGTATCGGACACAGGCCGCACGACCACGAACCGGACGTGATCGATGGTCAGACCGAAAGCGGCAAGGGCCGCCCTGGACGGCAGTACCGGCGCGACGGCGATTCGGGCCAAGGCGTGAGGCTCGAATGCGTCGCGGCAGGTGGCGAGGGTGAGCAGCAGGATCAGCGCCGGGACCGCGCGGGCGCACCCGGCGAGCAAGGGGTCACGGCGGGACATTAGAGCCAGCGAATTGACCTCCGTCCACACTGCCGGTCAAGACGATATCTTTGGCGGTCATGCGTACCGCACGTCGCACGCACGGCTTCACGGAATCGGTTATTCGTGGGATGACCCGGCTCGCGAATGAGCACGGGGCCATCAACCTGGCTCAAGGCTTCCCGAACTTCCCCTGCCCCGACGTCTTAAAAGACGCGGCGGCCCGCGCGATCCGCGATGACGTCAACCAATACGCCATCACTTGGGGTGCTGCCCGCCTCCGGAACGCGTTGGCCGCGAAGTACCAAGATTGGTATCGCATGGCCATCGATCCAATGACGCAGGTCACAGTGACCTGCGGGGCGACCGAAGCAATGGCCTCATCGCTACTTGGGATCGTGAACCCGGGCGACGAAGTCGTCGTGTTCGAGCCGTTTTACGAGAACTACGGGCCGGACGCGATCCTCTGCGATGCCAAGCCGGTCTTCATCCCGATGCCCGCCGAGGGGCCGATCGACCTGGATCGGCTCGGCAAAGCCTTCAGCGCGAAGACGCGTGCCATCATCGTCTGCACCCCGAATAATCCCACGGGCCGGGTTCTGTCACGCGCCGAGCTCGAGGCCATCGCGGACCTGTGCCAGCGGCATGACGCCTTCGCGGTCACCGACGAGATCTACGAGCACATCTACTACGAGGGCGAGCACATCCCCATCGCCACATTGCCCGGCATGGCGGATCGCACGATCACGATCAGCGGCGCGTCCAAGACGTTCAGCATCACCGGGTGGCGCATCGGCACAATCGTCGCACCGCCCGACGTGACCGATGCGATCCGCAAGGTGCACGACTTCCTCACGGTCGGCGCGCCCGCTCCGCTCCAGGAAGCCGTGGCCGTGGCCATGGAGACGCTGGGCGATGATTACTACGACGGCTTGGCGCGCGATTACCGCCGGCGGCGCGACATCTTGTGCGCGGGCTTGGTGAAAGCGGGATTCAGCTGCCGGCCCCCCCAGGGCGCCTACTACGTCATGGCCGACTTCTCGTCCATCTCGGATCTTCCTGACGACCGGTTCGCCGAGTGGCTCACGGCCGAGCACGGCATCGCGCCCGTGCCAGGCTCGAGCTTCTACTCGCGGCCCGAGCTCGGCCGGAAGTACGTGCGGTTCGCGTTTTGTAAGACGGACGACATGCTGCAGCAGGCGGTCGAGCGACTGCAGCGCGTGCGCGACTAGAGCGCTTCTTCAGCCTCACGCAGTCCCTCGACGTGTCTCCCGATCTCGCCCGCGATCTCGCGCGCGAGCCCGAGATCCGTCGTCAGACTCTGGACCGTTCCCGTGCCGGCATGCAGTCGCAGCAGATTCAGGCGGATCGTTTCGAGTGCTGCGACCGCGTCTTTGAGCCGTTGTTGTACGAGATCACGCTCGGCAGTGAGATCGGCGACGATTCGGTCGTGCCGCGCCGCGATCGCCGGATCGGGACTGACGCGCTGGTCGGCGTCCGCCAACGCCTCCTGCAGCTCCTCGAGCCGCGCCCGCATCTTCTGCGCATCCTGCTCGAGTCGATGTACCACGTCAGGCAGATCGCGGAGCTGGTTGCGCGTCTCTTTGGGCAGCGACTCGTACAGCTGCTCGGCAGCCATGCCCAGCGCGAGCTCGGTGGGCCGATGGGTCAGCGACGCCGGTAACGCGCGCGACGGTGTTACGGCTCGGGCCAGTTTGAATAGCCAGCGACCAATGCGGCCCGCCCACACGTTTCCCCAAAACTCGGTGTCGACGTCGCGCCGCCGCTGCAACAGGATCAAGGCCCCCGTCATCCCCCACATGCCGACACTGAAGCCGATCAACGCAGCCCCCGGGACGAACACGCCCACAAGCAGCGGGACAACCGTCAGGTGCAGGCCGCCCGAGATGAAGCCGCCGAGCCCGATTGACTTGAAGATTCTTTCGAGCCACGACGGCCCGAGCCGTCGACCACCGGCGCGTTCCTCGCGATCGCGATCCAGCTCGGCTTTGAATGCAACCTCGAGGTCGCCGTGGTCGAACCCTGCCTTCAACAAACGCCGCGCGCGCTGTATCAGGACAGCGGCAGGCACCAGCGTGATGCCCGCAGCGAATAAACCGTACCCGAGGGCGACCGAAAGGATGGGCGAGGCCGCCACGACCGCCCCGAGCAGGACGAACGGGTAGAGCAACGCTCCGGCATCGTCGAATCGAGCACCGCGCTTCACGAACACGCGTAGCGCGAGCGGCAGCTCGCGGCGCTGCTCCAGTGCCCGACTGAGTTGATCGGCGAGAACCGAAGTCCCCTCAGGCCGGTCGTCACGATCCTTCGACAGACAGCGGTCGATCGCCTGCGCGATCCGGCGCGGCACACCGGGAGCAACAGACGCGAGCGGCGGTGCGGGCTCCGTCACCTGTTTCGCCAACACCTCCGTCGCCTTTTCGCCCTCGAACGGCAGTGTCCCTGACAGCGCGAAAAAGCCTACGAGGCCGAGCGAGTACAAGTCGCTGCGCGCGTCGACCACCTCGCCCAGCGCCTGCTCGGGACTCATGAACTCGGGCGTCCCGACCACTTCTTCGCTCGTGAGCCCACCCGCGCCGGCGACCACGCTCGCAATTCCAAAGTCGGCCACCAGCACGCGGCCGTTGTTCTCGAGCAAGATGTTGTCGGGCTTCACGTCGCGATGGATGACGCCCTGTCCATGGGCGTAGGCGAGCGCCCAGGCGACGTCCCGCAGCACGCGTGATGCCTCAGAGGGCGCGAGAGGTCCGCGGCTCCTGACGCGTTCCGTCAGCGTCTCGCCTTCGATGTAGGCCATCGCGAAGAACACGAATTCGCCGATCTCTTCGACCGCGTGAATTGGAATCACGTTGGGGTGGGAGAGCTTCGCGGCGGTGCGCGCCTCGCGCAGAAACCGCTCGCGCAGTTTGGGATCGGTTGCCTTCGACGGTGGCAGCAGCTTGATCGCGACTGGCCGATCCAACCGGACTTCCCGCGCCAGATAGACGACGCCCATGCCACCACGGCCCAGCTCGCGCTCGAGCGAGTAGCGGCCGGCGACCGCACTTTGGAAGTCCAGGAACAGCCGATCAGGGGAGGGGTGCGTCATCGCATCCTAAACTAACGCTCCCCATTTCAGGCAGGCGTTTCCAGGCGACCGAGCACGCTCAGAATCGATGGGTCCGCCGGATGGCGCCGCCCCGCGACTCGAAACAGCGCGCGGCCCAGCGGGCCCCGCCAGAATCGCAGCGCCCGCTCGCCAACAGGGTCGGTGCGCTTTTCGGTCCGGGAACGGGCCAGAATCGCCGCGAGCAGCGTGGTCGCCGCTCCGATCGTGACGACCGACGGAAGGAACGGCCCGACCACGGGGGGCACGTCGATGAAGTCCATCACACCGCCCACGCCAGCAATGGTCGTGAGGAATGCGAGGCGCGCAAGCCATCCCATGGAGCGCTCGAAACTGGTTGGACCCGTACCGTAGACGAATGCCAACTCCTCACGCCGCCGCGCCTGGCGCGCGGCCAGAGCCGCGACCAGCTCCTCACGCTGGTGACCGGCAGCGAGCAAGCGGCGGACGCGAGCGACCGTCACCAGGACTGGCAGCAGCAGTGCCACACCGAGCGCGACGGTGGTGACCGCCCGCGCGGTCGCCGTCGCCGGTGACAGCCATGCGGCAACGGCCGCCGGTAACAACCCGACCCCCGTCACGAACGCGTGGATCAGTGCGGGCGCCTCGAGGTGCGTGCTCCGCACCATGAAGGCGCGGATCGCCAGCGGCGCGGCGGGAGGCGCAACGGCTTCCGCGATTGCCCGCACCAGCGCCGCCGCATCGGGATAGCGCGCCCACGGCTCCTTCGAGAGACAGCGATCTACGATGTGCGCCAGGCGCAGCGGGACGCGCGGCACGACCGTCGCGATCTTGGGAGCGGGATCCGAGATGTGTTGAGCCAGAAACCCCTCGTCGCTGCTCGCCTCGAAGGGCAGCCGGCCCGACAGCGTGTAGTACGCCACCACGCCGAGTGAGTAGATGTCGCTCCGGGCGTCCACGAGGTCGCCGCTTGCCTGTTCCGGACTCATGAACGCGGCTGTGCCGACGACGTGCCCGCGCGGCGCGGCGGGCCGTCCCAGCTGTCCCGACGCGCGAGATGGGGGGCTCGCATGCGCGATCCCGAAGTCGGAGAGCAGCGCCCGTCCCGTGGCCTCATCGATCAGGATGTTGTCGGGCTTCACGTCGCGATGCACCACGCCACGCGCGTGCGCGTAGTCCAACGCCTCGCCGATATCGCACAGGATCCCGCCGGCGGTGTGCGGATCGAGCGGGCCGCGCGCTGTTACACGCTGCGCCAGCGTTTCTCCCGTCACGTAGGCCATCGCGAAGAACACGAACCCCTCGACCTCGCCCACGGTGAAGATCGGTACGATGTTGGGATGCGTGAGCTGCGCCACGGTCCGCGCTTCGCGCAAGAACCGCAGGCGATGCGTGTCGTCACGGGCCAGATCGGGGTGTAACACTTTGATCGCCACCGGCCTGTCGAGACGCCGCTCGCGCGCGAGATAGACGAGCGCCATCCCGCCGCGTGCGATCGGGGCCTCGATGTCGTAGAGCCCTGCCAGCGCCGCGCGCAAGGCGTTCAGCGTGAAATCGGTGGATTCCGTCATCGGGCCCATGCATACCCGGAAGGGCCTGCGCAGGTTCGCTGCTGGACACCTGCGCCATCGTGAGGGCAGATTGAGCCGCCAATGACGAGCATCCCGGTCGCACATCCAGTGACCAAGCCTGCTCCACCCGGCGCGCCGCACGAGCCGTACATTCCGCCGTCCCAGGCTCCGGCCGAGCTGACGCTGCGCGCCATCGTGCTCGGCGTCATCCTCGGACTCATTTTCGGCGCGTCGAACGTCTACCTCGCGCTCAAGATCGGACTGACGGTCAGCGCGTCGATTCCCATCGCGGTGCTGTCGATCACGATCTTTCGCTGGCTCGGCCGCTCCACGATTCTCGAAAACAACATCGTCCAGACGACCGGTTCAGCGGCGGACTCGGTATCGGCGGGGGTCGTGTTCACGATCCCCGCGATCTTGTTGATGGGCTATGACCTCGACATCTCGCGCGTCACTGTCCTCGCAATCGCCGGTGGGCTGATGGGCGTGCTGATGATGATTCCCCTGCGCCGGGCACTCATCGTCAAAGAGCACGGCAACCTCCCGTACCCGGAGGGCACCGCTTGCGCGGAAGTGCTGATCGCCGGAGAACGGGGCGGGATTCACGCCAAGACCGTCTTCCAGGCGTTCGGCATCGCGTTCGTCTACAAGTTTCTGATGACGGCACTGAAAGTGTGGCAGGAGTATCCCGGGAAGGTGATTCGCTCCTTCCAGGGCGCCGAGGTGCGGGTGGAAGCGAGTCCCGAGCTGATCGGCGTCGGGTACATCATCGGCCCGCGAATCGCCGGCTACCTGTTTGCCGGTGGGTGCCTGGCGTACGTCGTGCTTATGCCGGCCATCAAGCTGTTTGGCAGCGCGATGACCGAGCCGATGTTCGGCACGACGAAGCTGATCCGGGATATGAACGCGGGGGAGATTCGAGCGGCGTTCGTCTTCTACATCGGCGCCGGCGCAGTGGCCAGCGCCGGCATCATCGCGCTGGCGCGTTCCCTCCCGACCATCGTCGGGGCGTTCCGGGCCGGATTTGCGGACATGCGGGCGAGCCGGCTTGGCCAGGCGGTGGCCGCGAAGCTCCGCACCGACGATGATCTGCCAATCAGCGTGACCGTGTTCGGCTCGATCGCCCTCGCCATCGCGATTTCGCTCTTGCCACAGATCGGCGTCAACCTGCTCGGCGGTATCCTCATCATCATTTTCGGCTTTTTCTTTACGACCGTCTCGTCGCGCATCTGTGGCCAGGTGGGCAGCTCGGCGAATCCCATCTCCGGGATGACGATCGCGGCCCTGATCGCGATTTCCTTCATCTTTCTGCTGCTCGGCTGGAACCAGATCGACGACCGCGTGCGCGCGATTTCCATTGCCTGCGTTATCGCCGTTGCGGTCGCGAACGGCGGCAATACATCGCAAGACCTGAAGACCGGATTCCTGGTCGGCTCGACGCCGCGGCGGCAGCAGATCGCAATTCTGATCGGGGCAATCGGCTCGGCGCTGGCGGTGGGATGGACGCTCACGTTCCTCAACAGCGCCTACAGCTACCAAGTCCCGGAAACACGACCTGGCTTTGTTGCGCCGGCGAGCGGGGCGACTCCCGATGGGAATGTCGTAGTGCGCACGGAGACGATGACGCACTTCGGCATCGGGGGGACCGATTCCATCGACAACAACGCCTACCAGGTCATTCGCGTGTACGTGGAGACGCAGGGCGTGCCCCCCGGTAAGTACCTCGTCGATCCCGCGTCGCATGAGATCCGCTACGTCGTGGATCCCGGGATTGGTGGGCGGATTCGCGAATACCGTGGCCACGAGCTGAAGCGCCTCGATTCTCCCAAGGCGACGCTGATGGCGTTGATCACCGATGGCATCCTGACACACCGGCTGCCCTGGGCCCTCGTCCTCATCGGGGTGTTTCTCACCATCGCGATCGAGCTGATGGGTGTGTCTTCGCTGCCCGTTGCCGTCGGCGTCTATCTGCCGATCACCACGTCGGCGGGGATGTTCGCGGGTGGCATCGTGCGCTGGCTCGTCGAACGCCGCGTGCGGTCGGATAACCGTTCGCTCGCCGAGATCGAGTCAGGACCTGGCGTGCTGTTCGCGAGTGGCCTCATCGCGGGAGGTGCTATCTGCGGCATCGCCGTCGCGGCGATCGCCGGCTGGGGCTCGCGCAGCGGCAAAGCCGCCGACTGGCTCGCCGAGGCCGTGCCGCTGTATCACCATCTCGGATGGTTCGCGACGTCTGCTATCTTCGGCCTGATCATGTTCGCAATTCTCGGGTTCCTGCTGTATCGGACCGGGCTGCGTAAACAATAGACATCATAACGACACCATAACGACAGCGTGACCATCAAGACCGTCGGATTTCTCAAGAAGCTGCTCGATACGGCGGGGCCCTCGGGGTTCGAGCAGGCCCCGGTCTATTTCAGCGGCATCGGAGGGTGGGATTCCCAGGTCCTCGTGGGGCAGCGCGTGTTGCTATTGACGCGCAACGGGCCGGTGCACGGCGTGGTCGGCAAGAAGGCCGTTCACCAGTTGAAGAAGGAGGATCTCGACCGGGTCACCAAGGTGATCGATCTGTGGATCGACATAGGCGCCGCGAGCCACGATGAAGCCGTGAACCGCGTGCGCGTCGGCGACGCCGGTGTGCTGGATACCCGGGTCGAAGAGTACCCCAACGGCCGCATCGTCTCCCGAAGTCTGGATAACCGCATTGGGGCTTTCGTTGCCGCCGAGGCGATGCGCCGCCTGGCGACACAGCGGCCGAAACACGCGGCTGTGTTTTCCGTGGCCTCGACCCGCGAGGAGATCGCATGGACGGGAAGTGGCGCGCGGACGAGCGCGGTCGGCATCGAGCCGGACGTCGCGGTCGTCGTCGACGTCACCCACGCCACCGATTATCCTGGGGCCGATAAGAAACACTCAGGCGACCACAAGCTTGGCGGCGGGGTCGTCTTGAGCCGCGGGTCGTCGGTGAGCGCGGTGGTGTTCGACATGCTGGTCGAGTGCGCCGAGCAGGCGAAGATCCCGTACACCATCCAGGCGGCGCCGCGCGACACCGGAACGGATGCTGATGCGATCTACAACGCCATGCGCGGCATTCCCACCGGCCTCGTGAGCGTCCCCAACCGCTACATGCACAGTCCAAACGAGATGGTGGCGCTCGAGGACCTCGATCGCGCCGTCGATCTCCTCGCCGCGTTTGCCCGCCGCCTCGAACCGGGGATGGACTTTATTCCCAAATAGCCGTTAAAAAACCAGCCACGGGTTCCGTCTGGGTGTAGCCGGTTTGGACACTGACGCACACCTCATACGCGGTGTTGTTGGCCAGGCCCGGGAGCGAGAAGCTGCCGTCGTCGAGCGTCGCGGTGCTGGCAATCACCTGGCCGTTCCAGAAGAGCTGAACGGTCCACCCCGCCAGACCCATCTCGCCCGCGAACTTGTCGCGAGAGCCGTTGCCATCGACGTCCTCGTACACCATCCCTACCGCCTCATTCTGCCCGCTCGGGGGGTTTGAGGGCGGAGGCGGCGGCGGAGGCGGCGGCACCGGAGCCGGAGGCGGCGGTGGCGGTGGCGGCGGCGGCGGTGGCGGCGGTGGCGGCGGCACTGGAGCTGGCGGTGGCGGCGGCACCGGAGCCGGAGGAGGAGGCGGCGGCGGCGGCGGCGGCGGTGGCGGCGGCGCCGGAGCCGGCGCCGGCACCGGAGCTGGCGCCGGCACCGGAACTGGCGCCGGCACTGGAGCTGGTGGCGGCGGGCACTTGTTGGCCTGGGCCTGTGCGACCGCAGCAGCACCGCGCTGGCTGTTGCCGTTCTGGCCAGCCTGCGGAGTGTTCTTGCACTTGTTGGCGTTGCTGTTGCCCTGCGCGGCGACCGCAACGAGCGGCAACGCCGAGAGGGCGAGCAACACGGAGACTACACGAACGCCTTTCATGATCTCTCCTGACCGAAGAGGTCGTAGACACACGAACAGCACCCACGACCCGGGCAAGAACCGCACCCATTTCAGTGGAGAGATGACAAGCGCAAATCGGACAATGGCTTACGTCGTTAACACGGAACGAAATTCGGCATGCTTGTGTCGTGATGTTTGACGTTGCGGAATGCGGTTTTCATGGCGATATGCAAGTGACACAAAGGCAGCACAAGCTGCCTATTTTCGTTTTAGATCCGCGAGTGCAGCCTGCGCGGCCGCCCGCACCTCCCTGTCACCATCATCCGTCAAGCCCTCGAGCGTGCCAACGGCCGCTGGTGTCGCGGCGAGGCGCAAGGCTTCGACTGCCGTGGCCCGCAGTCCGGCCGGCTTGCGGCCGAATAAGCGACCGCCCGGCTGCGCGAACTTGATGAGCGCCTGCACCGCCGACGCGCTCCCGATGCGTCCGAGCGCAAGGATCAGCTCGCGTTCGACGCCCTCGTCCTTTTCCTCTTCCATCGCGACGACCAGCGGCATCGCCAGCGCGCTCGATTTCTTCCCTCCCACACCGAGGGCCGCCTGCATGCGGACCTCAGGTGACTTATCCCGCAGCGCCCGGCGCAACGGCTCCGCCGCCGCACTTGACCCGATCTTCGCCAGCGCCGACGCCACCGCTTTGCGGACGCGCTCGTCCTCATGAGCGAGCTGCTGCGCCAAGGCCGGGACCGCCTCCTCGAGACCGAGCTCTCCCGCCAGCTCGGCCACGTTGCGCACCACGAACCACTGGTGATGTCCCAGCATGTGCACCAGTTGGTCGGTGCCTTCCTTCATGCCAGTCAACGCCATGAAAATGCCGCGGCGCTCTTCGATGGTCGGGGCAGCGACGAGCAGATCGAGCAGCACCTCGACGCCATCCTCCCCTGCCCGGCGCAATACCAACAGCGCGTCGTCCCGGTCCGACGGGTGGTTGGCCACCTCGGCGATCGCTTCCAGGAAGGCTTTGTTGTACATCCGCTTCAGCGCGATCGAATACTGACGGCGCCGAGTCGCATCGCTGACTTGCTCTTCGGCCCGAGCGATTCCGGCCACAATCGCGAGCGCTTGCGAGACGCGGTTGGTCTTCATCGCGGTCTCGAGTTGGCGGCCGAGTACAGCGAGCAGGTCTCCGATGTGCGGCCCATCCGGCCGTTCCCGCAGCTGCGCAATCAACGCCGCGGGGTTTTGTGTCGCCGCAGCCGGTGGTGAAAACGCGGCGTGCGCCGCGCTGGCCTCGCGAACGATGTCCGGGACGCCCTCCGCTTCCCCCCTTACAGGCGTCTTGGGAGCCGGGGGGGCGGTGGGGGTGGGGGTGGGGGTGGGGGGCGAGACAGGTGCACGAGGTCTCGCGCCCTGCAGAGTCAGAACAGTGTCGGTCCGGGCTGGCGCTCGCGGTTCGGCGGGTGATTCCGGTTCCAGGACGGGAGTGTGCATGGTGACAGAGATCCGCTTCGTGCCATTTGCGCGCAGCCGCGACGCGATATCCTCATCGCCGGGCTGATCCGCGAGTGCGCGCAGCAGCTCGAACACCTCGGCGACGGGCGGATCGGCCGGGATGGTGATCTCCTTCACCGCATGGAATTCGAGCCGCTGGGCCAGTGTGTTGCCATCCAGCGTCGTCCCGTTCACGGCCAGGCGTCCATCCTGCACGCTCAGCGTCACGCCCTGGACCTTGAGGAGCCCGGCCAGGGTGCGGAACTGCGCCTTCTGTTCCTCTTTCGCTCCGGGATCGCGAAACAGGTCCAGAGTGCGCGCGAACAGCGCGGCGAATTCCCGCGGGCTGGCCATGGGGAGGCTCAATCTATAGAGTACGCTTCATGACCGCAGGCTCAGTGTCGGAGGCCACAAAGGTCGTGCGCGCCCTGCGCGCGGCGCATCTGCACGACGAAGGCCGAAAGGCGCTGCTGCAGATGACGTGCGAGCGCATCCAGTCGTGGGGCCCGCCCTTCACCTCCGTCTACGCCTACATGCTCCACGGCAACGACCTCGAGCTCGAGGCGTACGCGGGCCGCGAGACGGAGCACACCCGGATTCCCGTCGGCAAGGGTGTGTGCGGCACCGCGGTTGCCGAGCAGCGAGACCAGAACGTCGCGGACGTCAGCGTGATCGGGAATTACCTGGCCTGCAATGTGTTTACCAAATCGGAACTGGTGGTGCTGATCCGGCGCGGCGACCACATCCTGGGGCAGATCGACATCGATTCCGATGTGCCGAACGGATTTGGTGAGCGCGAGCATGCCGAGGTGAAGGAAATCGCCGACGCGCTGGCTGTTCTGTTGTAGTGCAGTTATTCACGCGGCAGGTCGGAAGCGGTCCTCTGGTTGTGGTGCTGCATGGCGGGCCCGGTGCGAGTCACGACTATCTCCTTCCCCAGTACGACCACCTCGCCAGACGGCGCTCTCTCCTTTATTACGACCAGCGCGGCGGCGGCCAGTCCCCCGTTCCGCGGGACACGCAGGTCGGCTGGCGGGAGCACGTCGCCGATCTGGACGCGCTGCGAGCGCAGCACAGCCTCGAGCAGCTCACGCTGTGCGGATACTCCTGGGGCGGATTGCTTGCGGTGCTCTACTTTCTCGAGCACCCCGAACGCGCCGCGCGCCTCGCGCTAGTTTCCCCCGCCGGGGTCACAGCCGGGTACCGGCGCCAGTTCGAAGACGAGTTCGCCCGGCGCATGCAGGCGCCGGAGATCCAGCGGGAGCGGGATGTGCTGCGCGCGAGTGGCTTGCGTGAACGCGATCCTGCGGCGTACCAGCGGCGCGCCTTCGAGCTGTCGGTCGCCGGCTACTTCCGTAATTTCCACGACGCCAAGAAGCTCACCGCGTTTCGGGTGACGGCGCGCACGCAGGAAGCCGTATGGAGGAGCCTGGGAGACTACGATCTGCGGCCGCGGCTTCGCGACCTCGTCTCCCGCTTCCCCCTTCCCCCGTCCCTCGTCGTGCACGGCACCTTCGATCCACTTCCTGTTGCTGGATCGCGTGAGCTTGCGGCTTTGCTTTCGGCCGAATTCGTGGAGCTCCCGGTAGGACATTGTCCGCACGTGGAGGCCACGGAGGAGTTCGTACGGGCGCTGGACGGGTTTCTCCCTTCGATCTAGCCTTCGGCGCCATCGCACCGGTGCGGTTTCCGGCGATCGCCGAGGCGCTACAGCAGGAAGGAGCCGCGACGACCGACCGAGACCGCTTCGTGCTGCTCGAGCCGGTCGGCCGGCTGCTGCGCGAGATGGTGCCACAAGACTCGGAGGGAGGGGCCGACGCGCTCGATGCCCATGTGCTGCTGCTGCATCACGCGTATCTGTTTTGGGCCGCTGGGCAGCGCGTCTACCAGATCAGCGACGGAATACTGCGTCGAGCGATCGCCGCAACCCCGATCACGACCGTGCCGCCCGATCCGGCGCAGTATCTCCAGCTCCCGGAGCTGCGTGTGTGGGGATCACCGAACGGCGCGAGCCCGCCCGAGCCGCTCGACGGCATGTTCATCCACCGGACTGATGCAGCTCGGAGCATTGCCGTCCTCGCGATCTTCGGCATGCGCGCGGACCGGCCCGGCTTCAGTGCCGTGGGGCTCGATGGGCGAGCCGATCCCGACGATGCGTCGCCGAGTGAGATCGAAATTGCGTCAACCCGCGAGGATGGCAGCCCGGCATTCGGGCCGAAACTGGCAGGTGGAACGGCGGCGGGACTCTACTCCGTCGCCAATGCCGGCGAGCTGCTCCTGCTCACCGGGCGCCTGCTGGCGCTGCTAGATTCCGGCAACCCCCATGAAGACGAAAGTCGCGGCGGCACGAACGGCCGAACGTAAGGCGCGGGCCCGAAAGATCATTGCCCGCCTGAAGCGCGAATACCCGGACGCGACGTGCGCGCTGCATCATTCCAGCGCCTTGGAGCTCGCCGTCGCCACGATCCTGTCGGCGCAGTGCACCGACGCCCGCGTCAACATGGTCACCCCGCATCTCTTCACGAAGTACCGCACCGCGGCCGACTATGCTGCGGCTGACCCGCGTGTCCTCGAGAAGGAGATCCAGTCGACCGGCTTCTTCCGGAATAAGACCAAATCGATCATCGGCATGGCGCAGGCGCTCGTCGAGCGGCACGGCGGCGAAGTCCCGCAGACCATGGACGAGCTGACCGCACTCCCCGGCATCGGGCGTAAAACCGCCAATGTTATCCTCGGCACGTGGTTCAGGAAGAACGAGGGCGTCGTGGTCGACACCCACGTACACCGTCTCACCCGCCTCCTGGGGCTTACGCGCCAGGACGACCCGGTAAAAATCGAGCAGGAGCTGATGGAGATCGTGCCTCGGGAAGACTGGACCTGGTTTTCGCACACGCTGATTCAGCACGGACGTGCCGTCTGTATCGCGCGGCGGCCGCGCTGTGCTGATTGCGTGTTGAATAGGCTATGTCCGAGCTCGCTAGTATGAGGCCACGCTGCAAGACTGCGTGATTCCATGACCATCTCTCTGCCCCCGGTGGATCGCTCCAGCCTTATCGCCACCAGACGCGACATCCACCAGCACCCCGAGCTCGGGTTCGAGGAGACGCGGACCGCCGCGCTCGTCGCGGAGCGATTGCGGAAACTGGACTACCACGTCACGCCCGGTATAGGGAAGACGGGCGTCGTGGGACTAAAGAAGCAGAACGGTCGCTGTGTGCTGCTGCGGGTGGACATGGACGCCTTGCCGGTCGAGGAGGCGAATGCCGTCCCATATCGTTCTACGACGCCGGGGAAGATGCACGCCTGCGGTCACGACGGGCATGTCGCGATCGGCCTTGAGGTAGCCCGCCGGCTCGCCCCGCTCGAACTCGGCGGGAGCGTGAAATTCGCGTTCCAGCCCGCAGAAGAAGCATCGAATGGCGCGCAGGCGATGATCAGCGACGGTGTGCTGGAGACACCAAAAGTGGATGCCGCGTTCGGCATTCACCTCTGGAACGACCTGCCGGTCGGCACCGTCGGCATCATGGCCGGACCGGTGATGGCGTCGGTGGACCAGTTCGAGATCGAGATCGTGGGACGCGGCGGCCACGCCGCGGCGCCGCATCAGACGATCGATCCTGTGCTGGTGGCGGCGCACGTCATTACCGCGCTCCAGAGCTTGGTGTCGCGGCGCCGCGATCCACTGTCCGAAGCGGTCGTCTCCGTCACGGAAGTGCACGCCGGCCGAGCGTTTAACGTGATCCCCGATCGCGCGGACCTGCGCGGGACGGTGCGCACGTTCGGCGGACATTTCTTCGAGGATGCGCCGCGACTGGTTGAGGAGACGGCGCAAGGCGTCGCGTCCGCGTTCGGGGCACATGCCAACGTGAACTACCGCCGTCTGAGCGCGCCGCTGATCAATAATGAAGAGCTGAGCACGATGATGCGCGACGTCGCCGCCGATTTGATCGGGCACGATAGTGTGCGGCAGGGCGTCCGGACCATGGGCGGCGAAGACATGGCCTACTTTTTGGCGAGCGTGCCGGGGTGCTTTGCATTTGTGGGATCGGCGCCGAAGGGCGGTCGCGCTTCCCCCCACCACAGCCCGACGTTCGATATCGACGAGGACTCTCTCGTGATTGGCGCGGAACTGTTGACCCAAACCGCCATTCGCTACCTGAGCTAGTTCGTGTCATCCAATCAACTGTCTGCCGAATCCTCCGCCTATCTCAAATCCGCCGCGCACCAGCCCGTCCACTGGTCGCCCTGGAGTGACGCGGCGTTCGCGCGCGCCCGCCAAGAGCACAAGCCGATCCTGCTCGATATCGGCGCCGTGTGGTGTCACTGGTGCCATGTGATGGATGGGGAGTCGTACGAGGACCCCGGAGTCGCGGAGATTCTCAATCGTGATTTCGTCTGCATCAAGGTGGACCGGGACGAGCGGCCCGATGTGGACGCGCGCTACCAGCGCGCCGTGCAGGCGCTCAGCGGCCAGGGTGGCTGGCCGCTCACCGCGTTCCTCACGCCGGACGGGGAGGTGTTTTTCGGCGGCACGTATTTCCCGCCCGACAACAACGCCTACGGCCGGCCCGGCTTTCACCGCGTGCTGATGGAGATCGCGCGTGCGTTTCGCGAGGAGCGCGATCGCGTCACGACGAACGCGCGTGCGATCCGCGAGCACGTCGTCAAGACGCTCGATGAAGCGAAGCCCGGCGATGTGACCGCGGACCTGATCAGCGGCGCGGCGGACCAAATGGCCCGGTTGTTCGATGTGCGCTACGGCGGTTTTGGCTCGGCGCCCAAATTCCCCCACCCCGCCGCGCTCGAGTTCCTGCTCGCGCGCTGGCACGACGAGAAAGGCGGACTTCCGTGGCAACGCGAGATCGTCGAGAAGACGCTCACCGGTATGGCACGCGGCGGCATTCGTGATCACCTCGGCGGCGGCTTCCATCGGTACTCGGTGGATGAGCGCTGGATCGTCCCGCATTTCGAGAAGATGTCGTACGACAACTCCGAGCTGCTGCGCGCGTATCTCTCGGCCTACCAGGCGTTCGGAATCCCGCTGTTTCGGGATGTCGCGACCGGCATCGTGGACTGGGTGCTGGAGGTGATGGCGGACAAAGAACGCGGCTCGTTCGCGACCTCACAGGATGCGGATCTCACATTTGGAGACGACGGCGATTATTGGACGTGGACAGTGGATGAGGCCAAAGCAGCGCTGATGGCGCGAGAATTCGCGGTCGCGGCGCACGTGTTTGACATCGACGACGTCGGGGAGATGCATGACAACCCTAAGAAGAATGTGTTGTGGTGGAAGCAGGACCCTGGCGGAGACGATGAATGGCCGGTGCTTCGTGCCGCGATCAAGCAGCTCAAGGAGGGGCGGGACCGCCGGCAGGCACCCTTTGTGGACCGCACCGCATACGTGAACTGGAACGCGATGATGGCCGGTGCGTTTCTTCAGGCCGGTGCCGTGCTCGACCGGCCGGAGTGCAATCAGCTGGCGCTGAGAGTTCTCGAACGGATCTGGAAAGAGGCGTGGGATGCGGAACGCGGGATGTCGCACGTTCTCGGACGCCTCGAACCGCGCGGTATGCTCGACGACAATGTGCAGGCCGCAGCGGCCTTCCTCGAAGCCTGCGAAGCCACCGGTGAGCCCGCCTGGCTCGATCGCGCCGCCGCGGTGATGACCTACTGCGGCAAGGCGCACGCCGATGATACGGCCGGCTATTTCGACATCGCGGCGACGAATGGGACGGCGTATCTCGCCACGCGAGCCAAGCCGGTTCAGGACGCGCCGACGCCCTCGCCCAATGGCGTCGCGGGACTCGTGCTGGCGCGGCTCGCGGCACTCACCGATAAACCCGAATGGCGGGCCCAGCGCGACAGGCACCTGCGTGCGTTTGCCGGGAGCGCGCGCGAACTGTCGTTGTATGGGGCGACTCTGCTACGCGCGATCGACTGGGCGGTGCATCCGGTGACGCGGATCGAAGTTGCCGGCCCACGAGGCGACGGTCCGGCCTGCGCCATGCATCTCCTCGCGCTGCAGACGTATCGGCCGCGCAAAGTCGTCGTGCGCAAAGTCGCCGAGCGCCCCGCGGCGACGGTGTGTGTCGGCACCAGTTGTTCTCTGCCGGTCTCGACGCCGGAGCAGCTAGCGACATTGCTGGAGGCGTGAGCACATTCCTACTACCTCTACGCGGGGCTGTAGATGCCGAACAAGAAAGCGATCATCGAGACCCAAAAGGGCACGATCGAGCTCGAGCTGTTCGCCGACGAAGTACCCAACACAGTGGCGAACTTCGAGAAGCTGGCCAATTCGCAGTTCTACGACGGCACCAAGTTCCATCGGGTGATCCCGAACTTCATGATCCAGGGCGGCGACCCGTATTCGAAAACCGGCAAGGGACCGGTCGGCACGGGCGGTCCGGGATACACGATCAAATGTGAAACGCAGAAGAACACGCACAAACATGTCGCCGGAACGTTGGCGATGGCGCATGCCGGCAAGGACACAGGCG
>WNGN01003619.1_pt1 | contig 18668 bp, 12 predicted proteins | sample 5400561 | NCBI WGS metagenome assembly WNGN01 (sample SAMN13153379, study PRJNA577476) | soil metagenome | isolation source: 115 cm soil or saprolite under Garry oak tree replicate 2 | place: USA:California | collected 2016-06-15
AACGACGCGCCCTGGGCGTACGCAATCGATTGGGGCGACGGGTCACCGCAGACCACCGGCAGCGTCACGACCCAGGCGGCCGCGATCACCGCGAGCCACACCTACGCCGCGGCCGGCACCGACACGGTGCGGGTGACCGTGACCGACAAGGATGGCGGCACGGGATCGGCCAAGACACCGGTGGCGGTCGCCGCAGTGAACCGCCCGCCCACAGCCGCACCGGGCGGACCGTATTCGGGTACCGAGGGCGGAGCCGTGACCTTCTCGGGCAGCGGCTCGTCGGATCCCGACGGCGACGCGCTGACCTACGCGTGGAGCTTTGCCGACGGCACCGCTGGCACGGGCGTCACGCCGAGCCATGCGTACGCGGACAACGGCAGCTACACCGTGAGGCTCACCGTCACCGACTCGAAGGGTGCGGCGAGCGCGCCCGTCACGACCACCGCGACGATAACCAACGTGGCGCCCGCCGTGAGCGTGCCGGCGACCCTCAGCGCCAATACCGGTAGCCCGTTGACGCTCACGGCGACCTTCAGCGATCCCGGCACGACCGATGCGCCGTGGTCCTACGCGATGAACTGGGGAGACGGCTCGGCCCAAACCACCGGCAGCACGTCGAGCCAGGCGAGCGCCATCACCGTGTCGCACACCTACGCCGCCGCCGGCACGAACACGGCGACCGTGACTGTGACGGACAAGGACGGCGGCGCGGGCGCCGGTCAGACGGTGATCACGGTCGTCCAGCAGGCGGCGAGTGTCACCCTCGTGGGGGCCGGCAACATCGCGCGCTGCGACCGCACCAGTGACGAGGCGACGGCTGCCCTGCTCGACGGCATCGCGGGGACCGTCGTCGCGGTCGGCGACGGCGCGTACCCGGGCGGAACACCCTCGTCCTACACGAACTGCTATGACCCGAGCTGGGGCCGGCACAGGGCCCGCACCTATCCCGTAGCGGGGCACCGGGACTACGACTCGAGCGCCACCGCGGCCGGCTACTTCGCGTACTGGGGTGCGCAGGCCGGCGATCCGACCAAGGGTTATTACAGCTACGACCTCGGCGCCTGGCACATCGTCGCGCTGAACAGCAACAACGCCTTTGTGTCGACCGCCGTGGGCTCGCCCCAGGAGACATGGCTCAAGTCCGACCTCGCGGCAACCACGAAGCGGTGCGTGCTGGCGATATTCCATCACCCGCGCTACTACTCCACGACGTCCGCATCCTTCTCTCCGACCACGTCCGTGAAGCCGTTCTGGGACGATCTCTACGCCGCCGGGGCGGATCTGATCGTGAACGCCCACATGCGCGACTACGAGCGGTTCGCCCCGCAGACGCCAGCCGGCATCGCCGATCCGGTGAACGGGATCCGCGAATTCATCGTGGGCACCGGCGGCGAGGGCCTAGACGCCACCAACACCCTGATCATCGCGAACAGCGAGGTGCGGATCAGCGGCGTGTACGGCGTGCTCAGGCTCACCCTGGCCGACGGGTCGTACTCCTGGCAGTTCGTACCGGTTGCGGGTCAAACGGCGTCGGACTCAGGAAGCGGCAGCTGTCATTGACGGCGGCCCCGGCCCCGCCGCCCGGCGTAACGTGCCCCACCCAATCGTGTTGCAGATGTGTGACAGCGCGGCCTAGCCCTGTTCGGAGCTCGCGGTCCAACCGCTTGTCCTTCATACGGTTAGACCGGCGGCGCCCGCGCACGCCTCCTGCTGCGCGGGGCTGAGATGCAGCCCGAGGCCCGCCTCCTCCCGAACAGCGACGCTCGCTCGGGGACCAGCGCGCGACCAGCGCAGGTGCCAGCCGACCCCGGCGGCGATCCTCCCGCCCGCGCCGAGCAGTCGCGCTCGCTCGTGGAGCGCCTGGGCCAGGCGCTGGGCGGCGAGCGCGTTGCCTACCTCCAATGGAAGGGCAATTGGAAGCGCAGCCGCTGGATGAGCGGCGAAGGTGACATTGATCTGCTGGTGCACCGCTCGGCCGAGCCGCGTTTCTCCGCGGTCCTGTGGTCGCTCGGATTCCGTCGCGCCGACCCGCCGCCCGCCAGCGCCATTGCGGGCATCGAGAGTTATTTCGGTCTCGACCCCGTTACGGGCCGGCTGATCCACGTCCATACCCACTACCGCCTGGTGGTCGGCGGCATCTGGCGCACCGTGTATCGGCTCCCGATCGAAGAGGCGTTGCTGGCGTCGGCGATCCCAGGAGCGGTCTTCCCCGTCCCGGCACCCGAATTCGAGCTCATTACCTTCGCGGCGCGGATGGTGCAACGCTACAACGGCCTCGACACGGTGCTCCGCCGGCAACCACGCTGGCTGAAGGCGATCCAGGCGGAGCTCGATGCGCTGGTGGGGAGAGCGAATCCCGCCGCGCTCGCGGCCATTCTGGCGACACACCTCCCGACCCTCGACGTGCCGTTCATCGACGAGTGTGCCGCGTCTCTGCGCCCGCGGTACTCCCGCTGGCGGCGCTTGCTCGTCCGACGCGACCTGCACCGTCGTCTGCTGCCGCACGCGAGACACCCCCCCCTCGCGCTCACGCTGAACCGCATCGTAACGCGGGTGCTCACGCTGAGCGGACGGCTGAAGCTCATCCGGAAGCGAGGGAAGCATTTCGCGCACGGCGGAACCGTTATCGCAGTGCTGGGAGGAGACGGTGCGGGCAAATCCACGTGCACACGCGAGCTCGCCGACTGGTTGTCCGACGAGTTCGGCGTCATGACGGCGCACCTGGGTCGCCCGCCCCGCTCGCTGGTGACGTTGGCCGTCGGCGCCGCGTTCCGGGTGGGACGGATGCTGCACCTGGCGGCGGAGACGGACGAGGACCGCCAGCGCGTGCCGGCCTACCTTGCCGCCTTGCGCGACGTGTGCACGGCGCGCGACCGTTTCCGGCTGTACCTCAAGGCGCGCCGCTTCGCCCTGGGCGGCGGCATAGCGTTATGCGAGCGCTATCCCGTGCCTCAGAACCCGACCCTGTCCGGCCCGCGGCTCGACGGCCTGACGTCGCTCGCCCGCACGCGGCTGGGACGGTGGCTCGTGGCGGTGGAGGCGCGGTACTACCGGCAGATCGTCGCGCCCGACGTCCTGATCTTGCTCCGCGTCGACCCCGAGACCGCCGTGCGGCGGAAGGTGGACGAACCCGCCGACTACGTGCGGGCCCGCTGTCAGCTGGTATGGGACACCGACTGGAGCGGCAGCCACGTGCGCATTGTGGATGCCAGCCGCCCGCTCGCCGAGGTATTGGCGGAGCTCAAGGCCATCCTGTGGGACCGATTGTGATCGCATGATACCAGACCGGAATCCCGCGCTGCGGCCCCTGGTCGTCGAGCTCGTCGGCCCCGCGGGTGCCGGGAAGAGCGCGCTGGCGGAATGCCTCGTCGAGCGGGGCGACGTGCGGCGCGCCAGTGTATGGAACCTGCCCCGACTGCTGCTGTGCGAGAGCGCACTGCGCTCTCTGCCCGTGCTCCTGCGGTTGTGTGTCGCGGCGCGCGGCCTGCCGCGCGCGGAGCTGCAACAGATCGTCCGACTGAACGCGCTGCGCCTCTTCGTCAAGCGCCGGGTCGGGGACGCCCGCGTCGTGGCGCTGGACGAGGGCCCCGTGTTCGCGCTCAGCTGGCTTCGGGTGTTCGGCCACCCGCGGATCCAGAACGGGCCGCTGGCGCCGTGGTGGCGTCGGACCCTCGCGGACTGGGCCAGTATGCTCGACCACGTCGTGCTCCTCGACGCGCCCGCGCCGGTCCTCGTGTCCCGCATTCGCGCGCGGCGCAAGTCAGACGACGTGTTCCGGCAGATGACGGACGCCGAGACGCTCGACCTCATCGCGCGCTATCGCGCGGCGTTCGACGGCGTGATCGGAACCCTCACCGCCGGAGGGCGGCCCCGGCTGCACTCACTCGCCGCCGGAGACGCGTCCGCCGAGCGGCTGGGAGACGCCGTGCTCGCAGCCCTGGAGCACTACCTCCCGGCGGCCGAGCTGGGCGGCGCGAGCCCCGGCATCACGCTGACGCACCGCGCCACCCTCAACGTCGTTGCGTCGCTCCTCGACTACGGCGCCAAGCTGGCGGTCGGCGTGCTCGTGGTCCCCATCCTGGTGAGCGGGCTGGGCCGCACGTTGTACGGCGTGTGGGAGATGCTGGGTCGGTTGGTGGGCTACATGACCGCGGGCGACGGTCGGCCGACGCAGGCGCTGCGCCTCGTCGTCTCGAACCTCCAGGCAAGCACCGACGACGACGCCAAGCGCCGGTACGTCGGCGGCGCACTCGTCGTCTGGCTGTTGTTCCTCCCACTCGTCGTCGTGTTCGGGACGGTGCTCGTGTGGCTCGCGCCGACCATCACCAAGACCGCCCCCGCCCTCGTCGCCGGGGTCCGCCTCACATGCGCATTGCTCACTGTGAGCCTGATTTTCGGTAACCTCGCCTCGCTCCCCGAGTCGGTCTTGCGTGGCATGAACCTCGGCTACAAGCGCATGGGCCTGCAGGCCGCACTCGAGGTCGTCGGGGGAGTCCTCATGGCGGGGGCCATCTACCTGGGCCTCGGGATGCTCGGCGCCGCGGGCGCACAGGTCGCCTTTGCCCTGCTCATGGGCCTCTGCTTCTGGTGGGTGGTCCGTAAGTACGTACCCTGGTTCGGGATCGCGCGCCCCACCAAGGCGGACGTCAAGGGCCTGCTGTCGCTGAGCCTGTGGTACTCGGCGGGCGAGGCGATCACCAAGCTGCAGCTCGCGAGCGACGTGCTCATCCTCGGCATCGTGCTGACCCCCGCGGCCGTCCCTGCCTACGTGCTGACGGGCTACGCGGCCCGCACAGCCGTGAACCTCCACGTCCTTGCGGCCGGTGGTGCCATCCCCGGCATCGGCGGGGTCATCGGCGAGCGCCGGCACGACAAAGCCATCCGCCTGCGGCACGAGTTGCTCGCCCTAACATGGCTGTTCGCCACCACGGTGGGAGCGACGATCCTGTTGTGGAACCGCAGCTTCCTCGCACTCTGGGTGGGGGCCGCGAACTACGCGGGGCTCTGGATCAACCTGCTCATCGTCGTGGTGATGGCCCAGACAGCATTCGTCCGCGCAGACGCCTACGTGATAGACGCCTCCCTACAGCCGCGGCTGCGCGTGATCGTGACGGCTGTCGCCGCGACACTGACGATCAGCCTCGCAACCCTGCTCACGATCCGTTTCGGCATGATCGGGCTGTGCGTCGGGATGCTCGCGGGGCGGTTGACGCAGTCCCTCGCGTACCCGCACCTGGTCCGCAAGTGCCTCGGCGTGGCGTCCCGCCCCAACGTGTGGGCGATCGGCCGACCGCTCCTGGTGATGGCGCTCCTGTTCGGGGCAGCCGCGTATTTCGGCGACCGCGTTCTGGTACAGCACTGGGTGGCGTGGGCCGGTGGCGTCACCGCGACGACCGTCGCCGTGTTCGGCGTCGCCTTGGTGACGGGCCTCCCGGCCGAGGCGCGAGGCGCTGTGGCAGGACGCGCCCGCGAGCTCGCCAAGAGGCTGCGATGAGCGCCCCGCTCACGCATCCCACGCCGGCCTACTCGCCCGCCCCCCCGGGCGAGCGGCCGCTCAACGTCGTGATCGAGTGGACGTTCTATCTGTTGGTGTTCTCGATCCCGTTCGAGTTCCCCGATCGCTCGTTCCCGGTCGAAATCCCCACCCTCACGGCGGCCTTGTTCCTGTGCGCCACGGTGCTACAGCCAAGCGCGTGCTACGCGCGGAGACCGGTGGCCCTGATCGCCTTCGTGGTCTATCTGTACGTGTTCTGCCTTTCCGCGGCGCTGAACGGCCGCGACCACGTGGCCACCGACCTCATCACGTCGGACTACGGGGGGCAGGTCGTGAAGCTCTTCGCCCTGCTGCTGCAGTGCGTGCTCGTGTTCTGGGCCGGATACAACCTCCTGCGGTCGCGGACGCTCGCTCGCCACGCGCTCCTGGCGTTCGCCGCGTCCTGCGCATTGCGGGCGTTGCTTCCGCTGATCGGGATCGGCCGCACCGCGCACGAACAATGGGGCGGAGGCGAACGCATCACGGCCTTCGGCCAAAACGCCAACAACAGCGCCATGATTCTCGCGGCCGGTTTCATCGCGCTCCTCGGCCTGCGGTACGGCTTGGACCGCCCGCTGGTGCGCCATCGCTGGCTCGTGTGGCCCGGGTCCGCTTTGATCCTGGTCTCGGTGGTCGAGACTGGGTCGCGTGGCGGCCTGGTCGCGCTGGGCTTCGGCCTTCTGGTGTTCGCCGCCTGGAGCGGCCGCACCCTGTGGCACCAGATGAGAAACGCCGTGGTGGGCACGGTGGCCATCGGGGCGGTCATCTTCGCGTCGTATAACAACCCGCTGGTGCGCCGGCGGTTCGAGCAGTCGTTCGAACGCGGCGCGCTCGCCGGGCGCGAGCGCATCTATCCCGCCCTGTGGGGAATGTTCAAGGAGAAACCGCTCATCGGGTGGGGGCCGGTCAACAACAAGTACGAGCTGGGCATCCGGCTCGACGAGCGGGTTCGTCGTCGGCGCGACGCGCACAATCTGATTCTCGAGGTCCTGACGTCCACCGGCCTGACGGGCGTGATTCCCTTCGCGCTCGGGGCTGCTCTGTCCGTGGCGGCCGCGTGGCGGGCTCGGCGCCGCGCGCACGGCGTCCTGCCCTTCGCCTTGGCGGCGGTCGTGCTCACGGCCAACATGAGCGGGAACTGGATCGCGTCGAAGCTGCTGTGGCTGGTCCTGGCCTACGGATTGGCGAGCCTGTCTTATGCCACGGCGGCGGCGCGGCAGGCCACGCCCGCCAAGTCGCCGCGACCCCTGATCGGCCGTGTGCCCACACCTCGTCGCACCGGGCGCCCGTCGACGCTTCCACCGGCCCCAAACATGTAAGGGAACTGCTACACCCAGGATCGGCCCACCTTGGCTGCCGGCCGTAACCATATAACTGACACAGAGTTGTGTCATGATACCGGCCGTACAGGTCTTGCACGTCGAACTCCGCGCATGACGTCACGAGATCCCTGCCCATGTGCGGCATAGCCGGGCGGTTCCACCCGGAGCGCCTGCCGGCCGCGCCCGAGTGGCCCGCGCGGGCAGCCGCGCTGCTGGCGCATCGCGGGCCCGACGGCTCGGGCCACTGGCGCGACGACCGGTGCGACCTGGTGCACCGCCGCCTGGCGCTAATGCCCAACGAGGACGGCACCGTCTACGTCGTGTTCAACGGCGAGATCTACAACTACCGGGCGCTCACGGCGGAGTTGCAGGGCCGCGGCCACCGCTTCCAAGGCACCTCCGACACGGAAGTGCTGGTGCATCTCTACGAGGAGTGCGGCGAGCGCATGCTGACGCGGTTGCGGGGCATCTTCGCCTTCGCCCTGTACGACCAGCGTCGCGGGCGACTGTTCCTCGCCCGCGATCGCTTCGGGGTCAAGCCGTTGTTCTACGCAGTGCACGACGGCCAGTGGGTGTTCGCAAGCGAAATGAAGGCGATCCTCGCGCTCCCGGGCTTCGAGCCCATGGTAGATCGCCAGGCGTGTTACGACTTCCTGGGCCTCGGCTACATTCCAGAGCCCGCGACGGGGTTCGCTAACATCCAGGCGCTTCCCAGAGCAAGCTGTCTCACGGTCGACGCCCAGGGTCATCACTTGCGCGCGTACGAGCGTATCGAGGCGCATCCGGACTCGCGGCGCAGGTTGGCGGATACGGTCGACACGACTTCCGGGTTGTTGCTCGCCGCCGTCGAAGCCCAGTCCGTAGCCGACGTCCCCGTCGCCGCGCTGCTCTCGGGCGGCATCGACTCCTCCCTCATCGTGGCGGCGCACCATCGGGCCACGGGTCAAGAGACTACGACGTTCAACGTGCGCTTCCCCGACCGCGTCCACGACGAGACGGCCACGGCGTTGGCGGTGTCGGCACACTGCGGCACGCGGCACCACACCATCGATCTGGCTGACTGGGCCCTCACGCCGGAGTCGATACTGGACCTGTTGCGACACTTCGACCAGCCGTTCGCGGACACGAGCTTTATCCCCACACACTGGATCTCCCGGGCGGTGCGCGAGCGCGGCATCATCTGCACGCTGTCGGGCGACGGCGGCGACGAGGCATTCGGCGGTTACCCCCGGTTCTGGCGGGCCAACCGGCTCGTCCAGGCCATGTGGCTCCCGGAGTGGGTCGCCGCAACCGCGCAGGCCACCGGCAACAGCCTCGCCGCCTGGACGCGAGACTGGGGACGTCAGGTCACGAAAGCCGTGCAGCTCGCCCGGGCTGGGCGCCGCGACTCGGCCGTCCTACTCGCCGGGCTGTCGAACTACCTGAGCGAGGAGCAGAAGCGCGCGTTGGTACAGCCAGCCGCGCGCGACGAGCTCAGCATCGAGGTCCGCGTACCGCTCCTCGACGAGGATCTCGTGGCCCTCGGCCTCGTGCTGCCGCACCGGCTCAAGACCGACGGCCGCCGCGGCAAAATCGTGCTGCGGGAGCTTGCCGCGCGTTGGCTTCCGCCCGACGTCGCCGCCCATCCCAAACACGGCTTCACGATCCCATTGGACGTCATGGTGCCGCCCGACTTTCACGTCGTGCTCGACGATCTCCTGCTCGCGCGCGACGCGCGCACCCGTTACATGTTCGACGGGAGGCTCGTTGGCACCTGGCTGCAGCTGTTCCGCCAGGCACGACAGGCGGGCGGTGGGACAGGCGGCACGATCAGCCGGGCCGGCCTGTATCAACGCGTGTTCATGCTCCTCGCGCTCGAGCTCTGGCTGCGTGAGCAGGGGCTGTCGTGGTAATCCGCGGCGCCCGCGCACGCGCGCGGAGGAGCGTCGAGTGAGGCTGGCGGTGTTCACCAGCAAGTACCCGGCGCGGGTGGCCACGTTTTTCGAGCGCGACATGCGGGGCCTGCTCGACGCCGGGGTCGAGCTCGACATCTTCCCGATCTACCCGCTCGACGCGAGCATGTGGCGCTACAGCCTCGACCTGCTCAGCGAGCAGGTGCTGCCGCGCGACCGCGTTCATCATATCGGGCTGGGGGACAGTCTGCGGCGTGCCCGACCATGGCGCCGCGCCGGGTTGGGCGTGGCCCTGCGCGACGCCGCGGCGGTCGCTGCCTCCGCCGCCCGCTTCGGCATCACGCCCTTCGCAAAGACCGTGTACGTGCTCCCCAAGGCCTGGGCCTGGGCGGCGGCCCACGCGGACCGCTATGACCACGTCTTGGCCTACTGGGGCAATTACGCGGCCACGTGCGCGTACGCGTTCCACCGCCTGATCCATCGGCCGATCCCGTTTTCGATCTGGCTGCACGCGGGCGCCGACCTCTACCGCACCCCCGTGTACCTGCGCCAGAAACTCGCGTACGCGGATAGCATCGTCACGTGTTGCGAGTTCAATCGGACGTACATCGCCGAGCACTATGCGGATGTGTCCCCTCGGATCGCCGAGCGGGTACACGTCTGCTACCACGGGTTGGACCTCGCCCAGTTTCCCTACCGGCCCGAAGGTCGGCCGGCGGCACGGGTGCTGGCCGTCGGGCGGCTCGCCCGGCACAAGGGCTTCGACTGCCTGCTCCGGGCGGCTCGGCTCCTCCAGGATCGCGGCATGAACGTCGAGATCGAGCTGGTGGGCGACGGCGCCGAGCGGAGCGCGCTCGCCACGCTCGCCGCCCAATTGGGCATCGCTGAGCGCGTGTGCTTCCGTGGCTGGCTCAAATTCGATCAGGTGCGCCGGGCGATGAGCGCGGCCACCGTGCTGGTGCACCCCTCCGACGGGCTCGGGGATGGCCTGCCCAACGTGCTTCGCGAGGCGATGGCCGTCGGCACGCCGGTGATCGCGTCGCACGTCGCTGGGATCCCGGAAGCACTGGACGACGGGCGCTGCGGACTCTTGGTGCCGCCCAAGGACATCGGCCGTCTCGCGGACGCCATCGCGCGTCTGCTCGGCGACGCCCCGTTGCGGCAGCGGTTCGCCGTGCTCGGTCGTCAGCGTACCGAGCAAATGTTCGACATGTGGCGCAACGGCGCGCGCTTGGCCGACCACCTGCGCGGCACGCGGCGCCTCGCGGCCGAACGCACGCTCACCGTGACCCCGGCGTGAGGACGCCAAAGGCCCGCGCGCGCGTGCTCATCACTTTTTCGGGACTGGACGGAGCCGGCAAGTCGACCCTGATCGCCTGGCTTCGAAAGGAGCTCGAGGGCCGCGACCGCGCGGTCACGGTTTTACACATGACCGATGACGTCGGTGTGTACGCGTGCCTACGCGGCGTGCGGGACCGCCTCCGTCGTGGCCTCGGGGACGACGGCGACGCGCCGCCGGGACAGCCACGGTGGGCCGGCACGCCGCCCTCCCCCGACGAGGGTCGGACGGTGGGGAGCCGGCTCCGGACACTGGCGCGGCGAGTGCGCACCGCGATCCTCTGGAACCGGCCGATCCGCCGCCTGCTCTATCCCCTCGACCTGGCGATCTTCGCGGCGGTGCGCTGCTACGTCGAAGCGATCCGCGGGCGGGTCCTTATCATGGATCGGTATTTCTACGACACGCTCGTGGACGTCGCCGACGATGGTCGGTGGTTCTGGGTACGGCTCCTGGAGCGGCTGACGCCAACGCCGGACGTGCCCGTGTTCCTCGACATCACGCCGGAAGAATCGTACGCCCGCAAGGGCGAGTATTCCGTGCCCTATCTCGCGCTCCGCGGCGCCGCCTACCGCGCGGTCGCGCCGCTCGTCCCCTCCGCGCTCGTCCTGCAGAACGTCGACCTCGCCAGCTCGCAGCAGGCGCTGGCGCAGGCCGTCTCCCGCTTCGACGTATGACGGAAACGTCCGAGCAACGACACGCAACGCTCGCCCTGCAGCTGCTGCTGGACGGCGGCGCCGCGCCGACGGCCGCGCTCGACTGGCAGCTGCTCCGGGCCGTGGCCGACCGGAACGCGGTCCTCGTCCGCCTCGACGACCAGCTCGAGCGGCTCGCCCTGCGTCCCCCCCGGTCCTTCACCGTCGCCGCCGACCGGGAGCGTCAGCGCGTACGAGCCGCGCTCCACGTGGTCCGGGAGATCGGCGACCGGTGCGCCCGCCACGGGATCGCGTTCCTGTTCCCCAAGGCGCTGCAGCACTATCCGGACATGGGGAGCGATCTCGACCTCCTCGTGCTGTCCGAATCCGAGGGCACGGATGCGCTCCTGCTCGAGGGCCTGGCGGCGTCGCCGGTCGCTCGCAGCCTGCACGACCGCATCGCCGGAGCCACGACCTATCGACTCCAGGAATCGCGACTGGCACTCGACGTGCGCCACGGCCGGCTCGGCCCGGTCGGGGAGCAGGCCTCGTATCCCCGCGCACTGCTCGCCAACCGGCAGCGGTGCCTGATCGCCGGCGCGGAGTTCTTCGTGCCGGCCCCGGAGGATCAGCTCATCCTTCAAGGGATGGACCGCGTCTCGGGCCGCCGGTCCTTTCGCCTCGGCGACGTCGTGGCCACGATCGCAACCGTCCGCGCGCTCCCGATCGCGTGGACGTATGTCACCCAGACCGCGCGCGCGATCGGTGTCCTTGCCGGCCTCGGCTGTTACCTGAGCTACGTGGAGCAGATTCACCAGGCGCTGTACGGGCGCGGGCTGCTCCCGCCGGACGCCCATCAAGGGTTGCTGCTCCGCGGATGGGGGCGAGCCACGTTCCACCACGGAGCGTACCGGTTCCCCGCAGTTCGTGTCGGCAACCGTCTGTACTGGCGCCAGCTCGCGACCTCCGTCGGCGCGGGCAACTGGCGGGCCGCGTCGCGCCTCTGCCTGTGGCCGGCGGCCGTGGCCGGGGACGGACTGCGACGGCTGGCCCGCGCCCGATCCCGCGACCAGGCCAGGCCCGCGGAGGCGACGTGAGCAATCTCTCCCTCCGGCTCTACCACGGGCTACCTGCGCCGGCCCGGTCGCTGGCCGCGACGCTGCGCGGGCTCTACCTACAGTGGTGGCGCTACGGTCCCGACAGTGAGCGCCTTGTGCTCGCCGCGCGAGAGCGCGCGGGTTGGACGCTGGCCGAGTGGGCCGCATGGCGCGACGAGCGGCTCGGCTACGTGCTGCACCGTGCGGCCACCCGCGTCCCCTACTACCGGCAACGCTGGGAGGCCCGGCGACGCCGCGGCGACCGCGCCTCCCCGGAATACCTCGAGAACTGGCCCGTGCTCGAGAAGGACCCGCTGCGGCTGAACCCACGCGCGTTCGTCGCGGACGACTGCCGGCCGTGGCGCATGTCTCACGAGCAGACGAGTGGGACCAGCGGCAAGCCGCTGCACCTGTGGCGCTCGCGCCTGACGGTCGAGACCTTGTACGCGCTTTCGATCACCCGTACCCGGGAATGGCACGGTGTGTCACGGAACGACCGTTGGGCCATGTTGGGCGGCCAGCTGGTCGTCGCGGCGGCCCGGCGGCGGCCGCCGTTCTGGGTGTGGAATGCGGCGCTACGCCAGCTCTACATGTCGTCTTACCATCTGGCGCCGGATCTGATCCCGCACTACCTCGATGCGCTCGTGCGCCACCGGATCGCCTATCTCTTCGGCTACACGTCGTCGCTCTTCGCCCTCGCGCAGGAGGCCTTGCGTCTCGGCCGCACGGACTTGCGGATGCGCGTGGCGATCACGAGCGCCGAGCCGGTGTCCGAGCGGGAGCGCGAGACGATCGCAGCGGCCTTCCATTGTCCGGTGCGCGAGACCTACGGGATGGGCGAGCTCGTGGCCGCGGCGAGCGAGTGTGAAGCAGGCACGCTCCACGAGTGGCCGGAGATCGGCTGGATCGAAGTGCGGGACGAGGCGGACGAGCCCGTCGCGCCCGGTGCCTCTGGGGAGCTCATCTGCACCGGCTTGCTCAACGCCGACATGCCGCTGATTCGGTATCGCGTCGGTGACTCCGCGCGCCTGAGACCCGCCGCCCACGCCTGCGTCTGCGGTCGCGGCCTCCCGGCCTTCGCGGGTATCGACGGTCGGACGAACGACATCTTGCTGACGCGCGACGGTCGACGCGTCGCGTGGCTCAACCCCGTGTTGTACGGCGTGCCCGTGCGGCAGGCGCAGATCGTCCAGGAGACACTCGATCGCGTGCGCGTCCGATACGTGCCGGCCCCGGAGTTCCTCCCCGCGACCGGGCGACTGATCGCCGAGCGCCTGCGCGAGCGGCTCGGAGACGTGGCCGTCGTACTCGAGGCGGCGGACGAGATTCCCCGCAGCGCGAATGGCAAGCTGCGGTCCGTCGTGTGTGCCATTCCGAGCGAGGAGCGCGAGGCGCTCCTTGCCACCCTCGGAACCGGTCGGACCGGCGGCGTCCCATGAGTCTCCCTCGACGGGCCCGGGTGCTGATACTCGACGCGCACACGAACGAGGCGCTCGCCTGCGCCCGATCGCTCGGACGTGCGGGGCACCGCGTGCTCGTGGCCAGCCAGCGTCGTCGGCCGCTGGCGGCGTGGTCACGCTACTGCGAGGCGGCCTTCAAGGTGCAGGGTGAGACCCCTGCCGCCTTCCGGGCGCTGCGGGACTGGGCGCGGGAGCGCCGCGTGCAGGTCGTCTTGCCGCTCTCGGAGCGGTCTTGTCTGCTGTGTAACGGGGAGCGCAGCGAGTGGGAAGCGTGTGGCATCACCGTGGGGTGCGCGCCCGACGCCACCTTGCTGCGGGCGTTCGACAAGGGGCGCACGCTCGCGTATGCCGAGGCGTGCGGCGTGCGCATCCCGCCTACGCGGGTCCCGCAGTCGCTCGCCGAGTGCCGGGAAGCGGCCGCGGCGCTGGGCTACCCGTGTGTGGTCAAGCCGCGCTTCTCCAATGCCTGGGATGGCGATCGATTCCTGCCCGACCGCGGCCCGGCCTACGTGAGCGATCCGGCCGATCTCGACGACGTCGTCCGGATGCACGCCCAGGGCGACCACTGGCCGGTGATTCAAGGCATCGTGCCCGGCCAGGGAAAGGGTGTGTTCACGGTGTGCAACCATGGTCGCGCGGTCGCGTGGTTCGCGCATGAGCGGCTGCGGGACGTGCGGCCGTCGGGCTCCGGCAGCAGCTTGCGCCGCTCGGTGGCGCTCGACCCCCGGCTGCGAGCGCCGGCGGAGCGGCTGCTGTGCGAGATGCAATGGCACGGGCCGGCGATGGTCGAGTTCCGCGACGACGGGGTCGCGCCCCCATGCCTCATGGAGGTGAACGGACGATTCTGGGGCTCGCTGCAGCTAGCCGTCGCCGCGGGCCGGGACTTCCCGCGCCTGTGGGTGGATGTGCTGAGCGGCACGGGCGGCGACAGCGAGCCCGCGGACACCTATCAGGAGGGGGTGACGCTGCGCTGGCTGTGGGGAGACGTCAAGCGCTTCCTCTATATCCTCGCCGGCCCTCCCGCCGGCTATCCCGGAACCTACCCCTCCGTCGCGCAGGGGCTTCGCGAGCTGCTGGGGCCGCAGCCCGCGGGCACGCGGGTCGAAACATGGGACCGAGACGACCCGTGGCCCGCGGTGGGAGAATGGGTGGAGGGCGCCCGCGAGCTGCTGGGACGCATCCGAAGCAAACGATGACCTCACCCCGCCCCGCGGTTTCCGTCGTTATCCCGTGTCGCAACGAGGAGCGTTACATCGGGCCATGTCTCGACTCCCTGCTCGAGTGCGACTATCCCCTGGACCGGCTCGAAGTGCTGGTGGTGGACGGCATGAGCGACGATCGGACGCGCGACATCGTGCGGCAGTACGCCGCGGACCACTCGTTCATTCGGCTGGTCGACAATCCAAAGCGCATCACGCCCTGCGCGATGAACGCCGGTGTGCTCGCCGCCCTGGGAGACGTCATCATGCCGATGGGAGCACACGCCGTCTACACGCAGCGCTATATCTCGCGCCTCGTCGAGGCGCTGCTCGAGACGGGCGCAGACAATGTCGGCGGCGTGCTCGTGACACTCCCGGCCGACGACACAGCGACGGCGCGCGCCCTGGCCATCGCGCTGTCCCACCCCTTCGGCGTCGGGAACTCATACTTCCGCATCGGCGCCCGCGAGCGCCGGATCGTGGACACCGTGCCGTTCGGTTGCTACCGCAAGGAGGTGTTCCAGCGCATCGGGCTGTTCGACGAGGAGCTCGTGCGCAATCAGGACGACGAGTTGAACGGCCGGTTGGTGCGGGCAGGCGGCCGCATCATGCTCGTCCCCGAGGTCGAGTCCCGCTACTACGCTCGCGGATCATTCGGGCAGGTCGCCCGCATGTTCTTCCAGTACGGGTATTTCAAGCCGCTAGCGGCGTGGAAGGTGGGTCGCGTCACGAGCCTGCGTCAGGTCGTTCCCGCTGCGTTCGTCGCCGGCCTTGCGGTCACGGGGTTGCTCGCCCCTTGGCTGGCCGGCGCCCGGTGGCTCGGGGCCGGCATCGTGGGAAGCTACGCCGCCCTCGTCGTGGGGATCGCGCTGGCCGCGGCGGTGCGACACGGCCCGCGGTGCGCGGCGGCCCTCGCCGCCGCATTCCCCGTGCTGCACGTGAGCTACGGGCTGGGGTTCCTCACCGCGCTGGCCCACCGAGCCGTCGGCCGACGGGGCACCCCCAACGCCGCGGCGGTCCCGCTCTCCCGATGAGCACGCGGCTCGAGATCGCGAGCTTCGGGTACCACGAGGTCACCGACGACCCGAAGGCCTGCGGATTCCAGCGGCCGGGCGCGCTGCCGTACAAGCACACGGAGCAGGCCTTCCAGCGCGACCTCGACCACGTCGCCCGCAGCGCGCACCCGCCGGAACTGGTGACGAAGGTCGACCTCACCCGTCCGGGGCGGCATGTGTTCCTGACGTTCGACGACGGCGGGAAAAGTGCCGTCGCCATCGGCGATGCGCTCTCCGCACGTGGCTGGCGGGGGCACTTCTTCATCGTCTCCGGCCTGATCGGCACGCGCACGTTCATGACCGAGGGCGAGATCCGCTACCTGCGCAGTTGCGGCCACGTAATCGGCAGCCACTCGCACACGCACCCGGACATCTTCCGCGATCTCACCGAGGCGCGCATGGTCGAAGAGTGGCGCATCAGCGGAGACATCCTGGCCCAACTGCTGGGCGAGCCCTGCGTCACCGCGTCGATCCCGGGCGGCGACGCGTCCCCGGCGGTGTTCCAGTCCGCCGCCACCGCGGGGCTCGGGTACCTGTTCACCTCGGAGCCCTGGCTCGTTCCCCGGCACGTGAGGGCGTGCTGGATCCTGGGTCGGTTCATGCCGAAGCGCTGGACGCCGGCCGCGCGGGTGGGCGAGCTGGCCAGCTTCCAGGGTTGGCCCAGCGCCCTGCTGGTGCGCCGCCTCAAGGAGCTTGCCCGCCGGGCCATGCCGCAGCTGTACCGGCTGTACATCCAGCGGACGACCACGCCGTACTGACGCGCCGAGCCGGTCTGGTCAACGTCCCACGCGGGACACTACGAACACGTCGAAGGCAGGGCCGGTGCGGGGCGCGCCCGACCGGGGCATGCCGACCGGGACGGGAGGCGAGAGCGGGGCCATCGGCAGCTCGATCGGGTCGCCCGCGAACGTTCCCGCCGCGAGCGGCGCGCCGAACGGATCTTGCACCGTGCGGACTTCGTACCGGTCACCCGCCCGCAGCATTTCCGCCAGGTCCGCCCGCACGCGGGCCTCGCCGCCCCAGTTGTAGACGACGACGTACCCGCGGCCAGCTTCGTACACGTTCGGCCGCACGAACACCGCGGCGGTCTTCAGGCCTGGCCTCGCGGCGTCGTCGATCAGCGTGTTGTCGCCGACCACCGGCGCGCTCCAGCGCCGCACCGCCAGCACGGGACTGCCCCCGACTACGTAGTTGCCCCGCGCGACGAGGTCGGCGTTCTGGACGTTGTGGAACCCGAGGGCCACGTTGGGGCCGCGGACGCCCGGGGAGAAATACGTGAAGTTCCCGACGACGGCGATTCCCGACGCCGGCTCGTTGCCACCGACCAGCAGGTTCGCCCCCTGCGCATCCGCGCGCCCGGATATCAGGCCGTTGTTGAACGCCACGTTGCCTTCGATGCGGATGTTTCTGAGCCGGCCTGTCCCCGCATCGGTGTAGGCGTGCACGCCGTAACCGAACTGATCGAAAATCACGTTGTCGCGCGCCACCAGCGGCCCGCCGTCACTCTTGAGGTACAGCCCGTGGCCGTGCCCGCGATCCGGCCCCTCCCAACCGTTGTTATAGATGATGCAGCCGTACACCTCCACCGGCGAAGCTGCGCTGAACGTGTAGAAGGCCACGCCGCCGTCGTGGATCACGAGGTTGACGTATTTGTTGTTGGGCCCGTTGTTGACGACGACGTCCGGACGGAAGCTCGACGATGTGCCGGAGCTGTGGCGCGCGGTATCGGTGTTCGTCAGCTCGAAGCCCCAGTACAGCGTCCAGGCTCCTCGCACCACGAACGTGTCGTTGCGTGAGCCTCGCCCGTCGAGAGTCGCGCGCTCGCCCGGATACGGCCGCACCACGACGGGTGCAGTCGCGGTGCCGGTGAGCGTGCTCACCCAGCTGCCGGCGTAGGTTCCACCGCGCAGCCAGATGGTGTCCCCCGGCTGCACCTTACCCCGGCCGCCGCCCAGCGCGGTGGCGAGATCCCACGGGTGGTCCGCCCCGCCGCTCCCGTCGCTCCGCCCCGCCGGCGCGGCGAAATACGCCGCGGTGCGCGCCTGGCCAGCCGGCGCACCGCTGAGACCCGCGAGAACGGCGAGCAACACACGTCCCGGCTGCCACCGGGCCGCCGGGACGGTTCGGAGCGAGGCGCTCACGTACGGAGCCGGGTCGGGCGCGCTATGGGCCCGTCCGCGCGAGCAGGAAGACGTTGAACGCCGGGCCGGTCGTGGGCGCCAGACTGCTGATGCCGATCGGCGCCGGGGGCGGGACGGCGGCCATGGGAATACTGATGGTCCCGCCTCCGTACGTCCCGCTCGCGGCCGGCGAGTCGAACAGCGCCTGCACGTTGCGCACCACGTATTGATCGCCCACGCTCAGCACTCCGGAGACGTCCACCGTCACGGTCGCTTCCCCGCTCCAGTTATAGGCGACGATGAAGGCGCGCCCCGGCTCATAGGCGTTGGGCCGGACGAGCGCAGCGGTCTGCGTCGGCGCGGGGTCGGGCGGGATCACGGTATTCCCAGCCACCGTCGCGTTGGTCCAGGTGCCTTGACTCAGGCCGTCGCCGCCGACCACATAGTTGCCCGTGGCCGTCAGCCCCGTGCCGGAGCCGAGCACGACGTTCGAGCCACTGAGGCTTGGCGCCATGTACGTCAGGTTGTTCGTGATCACGAGGTTGTCCGCGTCCGGCTGGCCGAGATTCCCCACGTTCGCCGACGTTCCCGTCGACGCGAGACTACCGTTGTCGAACGAGATGTTCCCGATCGCGGAGATGCCGTTCAGCAGCCCATCGCCCGCGTCGCTATAGATGTGTACTCCGTAGCCGAACTGATTGAACAGCACGTTGTCCCGTGCCACCACCGGACCGGTGTTGTTCTTGAGGTATAACGCGTGCCCGTGCCCTCGATCCGGTCCCTGCCAGCCGTTGTTGTAGATGATCGACCCGTAGACCTCGACGTCGGGCATGGCCGTATAGGTGTAGAACGCCACGCCGCCGTCGTGGATCACGAGGTTGATGAACTTCGTATGCGTTCCGTTGTTCGTCACGACGTCTGGCCGGAAGGTGCTCCCAGTCGAGGACGTGGTCCGGTTGGGGTTCGAATTCGTGAACTCGAGGCCCCAATACCAGGTGTACGCCCCGTGCACCACGAAG
>WNGN01002573.1_pt1 | contig 18648 bp, 16 predicted proteins | sample 5400561 | NCBI WGS metagenome assembly WNGN01 (sample SAMN13153379, study PRJNA577476) | soil metagenome | isolation source: 115 cm soil or saprolite under Garry oak tree replicate 2 | place: USA:California | collected 2016-06-15
CGCGCGGCGCACGTTGTCGTACGTGCCGAGCTCGCCCGTCTCGAGGATCACCTTCAGGTGCGCATCGCCGCAGGCCTCCTTCACCTGAACGACCTCGTCGTAGACCTTCGCGTAGCGGCCGGAGAGGAACGCGCCCCGGTCGATCACCATGTCGATCTCGTCGGCGCCCGCCGCCACGGCGTCGGCTACGTCGGCCAGCTTCACGGCCAGCGACGCCCGGCCGGACGGGAACGCGGTGGCCACGGAAGCTACCGCCACGCCGCTGCCGGCCAGCTCGGCCTTCGCCACGGCGACCAGGTCGGGGTAGACGCACACGGCAGCGACCGGCGGGACCGCGGCGTCAGCCGGATCGGGCCGCCTCGCCTTCGTGCACAGGCCGCGGACCTTGCCCGGCGTGTCCGCGCCCTCCAGCGTGGTCAGGTCGACCATCCGCACGGCCAGGTCGATCGCGGCCATCTTGGCGTCCTTCTTGATGGACCGGGTCGCCAGGCCCGCCGCCCTGGCCTCGGCACCCACCTGGTCGACGCCAGGCAGGCCGTGCAGCACCTGCCGCAATCCGGCATCAGAGGTCGCTACGTCGGCGAGCCACGATCCCCCAGCGGACCATGCCGGGCCCATGCGACCGCTCGCGCCGGTCCGCCCGTCGGCTACCGCCTGGCCTGCACCGCTGCTCACGTCGACCGCCACGGCATCGACGCTACCCGGCCGCGCCCCCTTTGAGTAGCCGCCCCCGACGCCCCTGGCTGCAGAGAGCACGAACGAGGCTTGCGTGCAGTGACCGGGCACTCAATCGACCGGTCGCTCGGCGGACACGTCCAGCGGACGGTCGCACAGCCGCGCCTTCTAAATGAATCCGAGCGCCATGAGAATCTGGTCCGTCGCGTGGTCGTCGCTGACGTCGATCTCGGTTTCCGGCTTCGATCCTGTCTGCTCGTCAACAGCCTGACCCTTGTATGTGAGCAGGCATCGTCGCCGCCCCTCACCGTCCACCAGGCGCAGGCGCAACTCGCGGCCGTCCTTGCTCAGCTCGTAGCCGGGCCAGTCGTAGTAAGTGTCCCGATAGCGGCTCACCTGCTCGATTGCTCGCGATCGCAGCGCATCCCGTAGGCGGGCAGGATCGTTCACGCGAGCCTTCATCTCAGCTTCGATCATCGGCCATCACACGACGCGCTCGCAGGTCGCGGCCAGGTCATCGAGCATGCGGCAGAACCCCTGGTGGAGTGCGCCGCCAGTCGTTGGCAGAAGCTTGTACATCGTGGACGCATACCCTTCCCAGGATGCGAAACTGGACACGTAGCGGGTGTCATCCACGGTGCACTGCCGGCATCACGTCGGGTCACCTGCTCGCACGGCGGCAGTCGACGTGCATCGGTCCTTGCCTGTCGGCGGGCACGCCTATGCTGGACTCTGACTTGATCCGCTGGAGATGCCGATGACTGCATCGCATGCCGGGCATTACCAGGTTATGGCCCGTCCCGCGTGCACCCCGTCGGCGATCCGCGCAGTCCTGGCGGCCAACGCTGACCCGGAAGTACTGCTGCGCTACGACAACGACCTGGATGCGGCGTTCGAGGAGGCCCGGGAGCACCGCGACCTCACGCCCCTAGTGCAGACGGTGCGGCGCTGGTGGTTCGAGGCAGACGCCTGGCGGGACCCGGATGCCAAGCGGGAGTTCATGGCACGCGTTGAGCGCTACAAGAGGGAAGGGCCGCCACCGGCCGCAGACCGCACCTCCTGGGAGGAGATCCGCGCTCAGCACGGCCTCTGAGACATGTACCGGTGGGACTTCGACACCGCTGCACGGCGGGAGTTCGCCAGCTTGAGCCGCGCGGCGATGGTGACCCGGCTTCTGTCAGCGCCCGGTTAAGCCATCGCGCCGCGGACCGTGACCGCAGTTGATCTGCGGCAAGCCCAACCTGGAATCTTCGCGGCCAGATCGGTCAGCGTTGGATTGCCGCGGCGACTTGGAGGAACGCGCTGGCCGACGCCAAGCTGCCTGCTCAGGCGGCTTGGCTTCGGCGGTCCTTACGCCTGTCGGCGCGAAACGGCCGCGTCTTGCTGGCGGCGGCTGAACGGCTAGCTGGCGCGGTGGTCAGCAGGTCGGCGGCGAGGACGAGGGTGATGCACAGGGCGCCGAGCGCCCAGCCGGCGAGCACGTCGGTGAGCCAGTTCGCGGCCAAGTAGATGCTGGCCGCTCCGGCGGCAATGGTGACAGCGGCCGCGGCCGCGTACAGCAGGGCCTGGCGGCGGGCGGGGCGGCCGGCAGCCAGCACCACGGCCAGCATGCCGTAGACGGCGAACGCCAGCGTGGCCGCGCCCGAGGGGAACGCGGGCCCGGCGTACTGGCCGATCCAGAGCGCGGCGGGCGGCCGCACCCGGCCGACGAGCTGCTGGGTGATGGCGGCCAGCGCCACAGCGCTACCCGCTGCGAGCGCCAGCCGGATGACGGAGCGGCGATCGCCGCGGGCGGCCAGAATGGCCACGGCGACGGCAACGAGGGGAATGAGGACGGCGTCGGTTCCGAGCCAGGCCACGACTTGGGCGGCAGTGGTGAGCCAGCCGGTCCGGTGCCCGGTCAGCCACGTGGTGACATGCGGGTCGCGGAGCGCTAGCTCGTCGGGGGCGAGGACGTCCTGGGCGATCGCGCCGAACGCCCAGGCGGCGAGCGCCCCGGCCGCGACGGTGAAGGTCAGCCAGAAGCCGCGCGGGTCGCCGGCGGTCAAGCGCCGCCTGGCCCAGGCCACCTGGCGGGGGAACCGGCGCCGGATCCAGGCCAGCGGCGGGGTCGCGGCCAGCCGGTCGCCGAAAGCCCGCAGCCGCGGGCGGCCGGCGAAGCGGCGCAGCAGCCGCGAGATCGCCAGGCCGGCCACGATGAGCGCGAGCAAGGCGAGCCCGGCGCGCCCGGCGATCTTCTCGACGTGCTTGTAGCTCTCGCCAGCCAGGTAGCCCAGGACGGCCATTCCGGTGCCCCAGATCGCGCCGCCGGCCACGTTGTAGGCCAGGAACACCGGGTACTCGACGCCGGACATGCCCGCCAGCCCGGGCACGAGCACGCGGAGCGCGGCGGTGAACCGGCCGAAGAACACCGCGCTGCCGCGGCGGCGGTGCACGTATGCCCGCGCGGTGTCTAGGTGCTTGTCCAGGTGCCGGCGGATGACGGGGAGCCGGCCGATCGTCCCGGTAAGCAGCCGGTCCCCCCACCGGCGGCCGATGAGATACCCGGCTGAGTCGCCGATCACGGCGCCGGACACCGCCGCGACGATGACGGCCCACAGCGGGACGGTGCCCCGCCAGGCCGCCACGCCGCCGAGGATCACCGCGACCTCGCCAGGGAACACGAACCCGACGAACGCCGAAGCCTCTAGGGCCGGCAGCGCGAACACCAGGCCGAGCACCAGCCATCCGGGAAGCAGCAGGATCCGGTCGGCGAAGCCCGCCGCCACCGCGTGCACGGTCGTCATCACGGCGGGTCACCTGCGCGGCGGCAGTCGACGGGCATCGGCTCCTCTTCGATCGCGGCCCGGCTGGGCTGCCGAGTACCAACAGGTCTCTACTGATCCTTATCCTCGGCCATGCCCGCTTCCAGCACGACCTCCGACAGCAGGTCGTACTCCTCGCGCGTGAGATCTCCGCGCGCATAGGCCGCAGTGACGTCGTCGTATGAGTTCGGGACATCGGGCGGCGGATCTTCTTGCGCGCGCTCGGCCATCTCCAAGTAGCTTGACAGCGGTCGCGGCGTCGTGGCCGGCCATTGCCGTGCTCGGAGCCGCTGCGCTAGCTCGTTCAACGTCAGCTCGCCGACCTTGTAGCTGCCGATCAGGTCGGTGACCTCGCTCACCGTTCCTCCTCACGTTTCCGGCCGTGACCTGCCTGGATGGACCGCCCAGTCCGTGAACCGGGACTTCACCTGCTCGAATGTGCGGCGGTTCCGACTGCCCTGCTCCGGGTCGGCCTGCGCCTCGATCACCTCCGGCGGGACATACCGTCCCCCGAACCCGATACCGGCACGGTAATCCTCATGCCCGCCGCGGTGCCTGGCATCGGCCCGCTGCACCGCTTCGCCGATGCTGATATCCACGAAGACGCCCTGCGTGGAGTACCCGGCCCGGTCCAGATCGTCGAGCCTTTGCTCGGCGGTCAGCGTGCTGCTCAGCTCCGGGATCAGCCCCCGCTTGGCCATCTCTTCCATGATGCCGTCCGGGTTGATCGTCAGGTATTGCGACCGGTCGATGCCAGCGTGCTTCTCCAGCACGGTCGACTTGCCCGCACCGCCAAGCCCGCCCGCCATGATCGCCTGATGTTCGCAAGGAACGTTAGACACTGCCTCACAGAGATCACGGACGATCGCGTCATGCGTATCTCGGCGGTCTCGCGACCAGATTCCGCGCTTCCGGTCCACGAGGTGCTGCTGTTCGGTCGTTAGCATCTGATCGCGCGCCCAGCCAAGCCGGTCGCGGATGTTCCGCACGCGGTCGGCGTGCTCGGCGTCGGTCAGCGGCTCAGGACGCCCTCGCGGCACGTCCACCCGGCCGAACTGCTTCAACTGATCCGGCGTATCCCGTGATCCGGCGTATCCCGACCCGGGTGAACTGGGATGCCACGCGGGCAGTGAGTCGAGACGCTGCCTCAGCCCTTCCCGTGACCATTGGGCGGGAGGCTCAGCTAACGCCGGCTGGTCCGCCGTTGACCAGCGATCCGCCGTGGACCCGTCGCCCACCGCAGCCCTCTGACCACCCGTATCTTCGGGCCGCTCTGGCTGATCCGCCCTCCTCGGCACCGATGCCGCCCCTTACTTGAGCGCCCCCGCGGTTAGCCCAGAGATGATCCGTCGCTGTGCGAAGATCACGAGCAGCGCGACGGGCAGGGTGACCAACACCACCGCGGCGTCTATGCGGTTGTAGAACACCTGGTACTGGCTCTGGCCCAGGCCGATGATGGCGAGCGGGGCGGTGTACTTGTCGGGTGTTTCCATGAACGAAACCGCGAAGGCGAAGTCGTTCCAGGCCAGGATGAAGGACAGGATCGCGACCGTGAAGATCCCGGGAACGGCCACGGGGAGGATGACGCGGCGCAGTGCCTGCAGGCGTGAGGCGCCGTCGACGACGGCCGCCTCCTCCAGCTGGCGCGGGAGCTGCGAGAAGAAGTTCGCGAGGAACCAGGTGGCGAGCGGCAGGGTGTAGATCAGGTAGGTGATGATCAGCGCGGGGTAGTTGTTGAGCAGGCCGATATTCCGGTAGGCGAGGAAGAGCGGGCCCACCATGGCCAGGGGCGGGAAGAAGCCGGCGATGAGAACGAAGCCGAGGACGGGCCCCTTCCCGCGCATCCTGGTGCGGGACAGCGCGTACCCGGCGAGCACGGAGAGCACTACCGTGATCGCTGTGGTTGACAGCGCGACGAGCGCGCTGTTCAGCAGGGCGCGGCCGAAGTTGAGACCGGTCGTCGAGGTCTGCGTGAGGTCCGCCGAGTAGCTGCCGAAGGTAATGTGTCCAGGCAGCAGGCTGGTGGTGCCACTGGTGAGCTCGGCAGGAGTCTTCAGCGACGTAATGACGATCCAGTAGAACGGGAAAAGGCTGCCCACGACGAACGCCGCGATCAGTAGGTAGAAGGCGGTCCGCGAGGCCACCTTGCCCGCGGTGACCCGGCGGCGGACCGCGGGGCGACGGCGTGCCGCGGTGGTCGCAACGCTCATCTGCACCTTCCCTATAGCACCTGCTCGGACCTGAACGCACGCACATACGCGGCTGCGATCAGGAGTGCGATCGCGACAAGGGCGACGGAGATCGCTCCGCCATACCCGTAGTCGGCGTAGACGAAGAATGCCTGCCAGTTCAGGTAGGACAGCACGCTGGTGGATGTCCCCGGCCCGCCGCCGGTCATGGCGTAGACCACGTCGAATATCAAGAAGGAGGACAAGGTCCGGAAGATCAGCGCCACCATCAGCGCGGGCCTGAGCAGCGGCAGGGTCAGCCGCAGGAACGTCTGCCAAGCGCTGGCGCCGTCGATCCTGGCCGCTTCGTAGATTTCGGTGGGGATTACCTGCAGCCCCGCAAGCAGCACTATCGCCATGAACGGAGTGTTGCGCCAGGCATCCGCGGCGAGGATCGCGCCCCACGAGGTCCACTTCTCGGCCAGCCAGGTGGTATGCGCGAGGGGCAAGTGCAGCGTCGTCAGCGCGTAGTTGACCCACCCGAACTGCGGGTCGAACATCGTCTTCCACAGCTGGGCGGAGACCACCGTGGGCACCGCCCACGGGATGAACACTGCCGCCCGCACCAGGCCGCGGCCGGGGAACCTCCGGTTCAGTGCCAGCGCCAGCGCCAGGCCCACCACAGTCTCCACCGCAACCGACACAACCGTGAACCCGGCGGTGTGCGCGAGCGCGGGCAGGAATTGGTTGTCGGTGAAGATCCGCTTGTAGTTGTCCGCCCCGGCAAAGCTCGGCGGCACACCGCTGTTGATCACATCGCGCTGGAAGGAGTTCCAGATGTTGTAGACCAGCGGGTACGCGGTGATCGCGAGCAGGACCGGCGGTCCCGGGCGATCAGGCTGTACTGGCGGCGACCCCGAGGTCCCGGCTCGCGGGCTGCGTGCCCCGCGGGCTCCGGCCGGGCCGGTGTTACCGGCCCGGCCGGAACTGCACCTTCCTGGGGCGCAGTCACCCCAGCCTCATCCCGCGGTCTGTTGCAATTGCTTCACGGTCGGAGCCGTGGCCGACAGAGCCGCCGACGGAGTCGCCTGCCCGCTGAGCACCGACGAGATCATGGTCTGCAACTGGCTGGAGATCTGCGTGTACACCGGCGTGACCGGACGCGGCGTCGCCGCATTGAAGACCGCCTGCTCCTGCTTGAAGTACGGCGCCGCCGCGTACAGCTTCGCCGAGTACGCCGACTTGACCGACGGCGGGTCGCCTGCCGCGATCGCGCGGGCGATCTGGGCCTGGTCACTCGTCAGGTACTTGATGAACTCCCAGGCCGCCGCCTGGTGCGTGCTGTTGGCGTTCATGACCAGGTCATCCCCGCCAAGCGAGGCCTGCGGGGAGCCGGTCGGGTTCGGGAACGGCACCCAGCCGGTCTTGTCCTTGACCGCCGGGTAAGCCGGGTTCGAGCCCTGGGACAGCGCGAAGATGTACGGCCAGTTCAGCGCGAACGGCGTCTGCCCGGCGAGCCAGGCGCTCTGCACCTGGGACTCTTCCCAGGTAGATACCGCGGTCGGTGCGATGTGGTACTTATGCACCGCGTCGTACATCATCGTCAGCACTCCGGCGTTGGCCGGCGTGTTGATGTTGCCCAGGTTCGACGACGCGATCTGGCCGCCGAAGCTCTGGAACGCGGTCACCGCACCCTCGTACTTATCGCCCTCGAAGGCCAGGCCTTCCTTCAGCTTCGGGTCTGCCTTCATCGCGGCCTGAGCATCCATGAACAACTGCGCCGCCGTGGTCGGCGGGGTCTTGATCAGGTCGGTGCGGTAGTAGAGCCCTTCGGCGTTGATGAACCAGGGAATCGCGTAGATGCCGCCCTTGTACTGGCCTGTGGCCATCTGGCCAGGGAAGAACGCGCCGGTGTCCGGGTGGAACTTGCTGAGGTCTGCCAGCCAGCCGGGACGGGCGAACGTGGATGGCCAGATCACGTCGGAGGTGATCACGTCGGGTGAGCTTGACCCGGACGTGAAGCGCTGCGTGAGCTGCTCGTATGCGACGTCTGCAGTCGGCGAGAGCGTGAGGATGCTGACGTGGATCTTCGGGTGCAGCTTCTCGAACGCCTTCACCGCCGCCGCGGTCGCCGTGCCCTCGGCGCCCAGGCCCTGCGTGGCGAACACGATGGTCTGCCTCGCGCTGGCGGGCACCTGCTTGCCAGCCGGGCCGCCGCCGCTGCTGCTGCAGCCGGCCGCGGCCAGCGTTACCGCCGTGCCGACCGCGACGGCCACGACCGATGCCCGGTTCCTGCGGGTGAGAACCATCCGCGGGGATCCGGTCCGGCCCGCAGGCCTCGCGCTGCCTGGCCACTTGATCATCGTGGCCACCTCCTCTTGTCTGGTCCGCAGACGCGGCGGCTCGCTGGTCCGCGGACGGCTGTGTTCATCCATTGCCAGGGATCTGGTGCACCATCATTGGCAGGGATCTGGTGCACCGCCATCGTGCTCGGTCAAGGTGGCGCTGCGGGATGCCGCTGCCAGAGGCCCCGCCCCGAGGCGGAGCGCCGGCTGGCAGCGGCGCCGGCGCGGGCGCAGGCGCAGGAGGCCCTGCCGTCCACCAGGAACGCCACATCGAGTTCCCTTCGGATCGGTCAAATTCCGGCGGATCCAGACGTCGGGCTCGCAAGGCCGCTCAACCAATCGAGCTGAGTCCTGCAAACCCGGCCATCTGCTCCTATATACCATTCTCACCTATTAGTAAGCAACGCCTTACCTGCAGTCAACGATGGCTTCTTCCAACGAAAACCAGTAGCCCGCCGCTTCGTCGATAGCCGCCGCCTCGCCCGCCTTATGCCTTATACCCGGTTTCCCGTCTCGGATCGGGCGGGCCAGTATCAGGGCGCCGCAAACTTATCACGCCGTAGAGTCATTTCGCTGTCCGCTTTGCCCGTTTCGCGGAGCCATAGCTAGTGATATCAACCAACCCGGCCGCGGTTCACCCGCTGGCAGGGCCTGCCGCGGCTGAGGCGACCCCCATTGGCCCCGCACGCCGCCTTGCATCCGACGGTCAGCGCCGGTAACCGCGGACGGCCGGCCTGGTCGTGACCGGCGGCGCCATGGCGGCGGCGAACCCCGGCTTGATCACCGTGTTGATCAGCGCGAGCCGCTCGTCGAACGGCGCGAACGCGCTCTTCATCGCGTTGATCGTCAGCCACTGGATGTCGGACCAGCCGTAGCCGAACGCCTCACACAGCGCGGCGAACTCCGACGCCAGGCTCACCCCGCTCATCAGCCGGTTGTCCGTGTTCACCGTCACCCGGAACGACAGCCGCCGCAGCAGGCCGATCGGGTGCTCCTTGATCGACCGCGCCGCCCCGGTGTGCACGTTGGAGGTCGGGCACATCTCCAGCGGGATCCGCCGGTCCCGCACGAAGCTGGCCAGGCGGCCCAGCTCGGCCGTCCCGTCCGGCAGCACGTTGATGTCGTCGATGATCCGCACGCCGTGCCCGAGCCGCTCCGCGCCGCACCACTGCACGGCCTCCCAGATCGACGGCAGCCCGAACCCCTCGCCCGCGTGGATCGTGATGTGGAAGTTCTCCCGCTCCACGTACTGGAAGGCATCCAGGTGCCGGCTCGGCCGGTTGCCCGCCTCGGCGCCCGCGATGTCGAACCCGACCACGCCCTCGTCCCTGTACCGCACGGCGAGCTCGGCGATCTCCAGCGACCTCGCGGCCGTCCGCATCGCGGTCAGCAGCGTGTAGACCCTGATCGGCCGTCCCGCGCTGCCGGCCGCGAACCCCTCGAGCACGGCCTCGACCACCTGCTCCAGGCTCAGCCCGGCGGTGACGTGCAGCTCGGGGGCGAACCGCACCTCGGCGTACACCACGCCGTCGGCCGCGAGGTCCTCGGCGCACTCCGAGGCGACCCTGACCAGCGCCTCGCGCGTCTGCATCACCTCGACGGTGTGCGTGAACGTCTCCAGGTAGACCTCGAGGTTGCCCTGCTCGGCCGCGGCGGCGCTGATCAGCCCGCCCAGCTCGGCCGGGTCAGTCGTCGGCAGGCCGGCGTACCCGCTCTGCTCGGCGAGCGCGACGATGGTCTCCGGGCGGAGCCCGCCGTCCAGATGGTCGTGCAGCAGGACCTTGGGTACCCGCCTGATCTGCTCAAGCGTCGGCAACATGGCGACTATTCTCGGCTATCCGATCCGCTCGATGACGGGCGACCCGATAACCGGCGGCTCGGGCCCGATCTCGATCGCGCCGTCCAGCGCCTCGATCGCCCGGCCGAACCGCGCCGCGTCGTCGGAGCGCAGCTCGAGCAGCGGCTGTCCCCGCTCGACCCGCTCTCCCGGCTTGGCCAGGCAGATCACCCCGGCCGCGGCGCTGACCGGGTCCTCCTTGCGCGCCCGCCCGGCGCCGAGCCGCCACGCCGCGGTCCCGACCGCGAGCGCGTCCAGGTTCCGCAGCCAGCCGGACGCCGCCGCCGGCACCACCCGGACCTGCCCGGCGGCAGGCAGCACCGCGTCGGGGTCGCCGCCCTGGCCGGCGATCATGGCCCGGTACTTCGCCAGCGCCCGCCCGTCGGCCAGCGCCTGCGCCGGGTCGCTGGCCGGTTGCGACGCGTCGATCCCGGCCAGCGCGAGCATCTCCCTGGCCAGCGCGAGGGTCACCGTGACCAGGTCGTCAGGCCCGGCTGCGCCGCCTCCGGTCCCGGCTGCGCCGCCTCCGGTCCCGGCTGCGCCGCCTCCGGTCCCGGCTCCGCGCAGCACCGCGACCGCCTCGTCGACCTCGACGGCATTGCCGACCGCCCGGCCGAGCGGGCAGTCCATCGCGGTCAGCAGCGCGGTCGTCCGCACCCCCGACTCGGTGCCGAGCCGCACCATGGGCTCGGCGAGCTCGCGCGCCGCGCCGAGCTCGCGCATGAACGCGCCCCGGCCGACCTTGACGTCGAGCACGAGCGCCTGCGTCCCCTCCGCGATCTTCTTGGACATGATCGAGCTGGCGATCAGCGGAATCGACTCGACGGTCCCGGTGACATCGCGAAGGGCATAGAGCTTGCGGTCGGCGGGCGCCAGATCCTCCCCCGCGGCGCAGATGACGCAGCCGACCGTAGCAAGTAGCTCAACAAATTCCCCGGCGGACAGCCTGGCACGCCAGCCGGGTATCGCCTCGAGCTTGTCCAGGGTTCCGCCGGTGTGGCCGAGTCCGCGGCCGGAGAGCTGGGGCACCGCGGCACCGCAACTCGCCACCAGCGGAGCCAGGATCAGCGACACCTTGTCGCCCACGCCGCCGGTGGAGTGCTTGTCGACGGTCGGCGCCGGCACCGACCCGAGGTCGAGCCGCCGGCCGGACGCCACCATGGCGTCGGTCCAGGTACGCAGCTCGGCCGGGGCCAGCCCGCGAAAGAAGACGGCCATCGCCATCGCCGACATCTGCTCGTCGGCGACGAGGCCGCGGGTGTAGGCGTCGATCAGCCAGCGGATGTCGGGGCCGGCCAGGGCGCGCCCGTCGCGCTTGGCCCTGATCAGGTCGACCGCGTCAGGCACGGGCATCGCGCCGCTCGGCCAGGTCTGTCCCGGTGAACGCGTCGGGCAGCAGGGTGCCGAGCTGGCGCGGCCCGCTGTCGGAGTCGATCAGCAGCCTCGCGCCGCCGGCCTCGAGCAGCAGCTGCCTGCACCGCCCGCACGGGACCAGCGGCGCCCCGTCGGCGGCGACCACGCTCACGCCGACCAGCCGGCCGGCGCCGGCCGCGTGCAGCGCGCTGACCAGACCGCACTCCGCGCACAGCGTCAGCCCGAACGACGCGTTCTCCACGTTGCAGCCGGTCACCACGGCGCCGTTGGCCGCCTGCCCCGCGGCGCCGACCCGCAGCCGCGAGTAGGGCGCGTACGCGTTGCTCGCTGCTGCGGTGGCGGCCGCTCTCAGAGCGGGCCAGTCGATGGTCATCAGTCAGCTCCGGTTGGATTACGGCAGGGTCGGCCCGGTTTAACCGGTTTCAGGCACGATTATTCCGATTGCACCGTATCGATTTCACAACAGCACCGTACTGCCATGGTTACCCGCTACCGCAACAGTCGTGGCGGTAATAGATTCCTGATCATCCCGGGGGGACTCGAGGGGTTCCCTTGTGCCCTGGCCGGCCGGGCAGGAGCATAGCCCGGTGATGTCTGGCGGCAGCAGGGCCGCCCCCGCAGAGGAGGTACCGTGAAAGGGACATTTAAGGCGGCCGCCGCGCTCAGCGTGCTGGCGCTGCTAACCGCCGCGTGCGCCAGCGCCGGCTCGAATAACGGCGGAGGTGGCTCGACGAGCCCATCGGCAGGTGCCGGCAGCTTCTCGGCCTGCATGGTCACCGACACCGGTGGCCTGGACGACAAGTCGTTCAACCAGTCGTCATGGGCAGGCCTGCAGGCGGCGCAGAAGGCAGACAGCAGCATCCAGATCAAGAACCTGCCGTCGAACTCGACCGCCGACTACGCGAAGAACATCAGCACGTTCATCGCGCAGAAGTGCGGGATTATCGTGACCGTCGGCTACCTGATGGGTGACGCGACGAAGGCGGCAGCGACGGCCAACCCGAACCAGAAGTTCGCGATCGTTGACTTCACCTACGCGCCGCATAACCTGCCCAACGTGAACACGCTGGTCTACAACACCGTGCAGGATGCCTTCCTTGGCGGCTACCTGGCAGCAGGTATGACCAAGACCGGCAAGGTCGCGACCTACGGCGGCGAGCAGTTCGGCACCGTCACCATCTACGAGGACGGCTTCTGGGACGGCGTGCAGTACTACAACCAGAAGCACCACAAGAACGTCAAGGTCCTCGGCTGGGACGAGAAGACCCAGAAGGGCACCTTCGCCGGCAGCTTCACTGACCTCGGGGCCGGGCAGCGGATCGCCAACACGTTCATCACCGAGGGTGCAGACATCATCTTCCCGGTCGCCGGCGGTGTCGGGCTCGGCTCGGCTAAGGCCGTCCAGACCGCCGACAGCGGGGGCAAGAACGTCAACATGATGTGGGTGGACACCGACGGCTGCATCAGCGCCGCCGTGTACTGCAAGTACTTCATCACGAGCGTGGAGAAGGGCATCACCGAGTCGGTGAAGACGTCTGTGCTGTCCGCCGCGAACGGCAGCTTCAAGGGTGGCAACTACATCGGCACCTTGCAGAACGGCGGCGCGGTGCTCGCTCCGTTCCATGCTCCGTGGACCACCCACGTCCCGGCCTCGCTCCAGGCCGAGCTGAAGACGATCCAGTCCCAGATCGAGAGCGGCAAGATCGTGCCGGCCACCAAGAGCCCGGTGCAGTAACGAGCCCGGCATGAGTACCGTCTGAGCCGGTCAGCTGCCCGGGCGTCGCCTGGGCAGCTGACCGGAGCCAGCGGGGGAGGGAGGCGACTTGGTGAAACTTGAGCTGCGCGGCATTACCAAGCGCTTCGGCGGGCTCGTCGCGAATGACCGCATCGACCTCGTGGTGCAGCCAGGGCAGATCCTGGGGCTGCTCGGCGAGAACGGCGCTGGCAAGACCACCCTGATGAATGTCCTGTACGGGCTGATCCAGCCCGACGAGGGCGAGATCCTGATCGACGACCGGCTGGTGCACATCCGCTCGCCCAAGGAAGCGATCAACGCCGGCGTCGGGATGGTGCACCAGCACTTCATGCTCGTTCCCGTTTTCACGGTCGCCGAGAACGTCACACTCGGCGTGGAGCGGGTGCGGCCCGGCTTCGGGCTCCTCGACCGGCGGCGCGCCCGCAGGGACGTGCTGGAGATGTCCGAGCGATACGGACTGCAGGTCGATCCCGACGCCTACGTCGAGGACCTTCCGGTCGGCGTCCAGCAGCGAGTCGAGATCATCAAGGTACTTCTGCGCAATGCGAACGTCCTGGTGCTGGACGAGCCGACCGCGGTGCTGACCCCGCACGAGACCGAGGACCTGTTCCGGATCATGCGCGAGCTGCGCGAGGGCGGCCGGTCCATCATCTTCATCTCGCACAAGCTCAAAGAAGTCCAGGCAATCGCCGACAACATCACGATCATCCGCCGCGGCGCGGTGGTCGGCCAGCGGCCGCCCAGCACGAGCGACTCCGAGCTCGCCGCCCTGATGGTCGGCCGGTCTGTCCAGCTTCGGGTTAGCAAGGGCGAAGCACGGCCGGCCGATATCAGGCTCCGGGTCGACGGCCTGACGGTGCCAGGCGAGCGCGGCGGGACAGTCGTCGAGAACCTGTCGTTCGATGTGCGGGCCGGCGAGATCCTCGGCATCGCGGGAGTGCAGGGCAACGGGCAGACCGACCTCTGCGAGGCGCTGATGGGCCTGCGCCCGGCCACTGGTGCCGTGCTGCTCGACGGCACCAGCATCAGCGATCTTTCTACCCGCGACCGGCTGCGCGCGGGAATCGGTTACATCCCGGAGGATCGGCAGGAAGACGGCCTGGTCAGCGACTTCACCGTGGCCGAGAACCTGATCCTTGACGTCTACGACCGCTCGCCGTTCGCGTCAGGCATCGCGATGGACCTGGCCGCGATCAGGAAGTCGGCGGTCACCCAGGTCGCCGACTACGACGTGCGCACCACGTCGGTGCAGACGCGGGCGGGCACCCTGTCTGGCGGCAACCAGCAGAAGGTGATCGTCGCCAGGGAGATGAGCCGGGACAGCAAGGTGCTCCTGGCCAGCCAGCCGACCCGCGGACTCGACGTCGGCTCGATCGAGTTCGTGCACAAGCAGATCGTGGCCGCGCGGGACAGCGGCGTGGCCGTCGTCATCGTCTCCTCCGAACTCGACGAGATCTACGCGCTCGCGGACCGGATCGCCGTGATGTACGAAGGCAAGATCGTCGGATTCTGCCCGCCGGACACGCCAGAGACCGAACTGGGCCTGATGATGACGGGCGCGGGCACGGCAGCGGCCCGCGCCGAGGCCGCAGCAGCCGAGGGCCACCCGGGCGACGGTTGGCCCCGCGAGCAGAGTGCCGACGAGGAGCTGGAGCTGCCCGGCGCCGTGGGCACCAGCAAGCCCATCCGTGACCGCCTCCCCTCCCCTGACCAGGCCGGCAGTGAGGCGCAACGGCAGGAGCCCGAGCAATGAGCGATCAGGTGCCGCCGGCTGATCCCCCGGCTGATTCCGTACCAGCGCAGGACGCGACCGCGGGCGACCGCGCACCGGTGGGCACGGTGAAGGCCGACGCGTCGGCCACGGGCTCACCTCCGCCCGGCGAGACCGGGCCAGGCAAGTCGCGCGTCAGGCTGACCGGTGACGCGATCATCGAGGCCATCATCTACGGCAGCCCGACCGTGATCACGATCCTGGCCATCTTCCTGGCGCTGGTGGTCAGCGCGCTGCTGATCGTCTTCAGCGACCCCGGCGTCCTGCACGCCTGGGCCGCATTCTTCAACGCCCCGGGGACCGCGCTGTCCATGACCTGGACATCGATCGCGACGGCATACTCCGCGCTGTTCGAGGGCTCCATTTTCAGCCCGTCCACGATCTCCGCAGCGTTCCATGGCGGCTCGATCGCCGCGATCTTCTACCCGCTCTCACTGACCGCGTTCGAGGCGACGCCGCTCATCCTGACCGGCCTCTCGGTCGCGATCGCATTCCGGGCGGGCCTGTTCAACATCGGCGCTGCCGGGCAGTTCGTCGCGGGCTCGATGATCGCGGCCTGGCTCGGCTTCGCGGTGCACCTGCCGGCCGGCATCCACATCGCCGTCTGCGTGATCGGCGGGTTCGTCGGCGGCGCCGCGCTCGGCTGGCTGGTCGGCATGCTCAAGGCGCTCACCGGAGCGCACGAGGTCATCGTCACGATCATGCTCAACTACGTGATGTACAACCTGCTCAGCTACCTGCTCGGCACGCAGCGAGGCCTCCAGCAGCCGCACCAGTCCAACCTGGTCTCGCCGAGCATCGATAACAATGCGATCTTCCCGCACGTGGGGGGGCCGCCGCCGCAGGTCAACATCGGCTTCCTCATCGCCGTGGCCGCGGCGGGCGGCGTCGCGTGGCTGCTCTCTCGCAGCACGATCGGGTTCCAGTTCCGCACGGTCGGCGCGAACCCGCGGGCCGCGCGCAGCGCCGGCATGAGCGTGGAGCGGAGCTGGGCGCTCGTCATGCTGATCGCGGGCGGCCTGGCCGGCCTCGCCGCGTCCGCTGTCATCCAGGGCGGCGCGCCGCCGCCGCCGCTCACGTTCAATACCTACGGCACGTACGGCTTCGACGGCATCACCGTCGCGCTGCTCGGCAGGGCCCGGCCGTGGGGGGTGGTCCTCGCCGGGCTGCTCTTCGGCGCGTTGCAGGCAGGCGGCACCGCGATGCAGGCGGCGACCGTGCCGCAGGTGCCGGTCGACATCGTCGAGGTCATCCAGGGCCTGATCGTCCTGTTCGTCGCCGCGCCGCCGCTGATCAGGGCGATCTTCCGGCTGCGCGCCGCCAGGGAGACCGGGCTGGAGGCGGTCGCGAAGGGGTGGAACGGATGACCACCGTCACCGCAACGATCAGCCTGCGGGCGACGCAGAGCCGGCGGCAGCTCGCGGCGGGCACCTTCATCCTGCTCGGCGCGATCGACATAGTGATCTTCGGCCTCTTCGCCCACCCGGGGCACGCGACCTTCGACCTGTCCCTAACAGGCTCCGGCGTCCAGGTGCCGAGCATCCACGCACCCGCCGCGCTGGTCTGCTACGTCGTCGGCGGCATCTCGATCGCGCTCGGCCTCTGGCGGGCAGTCGACGAGCCGTCCCAGCTTGGCAAGCGGCTGTCCATCGCGGCAGCGCTGCTCTGCTTCCTGATCGCCCTGCTGTGCTGGGCTGACGCGGGCGACCCCACGTCGGTCAACCTGGTCAACCTGGTGCAGCAGTCCTTCGCCCAATCCACACCGATCGTGCTCGGCGCCCTGTGCGGCTGCATGTGCGAGCGCTCCGGCGTGATCAACATCGCGATCGAGGGTCAGCTGCTGGTAGGCGCGTTCACCGGCGCCATCATCGCTAGCGCGCTCGGCTCGCTCTGGGTCGGCCTGATCGCCGGCTCGCTCGCCGCCGGGCTGCTCGGGCTGCTCCTCGCGGTCTTCGCGATCACGTTCCTGGTGGACCAGATCATCCTCGGCGTAGTGCTGAATGTGCTCGCGCTCGGCCTCACCGGTTTCCTGTATGACCGCCTGATGGCGCCCAATTCCGACCTGAACCTGGGCAACACCTTCAGCGCCGTAAAGATCCCGGGCCTCGGGGACATCCCCATCATCGGGCCGATCTTCTTCGACTCGACGATCTTCCTCTACATCACCTACGCCCTCATCATCGTGATCCAGATCGGGCTGTTCAGCACCAGGTGGGGACTGCGGGTGCGCGCCGTCGGCGAGCACCCCGCCGCCGCCGACACGCTGGGCATCAGGGTGCTGTGGACCCGCTACCGCAATGTCGTGCTCGGCGGCATGGTGGCCGGGATCGGCGGCACGTTCCTGACCCTCGGCTCGGTCGGGTTCTTCAACAAAGGCATCAGCTCCGGCTACGGGTTCATCGCGCTGGCTGCGATGATCTTCGGACGCTGGTCGCCGCTCGGCTCGGTGGCGGCATCGCTGCTGTTCGGCTTCTCCGCCACACTGGCGATCGTGCTGTCCAGCCTGAACGTGCCGCTGCCGCCGTACATCTTGCCGATGGCGCCCTACGTCGCGACGATCATCGCGGTGGCCGGCCTGGTCGGCAGGGTCCGGGCGCCCGCCGCCGACGGAAAGCCCTACGTGAAGGCATGACCGGGAGGTTCCTCGTTACGCTGCTGCGATGGTGACAACGTGACTGATGCGTACGCAGCCGCGCAGGCCAGCGCGGCCAAGCTGGCCCAGATCTCCGGTCAGGCCGCCCATGACGTCGCGGTCGTGCTCGGCTCAGGCTGGCTGCCTGCCGCCGATGCGCTCGGCGCCCCGGCGGCGGAGTTCTCGCTGGCCGAGCTCGGCGGATTCCCTGAGCCGACTGTCGCCGGCCACCGGCCGGTCGCCAGATCCGTCCTGATCGACTCGCTGCGCGTGCTGGTCTACCTCGGCCGTACGCACCTGTACGAAGGTCATCCGGTCGACGCCGTCGTGCACGGAGTCAGGACGGCCGCCGCCGCGGGCTGCCGGGTGATCGTGCTGACCAACGCCTCAGGCGGGATCAACGAGAGCTACCGGGTCGGTCAGCCCGTGCTGCTCAGCGACCACCTGAACCTGACCGGCCGGTCCCCGCTCACCGGCCCCGAGCCGCCGGCCGGTTATGCCTCCCGGTTCGTCGATCTCACCGACCTGTACTCGCCGCGGCTGCGGGCGCTGGCGAAGCAAGCCGACCCGAGCCTGGCCGAGGGGGTCTACGCCGCGCTGCACGGCCCGCACTACGAGACGCCCGCCGAGATCAGGATGCTCAGGGCGGCGGGCGCGGACATGGTCGGCATGTCCACGGCGCTCGAAGCCATCGCTGCGCGGCATCGCGGCGCCGAGGTGCTCGGCATCTCGCTGATCACCAACCCGGCGGCCGGGCTGTCGGCGGCCAGACTCGACCACACGGAGGTGATCGCGGCCGGCCGCGAGTCCGCGGCCGGGGTCGGCGCGCTGCTCGCCCGGGTATTGCCGGGAATCATGCCGGCGGACAAGGACCGGCCAGGCGCCGACATGCCAGGCGCCGGCCAGGACGGCTCTGCCGCCACAGGCAACCCCGGCGGGTCAACGTGATCAGCGACGAACTGCACGACGAGGTCCTGGCGTGGATCGCCGACGACCCGGACGAGCGCGACCGCGCCGAGCTGTCGGCACTGCTCCGCTCGGCCACCGCCGCGGACGCCGGCGAGCCGGCGGAGCAGACCGCGGCGGAGCTGACCGACCGGTTCACCGGCCGGCTGGAGTTCGGCACGGCCGGGCTCCGCGGCGCGGTCGCGGCCGGCCCCAACCGGATGAACCGGGCCGTGGTGCGCGGCACGACGGCCGCCCTCGCTGGCTGGCTGCTCTACATCGACCCGGCCGCCGCAGAGGCCGGCGTGGTGATCGGGTGCGACGCCAGATACCGGTCGGAG
>WNGN01005677.1_pt1 | contig 18637 bp, 21 predicted proteins | sample 5400561 | NCBI WGS metagenome assembly WNGN01 (sample SAMN13153379, study PRJNA577476) | soil metagenome | isolation source: 115 cm soil or saprolite under Garry oak tree replicate 2 | place: USA:California | collected 2016-06-15
TGGTGGCGAAAGGACATACCAGGTTTCCGGCCGCGCATGGAGCGGCCTCTGCTAATCGAAATTATGGAATCAGGAGTGCTAACCGTAGTTTGAGATAACATAGTCATCCCCCGAAAGAGGCCCTGCTTGTCGTCTCGCTGCTTTCTCTTTTCCGCGCCAGCGCCATGCACGCATTCTACGAACCACCGTTATGGATCAAACAATCTTTTTTCTCAGGAATCGAGCCTTGCACCACGGGTGCTCAAGGTATCGGTCCAGCGCGGAAGAATTCCCCTTTTAATTAGCGGTCGCTGTTAAGTTTGTCGGCGGATTTACCCCCCCTGCGGTCCCACATATCCCGGAAGCCAAGTTGCCGCTGAGGCCGTTCAGGATGTTGCCAGAACCTATATCGGTGTTGTTGGCCACAGAGATGGCCCCACCAAGACCGGAGTTGAAGGTATTGTTATTGATGCAGGCGTTGCTTCCGGTTACGCGAATGCCGGTGCCACTCGTAGGTCCGATAAAGGTAGCATCGTGGATGTAAGCGCCGTTCCCTTGAATGATCATTACGTCATTGGTGTCGTTGGTAAAACCGCTGTAGGTTCCGCCGCTAATCTCCCAATTATCGTCGGTAACGCCATTGTCAATCGTGTAGCCATATCCGTTCGGGCCATCCGTCATGCTACAGTTCACAAACTTTATGTTGGTTGCCCCTAAACCGAATCCCTTCGGGCCGCCATTGATGAAGCCTGGAGACGATGCCCCGTTGTTTGTCCACGCACAGTTATTGAAAGTGATACGATTCGTCCGCTGGCCAATTTCGCTTTCTGAGGTCGTCACGTAAGCGTTATGCACCGTCAATCCCGTATAGGTTGAATAGCTGGCCCCCAATGCCTTGAATGGCCTTCCTGATACCGTTCCAGCCTTGTCAATGCTAACGTTTGAAGCTGTCAGGTCCGCTGTTTGTTTCTGGCCAAAGCCATTTTCGCAGTCCCCTACGCCATTAGTGCAAATCCCCGATCCACTCGCGCCGCTGATGGTGATGTTGCTTTCCGTAAGATGTCCGCTGCCTTCATTGGCGAAAGAGAAGTCATTGCATCCGGTTTTGGTTAGTATGATGTTATTGAACGTTGATCCAAAAGCTCCTAGCAAAAAGATGCCTTTGTTCGTGGCTGGCCCCAGGTTCTGAACTGTTAAGTTACTCACACTAAGATTCTTTGTACCACGGACATAAAATCCAAAATAGGCATTCGTGTTGTTGCCGTCGATAACTAGGTCGTGGACGTTTACGCCATCCGTAGGCGTATGCGAAATCAACGCCACATGCGCAGAGTTGGCGACTTTATAGGCCCAATGCAGCGCTGTCGTTACGGTATAAGTATTGCCACTGGCATTGGCAATTTGTACAGCTTCGCCTCGGCAGCCAGAAACATCGCAGGCCCCGGAGCCATCGGCGATACCCTCTACTATTTCCACCGTGTCGCCGGCACTGAAGCTCCCCGAGGTTTGAAAGCTAGTGCCCAATTCTGCTGTGTCGGCGGAAAGGGCGCTGCCGATATTGCTCACGGCAATGCCGCCAATTCCAATACTGCCACCAATCGTCATGACGGGATAACCACTACCCGTGGCGAGTATTCTCACCCGCCCGCCGCTGCAGCCAGTCTGCCCGTCAACGGTGACGTTGTTTACGGTAATCGCGTTCAATCCGGAGGTGACTAAGTAATTCGCACTGGGGCAGGGAAAATACAATTCGTCTCCCGGCTGCAATGCGGCTATCGCATTGTTGATGGCTCCCGCATCATTGGTTGAGCCGTTGCCCGTAGCGCCAAAACTCTGTACGTTGCGCTGCGTGGCCAGCGCGGGCAGCGCAAAGCAGAAAACAAGCAGAATAATAAAGCACGAAGCCGGATATTTCATGAATTCTCTACTCCATTGGGGGAATATAGGGCTAAAAACCTGTTTTATTCGCCTACCATTATCGCACCCCTGAGATCGTCTGTAGAAGGGTATGTGTGCATTCCTTCCCAGATTCGTTTGTTTACTGAGTGGCAATCCTCTCCCGGTATCTCCCGTAAGAGGAAAAACCCTGATAGGAGGCCGAACATTTTCGATAATCGGGAATAAGGAAAACCGACCGCGAGGGCCGACAACCAGAGTGTCGTTCTGCAGATTTCGATTCTGCCCCTGGGTGCGATCCAGGGTTTGACAGCCCGTTGCCAGTACGGTCGTTCGCGCAGGTTCGATACGAATGCCCGTAGAACGCGAACTCACAGACCGACCTCTTTACTGCCGTAGGTGGCGCCTATACGGCTGGGGGATTTAGAACTCCGCACTTGCGTGCCGCGACAGCAACCGGGGGATAGCCCATTCCGGGCTCCTGTCACAGAGCAGCACAATTATCTTGCACACAGGAGATGGGGTAGTACAGATGTCGAAAGTACATGGCTGGCCCTGATAGAACGCCATACCCATGAGTATTATCCCAGGGGGCGGGGGTCGTATCCGGCAACGCTGACGTTCGAGTGTAAGCATGTAGCCGAAATCCGTCACTTCGGGCAACTCCAATGAGAGCATCCAGGCTCGAACATTAGAATGCCGGGGCAAACTCGACAAGGCAGCCCGGCAGCCTACCCGCAAATGGCGTAAATACCGACCTGCCCATTCAAAAATGAAGCTAAGCATTATCTTACCGACCTATAACGAGTCGGAGAAGGTCAACCCACTGATGGCAGCTATAGAGGTGGCGCGGTGGGGCATAGCCGTTTCTATTTCAAATCGTTTTAACGCCAACACGCATTCATCACACTGAATCTAAGAAGCGTGCACGCATAATGCCGTGCATGCGCACCAGATTTTCATATCTCGCCTACCATGCTCAAAACTGGCCGCAGCTACCACGAGCTCGGCTGTACGGTTCTCTGGGACAGCGCGCGACGGCAGCAGCGGCGCAGGCTCTACCAGGCGGCCTGGGCGGTCACGTGCCAGAAAGACTGCTTCACGAACCCAGCCGGTCCGCCTGGCAGGTCGACAGCCCTTCAATTGGCTTGCGAACAGCGCGGATGCCGTTCCGAGGCGGCGCGTGACGGGCAAACAGCAACAGGAACGCGCGGGTGTGACGGTGGCTCTTGACAGCGCGAGGTGACTAGCTATGGATGTGAAATCTCGTCGGGACGTGCTCCGAATGTTCACCAACGGCGTGTATGTCGTGACCTCACGCACCGCAGACCGCTACGGAGGAGCCACCGTGACGTGGGTGTCACAAGCCTCCTTCCGTCCGCCTCTGATCATGGCCGCCATTCGGAAGGATAGCAACGTCTTCAGCTGCTTGTCGGAGAGCGGCCTAGCGGCTATTCATGTGCTCGCGTCCACGCAGCAAGATCTGGCTCAGCGATTCTTCACCCCCACCCGAGTGAGTGATGGCCAGATGAATGCTGAGCCTCTGAGAGAAGGAAAAACGTCGGTCCCAATATTGCAAAATGCACCCGCTTACGTTGAATGCCGAGTTCGTCGCATTATGGATGATCTCGGCGATCACGTCATCGTTATTCTGGAAGTGCTCGAGGCGGAGTGTCGCCAGCAGACCCAACCAATGACCATCGCAGAATCGCCCTGGCAATATGGGGGGTACTGCCCGATGCCACGGCTGAAATCTCGTCCGATACGGGCCACTCTGCCGGTTCAAAATGAAGCTAAGCATCATCTCACCGACCTATAACGAGTCGGAAAATGTCAGCCCACTGATAGCGGCGTTAGAGCGGGCACTGCAGGGCATTGACTACGAGATTGTCATCAGCGATGACAACTCTCCAGACCTGACCTGGGCGCGCGTGGAACAGGTCGCCAGACGGAACGGTCGGGTCCGCGCGCTGCGAAGGACCAGCAATCGTGGATTGGGGCCCTCTGTGGTGGATGGCTTCAGTCTTGCGCGCGGCGAATCGGTCGCTTGCATCGACGCAGACTTGCAGCACGATCCCAGCATTCTGCCCAAAATGCTTGAGGAACTCGAGCGCGGGGCCGATTTGGTAGTTGGCACACGTTACATGCCCGGTGGTGGTACGACAAACTGGAACGCAATGCGGCGGTTCGTGTCCTGGACTGCGACGCGCGCGACCAAGCTGCTGCTGGGTGTGCGACTGCAGGATCCGATGTCTGGCTACTTTATGCTGCAGCGGGAAGACTTTCTGCGGGTGCGCAACGATCTCAACGCGCGGGGGTTCAAGATCCTGCTGGAAATTGCTGCGCGCATGAAGCCGCGTGCCGTAGCCGAGGTACCCTACACCTTCCGTCCAAGGATGTTCGGCCAATCAAAGCTCTCGACGAAAATTGTCTTCGCGTTCGTGCAGCAGCTCTGGTCGCTGTTTCTGCACAACTCCGTCCGGCAGCATGGAGGTAACCTCGCACATCGCAAATGCAGAGTGGAGTGATAAACCTTGCCAATGGATGCCAACACTACGTACGAGAAATGACTACCTGGTGCGGGATTCCTGCTCAGCCCAATGGAGCCGATGACATACATCCTCACGGGCGCCTGCATAAGCGGCGCCACGTTGAAGAGCAAGATGGCACTTTCGACAGTCACTATGGTCATAGCAGCCGAGATTGCCGATGTGGACCTTCTCTACTCGCTGCGCGGGCGTGTCGTTGGTTTTCAGCACCATCGAGGCTGGACCCACTCTGTGGCAGCAATGCCCTTGATGGCGGACTTTCCGTTGCGCTCGTTTGGGTATGGTACCGCTGTTCCCCAGGAAAGTTTTCAATCGTATTGCACCAGCAGCTCTGGACCGTCCTCGCATGCCAGTTTCGATAGGTGTTGCTCTACGGCTACGCCTGTCTCGCCGCGTTCTGTGTTCTTTGGCCGGCACGTCCACAACTGAAGGTCTTCCGACGAGGAGCTCACGATCTAGCACACTCGTGCTTACCAGGCATATGGGCGAGAACCCGCAAACGTGGGACGATGCAAATCAGTATAGCCGGTGTTTAAACTCTGCCGTCACGCGACGAAGCTTTGTGAAGAGGGCCGGGTTCCTGGCCACTGGGATCGCCGTAGGTGCCGGATCAGGCGCCCTGTCAACAGCGTTAGATGAGCCAGTTATCGAGTACGTTGACCTTCGGATGCCGCGGCTGCCACGGACGTTCGCCGGCTTTAGGATCGTTCAGCTCAGCGATTTTCACTATGACCCGTTCTTCGATGAGCCAATCATTCGGTCGGCAGTCGCTAGGACCAACGAGTTGAAACCGGATTTGGTGGTGCTCACGGGAGACTATGTCACTCAACATAGGCTTTATGGCCGAGGGCACTCAGCCCACGGCGCTGAACCGTGTGGACAACTTTTGCAAGGAATACGATCGAGACTAGGTACTTTTGCTGTGCTAGGCAACCACGATGTCATAACTGATCCAAACTTCGTCACCGCCACATTGGAGAGTAACGGTGTGCACGTGCTTCGGAATGCGTCGGTGCCATTTGAACGGGAGCGCACACGCATTTGGCTTGCGGGAGTCGATGATGTACTCGGGAAGAATAATGATCTCGACCAAACGCTCAGGAATATTCCTAGTCGCGAATCGACAATTGTTCTGGTCCACGAACCCGATTACGCGGACGTAGTAAGCCGAAGACATGTAGACCTCCAGCTTTCAGGTCACTCGCATGGTGGACAGGTCCGACTGCCTTTCATAGGAGCGCCGTACCTACCTCCCTTAGCTCGAAAATATCCGTGGGGGGTACGCAAGGTCCGAAATTTGTTGGTCTACACAAATCGGGGCTTAGGGACAATAGGAGTTCCTCTTCGGCTTAATTGCCCTCCAGAAATAACCGTGGTTACCTTGAGGACGGCTGTCTAGCGAATCCGGATAAATTCAGGAAGCACGGGCACGAGGACTTGAGGCGACCTCCGAGTACTCGCGCATGACGGAGATGGATCCATCATCATTTGGGTTCCAACTCCTCTGGATGAATAATACCAGCCTGATCACCAATAAGGCGGAGGCGATCGCGCCAACCCTGCGCGCTGGGCAACTGGTCGTGTTGGAGAGCACGACGTATCCCGGAACCACTGAGCAAGTGCTGGTTCCAATCCTGGAAAAAGGGAAAAAGGCGGCGAGTTTCGAGCGGCAGCTGGCATTGCGCATGGCGAAGAGCTGCCCCCGGGGTCGATCCGGAAGTAAGTTTGGCGCGCAGAGCGAGCCACCGCGAACCCAGCTAGCTAGACCTGCAGTGGCCCGGGAACGACCAGCGGGCAAACCAGCCCGCTGGTCGTTGGTCCGCAAGTGAAGTCACGGAAAGAACGATTATAGATCTGCCTGACAACATGATCGCGAAACTCTGCCAGCTCCCGCCGATCCCGCATTCAGACGTTCATCCCGCAACCTGACGTCGAAGCTCTCGACAAAGCTGGCTCTGGATCGGGCATCGAAGAATGCAGAGCTTGCTAGGAAAGTATTACCGTGGGAATGGCACAGGGTTTGCCAGCCTGGGCCATAGGGAAGGCTGTCCATCCGAGTTTCATTCGGCCCGGGGCGACTAGGCCACCGCTGATTGCCACCGCTACCAAACAGACAGAAGGTACGCTGTGAAGGGCCCAAAGCTGCAAGCGACAGACTCAGAATCTCACCGCATACAGAGGAAGCTGATTGCGCTCTTCTCTAAAAGGCTCGCGGTCCGTGTCCCATCCACAGCGACCGATCTTAGGAAAATTCTCGACTCTCAGAAGTTCGTGGAATTGGTGCTCCACATCGAAGAAGAATTTAACGTGCAGATTGGCATTGAAGACTTCGAGATTGAGAATTTTTGTTGTGTCGAAAAAATTGCAAACTTGATTCTCCGACAGAGAAATGATTCAGGTTCGCTTAAAATCCCTGGTCGTGATCCGAAATGAGTATCAATGCAAACATGCGACGAAAATCTTCTAGCAGGGCTTCTTCGTTTGCAGCGAGAACCTGCAGGCTATTGAGCTACACAAGGAGCTGGGCGAGACGACCTCGGGGCCTGATCTCTCGGAAATCTGAGAACCGGCGTGGAGTCTTGAACGAGTCATCACCCGTGTATGCTTCAGTAGCGCCAGCCTCGCGGCTAACGACGCATCACTCCGATCTTGATGGCCAGGTATGCCTCTCCGGTCAGACCTTGTTCGCCTTCTTCGGATCCATCACGCGCAGCTGCCTGAGTACGCTCTCAAGGTGGCGCAGGCGCAGCTCAGCCCACGCAAGGCCCTTCCTCACCTCCGCAATCGCCCTCGCGGCCTCCCGGCGCATCTCCGTCTCCGGCACCTGGTCGGTAGTCTTCATGCTGCCAGCGTGCCACAGCCGCCGGGCCATGGCCAGTTACCGAGGTCATGTCGTGGGCCCAAGCCTCGGACCCAAGAATCTGCAAGCAACACTGCGCGCGGGTCATCGGGCTCGGTTACGTCGGCCTGACTCTGGCGCTGCTCTACACCGAACAGGAGTTTCCCGTCACCGGGTTTTGACATTGAGCAGCGCAAGGTATCAACCCTGGTTCCAGGTCGGCTCGTACATTTTCCGCATCCCGACGACCGAAGTTCAGGAAAGCACAGGAACGACGATTTGAGGCGACCTCCGAGTACTCGGATGCCATCATCATTTGCGTTCCAACGCCTTTGAACGAATATCACGAGCCTGATCTGAGCTACGTCAACACTGCGGTCGCGCCACACCTGCGCGCTGGACGAGTCCTGGGCGGACTCGACCCACGGCTTCCCAATTGGCGGCTGCTCTGTATGGCTCGATCTTCAACCGCATCGTGCGCGTCTCTTCGCGCGCAGCAGCGGAAATGACGAAGCTGCTGAAGAACATCTATCGCTGCGTGAATATGGCTCTGATCAATGAGCTGAAACTTTTATCGCTGCGCATGGGACTGATATCTGGGAAGTGATCGAAGCGGCCTCAATGAAGCCCTTCGCATTTCAGCCCTTCTATCCCGGACCGGACCTGGGTTCCCGTCGATCCGTTCTATCTCTCATTGAAAGCCAAGGAGTGGGACTTCCACACGCCCTTTATTGAGCTCGCCGAGATCAATACCCCCATGCCATACCACGTGCTCGCCTCGGTTGCGAGTGCACTGAACCGGCACCGGAAAACACCGGAAGGGGGCGCGTGTCCTGGTCTTGGGTGTGGCGTACAAGAGAGACATTGACGACTTCTGGAGTCTCTCGCCCTGACGATCATTGAGCTACTGCAAACGGAAGGCGCCGAGGTGAGCTGTACGTCATGCGCGCTCTGAAGCCCTCACCACGCCAAGATCAGATGGTTCTCCCTGACCGCGACCCCAGCTGCGTAGCCCAACACAGAAATAACAACAATTGACTCCAGCGCGTCTTCACACTCACCGGTACCAAGTAACTCGGCTCGGGGTTATAGGTCAAGAACCTCGCAGGGCTGCGACTTCAACCTCCCAGCAAGTACGCGCAAATTAGCGGGACAAACGTCGATGGAGCTCAAAGAACTGGGGCAGACGGGAGTTGGACTGCCCGAGATTGGCCTGGGTACCTGGGAATACAAAGGTGGCGTCGAACCTCTCAGAAGAGGTGTGGATTCGGGGTCCTTTCTGATTGACACCGCTGAAGGCTATGCAACCGAAGAAATCGTTGGGCTGGCAATAAAGAACATTAGGGAGCGTGTTTTCTTAGCGACGAAAGTCTCACCTCAACACTTAAGGCGCTCTGATTTGCTGCAGGCGGCGGATAAAAGCCTTCAACGACTGAGGACCGACCACATCGATCTATACCAACTCCACTACCCGAACTATGCGGTGCCGATTGGGGAGACCATGGCGGCCATGGAAGATCTGGTCGACATGGGCAAGGTGCGATTCATTGGCGTCAGTAATTTCTCGATGACCGACCTCAAAAGGGCGCAGGCAAGCTTAACCAGGTCTAGGATCGTCTCAAACCAAGTACGCTATAACTTGGTGGACAGAAGCATAGAATTCGGCCTCCTGCATTATTGTCAGGAGAATCATATAACCGTAATTGCCCACAGTCCTCTTGCCCGCGGTATTGGCCATATCCGAGACAAAGATGCTAGCGGCACCCTGGGCAGACTCGCTGCGGAAATAGGCAAAACCGAAGCCCAGGTTGCGCTGAACTGGTGCATCTCGAAAGAAGCCGTGGTTGCTATACCCAAGGCAAACTCAATCGAACACACCGTTGAAAATTGCCATGCCTCTGGCTGGCGGCTGTCACGTGACCAAATCAGGCTTCTTGAAGAAGATATAAAATCTCGGGGACGTATCGAAGCTACCCTTCGACAAGCGGCGCGCTGCGTCCGCAACCGTTTTTTTTGGAATTGACCGTTCGAGACGAGCCTTCGAGAACTGCCTGAATTCAAGGGGCGACGGCCCCGACTGTCAACGAGCATCTGGAGCTGACTAGTTATGCGTGTGAGATCGCGGCGTATACGTTCCGAAGCTCACCAACGGGAGATTCACACTGGCGCGACCCCTTATTGCCTCTCCGATCCAGGCAGTCAGGATGCAGATGGCGGCGTGTATTCACGCCCGCCCCAGTGAGTAATTACGGGGGTGGGTATCGTGACACGCACGTTCGCACTTAAGTGGCAATCCGAAGAGAAAATCTCGATGAGGGAACAGAGTGAAGGGTCCTCCCCAGGTGCTTTGGCGAAGACTCGTCGCGTTGGCGGCGATTGCAAGCGCGGCGCTTGCTGTCCTCCTTCTGCTGAACGTGGGTGGTTGGAGGGCTCGCATTGTGGCGAGATTGCTGCGTGTCAACAACGGGCCCGTGGTTGTCCCGCCGCCGCCCGACTTTCAACCGCAAGTCCCTCCCGGATTCAAGGTGTCCGTTTTCGCGAGAGGGTTCGCCAACCCCCGGTGGTTGGCTGTCGCCCCCAACGGCGACGTTTTTGTAGCCGACTCCGCGGCCGGAGAGGTGGTCGTATTGCGCGCGCCAGGAAGCCAGTGTAGGGGAGAGTCACGCGAGATCTTTGCCCGTCATTTGAACCTGCCTTTTGGGATCGCCTTCCACGATGACAACGTCTACGTTGCCAATACGAATGAAGTCTTACGCTTTCGCTATGACCCCAAAACGTCGAAGCGACTGAGCGACGCAGAGCACATCCTTGAGCTTCCACGAAAGGGCTATCACCAGCATTGGACGCGCTCGCTGGCCCTTAGTCTCGATGGCAGAAGGCTGTTTGTTTCCGTGGGATCGAGCAGCAATGTCTCCATTGAGTCCGATCCCCGACGCGCCACAATTCTGGTTGCGGACCCTGCGGGGAAGAATATGCAGATCTACGCAAGCGGGTTGCGGAATGCCGTGGGAATTGCTGTCAATCCGCAGTCTGGCGACCTGTGGGCCACGGTTAACGAGCGGGACAACATTGGCGATGATGTCCCATCCGATTATTTCACGCACGTGATTGAGGGTGGGTTCTACGGGTGGCCATACAGTTATACCGGCCGGAATGTGGATAATCGGGTAGCGGCAAGGCCGGACCTCGTCGCAAAGGCGATCGTCCCAGACGTGCTGCTGGAGGCGCACGTCGCACCGCTGCAGTTCGTCTTCTACGAGGCACAACAATTTCCTTCCACCTACTGGCACGGTGCCTTTGTCGCTGAGCATGGTTCCTGGAACCGCCACCTCAGGAGCGGGTATCAGGTCGTTTTTATCCCGTTCCGTAACGGCTTTCCCGCGGGAGAACCAATGCCGTTCTTTTCCGGATTTGTGCCTGATCCCGCAGGGCAGGACGTCTATGGGCGGCCGGTGGGTGTGGCGGTCGAGCCGGACGGCTCTCTCTTAATTTCGGATGACGGAAAAAAACTCATCTGGCGAGTGTCGTACAATAACCCCGACCCCACATTGCTCCGGGGCCCGACGGGACAGGAATCCGAGAGTAAGTTGGCGTCGTATGTTGGCTATCTCATTGTAGACGCGGTGCTGAAATCTCGTTTGTCGTCCGGTCCAAGTCACTTTGGTGACCCAACACATCGTCGCTTTCTCGGCAGCAGCAACTGACACGTAAACTGGAGTTTCCTCAAACTGTCATCTTGACGTTAGCTACGAAATCGCGAACTGTGCGAAAGCTGTGCAAAAGCCTGCGCCAAGACACTTTAATTCACAATTCCTATTCTGGCATCATAGCGTCATTATCGTGGTCATGAATTCCTGATGGGTCATGCGTGACAGGGGTGCGATTTCGCGAAAATCGCGCCCGAAATCTGTCACGGTATCGACCACCAGAACTGACATCGCGTGGGCGCAGCGCCAAAACGCGAAGGGTGGGGAGGCGGCTACACATCCCCCAGAGCCTGCTTGCCAAGCTTCCCCTACTCTCTGGGTTTGCGTAAAACTTGCGCCGCTTTCCGGTATCCCTTCTGTTCAAACTCGGCGCTCGCGTACGCCAGACCGTCCGTTGCCTACGCGTCCATCTCGCCACCGGCTGGCCTTTTCAGGAACTATTTCATGCCGCCACGTTCGCCGTTAACAGCAGCTAACTCCATCCTTGCCTCCGAACTCAACTCTCCACAGGCCGTCCTTGTGGAGTCGTGCGCAAAAACCACCGTTCCAACCACTCATGGCTTGGCCGGCGGCCACTGTGCTCCGGGACAATGCCCCTTCGTGCTGTGGTGGGAGGACCACGATCATGTCAACATTAAGCGGTCCCAGCAGACGGGACAATATTATGGGCAAACTCAACGATCTCGCTTGGCCCCCCGGCCGTCCGGAACAACGCCAGTATCGACGTTTCTCAGTGAGCTACCCCGTCCACGTGAAATTTCATTTCGAAGACTCAGTTTCTGAACTTCAAGCAGTTACCAAGGATGTAAGTGTCGGCGGCTTGCTAATAGAGACCGCTTCGCCCATTCCGCAACATTGCCCCGTGGATTTCATTATGACGCTGCACGGAGGTCCTGTGATTCGTCCCGTTCAGGTCGTGGGCGAGGGTGACGTAGTACGGGTCGAGCCGCACGGGCCTGGCGCAGGGTTTGCGATCGCCATCAAATGCAAACGTGAGATACAGCTCAATTCTGCTCAGCCTGTTCCGACCCTAGCGCAAGAAGGCAGCCGAAGATACAAAATAAAATCTCCGGCATGTGGAAACCGAAATCGCACTTCACCCATCTTGAAGGACAGCTTGCGTTAAGTCATTCCCATCAGAACTCTGTGCAAGAGTCTGTTGGAAAAGCTGCGCGAAAGCGCTTCAATTCACAATTGCTTATTCTGGCAGAATATGGCAGTTGCCTTGATGGTCATGAATCCTGAAAGGTGTACGATCCTCCGAAGATCACTCTCCCAAAAAACTGATGCTTAGTGAGGAAATCATACCGGAGAAATCAGGCGGTGAAACAAGTTCAGCAGAAAATGGTGTACGAAGTGTTCCTATACGCCTTCTCCAAGATCGGTCATCACATATCGGTAACCAGAACTGGACATCGCGTAGGCGCAGCGCTAAAACGCGAAGGGTGGGGAGGCGGCTATACATCCCCCAGTGGCTGCTTGCCATACCTCCCCCACTCTCTCGAATTTGCACAATATTGTCCCTCACTCTGGTAAGTACGAGTGTCTCGATGCGCGTGTTTGCTGGAATTGCAGAATCGGGCGCGGTTTTCGTGCTCTCCCTCATGTCGTCGTAATCGAGCGGCTCCCAAAAAATAAAATGCGCAACAGGCGGTTACTTGCGAGGCTTGGAGTGAAGAAAATCCGGCCCGTGTAACGGATTGCGAGTTCCATCCCAGTTGTGCTGTTCGACTTGCTCCAAGAAGAGTTTCTGCGTCACCGCGGCACCATGATGAAATGATCGCGCTCACCGCCAGTTCCGCCGTGTAGCCCTGCACGAATCCGCTCCGCGCCCGCAGTGGTCGGCTCTCGGGATCGGTCTGCGAAATCCGCTCCGCTCCTCTCCGCTCTTCTTCAACTCCCACAACTCTGCCGGATCTTCGCGCAGCCGTTGCCGCATCCACTCGATCCCCGCACCGTCCCGCCGCGTCTCCTCTCTCTTCCGGCGTCAGTTCTCACAACCAATACCACGACTGCCGCACAGCAGCGCCGCCCGCTCCCGCCGCAACTCTGCCCCGCCCCGCTTACCGTCCGATCCGCCGCCGCGTCCAATCGAATCGACACCTTTCCGATCTGTCATCCCCCACTCCGTAACCGGAAACTCGCCTGGTCCGGCTCACTTCCTCCCGCCAATACCGGAACCTTGATCTTCCAATCTTCCTGCGCCCGGGCGCATTAGGCGTGCAGCAGTGCCTTTAACATCAGCGGTCGGATAGTACGCCCGCTGCCCTTCCGCGCCGTCTTCCGCGTCAAATTCCCCAGCTCTTCCTCGCGCATACCAGGGACGGGAACACAGCTGATCTTTTCCCAGCACATCGCGTACATGATGGACGGCATCATCCCTGGCCGGATGTTAGCATTGGTCCTCGGCTCTCTTCTTCTCCCATCCGTGGTATCAAACACGCCTAAGAGTCTGCGAACAGCAATAGCGCTGCGGTGTGCAGCTTGCCGCGCAACCCGCGCCCGCGATTTGCGGTGGTGAAGGCGAAAACCGAGCCCTACCTGCGATGATGCAGGCAAGAACCTCTCAACCGTGATGTACGCTGGCGTGGCAGTCGTGACAGAGTGTAATTAGGTTCTGCTCCGAATCGTGGCCGGACTGGCTGCGAAATTCTTTTTTTTGGCGGGAGGACCGGTCCCAATCCTACCGATCGGGCCAAGCTTGGCAGCAAGCGTCATCTGTTGTATGTGCTACACGATTTTGCTCCGAAGAGTGCGTCTCCGCCGGAAAACTTGGCGCGCTCTCTTCCTGCGGAAGGCCCGCTCAGCGCCACTTTATGTGGAGGTCGTTTTCTGGCGGCAGAGTAGTGGGACAACTCCCTTCGTTCGATCACTTCACTGGAATCATGAGGTGCTCATAGGGCGTACCAGCCCACATAATCCACGGTGTGCCAGAATTGGCGTCGCTGGAGTAGACGCTTGGGTCAAGCTTTACGCCAAAAAGCATGAGATGCGGCGGTTCTTGCAGCCATTTCTTGCCTTCCGCCGGTTTCGTTGCGAACGGATCGGTGTTGCTTGCACTGCCGCCGCCCTGCAGCATGTAGCCCATCCCTGCGCCGCTAAGTTTTGGCTCGGTGTGTGACTTCCACGCTTTCGCCCAGTCTACGGCATTTTTATCCAGGCACATGGGATCATTCGCCGGGGTTGAAGGATCATCGGGCATGCAGGTCCAATCATTCGTGCCCTTCCGGAGTATGGGCATTTCACCGCCCTCTTTTCCCGGCTGGTCTACGATGGTCGCATTTTTGGCGATCGCGCGCGGAGCGGAGCTCATTGCATTCTGAACTTTCCACGCTTTTGTTTTGCCGGCTGGCTGCTTTCCTTTAGGAGTGCTCTCCTTCTGCGACGCACTCTGGGCACTACCTACTGCGGCGAGTGCGAGCAATAGAATATTCAGCGAGGCGATTCTCTTGAACATAGGCGAACCTGCTGGCAGGATTTTTGGGGAGTATAGCACCTGCGGCCGGATGGAACCGCACTGACAAGGTGTTCATTCGCGGTCTTTGTTGTGTGGTTTCGTGCCGTGCGGGCACGCAGATCACAAGATTCCGTTGAGCACTCGGTTCATTTATTTCCCAGCTGTGCCTTGATCGCTGCCGATTCCGGTGACAAAGTCGTACCCTGCCTTCGCGCTGAAGCTCCCAGCTGTGCCAGACAGAATATCCCGGAAGTCGCTGCTGTTCGTGCAGTTCGCGTACATGGCGGTCAATTCGGACGTGCTGCTGCTATAGAAATGACCTGCAAGGTTGACGATACCAGCCAGAGAAGGCGACGAGACGCTTGTGCCGCCGAATACCAGCCAGCCGCTCAGTCCTTGGCACTTCGTGCTGTCGTATACGGACACACCTCTATGCGGATCAGCGTCGAAAGAGAAATCCGGAGCCGACCGACGAGTTGTAGAGGTGTTGGCTACGCCACTTTGGTAGCCGGGTTTTGGCTCGTATTTGCTAGGGCCGCCGCCGCTGCCGCTCCAGCCGGTTTCGCTGAGAAATGCCCCGCTGCTACCACGATGGATGGTAGTGCCGCCGGAGGAGACTACGTAGGGCGAAGTCGACGGATAGATGTTTACGCCTCCAGTGTCTCCGCTGGCGGCGAAGTAAACCACTCCAAGGTTTTGGAAATGCCCATCAAAGCTGGATTCTGTGGAGAATTCACCGCCTCCCCAGCTCATCGACACCTCGCCCTTACCGCCGCCAGTAGTGACGTGGCTGGTGGCGACATCAACTGCGTGGAAGAGATCCGAAAAGCTGTTGCTCGCAGCCTCCACCAGCACTACCTTTGCGTTCGGAGCCATGGCATGCGCCCACTCGATATCGAGCGCGGCTTCCTGCGCCCAGCCACAATTGGTCCGAGGTTGCGTACCGCTGGCAAACACTTGCCGGAAACATCCGTTGGCTTTCGTGCAGGCTGGCAGCTTAAATTTGGCGGAGAACACGCCCAGATCATTTTCTGCCGTCGGGTAATGAAAAGCGTCTACGATTGCGATGACTCCAGCGCCGCCAGTCGAGGGCAATTTGTACACCGTTCGAATCGAGCTTGGGGTCTCCCCGGATGGCGAGGTGCCCGTGAAGTTTGGCGGCAGCAGAATCAGGTGATTGGTGTGAGCACGGAGACTGCGATCTTCTGGACGTTCGATGCTCGTGGAGGGAACTTGAACAATGGGCTGAGATTTTTGAGCAAGGATAGGTGCAGCGACAAAAAGTAACGATGCAAACACTGAGAGCGCGAGAACCGACGTCTTCACCTGAGCCTCCTCACGCGAAAAAAATCTGCACGGACTCTCGCGTGAATATCACAATCTACCCTGAAAAATGCACTCGGGGCGGGCGATGCTGGCCCGTTGATTTTGCGTGGCGCTTTGCCCGAGAGTCGCGAGGTGTTGTTGCCGGTCTATTTAGGGCCACATTAAATCAGGCCCCCTGCGCCTCCCACATCTTTCGCACAGGGGCCTGAATAGTGGCGCATTGTTCTTGCAATTAGCCCGCATTTTAGGTTTGGGTGCGGGCGCTAGATACTGACTATTTGGATTCGCGCTGAGGTCACATCTTCGGGTTCGCGCGCCTTATTGTGACTAACAAAACCCTCACCTGTAGATAAAGAACCAAACCCGACGGCAAATCATGATGCTTGGCCGCGAGATTCCGGTTTGCACTCCGTGTACGCGACGAACCGGGGAAAGAGGCGGCCGGGTGGCGGAGAATCATGCACGAAAAAGGCGGTCCGGATCTTTACTTTGTCTACGCTAGGTGGTACGCGCCTAAATCCAAGTTTCTTGAAATGGGCCACTGCATCATCAAGACAGATTCGTGTTTTTTTGTAATGGATTTTGCGGCACACGTTTCGCGATTTGGTGTCGCTGGAGTGCCACCATCCGATCTGGGCGCTGAAGCCGACATCGCTCGCAGTTTACGGAGTCGGTACAACTGCCTGCACAACGTTGGAATATCCGCTCTCGACGCTGTTCGAGTCAACCGCCGTCGTCACATAATAGTACGTCTGCCCGGCCTGAACCGTGCTGTCGGTATACAGCGTAGCAGGTTCCAACGAAGCATTGATCCTTGTATAAGGGCCCCCCGACACGGTGCCGCGATAAATTTTGTAGCCGGCAACGACGGAGGTACTGGCGGTCCAGGAGAGATCGACAAAATGGACGGTGGGAGTGATCGTAACTGCTGCGTTTGCCGAACTGGTGGAATTGTAGGCGCTCTGGGCTGTCACTGTAACTGCGTTCGCCGGTACGCTTGAGGGGGCAGTGTAAAGACCCGCTGAAGAGATCGTTCCGACCGTTGAATTTCCTCCCAGGCCACCATTAACTAACCAATTCACAGCGGTATTGGTGGTGCCTGAAACTGTGGCCGTGAACTGTTGTGATTGACCGACCTGCATACTTGCACTGGCCGGCGAGACCGAGACAGAGACCGGCGTCGAGGACGGGGTGACCGTAACAGTTGCGTTTGCCGAGCTGGTGGAATCGTAGGCGCTCTGTGCGGTTACTGTAACTGAATTCGCTGGCACCCATGAGGGAGCGGTGTAAAGACCCGCTGAAGAGATTGTTCCGATGGTTGAATTTCCCCCCAGGCCGCCATTAACTAACCAGTTCACAGCCGTATTGGTGGTGCCTGAGATCGTAGCTGTGAATTGATGCGATTGGCCGACCTGCACACTCTCACTGGTGGGTGAGATTGAGACTGAAACCGAAGTCGCTGGAGGTACAACTGTAACGCTTGCGTTTGCCTGGCCGGTCCCGTCTGAGGCTGTGACAATGACCGATGAATTCGATGAAACCTGTCCGGGCGCCATGTAAAGGCCTTGTGACGAGATGCTCCCAACAACGGAATTTCCGCCCTGGATACCGTTCACCAGCCAGTTGAGGGTGGCATTTGTGGTCCCGAGAAGGGAGGCACTAAATTGCTGTGAGTTTCCAGCCTGCACAATAGCTGTCGTGGGAGATATCGATACTGTGCTTGCAATGCCCACTCCGGTAATCGGCACAACGGGATCGCTAGATGCGTTGCCGTAAACTGTTAGATTAGCGGAATAGTTGGCTTGATCAGGTGGGCTAAAGCTCACTTGTATCTGGAGGCTTTGTGACGGCTGTAACACGCTAGCTCCGGTCCAGCCTGTTAGCGTAAAAGCGCTCGAACCGCCGAGACTAACGTTTTGAATCTGAAGAGCGTGGAGGCCAACATTTGTTACTGTGATCGCAGCCTGAGCGGTTGTATTTACTGTCTGATTGCCAAAGTTAATGGAAGTGGGTGCTACGGAGATGATGTGGTTATTCGTCGCATATAAAGATACACAATAGCTGCCAAGTATTGCCGCGAGCATTGTGATTCGACATGTCCACTCGCAAAGACGCAATTTCATTCCCGCCTCCTTAGTCGCGCGCTGTCCTTAGAGACTGCCCGGTCAGTTGGCCAGAAATAGGTATCGATTCCATAAAATGCAGACTGAAATGCTGATGCCCGCCCTACCGACGCCGCCAGCGAGACGGCCATGCTCGATTTACCAGTGTTGGTCGGTGTTTCCGATTGTGTGTCAGTGGTATCGATCGGAATGCTTCCGAAGCTGACAGTGGAAGGAGAAGGCTGGCCTGAAGTTGTCGGACCTCCTGACGCATACAGTGTCGTCAGCAGAACAAGTCCGTACTCGGTGACTCTCCATGACAAGGTGAGACGTTTCACTGCGTCGCCTCTTTTGCGCCGTGCTTTTGCTGCACAGCGGGGGATTGAAAAGCCGCAACTTCTCCATTCTTCTTTTAACGGCCGAGTATGGGCAGATCACGAAAGACCGTGGAGGAGTTCTCAATGGTTGTCGAGATAGAGTGTCCGTCCGGACAGGGATGCCACAGTTACCTGCGGGGAACGATCACCAGTCCAGCGGCAGCCAGGCCGAATCAACGCTGGTCGATGGATTCCGTGAGTGATTGCGTGAGCACGGGGAAAGTGATTCGCATGTTGACCATGGTGGACGATTGCACGCGTGAGTGCCAAGCCATTGAGGTCGATACTTCGCTGGGCGGTTTGCGAGTGCGGCGGGTGCTGGCTTCAGGGGTCGCGGTTGTGGTCTGGGCGGGCGCTTCTGTCGCCGGGCTACGATTCCTTTACCTTGAACCGCATTGCCGGGCC
>WNGN01000958.1_pt1 | contig 18608 bp, 24 predicted proteins | sample 5400561 | NCBI WGS metagenome assembly WNGN01 (sample SAMN13153379, study PRJNA577476) | soil metagenome | isolation source: 115 cm soil or saprolite under Garry oak tree replicate 2 | place: USA:California | collected 2016-06-15
TCGATTGCAGTTGAGTCAATGACTCCCGCGCGAAATATGGGGCTTTGCCTCAAAAGAGAGCGACCTTACACAAGAAAGTTCGCATCTTCGTGGTAATTTGGCCCTGCGACTCGGCGTTTATCCCGTCGATCCCGGCAAAACCATCCAGGAGAGCGCGAAGATGTTTCAATTATTCTTAAAGGCGCGTGCTAATAATTACTTCAAGGCGCGGTCGGCCGGCCGAGACACCGAAACTGATCATACTCGCGCTACATCCATTTTTCGTTCGATAGAGGACGCGCTGGAGGGAGCAAAAGCTGAGCAAGCTGGCCTGAAATCACGTATCGACGACGCGCTAGCGCGAGCCGCAGTAACCCTGGGCAATGATTCCGATGAGTATCTGACGCGCGGTACGGAGGACAATGATTATCAGAATTTGCTCGGTACCGAGATCGCAGAAGGGCAGCGGCGATTGAACGAACTGGGAATGACCATCGGGCATATCCAGTTTTTGAAGACCGCGCTCGTTACAAGGTTTCCTGACTTTAAGCTTGGGACGCAACACTTCCCGCGCGAAAGATAGTGGATTGACCTGGGGAAATGGGCGGGGCCGCTGCCTCCAATCACTCAGCAGCGCCCCCTAATCGCGCGGTAGGAGCGGCGCTGGCCAAACTGCGCGACTGTATCGACGATAGAATTTCGAATGGGCGCCGCAACGAAACTCGCTCGTTGAGCTTGATGTCACCAGCGGCTGTAGATCCACACGTTGTACGAAATCGCGTGATCCAAAAATACCAGTTTGGATCATGGGTGCACCGAGCGATTTTGACTGTCAGCAGCTTCCCGCACGGCCACGCCTGCGGGCCATGTGACGGATGATAAATGTGCCGATCAAACGTGATGCTCACGCGGTGACCTCGTTACTGTGGTCGCGCAAAAACCATCCCGGAAACGGTTTTCCAAATCACGTTCTGTCCCATCGGTTTCTATCGTGATTGGAAGGCGCGTTTTCCAAAAAAGGTGAGGACTTTCAAAGAGCGCAGAGAATTTTAAGTCCCTTGCGTCTACCAGTTCCGCCGCGTCAGATTTGGTCGTCAGATCAGATACTTAGCGCGTTTCCTGGGGAATGGAATGAGCCTGGCCAGGACAATGCGTCCCTTCCATAGTGGAGCGCGTCCGTTAAGACAAAGCCTCAATGCCGACACCTGCCGGTGGTTTACGCAACCTCAATGTTGTCCGCTTACGAAGGTCGCATGATCGCTCGCATTTCCTATTCCCGGCCGTTGCGGCGCGCAGCCTCGGCGCTGGCGCTGCTCGGGCTCGCCATCGGGCTGAACGGCTGCGCCAACATGAGCGACAGCATGACCTCGGCTTTCGCCGATCCAGCCAAATACGATCTGTACGAGTGCAAGCAACTGGAGACCGAGCGCAAGACGCTTGCCACGCGGGCTGCGGAACTGCAGGGCCTGATGGCGAAGGCCGAAACCGGCGTCGGCGGTTCTGTGGTCTCCGAGCTCGCCTATCGCAACGACTACATCGCGGTCCGCGGGCAAACCAAATTGGCCGAAGAAGTCTGGCAGCGTAACAAATGTCAGGTGTCTGCCTCGGCCGCTGCGGGCGCCCCTGCCGCACCCGGCGCGGCACCTGCAACCGCCAAACGTGCGAAGCCGCCGATGCGGTCGGGCAGCGCGGTCCACTAGGCCCAAACAGACGACGACCGCGCATTCTTGCGAGCCCGGCTCACGCCCGCCAGTCGTAGATCCAGTCTTGTCGCGCCAGCACGCGCTTTGCGCCCATCGCCTTGATCGCGAGGTCGCGTGCGTAGGCCGCGGGGCCCGTGAGGTGATAGATGCGCCCCGATTGCCGCGCGGCGCGCTGCACCCGTGCGACGCGCGCGCGGCGCAGCCGCGCATAGTGTTTCAGCGCGGCCGGGATGCCGGCGGCGGTTTCTCCAACACCCTGGTTGAGACATTTTGCCAGCACCGCCGCGTCCTCGATCGCCATTCCCGCGCCTTGCGCGGCGAACGGCAGCATGGCGTGCGCGGCATCTCCCAGCAGCGCGATTGCGCCATCGGCCCATTCGCCGCCGTCGGGCATCGTGAACAGCGCCCATTTCCGCCAGTCATCGACCGCGCCGATCATCATCCGGGCGGTTCCCGGCCACCTCGATGAGGCGAACGCGTTCTTGATCTCGCATGTCTCGCCGGGCGCGCTCCAGCCCGGCCTGTTCCAGGTTCCCGGCACCACCGCGACGACGTTGATCTGTCGCGCGCCGGATATCGGATAAGCCACAAGATGCGCCTCCGGTCCCATCCAGAGCTGGACCCGGCACGAGGCATATTCGCGCGGCAACTGCGAGGCGTCGATCGTTCCGCGCCAGGCAATCAGGCCGGAGAATTGCGGTTGTACTTGCGGAAACAGGTGATGCCGGACCGCGGACCAGATTCCATCGGCGCCGACCAGCGCCATCGCCACCACCTGCTGGCGCGTCGTGCCGCTGCGCTGGACCACGGTCAGTCCCTTGGCGTGGGGCACGACGTCTTCGAACTGGCAGCCGAGCCGCAATTCGATGTCGGGATGATCGTTGACCTCTGCTTGCAGCGCCGCTTGCAGGTCGGCGCGATGCATCACCCAATAGGGCGCGCCGGCGCGCAACGTGGCGGCTTCGCCGAGCGGCAGGCGGGCGATCTCGCCGCCGCCTTGCGCGCTCATGATGCTGATGGCGTGGGGCGTGACGGCGCGTGCGGCGAGCCGGGGTTGCAAGCCGAGGTCGATCAGCACGCGGCTGGCGTTGGGTGAAAGCTGCAGACCAGCGCCGGCGTCCTCGAGGCGCTCGGCTTTTTCGAGAACGACGACGCGAAAGCCTTGTCCCGCCAACGCAAGCGCCGCCGTCAATCCCCCGATCCCGGCACCCGCGACGACGATCGTGCGTGAAGCGGCCACCCGGCCGGTCAGGCGACCTTGTCTTTCAGCACGCATTCGGGCGGCCGGGCTTCGCCGGCCTTGAGGTCGGCGGCGTAACGATACAGGGTCGAGCAATAGGGGCAGATGATCTCGTTGTCGTTGCCAAGATCGAGGAAAACATGCGGATGATCGAACGGCGGATTGGCGCCCACACACATGAACTCCTGCGAGCCGATCTCGATGACGGAAACGCCGGCATCGTTGTGGAAGTGCGGAACGACATGATCGGACATTGTAGTCACCTTGGGTAGCAATGGAGGCGGACGCAATCAGCTACGTGCCGCAGGGTCGAACTGCGGTGAACCATAGTGACGGGTGTTGGTGATTCCCAGAGCCCCCGAGCGCTCATTTGCTCATGCAAATTCGACACAATATTGTCGTCGAGAGAAAGCCCTTCTTTCGTCGGGGCGGTTGTGTCTTAAAAGTGGCACACCATCTTGGGGGAAGCGAAAACATCAGGGTTCCCGGCATGAATCGATGGCGGCTCGGATCGGCAGTGGCTGGCGTGGCGGTGTGCGCGATCGCGTGTGCATTGCTGTGGCCGCGTGCGCGCGACGCCGGCGCCGTTCTGGCGGCACAAGACGACCCGGCGGCACTTTCCGACGTTCAGCTTAATGCTGCCCTGCGGAATAATCAGGCCGTGATCGAGCAGAATATCGAGACCGCACTTGCCGCTGAAGACGCCGACCTCGCCAACAGCTTTGTCGATCTTGCCAGGGAAAAGAACATTCCTGTCAACGATGAGTTGTCGCGGCGGGTGGCCGCGGCTGTCGTCGAGGAAAATTCGTCATCGCATTTTGCAAAACGCTTTGCCACCGGGCTCGTCACCGGAAACGCCGACGATGTCGCGAGCCTGTCGGGCACGGTGGCCGGCGATCTGTTCGTGTTCGGCGACATCAGGGACGTCGTGCGTGAAGGCAAGCATATGGCGATGGGCGAGGACACCGATCGGCTGGTGCTGGGTCTGGCCGCTGCGGGCCTTGCGGTAACGGCGGCGACCTATGTCTCTCTCGGCGGCGCGGCGCCGGTGCGCGCCGGTCTCACCCTGGTCAAGGATGCCCGCAAGGTGGGCCGGCTGGGCAAGGGGCTCACGCAATGGGCCGGCCGCTCCGCGCGCGAGATGGTCGACGCGCCGATGCTGCAACATGCGGTCGCGTCCGGCTCGGTGATGCGGCCGGGGCAGACCATGTCAGCGATTAGAGCGGCGTTTCGCGCCGAGAAGGCCGGCGGGCTGGTCCGTCTCGCCAAGGACGTCGGACGCGTCAGTGAGAAGGCGGGGATTCGCGCCGCGCAGGAAACGTTGAAAATCGCGGAGGGCCCGAAGGATGTCGCACGGGCGGCGCGGCTCGCGGAGTCCAAGGGCAGCCAGACCCGGGCCATCCTGAAGGTGCTCGGCCGCGGCGCATTGCTGCTGGCGGCCGGTGCGTTCGATCTCACGCTGTGGGTGTTCGGCGCGCTGCTGGCCCTGTTCGGCCTGCTGTCGTCGATCAAAGCCACCACCGAACGCCTGACCATGTCTTGGCTGCTTCGCAAGAAGGCACGGCGGCTAAGAAAGCAAATGGCGGCTGCGGCTTTGCCGTCTTTGCCGTCTGAGCCGTCCCTGGCGGGCGCGGTTGCGCACGGCTAAGCTTGCGACCTTCCATCGCCGATCCCTCCCCCAAAAGTACGGATTAAACCGATGCCGAGTTTTCATAACGGCGCTGTTGAGATTGCCTACCTCGACGAAGGCGAGGGCGATCCTATCGTGCTCGTGCACGGCTTTGCGTCGACCAAGAATGTGAACTGGGTGTATCCGACCTGGGTTTCAGAACTGAAGAAACACGGCCGCCGCGTCATCGCGGTGGACAATCGCGGCCACGGCGATTCCGCCAAGCTCTACGATGCCGAGCAGTATCACATCGGCACGATGGCCGGCGATGTCGGCGCGCTGATGGATCATCTGAACATCGAGCGCGCCGACATCATGGGCTATTCGCTCGGAGGGCGGATGACGGCCTGGCTGGCGCGAAGCCAGCCGCAGCGGCTCCGGTCGGCGATTTTCGGCGGCATCGGGATGGGTTTGATCGAGGGCGGCGGCCCCGGTGAAAGCGTCGCGGTCGCACTGGAGGCGTCCTCGCTCGATGAAGTGACCGATCCGGTGGGGCGGACGTTCCGCGCCTTCGCGGACCAGACCCGCTCCGATCGCCGGGCGCTGGCAGCGTGCCTGCGCGGCTCGCGGCGGCTGATGACCAGGGACGAGGCCGCCGCGATCACCGTGCCGGTGCTGATCGCTGTCGGCACGTCAGACGAAATCGCGGGCTCGGCGCACGCGCTTGGCAAGATCATCCCGGGCGCGCAGGTGCTCGACATTCCCAACCGTGACCACATGCGGGCCGTCGGCGACAAGGTCTACAAAGAGGGTGTGCTGGAATTTTTGTCCCGCCGCCCGTAATCGCTGGCTTGATTTCCCGAAATTCCCGACCACTTTGAGCCGACGCTTTGGGTCAAGGTGGGTTTCGGCTGACGTGATTAAAGTGTGCGACTTCAACGTTTTAGCGCGCATTTGAAGCTAAAGCTGAGGTTCATTTTTGACAAAGTCGCGCTAGGACAGCCGTCCGTCCGTCGTGCTATAATGCCCGGCGAAACAATCGAATTTGCGAGAGCAGCACATGGCAATGCATCAGATCAATCCGCAGGGTGCGAAATTGGCGACGCTCGATCCGATCTGGGATCGCGTGCGCGGCGAGGCGGAAGACATCGTTCGCCGCGAGCCCGAGCTGGCTTCTTTTATCTATTCCACCGTGCTGCATCACGAACGGCTGGAGGACTCAGTGGTGCATCGCATCGCCGAGCGTCTCGACCATTCGGCGCTGTCGGGCGACTTGATCCGCCAGGCCTTTGACGAAGCCCTGCGCGACGAGCCCGATCTCGGCAATGCCTTCCGCGCCGACATGGTGGCGGTGTACGACCGCGATCCCGCGACCTCGCGTTTCATCGACCCGCTGCTCTACTTCAAGGGTTTCCACGCCCTCCAGACCCACCGTCTGGCGCACTGGCTCCATCAAAAAGGCCGCAAGGATTTTGCGTATTATCTGCAGAGCCGCTCCTCGGCGGTATTCCAGACCGATATCAATCCGGCAGCAACAATCGGCCGCGGTATCTTCCTCGATCACGCCACCGGGTTCGTGGTCGGTGAGACCGCTGTGATCGAAGACGACGTCTCGATCCTGCATGGGGTCACACTTGGCGGCACCGGCAAGGAGAACGAGGATCGCCATCCGAAAATCCGCCACGGCGTATTGATCGGGGCCGGCGCGAAAATTCTCGGCAATATCGAGATCGGCCATTGCGCCCGTATCGCCGCCGGTTCCGTGGTGGTGAAGGCCGTGCCTCACAATGTGACCGTGGCAGGGGTTCCCGCCAAGATCGTCGGTGAGGCCGGCTGCGCCGAGCCGTCCCGCACCATGGATCAGATGATCAACGCCATCGGGCTTTGATTTTCCAGCGCGTATTCCGCAACTGTGGATAGCGGTTTTGCGATCGGAATACGCCTAAGGTATGAACTAACCGCTTGAACCGCGTTTGTGATTTGTGCAGATACGGCTAGCAGTTCGCTTCGTCTCGTCCTAAAAACTTGCCCAAACCTAAATCGTATTGGAGATTGCCGTGGACGTTCAGGAAGTCAGGAAACTCGACGCCTATCTCAAGCGCCTGTTCGGCAATCAGAAGATCCGCGTGGTGCCGCGGCCGAAAAAGGACGATTCGGCCGAAGTTTATATCGGCGAGGAATTCATCGGCGTGCTGTTCGTCGATGATGAAGATGACGATCGCTCATTTCAATTCCAGATGGCGATCCTCGAGGACGATCTGGTCGAGCAGGGCTGAGGCTTAGCCCGCACACGCCAACGTCATCCCTGCGGCCCATGCAATTGCAGCGTCAAGCGGTCCATCGCATTGGCCACGTCGCGCCATTGCGCGAGCCAGCTGCGGGGAAAGCGAAACATCAGATCGGCCCCGTCGATGCGGCGCTCGCTCAGGCACATTCCGGGGGTAGCAGCGTCGCGCGAGCAGCGCGCGCTGAGACCAGGTGTGTTGGCAAGGAACAGATCTTCATTGCCGTAAGGCGTGCCGTCCCGAAATGTGCGCATCGTCAATCCGTCCTGTCCGGGCATCGATGTCTGCTCCAGGTAGCGCGGATAGATGGTGCGCACGCGGGCATCCGGCGCCAGCGTGTCATGATGCGCCGATATCGACAGGAAGATCCGGTCGATCGGCTGGGCGGTTTCTTCCACGGTATCCGCGCTGACGTGCTTCGGTGCATCGGAAGCCTCGAGCGAGGGAAAAGCGAAGCTGAGATCGATGCGTTCCTGCGGCCCGGAGTGGCGTTGAATTTTCATCCGGATGGCCGCCGTCGGCACATTAAAGAGCGTCGCTCCGATGCTGACCGGCAACCGTGCCGGACTGCTTGAAGCATCCGGCCCCCAGGTCGGCCACAGCAAATAGGCGATCAGGGCAATCGCGCCAGCGGTAACCGCGCTCGCCAGCGCGATCGCAATGATGTGGCCGCGGGGATCCTGGCGCGAACTGCGCGCGATCTGCTGGGCGGTCGAAAGGAATGTCATGGGCGAAGCATCGTGAGGGACGTCCAAAGGCGAGCTTCGGAATCGAAGCACTGGCGCCGAATCACCCCCGAATATGCCATGCGTCGTCGAATTTCCGCACGATTTCACGCAACGGATACCGCGCGAGCCTGTGCAAGCCGCGGATCCCGTCACCACTGTTAACCTTTCCTTAAGGATAGTGTGGCGGCGGACGGCCAATTTTGCCAAGCAAGGCAAGTTCCAGTGTAGCGGAAGACCTTGCGATGTCGCCTGAAGCGTTGAATTCCCTGTTCTCCCTGTGCATCGGCTTTGCACTGGCCGGCGCGCTGGCCAGCGGATATCAGGCAATGGTGCAGCGGCCTGCGGGTTTTGGGCTGCTGCAGGCGGGGGTGGCGCCGATGACTTTCGCTGCCGTGCCGTTCCTGGTTTTTGCCGCGCCCTTCATCATCATGCGCAACACATTGCGCGGTGCGAAGATCGAGCGCCGTCGCTTCCAATTCGTCATGATGGCGACCATCCTGGCGGGGTTCTGGAGCCTGATGTCCGGGACATTTTTCGTGATGACGCTGCGCGCCGCCGGAGTGCTGGCCTGAACGGTTCGGCTATGCCAAGGTTCTCCGCGAACAGGAGATCAATGACGCATGGCGGTCTACGAATTGGACGGGCAGGCGCCCGAACTCCCCAATGACGGAAACTATTTTATCGCCGACACCGCCACGGTGATCGGCAAGGTCCGTTTGCTCAATTCGGCAAGCGTGTGGTTCGGCGCGGTGTTGCGCGGCGACAATGAGTGGATCGAGATCGGCGAAGGCTCCAATGTGCAGGACAACTCGACCTGTCACACCGACATGGGTTTCCCGCTGACGATCGGAAAGAACTGCACGATCGGTCATGACGTCATCCTGCATGGCTGCACTATCGAGGATGGCGCGCTGGTCGGGATGGGCTCGATCGTCATGAACGGTGCACGGATCGGCCGCGGCAGCATCGTCGGCGCGGGATCGGTGATCACCGAAGGCAAACAGTTTCCCGAACACTCCTTGATCATCGGTGCGCCGGCACGGGTGATCCGCACACTCGAGCCGGCGCAAGTCGCGGCGATGGGAAGTGCCGCGAAATTCTATGCCATCAACGGGCCGCGATTCAAAAAAGGCCTGAAGAAAGTCGGTTGACGCTCAACCACGATCGGTCGTGGGCGCCGCGACGCGGAGAGAATTCTACGACGCGCTCGATCCTCGATGCTGCATCGAAGGTGGCGCGCGCCGAAATTCGATTAGGCCTGCAGGAATTGTCTCGGTCAAAATCGCCTTCAGGCGCATCGCCGCCGGCGTGAGCGGCCGGCCGCGATCGTAAAGCGACAGATCGACCGAAGGCAGTTTCGGAAGCCTGTAAGGCTTGCCAAGGATCCTGAGCCAACTCGGCAAGTGCGCCGTGGTTCTCGGACTTATCCCAAGGCCCGCCTCAACCGCTGCCCAAAGACCCGCCAGACTGGGACTCGTAAATGCGATCCGCCAGGGGATTCCGGCGGCATCAAGTGCTGCAATGCCCGCTTTCCGGAAAACACAGGGCGCTTCAAACAGCACCAGCGGAACCGGCTCCGTCGGATCCCAGGCACGTTCCGCATTTCCGATCCATACCATCGGCAGGGTCGCCAGCCGTTCTGCGCCTTGATGCTGACCGTCGCTAAAGAACATCGCCAGATCGAGTTGGCCCTTTTCCAGGCGTTCGAACAGTACGGCGTTTCGGTCGACACTCGCTTCGACGCGGATCAGCGGGTGAGCCCGCTTGAATTGTCCGAGCACCGCCGGCAGCCAGGTTTCAGCAAAGTCGCTCGGCAAACCGAAGCGCACCACGCCTTCGAGACCAGAACCGTGTAACGCGGCAATCGCTTCGTCGTTGAGCGCCAATATTCGGCGGGCATATTTGAGCAGCAGTTCCCCGGGCTCGGTCAGCACCAGGCCGCGGCCCTGCTTGCGGAACAGGCGTTGCCCGATCTTCTCTTCCAGCTTGCGCATTTGCTGGCTGACCGCCGATTGGGACCGGCCGACCCGTTCAGCCGCGCGGTTCATGCCGCCGAGATCTTCCGCGCTCGCCAGTGTGCGGAGAAAGTCGATATCCAGGTTGGTCGTGACAACAGTTCGTTTTTTCTGAACCATACGATCATATATATTCGTTTTTCTTCTTCATGAGAAGAACCCATATTGCGGGGAACAAACCATCCGTCACCAGATTTGGGAGCGCCCCATGCCTTTCGTTCGAATGACAGTTTCAGGACCGACGCTGGCGCCGAAGCAGGTCGTGCTTCTGCACACGGAGATAACGCAGCTGATGGCTTCCGTTCTCGGCAAACGGGCTGATCTCACCAGCGTGCTGGTGGAGCAGCCGGCGGCGGCCGACTGGGCGATCGGCGGCATGGCGGTGAAGGTTGCGGCTCATGTCGAGGCGACGATCACCGCCGGCACCAATTCGCCCGAGCAGAAGGCGCGCTTCATCGAGAAAGCCATGGGACTTCTCACCAGCGTCCTTGGTTCCGAACTCAATCCGGCGACCTACATCGTCGTCAACGAAGTGCCGGCAAACGCCTGGGGGTATGACGGCCGAACACAGGAAAGCCGGCAGCAGGCAGTCTGATATGGCGGCAGACGCCGCGACATCTGCTCGCGGAACTGACGCGCCATGGCGCGGTACGCACGGTATGAAAGGAAATTCCAAATGCCACTTGCCCGCATCGATCTCGCCGAAGGAAAATCGGCGGACTATCGCAAGGCGATCGGGGAGGTCGTCTATCAGGCGATGGTAGAGACCCTGAAGGCTCCGAAGGACGATCGTTTTCAGATCATCACCGAGCACACGGGGGACGATTTTATTGTCGATCCCAATTATCTCGGAATCCAGCGATCAAAGGACTGCGTGATTATTCAGTTGACGCTGAACGAGGGCCGAACGATCGATCAGAAGCGCGCCTTCTACAAGGCCGTGGCGATGGGATTGCATCAACATTTGAATCTCCGGCCGCAGGACGCGTTCATCAGTCTTGTCGAGGTAAAGAAGGAAAACTGGTCGTTCGGTAACGGAGAGGCGCAATACGCTCCATAGGCTCCGCCGTGCATTGCGCCTTGCGCAGGACCGGAAGTAAGTGAGTTGCCTGGACCAAGCCATGACCATGATGATGACAGTACCCCAGATGACCCTGATGTTTCTTGGCACAGTCGTTTGCCTCGGGGCGGCATTGGTCTGGATGTTCTGCGAATTGCGGAAGCCGGTGCAACTTCCGCGCAGGCGCGATCGCTTCGAGCGAAGCTGACGAATGTCTGCTGCAAACGGCGCGTCCGGCTGAACGCGGCCTGCATTCAAGTCCCTTCCGACTCGTTGGCTTCAGCCGCGCCGGCAACTGTTTCGTGACCGGCGGCCCAGAGCGAATGTTCGTCGCTGCCGTCCCGATACGGATTGCCTTCAGCCGGAACGCTCTTTCGCGCGGCGCGCTGGCCTTCCTCGAATGGATCTGGATCGGTCGTCATGATTTCGGTTTCCTCGATGGCTTCGATCTTGCGCTCTTGGGTGCCGCCGTCTTCGGAAGCGATGCGCTCTTGCGCAACGCGTCCTTCAGATCGACGGGTATGCCGTGCTTTTTGAGCAGGTCGGCGAAGGCTTCATCCGCCAGTTCCTGGACGGTCGCCATTCGATCACGGGAAAGCTGCTTCAGCTTGTCGAAAGTGTCGTCATCGAAGGCGATTAATTTACGCACGACCGGCCCATTCCCCAGCGTCGCAACGGTGCTGGTTCAATGGCGAAAGACGGAAATCGTTCCGGCGCGGAACCAGCGATACACGCCGTCGTTAAATCTCAAAAGGGAGATTTGCCGATGGCTAGAATATCCGTGGCGACGTCGGTTATTGCAATCGCGCTTCTTGCTGGTTCCGCCAGTTCGCTCGCGCAAAGCAGCAGCGGCGCAAGCGCGGGCGGAGCCGCCAGCGGGCCTTCGGCCGGCGGCGGCAGCGCGGTGGGCTCGCCAAGCGCCGGTTCGGCGGGAGCAGGGACCACTGGCGTCAGCGGCGGGCCATCCGGTCCGGCCAATGCCGGCGGGCTCAATAACTCCGGCAACGATTCAAGTGGCGCGGGCAATTCGGCCAAGGTGGCTTCGCCGCCACCGCCGGGCACCAACAGCGCCGGCACCGCCAATTCATCGGGATCGTCTTCCATGACGACGGGCTCGGCGGGCAACCGGGCGGGCGTCGGCGGCAAGGAAGCGACCGATCCACAGGCGAGCGGCGATGCCGCAATCGAGCAGGAAAACAAGGCGATCGATCGCAGGTTGAAGAGCATTTGCCGCGGCTGCTGACAACCGGGAAGAACGCTTCGCACGGCGATCTCACATGCGAGTGTCTCTGGCCGCTGCAAGTCTAAAGAAGAATTAGCGAGAGTATTGCCGCGGCCGATCAACTTCCCCTGAAGCCGCAACTATCTCTTGCCAGACGGGTTGGCCGTTGGGAACGAACAATCGTACGGAGTAAAATCATGTTGCGCAAAACGATCATAGCTTTATTGGCAGCCGCTTCGGTTGCCATTTTGGCGCCGACGGTCGCCTCGGCTCGCGGCGGCTTTGGTGGAGGGGGCGGTGGCGGTGGCGGCTTCCATGGTGGCGGAGGCGGCTTCCACGGCGGCGGAATGGGTGGCGCTGCCGTCCGTAGCGGCGGGATGGGAGGCGGTTTAGGAGGCGGCGGCTTCCGCTCCGCGGCGGTTGGAACGGCTGGCGCAGCAGCGGTTCGCGGCAGCCCCATGGCGGCTAATGCGTTCGCACCCGGTGGTTTCCAGGGCGGCAATTTCCACGGCGGCCGTTTCCATCATGGTTTCCACCATGGTCGCGGATTTGGGATAGGCGCATTTGGCGTCGGGCTGGGCTACGGATATTACGACGACTATTATGGTTATCCGGATTATGCCTATGACGACACCTACTACGACAATGGCGATTGCTACGTGGTGCAGCGGCGCGTGAATACGCCCTACGGCTGGCGTCTCCGTCCTGTCCAGGTTTGTAACTGATCCCGCTGCTGCCCTTTGACGGCTGGAAGGAGCGCCGGTCCAGTCAAATAAAGTTTGAGACGGCGGGATAATTGCAGCGGCCTTGGTGTATTCTGCACCGAGGCCGCTTTCTTGCCACGCGCTGGTACGGCGTTTGCTTTGATTTATGGATGTTCACCATGCTCACAGCTCCGGCCCTGACGTTGCTGTTTTTGGGCGTCGTCGTCGGCTTGGGCATCGCGTTTGTGTGGATGCTCTGGGAAATCGAGCAAATGTCCAAACAGCGTCGCAACCTCGATCGGTTCGGATAGGCTGAGCGGCATTTTCTTGCCGCCTGAGAACGACAGCGCGAGGCCACGCGCTGTCGGTGACACCGTGCCTTAGCCCAGCACTTTATATTTCTTGAGCCAGCCTTGCATCTGGCTCCATGCATCGTCGGCGGCTTCCTTGCGGTAGCTTGAACGATAGTCGGCATGGAAGCCGTGCGGTGCGCCCGGATAGATCTTGAACTCGGCCGGCTTCTTCGCCTCCGCCAGCGCGGCCTTCAGCGCCTCGACCTGAGCCACGGGAATGCCGGTATCAGCCTCGCCGTAGAGGCCCAGCACCGGCGCCTTCATCTCAGGGGCAAGCTGGGTCGGGCTCTTCGGCCAAAGCGGATTCGGCGGATCGACCGGCGGGCCATAAAACGCGACGCCCGCCTTGAGTGCGCCAGAGTGGGCGGAATATTCCCAGACCGTCCGCCCGCCGCGGCAGAATCCGATGATGCCGAGCCGGCCGGTGTCGCCGCCCTGCGATTTGGCCCAGGCAACGGTGCCGTCCAGATCGGACAGCAGTTCCGCATCCGGCTTGGAATTCACAAGCGGAAGCAGCTGCGGAATATCGGTAATCCTGGTGAGATCGCCTTTGCGGAAATAATAATCCGGCGCGACCGCGAATGCGCCGAGCTTGGCAAGGCGTCGTGTCACGTCCCTGACGTATTCGTGCAGGCCGAAAATCTCCATCGCCACCAGTACGACCGGCGGGTTGCTGACGCCATTCGGCCGCGCGAAATAGCCGGGCATCTCGCCATCGGCCACTTTTATTTTTCCTTCACCTGCGGTGAGGCCGTCGGTGTCTGTCTTGATGACATCGGCGCGCACCGGCCCGGCGGCCAGTGTATAACCAGCCGTTACGGCGGCGGTGGCGGTCATGAAGCCGCGGCGCGAAAACGGCGCGACTTTTGTCAGTCCGATGACATCGGACGTCTGCATGGATTCGGCGCTCATGATCGTTCCTCTGGCGCGTGTGGTGGTTCAGAAATTCCCCTTATCCGTGTGGCAAGTCCGTCCAGGAGAGCTTCCGGAGCAGAACCGCGCTGGAATCATGGATTTCCAGGGGTTTCTTGAAGCCGAATCTCGCGCAGAAAGTGGACGCCGCCGAACGTTAGGTGAGAGCCGCATTCAGCAAGCAATTGCTGCGGAACGCAAATCACCAGCCTGCGAGGATGCGGCTGGTATCACGGCAGCTTGCTTGGGGGAGGTCGGGGATACGGCGGGTAAGAAAGGAACAAGGCCGTCGGCGCAGTATACCGCTAACGGCCTTGCCAGCCCCGGACATTAAAATCGGCTCGCGCCGCCCGGTAGTGTGCATAGTGCCCCGGGATTTCGCGGCCATATGTGATCCATTTCACATTCGTAAAAAAAGTTGCGGCCCGCCCTTTGGCGGCGGCTGCGAGCCGGGGGTTCACTCTACTTTGCATGGGGTTGTTTTCGCGATTTTTTGTCCAGGCCCTGCCGTGCACCGGATGTCGGTGACAGCAGCCGCATGCGCCGATGCGGTAACCCTGATCGGTTAGGTTAAGATCCAAAATGCGTTGATCTGTGTCCGGTTTGTGCTCAGCATGCTGCCATGATCGACGATGATGAAAATTTCCTGGTGGATGCCGACGGCAATCGCATCCTGATTGGCCTCACTTTGGAGGAGACGTTGGAATTCGATCGTCTCGAAAGGCACATCAACGAGACCGGTCCGTTTCCGCATATCTCGAAAGATGAGTGGCATCGCTCGGAAGAAAAGCGCTGGCTTGAACTTTGGGACAAGCATCAGGCTGCCAAGGTCGCCTTCGTGCGAGGCACCAAGACGCGCCATTGAACTCCGCGATCCGCTTCATGGCTTCGCGCGACGATTTTCAGTGAAAGAACCGGTGCTAGCGCAGCACAGGCATCGGCGGCCGCGGCACCGGTGAAAGCTCTGGTTCGGCCTGCGGCTGGGCCGTGACTTGCGGTGGTGCTTCAGGTTGCCGCGGCACGTAAGGTGCGGGGGCCTGTGGCAACACGGGAGCTGCGGCTTGCGGGGGCGGATATGACGGCGGCATAGGCCTGCGCACCGGCGCGGCGACCGGCCGCGGCGGAAGCGCTGATATCCTGGGCCGCAGGTTTGGCTCGGAAGCCTTGGTCTGGGAGGCCTTGGCCAGCGAAGCCTTGGCAAGCGAAGCCTTGGCCTCGTAAGCCTTGGCCTTGGCCATCTCGCGGGACATTTGTTCTTGGCTCGCCTTGAGCTGGTCGATCTCTTGCCTTGCGCTTGCGAGTTCGCGGGCCATCGACTCGAGCAGCACCGCCGATTCGGGTGCGGCGGCGGCAGGTGCGACGCCTTCCGCGGCAGCCTGAGCCGGAGGCGCCGGTTGCGGAGGTGCTGCGTTCGCCGCGTTCGCTTGAACGGCAGGCGGGTTCGGTTGCTCGGGGAGTCCCGGGCTTTCCGGCGGCGGCGATGAGGTCGCGACGAGCTGCGGCGTCCACCTCGCGATCATCTGTTTGGCCGCATCGCCGTAGGCCTGCCAAACAACGCCGGCGACACCGATGCACACCGCCAACAGGAAGCCGACGAAGCCGCGCATCGCCCGCACGCCGAACGACGGCCGAAGGCGCGGGGCCTGAACATGATTGACGGCAGCTGGGCGAAACGTCGTATCGACCGGTGGAATCGCTGCGCCAGCGGAGAAGTCGGATCCCATATGGGTCTGCGGATCCAAAGGATCGCGCATGGCGACGTGCGCCAGCTTGGACAACTCTTCGTCGATGCGCGCGACCAGAACGTCGTCGTGCGGATCGGCGTGCGGATCGACTTGTTGTGGATTCTGCGTGGAGTGCATTGCCGCTCCTTTTTTAGTCCAATGTCACCCGCAGCAGGCGGGATTTACGCTTCAGTCGACAAGGTTCTGCCCCACCCTTCAGCCCGGTTTGACCAAAGCAAGGCGGTACGATGGAGAGTATCGGGCCGCGGGAACTTGCCGCTGATTTACGAGGCGGTATCGCGTCACCAGGATCCAAATTTGCGTCCTGGATTCGTCAGAACCGACCACCCCAGTGCAAAATCGCAGAACGCAGCAGCGGCCATTTCTGAGTCACCTTTCGCGTTCTCACGGTCTCAAAAAGTTGCGGCCATCTCTTGCGGTGGTCTCTGCCGAGGAGCGGCAGATGCTCGCCGATTGACTTTATAATGGCGCAGAATGAGGCAGGCGAGCTGTCACTTTTGTATTTCGCACGTCATAATTTTAAGCTTAAAATAATAGGCGCGGGTTGGGGGCGTGATCCTTAGCGGGTGACGTCATGCGCGCTCGTAACCGAAGAGACCGCAGAGCCCGGAGAGGGCACTACTTTCTGCGCGATCTGGCCGGCTTTGCCGATATTGAGCGTTTGCTCGCCGCCGACATCATTGGCGAGCGGCTCTCCCCTGATGTTGCCGATGATGATGCGCCCGGCGACGTCATTGCGCCGTCGGCGGCTCCTCGGCCGCAGCCAGGAGGCGGTTTGCGAAGGCGGAGGTGAGCATCTGGCCGATTTGCTCCAGCATCGTCGATGCCAACGATCGCCCGGAGATAGCCGCCCGCGCGGGGTCCCGGTATTGGAAAAGTCCGGCGACTGCTTGACCTGCCATCGGAGTGCGGTTCGCAATTGGGTCCGTCGTCAAGATCCCAAGAACCTGAGGACAGCCACTGACACCGTATTTCTCCGGCTTTCTCTGGTGCCGGCGAATCAGCCATGATGCTGACCGAATCGTCTGTTCCCGAAAGGCGCGGCAACAATGCGCGACGGCCAACCAATGATCGCGAGCAAGCTTGAGCTGTCGCCCTGCGCCGTCAGCGTCCTCGGTCAGTTGTTCGTCGAGGGCCCAACGTCGGACGACAACATCACGAGTAGGGCTGGCCGTTGCGACCTGGTAAGCGCCGGCCTCGCATTCCACGAAGCCGGCTTGTCATCCCTGACGCCCGATGGCGTGCGCCTGGCCAGGGAATGGGACCTGTGTTCGCTGTATGCGCGCCGCGATCGGCGCTGGTACTTGAAAGTGCGAACAGACGCGCGTCCTGAGGGCGCGGCGGTCAGCCACTCGGAATCAGGCGCCGCCGTCCGGTAGGATCGATCGGCGCCGGTCTCCAGCGTTTACAGCCGCCAAAAAAGTTGCGGCCAGCTCTTGGGGGAGAGCTGGCCGCGCGCGATCCGGTCTGGGACGGGGAGGGGTGGGGATGTGACCGGGTCGCGTGTCCTTTGTTTCTCTGTTTCTTCGTTCAGTTACTGATCGCGGGCGCTGGCGGTGGCAACCGCCGGGCGGCCGTCGCCAAGCGAGACCCATACGTTGGGATCGCTCTGCGACTGACGCTTGACGAAGCGGTAGCCGGTCTCGGTCCAGGCCACGACGTTCTCATTCTGATTGTCGAGGACGAACTCGCCCTTGTCGGTCTTCACGGTCAGCACGGCGTGGCCTTCGCCCTTCTTGTCGCGCACCACCGTGATCAGCAGCGCCTCGCGCGGCCAGCCGGCGTCGATCAGCATCTTGCGCTTCAACAGCACGTAGTCCTCGCAGTCGCCGTAGCCGTCCGTCGGCAACGACCATTTCTCGATCACGCCCCAATGATCCATGTCGGTCATCGGCTTGACGGTTTCGTTGACCCAGCGGTTGACCCGCAGCAGGTCTCGCCATGCCGTCTGCGACATCACGATATCGCGCGGCTGGGTGGCGCCGCCGCGGCATTCGACGGGGTTGTCGGCACAGAATTCGACCCAGCCGATCGGTGAGCGGGCGGTATCGCCCAGGCTCGCATAAAGAGCTCGTTCCTCACCGGCACCCGCCGGCGGGCTGATTCCCAACAGGATGGCGACGACCGCCAACCCTTTCCCCTGTCCCCTGAACCCAAACATCGTGGCCCCCGTTTCTTGTTGGGACCACGTTTCGCACAAAGAATTTTCGCCGCTGCTAAGTACGCCAAGTACAATTGAAGCGAATGCAAGTAAAGCTTGGCGCTAATTCGATCTATACTTGAGTCAAGTTAGACTAAAATTTTAGACAACTGCAATTGATTCAAATTTTACATATTAACGCGGCAAGGCCCGTCAACCCTGCGGTTGCGGCGGCGGAACCCGGCCGCGTTAACCAAGCCGGGCCGCCGCCAAAACTGTAAAAGGCGGTATCCGGCAACGCGGATACCGCCTCAGGACCCGGGGAACAGGAGGAAAAAGCAGGAATCGGAGGGGGCGGCGATTTACCGCGCGGTAACGCTGTCTTCGAGCGTCTCGGCCAGCTGCTCGTGAAGGAACTCGAGCGCGAAGCCTTCGTCCAGGTTTCGCACCACCCGGCACTGGACCTTGCCGAGCGACACCAGGGATTTCAGCGGCGGCCGGTTTTCCGCGGCGATGGCGGCGCCGGACAGCGACATGTCGATCACCCGGCAGGTCATCTTGGTGCCGTCCTCGAGCGTGAGCAGGGCAATCGGGTTCCGTGGGATGATGCGGTCGTGGCGGCGGTCTTCCGGCAGATTGAGGATGTCGCGGTTGGCGAGCCAGGTCAGCTGGGCGGCGAGCTTGTCGCGCTTGCGCGCGGTCGCACCCACGCTCATGGCGAAGCCGTTGTCGATAATGCGGGTAATCTGGCCCTCGACCCGGCCGATATGGTCGAGATAGGCGATCACGCGGTCGCCGACATTGCCGATGCCGGGCGCCAGCAGGGCCAACCCCCCGGGGGACATATTGATGATCTGGCACGGAAATTCGCGGCGATCGGGCAGCATATAGCGGCCCAGCAGATGAACCCTCA
>WNGN01001488.1_pt1 | contig 18607 bp, 22 predicted proteins | sample 5400561 | NCBI WGS metagenome assembly WNGN01 (sample SAMN13153379, study PRJNA577476) | soil metagenome | isolation source: 115 cm soil or saprolite under Garry oak tree replicate 2 | place: USA:California | collected 2016-06-15
GACGAGATCCTTGACAGTGGGCAGAGTGTAAAGTAATCGAGCCACGCGGATCAACTCACGTCTTCTTAGGAGTCTCCTCGTAACTATGAGGTAACGGGGTTTTTAAGACGGCGATGTTTTCGGTCTTTTCGAGATAACGAATAAAGCGGTATTTGTTTTCCAACTCATCATAAGGCAACGGAGGAACTCTAGTTCTGCCGGGCTCTATGCGAGCCCAGATGAAGTGCGGTCCGTCGTGGTCCAAGGCGTGTCGTACGGCTTCGACGAGTTCTTTGGCCGTCTCAACCGAGCGCGAGCTCTGAATTCCCGCCGCTCTAGCGGACTCGGCAAAATTAATCTTTCCGGCTCTGGAGACCGTCGGTTCTCCGCCGGAGGATTCGTACTCCCGGTTGTCCCAGCAGATATGGATGAGGTTTTTCGGCTGATGCAAGCCGATCGTCGCGAGAGAGCCGAAATTCATCCACAAGGCTCCATCGCCATCGAAGACAAAAACCTTGCGTCGCGGAACCGCTGTCGCTAAACCCAATCCTATCGAGGAACACAATCCCAATGTCTTCACTTGGAAGTTGCCGTCGCCGGGCCTGACCGCAGACCATTCGCTCGTTGCGCCGCCGGCCGTGGTAACGAATAACTCGTCTTTGATCAGGGGAGCAATGGCCTGAAAACACTCGTATCGTTTCATCGGGAGTCCTCTACAAGACGGCACGGGTGAGAAGCAGGGCAACGGGTCGTTTCGAAGCCTCCGCTGCCGTAGCGGCCGCGGCGATTTGCTCCTTTACTTTCGCCGGCTCGCGCAGCACCGTGTACTTTATTCCGAGGCCATCGAGAACCGGCTCGGTCACTAGACCCAGCATGTGAAATGCGTTGTCGCCCATGTCGCCTGCATAGTAGACCAAGAGCAATATCGGAATACCGAACTGGAGAGCCGTCGTGGTAAGTCCGTTGCAGCTGTTCATCAGACCGCCATTTTGCATCAGCATGGCGACTCGCCTGCCGCCCAGGTACGCTCCCGTGCAAACGCCGATCCCTTCCTCTTCCCGGCCCACAGGCATATGCGTGACGTCTTTGTCCTCGTAGAGCAGATTGATGAGATCCAGAAGATTGATGTCGGGCACGCTGGTGATCAGGTTGATTCCAGCTTCTTTAAGGCCTGCGAGTAGCTGCTGAGATCGTTCTGGACTGCTCATGTAACCTCAAATGCCGCCTGTTTCCCAATACCATGCAGGTTCGTCGACTATCCCGACGCTTAGCTCAATCGATGCCCAGGCGTCAAGGAGGTTGTCTGAAATAATCAATCGATGTCGCCGCGAAACCCGTGTGCGCGGGAAGCGCGGCGAGGAGTATGCTCAGGATGAGGCCAAGCATAGACACCCGGCCGTGACTACAGGTCCATTCTCCGCTTTACGCCCCAGCCGACGGTGGAAATGTCGAAGAGATTGCCGTCCGGATCCGATCCACGTCCCTCCGCATAGCTGGCCTCCCGTGCTTTGGGAGCGCCTTCGGGATAGATCTCCTTGATGCGTTTGGCGATTTCTTCATTGTCTTCTACATGGAAGCCGAAATGGTAAAGCCCGGGCTGATGTCCCGGCTCTTTTGGATCGGTAGCGTTCAGGATCGCCAGGTTCACTTCGCCGTCGGAAAGATGGACCGAGCCGTTTTTTGTGCGGTACATCTCTTTCATTTCGAATACTCTCTTGTAGAAGTTGGCGAGCCGGTCCGGTTGGTGCGTGAGAATCGCGAGATGTCGAAGTTTTGCCATTATCTTTCTCCTTTTTTTTCTTGCGGCTGAAGACGAGGGCTATCACCGGCCTTTTACGCTGTCAATGTATTGATGCCGACGCGCCTGATCGAGTGCGTGCGTGGGAAGATGATTCACATGGCGTTATTAATTTATTCTCACAAACCGCGAAGAGCCGGCATGAGATCTTCAGCGCAGAGACGCATAGATTTGAGAACTTTTTCCTGGGCGAGGCTGCCGGAAGCGATATTCAGCATGAGTTGCTCAGGACGAATGCAATCCGCGTAATAGCTGATTCTCTCGATACAGTCCTCGGGAGTGCCCCAGACAGCCATGATGTTAGGCGCCTCTTCCGCCACGGCTCGGCGCGCTTTTTCGGGATCGGATAATTTTTCGAAAGCCCTCCTGGACGCGCTCTTGGTAGCATAGGCTTGGGTTTCTCCACTCAGTCTCTGCCGATGGGAGCTCGAGCGCAAAAATACTTCAGCTTGGGACGCCAGCGCGAGAGCCCCGTTCCGTATCGCCTCTTCACGATCGCGCGCAACGTGCAGATGAATACCCAGGACGACATCGCTCGACCCGCCGGCCGGAAGATTCTGCCGGTACAGCGATGTTAATTCGCGAACCAACTCAAGAGGAATGCCGAGATAGCCGGGCTGGACTAACCCCTGACCGATTTTTCCCGCGAAGATCGCGCTGTCTGGCGTCGTGGCGGCGGCCACATATAAGGGAGGGTGGGGCTCCTGGAGCGGCGCGGGGCTGAGTTTGAAATCGTTGAAGCGCCAGAAAGCGCCGCTCGATTTCTCAATGTAAGCTGATTTAAAAATCTCCATCAGCATGCGGATGCCTTCTTGAAAACGGGGCTGGCTCTCCTCTGTGGTGACGCCGACCCGGTTCAATACCCAAGGATGCCCTCTGCCGAGCCCGATCATGATTCGTCCTTCGGTTAGCAGATCGGCTGCCGCGATCTCGCTGGCCAAGATCACCGGATGGTGGATGGGCACCGTGATGATCCCGGTAAGAAAACGAATCCTGCGCGCGCGCTGGGCGGCGGCAATATAAAGCCCTAAAGGAAACGGGGAGCAGGAGACCTCATCTTTCCCGAAGCTTTCAGTCGTTGAGAAGAAGTCGTATCCCAGCTCATCGGCGAGCGAGATCTGCGCCAAGACCTCGGCATAGGCCTGCCTCTCCGACTTCCCGGGGTAAGAGAATTCGGTGAACAGCCCGATCTTCATGGTTGCTCCAAGCAAGGCCCCATGTGGCCGGACGCTACTCGATAAATTTGGGTGAGTCAACGATAGCATCTTTCCATACTCTTTGTGCGTCACGATAACGTTGACACCGCGAGTTGCGGGCATTTTTAGCGATTCCCGGCAATTTTTCTCTCTGAACAGAAAGGCTTGACAGTCTCTTTAGCATGGTGATATGAGCCGCTTCAGATCACGAAAAAGCCTCCCTCTCATCTTTGGCAAGCATCGCCGTAAGGGGCTTAATCGGTATGCGGATCATTGGCAAAAAAGTGTGATCAACTCGTTCAAGGAGGTGTGAGTATGGCATATACGATTAAGAAAGTAGATGTGTGGTCGGGAGAAATCGAGGATCGTCCGGGTGGACTCGCTGAGAAATTGGCGAGCTTAGGCGACGCGGGAGCGAATTTGGAGTTTATCATTTCGCGCCGCGCTCCTGACAAACCGGGCACGGGGGTGGTCTTTCTTACGTCTATCAAGGGGTCGAAACAGAAGGCTGCGGCACAGCAGGCAGGTCTTGGCACGACCGACAGCCTCCATTCGGTGCGCGTGGAGGGTCCGGACCGGCCGGGACTGGGTTTAAAAATGACCCGCGCGCTTGCCGATGCCGGCATCAATTTGCGCGGCCTCTCGGCCGCAGCGCTTGGGCGGCGGGCGGTGACTTATCTTGCTTTCGATAGCGCTGCGGATGCGGACACGGCCAGCCGCGTTTTGAAAAAAGCGCTGAAGTAAAGATTACACAACCATCATTTCGACATTCGTCAGGATACATCTCTTTCTTTGGGTGGCGGATTCCCGCCAAAGCACAAGAGAGAGTTGTCTCCGGGCGGTTTGTTTCAATCAGCCCTCTTCTCCGGGGCACTCAGCGCGCCGGCACGCTGCCGAATTCGCAGCTGATGGCATCCCAGTCTTATCCAAGACTAACTGTGATTCACGACTTTCTCCGAGCCAGCGGCGTATACAAAGTTTACACACCGCCTCTTTAGTTTACACTGTTCTTTTCAGCTCCCCACAACCGTTACAATTTTCCTGTGTTAATTAAAGGTATTGGATTAAGTTGGCGGTCCGCGGAATTGGTACAGCCCTTGCTCGTTGACAGGAAGGGAGTCAGGCACCTTTGAGGGCAGTCTTGAGGTTTAATAAGGAGAATTGTGACCAAGCTCAAGGGAGGAAATAACATGAAGACGAAAGTCATTTTGCAAATCGTGGCGATGCTTGCCCTGGCCTTCGCTTCTATGTCACTTGTCAATATCAGTCATATGGAGGATCGGCAAGATCAGAAGGTGGAAGGAAAATTTGAACTTTACCGGACGGCAATAAAAGATGCCCATCAAATCGACATCAATGGCTTCAAAGATCGATTAAAGGGAGGCTTGGCAGACGGAAAGGCGATCACGGAATACGATTTAGAAGAGTTGCTGACGGGTATCAAATTCGAAATGGAACATACGAGCGACGGGTTTATCGCTCTTGAAATCGCCATGGACCACCTTGAAAGAATTCCAGATTATTATTCGAGACTTTGTCGGCTAGAGAGAGAAGCTGTGTCCGATAAGCTCTTACGAAATTAAACTTCCAGGAGTGCAACGTGGTAACGGGCCTTCGGAGGAGCACACTGGCCGGTGACCGATTTCAATCGTGAGGCGGACCTTTGAATGGGTCGCACGCGTATGCATACGCGCCCGTCTCGCCATCCATTTCAGATGCCCATATTATCTTCTGGTTTGCGCTTTACTTTATCTTTCACCCGCGGTATCGCGCACCAATCGCCAGCCATCCAATATTCCGTTAAGCTCGCCAGGATGCCGAGAGGAATACTGACGGCCAGAATAAAATACCATAAGCCTTGGCTGTAATTGCCCATCAGTGACATGAGCGTCGCCACAATCTTTGCCGTTCCGCCGCCCAAAACGGCGCCGATGAAGAGTCGCGTTTCACGGTGAACATTGTAATGCGTCGCGTAAACGCCCCATAGCATCCCGACGAAGAACGCTAAGAAGGGCGCCAAACAAAACGCGAAGATCGCTCCCGCGCCGCCGCCTCGCTTCGACGCGTTTTCAAGCTCCTCGGCTTCCGTCGTGCCGTCCACACGGAAATCGCCCCTGATGACCCCAAAGATGTAGTGTACTCCCGCGTGAATGCCCAAATCGGGTCGCATCCCGTTAAAATAAGATTCCACCTGTCTTTGTAGTTTTTGGTTCGCTTCAGGTTCGGGAAAGAGAGTTCGCAACTCGGAACCGACCTGGACGCCGACCTTTTTGTCCTTGCGCGCAATGATTAGAAGAACGGTTTGCCGCAGATCTTTTTCCGCTAAGGGAAGGCTCTCGAAGGCTTTGCGACCAAAGTTTTCCAGGTCTTCGTTTTCTGTGCTGGGCACGGTGAGAACCACGACGGTATAGCCGGTCTGGGTTTTAAAAAGCCGCAGGCGATCCTGCAACTCATCAACGCTCACTTGCGGCATCATGTGAGCGAAATCATTGCTACTCGCATTAAGCACAGGAACGTCGAGGGCCATTAAGCGGGAGGAGTCTATCAGGACGAAACAAAGTGCGAGACCGAAAAGCGCTATCCTGTTTTGGATCATCGGCCGTCTTATACATGAGCGAATTGCGGCGAAATCCGAGATTGTAATCGGCCGGCTATAAGTCATATGGACGAGCCCGATCGCGCACCCCAAGCCTTGATTTAGACCGCGAAGCTGCAGTGCTGTGCGGTTCAAAAATTTCACGGGTGTGTGGCCGCTTCTCTGGCGCGCTGCTCGAAGACTTTTATCTCGTATTCCTTCAGCGGAAAACCGAATTGCTCGTTGCGCATGCGCAGGCGCTGGCTGGAGATCTCGCAGATGATCCGCGCGGCGCGCTCGAATGCCGCGCGGGTTTTGACCAGCGAGGCAAGTGAGTGTGCGCCGGCGTCTTTGTGTGCTGTTTCGTCTACCAAGATTTCTTTAAAAACGAGAGCAATCTTTCTCTCTGTGCCGTTTCTCCTGAGTTTACTGCAGATACGGTAGAGCGCTCCGCCACCCCCTTCGGTGAGGGTGATAGCCGCTCGTTCGAGATCCTCGTCTGTTCTGCGGATTTCATTTTCTTTGATGGCGCCATTGCCGTGGAGCAGTGTGGCATAGCTCCTGGAAAAGCGCGAGCGGATTCTCGCCAATTTACGGTCTTGCGGAAGCCAAAGTAGATCGGCGAACGTGACTCTGTTGCCGGTCAGCTCCTCTAACAGATCCATCACCAGTCTGGCATGTTTCGTCTCATCGGCGAGTTTCTCCGTCAGTTCCTCAAAATCGTGGCGATCTATTTCGCGATCCAGCTCTGGATATAGTTTGGCCAAAGCCGTGAAGATGGGCTTGATAGCGGAATACTCCTTGAAGGCTTGCGCGCTCAGCCAATGGACGTGATCGGCCTTGCTTCTCCGTTCCTTGAAGTAGGCACCCACGATCTTTTCCTCGGCGACGCGATACGCCTGGGCTAATCTATTGAGCCGCCTAACATAACTGTTCATTCTGGTCCGAGCCGTTCTTCGCGGCATGTCTCAGCGAGGTGGCGCTGGAATCACGGTGCCGCAGTTCTTGCAGGTTCGCAGCGATTCGTCGCTATAGAACTTCTGATGGACCTGGGACACCGGATCTTGGCGGTAATCTCCCACTTCGACGGCGACCTCGTAAAGTTGGTTGTCGCATTCTTCGCAAAGCCACATGAAAAGGTCTTTCTCGCCGGCTTTGCGTTTGCGCTCGAAGACGATGAACCATGAATTCTCCTCGACTCGGGGCGAGTGCGGCACGCCGCCTGGGCAGAGGAGCATTTGACCGGCCTTGATGACCGCGGTCTGCTGTTTGCCTTCGGGCGTGAGATAAACCAGATTCTGCACGCCGCTCAGTTGCAACGTTACTTCGTCGCTGGGATCGATGTGGAAGTCCTTTCGCTCTCTGCGGCCGCTGCTGAGAAAGGCGAGAGATTCGGAATCCTGCCACAGGACGCGACGTCCTTTGCCCTCTGCTTTGACGCTCTCGACGATGTCTTTGAGATCAATCGGAATCAGATCTTTCATAAAGCCTCCTGCGGTCGTGAATATATCTCTTTCGAAACCCAAGGGGCAAACAGTTTCCCCTTAGGCGCCGTGAGAAGGGGCTAATAAGAACTATCGTCGTTAGTTTATGAGAAAAGATGGACGCCGATTAGTGGAACGTGGTTTCAGGTGGCGGGCTCCGTCCAACGATTCACTTCGAGAACGGATCTGTATCAACCAGAGGTCCGGATGCGGCAACGACCGCTCCGGACCTCTATGAAGACCAGTTAGTTACGGCTGTCTAACGCGATGCCTGAGCTCCGTCAGAATTCACACTGTTTGCATGCAACGGCCTGAGAGTTCTGTTCTCAGCTTGTTAGCTTGTTTACTCGACGGCACCTTTTTTCTTTGGAGCCGCACTGTCGTCCCCTTGTCGAGTGCGATCTTTCTGTCCTATGGTAACTCCCAGTTTAGCGGCTGTCTGTTCATCCACCTCCCCAGTGACCCGGAGATTATTGGTTTTTTGGAAATCACGAATGGCCTGCTGGGTTTGGCTGTCCATCGTTCCGTTGATCGGACCGGGATTTAGCCCCTTCGCTTTCAACGCCTCTTTAACGCTCTTGATATCCGCGTCCGACATACGGGTTGCGCCTTGCTGGCTCCCCATGCGGCCGGTTCCTTGCTCTTGGCTACCGGACGATTCTTTTTGTTCGAACTGCTTTTCGGACGTGGGGTTCTCGAGTGGTCTGCCTCCTCCCGGCTTTTGAGCTTGAGCCAGTAGCGTCTGAGCTCCCAAGCCAATACTTCCGGATAAAATAACGGCTGTGACAATTTCTTTTTTGTTTTTCATTTATACTCCTCTCTTTCGATTTTGTAAGATTTTTTCTCGAGCCGTTGCCCGCCTTTGAAAAATGCGCAATGCACGTGCCAGCATGGTCTGATATAAAAAAAAGACCGCAGCCTGTACGTGAATGCCTTCAATGCAAGCAAATACCTGTTCGCGATTATGATAATTTTACTTACACGATTTTTGACTATTTTTTTAATGTCTCAGTTCCGGTACAGAACAGGCATTTGCACGTGGAAAACGTGTCGCACATTTCTGACTTGTCTTGCTTCTAAGTCGCTTGAAGTTGACTTTTTACATCGTTCACGGATAGTCTCTGTTGCAGAAAAATTGGTTGCACGGAAGATTTGATTCCTTTATGGCTGCTCGGGATAGTTCTAACAGGAATTCGCATGGATGATTTGGCGAACATGGAGTGATCTGCGGGAAAACTTTGAAGGAGGCGTCACATGGCTGAGCGAGTTTGGGATCGTTTTTTAACGGAGCAAGACAAGGGATCATTACAGCACAAAGAGCCGAAGAAAATCGGTTTCGGCCAGAATCCTGCTTTGTTGCTGATTGATTTGTATCGTTGGGTCTTCGGCGACAAACCGGAGCCGCTGCTCGAAGCGATCAAGACCTGGCCGGGGAGCTGCGGCATGGCGGGTTGGAACGCGCTCCCATACATTCAGGAGCTCCTTGCCAAAGCGCGGGAAGTCGACATGCCGATCATTCACGTCACGGGATTAGACGGTGTGATGCTCGAGCATTGGTCGTTTCGCCGTGACGGCGGCAAGCGCGCCGCTATGACGAAGGAGCAACTCGAGCGCATGCGGCGCAAATTCGATATTGTTGACGCGGTCAAGCCGCGCCCTGGCGAAACCGTGTTGAAAAAGTCTTCCCCGAGCGCATTTTGGGGCACGCCGCTCGTTGGTCATCTGAATTTTCTGGGGATCGATACGATTATTGCCTGCGGCGAGAGCACCAGTGGCTGCGTGCGCGCCAGCGTCGTGGATGGCGCGACCAACCGGATGCGGATGATCGTCGCCGAAGAATGTGTCTTCGATCGCCATGAAGCTTGCCACGCGATCAATCTCTTCGACATGAATCAAAAATATGCGGATGTGCTGCCGCTGGACGAAATCCTGGCCTATTTGGATGCTTGGCGTGCGGAACGCAATCGAATCGGCTCCAATGGCAACAGCAGCATGGAAATTCTCAGAGACCTGGCGGTCGGCGAAGAGTTCAAGGGATTGCGTTGATCGCCAGCCGTTCGTTGCGGCCCGATGTGTGAAAGCATATTTTGACGAGGCGCCTCAAGGTGAAGTTAACGGAAGAGATTCCGTCCAAAGGAGCATGACCCATGAGCGAGATTCCGCAGATCCAAATTCATGAAGCTAAGCAAAAACTCGATCAGAAGGATTGCTTGTTTGTGGACATTCGCGATCCCGGCTCGTATCGGGCGGCGCGCATCCCGGGCGCGATCCACCTGCACGACGGTAACGTTCAGGAATTCGTTCAGAACACCGATAAGGACAAGCCCGTCGTCGTCTATTGTTATCACGGTAACAGCAGTCTGGGTGCTGCGGGGTATTTCATTGAGAATGGCTTCAAGAATGTCGCCAGCATGAGCGGCGGCTTTGAAGCCTGGCGGCAAGTGTATGAGAACGAATCGGAATAAAACAAGTTTCGGGTTTCGCGTCTCGGGTCTCGAGTTAAACTCGAAATCTGAAACCCCGAACCCGAGACTCGAAATTCGGAACGACGAAAGCACAAGGAGGTTGTTATGGGCGTCACGGTAGGCAGTGGGGATTATCGCTATGAAGTTATCGAAGGCTGGGGCAAGCTTCCGGACGGCTGGACGTTTCGGGAAGTGGCGGCGGTGGCCCTGGACAAGAAAGATCAAATCTATGCCTTTACGCGCGGACAACACCCGATCATCGTCTTCGATCGCGACGGCAACTTCCTCCGCTCGTGGGGAGAGGGCACATTCAAGCGCGCTCACGGCGCGACCATGGGACCCGATGAGACGATCTACTTGACGGATGACGGTGACCACACGGTGCGGAAATGCACCCTCGATGGCAAGGTTCTCTTGACGCTAGGCGTGCCGGGAAAACCCGCGCCCTATCAAAGCGGCGAGCCTTTCAACCGCTGTACTCATGTCGCTTTTTCTCCAAAGGGCGAGATTTATGTGTCGGACGGTTACGGCAATTCCCGCGTGCACAAATACTCGCCCGATGGAAAACTGCTTTTCTCGTGGGGCGAACCCGGATGCGATCCCGGTCAGTTCAATATCGTTCACAACATCTGCACCGATAAGGACGGCTGGGTTTACGTCGCTGACCGGGAGAATCATCGCGTGCAGGTTTTTGACGGTAACGGCAAGTACGAGACACAATGGAACAATATGCATCGCCCGTGCGCTCTTTACATGGACACCGCTGGACGCGACCCGATCTGTTACGTGGGTGAACTCGGGCCGGGCATGAGCGTGAACAAGGACTCTCCTAACTTAGGGAACCGAATCGATATTTACGATAAGCATGGGAGGCGGCTGGCGCGGCTCGGAGATATCCGCGGCGGCGAAGCGCCGGGGCAATTCATCGCGCCGCACGGCCTTGCGCTCGACTCCCGCGGCGACATCTACGTCGCCGAAGTCTCGTGGACGATCATGGGCCAGCATTTGAATCCACAGCGCGAGCTGCGCAGTTTGCAGAAGCTGAAAAAATTAAATTAGCCCCGGACAGTCGTATGGCTAAGCAAGAACCGCGGGTGCCCGTACACGGCGACCCAGGACACTGGATTCATATCTCCGAAAGTCCCAGAACCGTTCGTATCGTTTTCGGCGGCAAGACGCTCGCCGACAGCAAGCATGTGAAGCTTTTGCGAGAAGATGGAATTTTGCCGGTCTACTATTTCCCGGCATCCGATGTGCTTACGGACTTAATGGTTCCCAGCGGTAAAAAAACGGAATGTCCTTACAAGGGCGAGGCTTCTTATTGGTCGCTCAAGGCGGGAAACAAAACGGCTGATAATGCCGCCTGGAGTTATATTAATCCGCTGCCCGAGGCCAGCGAGCTCAAAAGTCATTTCGCCTTTGAGTGGAAAAAAATGGACGCTTGGTATGAAGAAGACGAAGAGGTCTTCGTCCACCCGCGCGATCCTTACAAACGGGTCGATGTGATGCCGAGCAAGCGTCACGTGCGGATCGTCATCGACGGGCAAACCGTCGCCGATACGCGCCGTCCGCGGCTGCTCTTCGAGACCAACCACCCGGTGCGCTACTACCTCCCGCAGGAAGACGTGCGGATGGATTTTTTGGTTCCGAGCGCGGCCCAATCCCGCTGTCCCTACAAAGGACCGGCTTCCTACTGGTCGGTGAAAATCGGCGATCAAATCTTCGAAGATATGATCTGGAGCTACAAGGAACCCATTCCCGAGTGTCCGAAGATCAAGGGGCTGCTCTGCTTCTTCCACGAGCGCGGCGCGGAAATTTATGTGGACGGGGAGAAGATCCCCCCGCCGAAGACGAAGTGGGCTCGCGAGCTAAACAAGTAAGCTGAGAAACCAGAGCGATGCAGGCTCTCTCTTGGGATGGCCGCCTTCTGCGCCTCGAATCCTCTCGACCCACGCCGGCCACTGATCAGGAAACCGTTCTCGTTCGGGTTCATCTCGCTGGTATCTGCTCCACTGACTTACAAATTTTCAAAGGCTACATGGGATTCCGCGGCGTGCCCGGCCACGAGTTCGTCGGCACCGTCAGTGAAGGACCCAGGGAACTCCTCGGCAAACGCGTCGTCGGCGAAATAAATTTCGCCTGCGGCCATTGCGATTATTGCAATCGTGGACTCGAACGTCACTGTCCGAAGCGTAGCGTCATGGGAATTTTAAACGCCGACGGCGCTTTCGCCGAGTTTGCTGCGGTTCCGGTTGCGAATCTTCACGTCGTGCCGGATGGCGTCTCGGACGAAGAAGCGGTTTTCACCGAACCTCTCGCCGCGGCTTTCGAGATCCTCCAACAAGTGCAACCCGGTCCCGGCGACGAAGTTCTCATCCTAGGCGACGGCAAACTCGGCAACCTTTGCGCGCAAGTTGTTAGGCTCACCGGGGCGCGCGTGACGGCGCTCGGTAAGCACGAGGAGAAGCTCAAAATCATTAAGCGCGCCGGTGTTCGAACCGTTCTTCTGAAAGAGTGGAAGCCGCGGCTGTTTGACGTCGTCGTCGAAGTGAGCGGTTCCGAAAGCGGGCTTCAACTGGCGATCAGCGCCGTTCGCCCCCGTGGAACACTGGTATTGAAAAGCACCATCGCCGGCGAACATCACGTTTCTGTCGCGCCGCTGGTTATCAATGAAATAACCGTGATCGGCTCTCGCTGCGGTCCGTTTGCCCCTGCGCTTGAAGCTCTAGAAGAGAGGACCGTTTCAGTGACGCCGCTGATTGAGAAGGTCTATCCGCTGAGTTACGGTGTTGACGCGGTCTCACATGCAGAAAGAGGCGGAACCCGAAAGATCTTGTTGCGGCCATAGATTTTTTTCGCTTCGACTTAAACAGCCGCGTCAGTCCCGCCGATTGTTTCCCTGATGACGGCTGAGCACCGCCTTACACATTTTTGCTACGATTCTGAACGCCAGCTAAGTCGCCTGGCTGTGGATTTGCCTGCGAAACTCAAGAGGCGATGAGATGTTGTGAAAGACCTCCCTGACGCCTCCGGTGCCCGTAAGTGTGACGGAGCCGAACCCCAACATACGGCCAAGCACGGTTTGCTCGACTGAGATCGCTTCAACCTGCCGCAACAGCAATTCCAAGGTTCGTCTCCTGAAAACACCCACCTTTATGATTACCCTTTTCGTTGTCACGGCAAATTCGGACGTTTTGTATTCAATGAATTTCCTAAGCCCGACTAATAAACCGACAAAGATTATGAGTCCTCCAACGATGGGTTGAAATATTAGCGAGACGATTCCGATCAGGATAATCACCCAGCACTGCCAGAATATCGTCCAATGCAAAGTCGCCTTGTAGACTATTTGCTCGTCGGGCAACAAGCTTGAATCGACGTATGCCAAGGTCCTCCCTCTCTGCCGACAGGCTTATCGAACTGCGATGAAACAGAATGATCGTATCCCGTCAAAATGATCCTGGCTCGGCAAGAAAAGCCAATTCTTTTATCAGCATCGACACTGTCGAATAATTGTTTAAAGAGGGTGACGGATTGCGTTGGTATTCTAGAGATTCCGCGTGTTCCAAAGGAAGTAGAAAAAGAGTTGTTCGGTCGGGCGCAGTGCAGGATCCAAACCAGAATTTATTTCCTCAAGACACCCCGCCGACGCTTTCGAGTCAAAAGCGAAAGGCGCTTGCTGAGTCGCGATAAATCTTCCCTCATTCTTCCGTTACTTTAAACGATACCCGCGCTTCTCGGCATCGGAGACGCACTTTTCCTGTTGATTATGAACCGACACCGCGCCAAAGAATCCAGACCCCTGAGTTTCGCACGTCAGCTCTTCGCCTTGGTTATTGACGAGCACGGCTCGCTCAGTTGCGCAACCAGCCAGGGTCAATACAAAGCAAACAAGCAATACACTTCGCATAACGTACTTAAATTATATCCTTCAGGCATCGATTAGCAATGGATTAAGTCGCTCGAAGAACTCGCCGATGGCCCCGCGATGAATGAAATCCGCCTCGTCATCGAGCGGTGTTTCGTCGCGGTTGATGATGGCCAAAACGGCGCCGCTGCGTTTGGCGATGACCGGGAAGGAGGCAGCCGGTTGGACCTGGAGCGACGAGCCGATGACAATAAATATTTCCGCGGCTTCGCTCCAGGCTTGCGCCTGTTGCATTGCCGGCCCGGGCATCTGCTGGCCGAAGGAAACAGTGGCGCTCTTTAGAAAGCCGCCGCAAACATTGCAGGTCGGTGATTTAAAGTCGCCGACGATCGTCTGATAAATCTTATCCGGCTCGAAAGACTTTTCACAGTTGAGGCACTTGACGAAACGATCGGTGCCGTGGAGCTCGACGATTTTTTCATCGGACACGCCGGCCAAACTGTGAAGGCCATCGATATTCTGCGTGATAAGGCCCACCAGCTGATTCCGCTTTTCAAAGTCCCGTATCGCGTAGTGGCCGACGTTCGGCTTTACTTTCTTGTAGAGATCGTGAGTTTCTTTCTTGAGCTTCCAGTGGCGGATGCGCGCGGCTTCGCTGGACATGAATTCATCGAAGTAGACCGGCTGATACTTGGTCCAGACTCCTCCAGGGCTGCGGAAATCCGGGACGCCGGATTCAGTGCTAATGCCGGCGCCCGTAAAAAAGACGACACCGCGTGAGTTTCGCAGACGCGTCGCGAAATTCTCGAACTCCATCTCGGTCACACCGAGCTCACGGGAGAAACTATTTCGGCTGTGCGGGTTGCGCAGGCTGGGCGGGTTGCGTCGGTTGCGAGGATTGTCCGGGTTCAACCTCCAAGACCTTGATATCGAAGACGAGTGTTTTTCCCGCCATGGGGTGATTCATGTCGAGCACGACGGTCTTTTCTTTCACCTCTTTGACCTTGACAGGTATGGCCTGTCCCTGCGGGCCTCTGGCGGTCAGGATTGCGCCGACCTTTTGCCCTTCTGGCGGTATCTTTTCCTTGGGAAATTCCTGTATGGCTTTAGGGTCGATGGGACCGTAGGCATCCTCGGGTTTGACTTTAATGCGCTTTTCGCCGCCGACTTTCATTCCCGTCAGCTCCTTTTCAAGGCCCGGGATGATCTGGTGTTGCCCCTGCGTGTACTTGAGCGGCTCCTTGCCTTTGTTGGACTCAATGGTCTTTCCGTCATCGCCGGAGAGCGTGTATTGCAGGCTCACCACGGAGCCGTCCTTGATGACCTTCTCGTCTTTATTGTTCTGAGCTGATACGGCAGTGGAAACGGATAGCCCGAACAGACCAGCAATACCGATAAATTGCCAAATCTTTATTTGCATGTCGTCTCCTTAAAATAAAAATTAGAATAAAAAAACATGCAGGCGATACGATTTAGTCAGTTTAGCTGCTAAATGGGATGAACACAACGAGCCGAAGAAATTCTCCCGGTGATGGAGCGGTTACGGTGTTGGAGATTTGTCATCGGCCGCACGGGCCAAGGTTAATCCCGGCAGAGGGGAATCACTCGGCGGCCCCAGGCTTCCATGGTTTCGTTGTAGTTGGTGTTGGGCGGAGTGAGTAGCAGTCGCTTTACTCCCGCCGCTTCCAGCCTTTTGACTCGGGCGGCACACTCCGCCGGCGTGCCCGCAATGGTAAATCGCCGGATCAAGTAATCGGTCACCAAATCCGGGTCGACACGCTGCTCGATGGGTTTGGCGATATCGAAATGCTCCATGAAAATTTTTACCCTCGCCAATTCCTCCGCCGGGACCGTTTCGTAGGTAAAGCGGAAATTGTGGTGCGCGCGGTTGGCCATGCGCGAGCGCACGCGCTTGCGCGCGAGGTCGCCGTCGTCGTCAACGTAGATCATGCCCGCTGGCATGATATCGACGTCCGCAGGATTTCGCCCGGCTTCTCTGGCTCCCTCGGCGATACGTGACCGATTTCACGGAACGGACCCACCGCCGACCTTCAACATCACGGTGCCCGAAGCGCGTTCTTTGCCCGTGGGAACGACCACGCCGCGATCGTGCAGGAGGTCGCGGATGGTTTCCAGCCCGCGCTCAAAATCGGCAAGCCGCGTGGCGGTTCGTCCCAAGCTGTAGACCGGCCCGTCGCCCGTACCCATGCCGATAATCGCCCGCCCGTCTGATATTTCGTTCAAGGTCGCGAACGAGTTGGCGGTGATAGTCGGGTCGCGGTAGACCATGTTGGTCACCGCCGTGCCGAAGCGGATTTTTTTTGTGTGGACGGCGCACATGGCCATGACTTGATAGCAGTCAACATTGTTCATGTGGCTGTCGGCAAAAAAAATGGCTTCGAAGCCGAGGCTCTCGGCCTGTTGGGCGCGCTCGACGGCTTCCTTGATAGTTCGCGCCGATCCGTGAAGACAAAATTGAATAGCCATAAAAGGGTCTCTCCTCTAGATAAGGCGCCATGCTGAAGATTATTTCACTTGCGGCAGGAGTCTTGATTTTCTCATAACACACCGAAAGGAAATTAGGGAATAGCGGTAGCTGCGGTCAGGCCCGCTGCGCAGAGTAGCGGGACCGCCATTTTAGACATGCATGAACGGCGAGCCCGGAAATCGCGAAGCAGAGCAGGCAAAGAGAAAAGGGCCATGCGTACGATCCAGTGACGTCAAAGAGAAAACCACCGATCCATGCGCCGAACGCGCTACCCAAACCGAAACTGACCTCCAACAAACCGAAGATAAGACCGACTTTGGGTCCGGAAAAAATGTCGGCAATCACCGATCCATAGATCGGATTGCCGGCGCTGTGGCCGATCGAATAAAGCACGGCGGCAAAATAAACAAACCACATGGCCGAACTCATCGAGATCGTGATCAAAAAACTCAAGCCCATCAACGTGACGAGTATTGCCGCATCATAGGCTCTGCCTCGTCCAATTTTATCGGAGACGAATCCCCACAGAACTGTGCCGCCGATGCGGACAAAGCCGATGAGCCCAAAGATGAAGGCAGCCAGGAGCTTGTCGTAGCCGAGAGAAACCAGGTGAGCGACAAAGTGAGTATTGATCAGGAAAAGCGCCGTCCCGAGCGCGAGCTGGCCGATGGTGATGCACCAGAACGGAAACGACGCTAGCGCTTCGCGCAGACTCCAATTGTCGGCTCCTGTGTGCTTTCCATGTTTTCCGGATGTGTCCGAAGGCGTGCCGGGGCCGCCGTCGGGAAATTGTCCGACATCCTGTGGGCTGCGTCTTTGTAGCAGCGCGTTGGCGGGAACCAGGGCGAGCAAGATCACTGTCGCTGTGATCATAAATGTAGAGCGCCAGCCTACTTTATCGATCAAGGTCTGAGTTAGTGGGACCATGATCAGCGCACCAAGTCCTTGGCCCATGCTTGCGATTCCGATGGCTGTGGCGCGCCGCCGGACAAACCAGTAGGAAATCAAGGAATTGTGGCCAACGAATCCGAGCGCTCCCTGGCCCAGAGCCGTGATAAAGCCGTAGGAAAAATAGAGATGCCAGAGCGAACTGCCGAAGCTCGAAAGCAAGAGTCCGCCGCCCACGAGGGCTCCCCCCAAGGGCATGAGCAGGCGCGGTCCGAAACGATCGAAGGTCAGCCCGACCAAAGGTGACGCCAGCGCATAGATTATAAAGTTCGCCGACGCGATACTGGCGCCGTCACTGTGCGTCCACGGAAAAGTTTCCAGCAAGGCGAGATAATAGACGCTAAAGGAGCCGGTGACTCCGCGCATCACCACCATGTTCGCCAAGCATAGCGCGAGGATGATGTAACCGTAGAAAAACTTGGGTCGCATTCAATCGAAGCTCAACGCGCAGATTCAATGAATGGTCATTCGGAAAGTAAGTTTGGGGCAGAAAGCAAGTCCACCGGTCTACTTCGCCGCTTCTTTGATGTCCTTGATCTTGACGTCGAATGTCAGCGTCTTCCCGGCGAGCGGATTATTCAAGTCGACGACGACCGTTTTTTCTTTGATTTCCTTCACGCGCATAGGAAGCGCCTGCCCCTGAGGCGTTTTCATCATGAGCATCGTATCCACCTTGAGCGCGTTCGCCGGAAAGTTTTCCTTGGGAAGCTCTTGGACCAATTCTGGGTTTGCCGCTCCATAACCCTCTTCGGGCTTGACGGTGACGGTTTTCTCATCACCGACCTTCAGGCCGGCGAGCGCCTTTTCCAGACCGGGAACGATCTGACCGGCGCCGTGGATATAAGTCAGCGGTTCTTTGTCCTTATTCGACTCGATAACCTTTCCGGTTTCATCCGTGAGCGCGTACTCGATGGAAACCAGCGACCCTTCTTGAATCATTTGGCCCGGGCTCAATTTGACGGTCGGGTTTACCGAATGACTGGAAAGATTCGTGACGAAGGCGAGCGCTCCCAACACGGAGCCGCAGAGCACGAACAAGGATAAGAGGTTTTTCATCTAGATCGTTTACACCTACTTTTGATGCTGGCAATCCTGCAAAATCTCCCTTTATCCCCTTTAAAAATGGGGAATTTCTTACACACAGTTCTTAATTTCTCACGGTTCCATGGCTTTACCCCTCTTTGAAAAAGAGAGCGAGGGGAGATTTGCGTGGATCGAAGCCGCCGCGGTTCAGCAGGGTCTAAACTTCGGCAAGGTGATGCCTTCGCCGCTGTCTTCGAACACAACTTGCACCGGCATGTCGATGTGAACCTTTTCGATGGGGCAGCCGACAATGTTGCTGCAGAATCTCGGGCCTTCGTCGAGATCCACCCATGCCGTTACGTAAGGAATGTCGGGCGCAAAGCCACGCAGCGCTTGGCCCACGACTTCGCGAATAACGGTGAAGGAAAAGACTTTGCCTCTGCCGCTGAGCTGCACCCATTCGAGGTCGCCACTGTTGCACTCGACGCAGATCGGCCGCGGGCAAAAAACCCACGACTGACAATCCTTGCAGCGTTGCATCATCAGCTTGCCGGCTTTGGCGCCGTCCCAGAAGGGTTGGTTGACCGGAGTGATTTCCGGCAAAGGTTTTTTGATGTCTCTGGCAGCTTCCGCCATAGATTCTTACCTTTCAAATGTTTAACAGAACGAGTTCAATAAACTTCATCGCGCCAAAACGCCAAGAGCGCAAAGGGACGCGGTTGTCATTTGACGGGCCGAGGCTCGTCACTTGACGTGCTCTGCGTCTTTGCGCGAGGCATCGTT
>WNGN01000960.1_pt1 | contig 18603 bp, 21 predicted proteins | sample 5400561 | NCBI WGS metagenome assembly WNGN01 (sample SAMN13153379, study PRJNA577476) | soil metagenome | isolation source: 115 cm soil or saprolite under Garry oak tree replicate 2 | place: USA:California | collected 2016-06-15
CTGATCTTGCGCAGGAGCACGCGCAGGAAGCCGACCACCGCTTGTGCATCGTAGGAAGCTGGGCGCACTTGCAGGAACAGTCGCCCATCGGGAGTGATGCCACTGATTGCTGAGAGATGATCATGCGTCAGTGGAACCCGCAACACTGGCGTCTGTCCTCGTGGTGCCCAGGTCCGCACGGCCAGAGGCCTCAGATAAAAGCCAGCTTCGTCTACCCAGACGATGGTTCGTTCTTCCTCCTCGGCTTTTTTTTGAGCGCGGGCCAGCGCCGCTCATACCAGTCTTTGATGGCTGCTTCATCCCGCTGAGTTGCTCGCTCGATCGGGTGTTGCCGACTCCAGCCCGCCTCACGCAACAACCGTCCCACGTGATCGCGATGATAGCGCACGCCAAAGGCTTCGGCTCCTTTGGCTAACCATGCTGGGATCTGCGCCCTTTGCTCGGCTGACAGTCGTGCAGGTACGCCCTTGGGTGGATGAGCGCCCAGGGCTTCCACTCCTCCTTCTCGCCCTCGTTTGAGCCATTGGCTCACCGCTCCTTCGCTTACTCCTAACGCTTCCGCAATGTCTTTTTGTCTCCAGCCCTGTTCTTTCAGGGCCCAGGCGCGTTTGCGCCGCTCTTCTCGCCAATCGGCTTTCTTTGGTGCTCCCATCCTCCTATTCTAGCATACTTTACTTGCTTCTGCCGAGATCAGTAACAGAGTAAGTGCGTCTCCTTTCGCCTCGACGATCATGCGATACAGGTCTGGGATGCTACGACAGAAGCCGATATGGAGATTTTCACAGGTCATACGAGTTATGTGCTCTCTGGCGTGACCACCTGATGGCAAGCACAACGTCTCTAACTCTTATCATAATGCCGTCAACGTGTGAGATCCCACCGGCGCGAATGGGAATATCTTTACCTACATTGGTCAAGCCGAGAACGTGTGTAGCTTGGCATGGTCACCTGATAGCAACTACATTGTCTCTGCCAGCAAGGATAAGACAATGCAGACCTTGTAGTGCCATGCTTGCTTGTCATCCTAACAGAGTAGAAGCGTAAAGAACCCTGTGACACTGGCCTTAGTCATCATCGGGTGGGGGTGGATCTGGCGGGTCCGGGTCTCCAGGTGGCGGGCCATCGCCCACACACATCCAATACATCATTGCATACCTCCTTTTCCGGGGAACATGAAGACAATTGCTGTTCTACACCCTTGAGAGCCTATTAGGAAACGTGGTAAGGAATAATGAACGATATGCTCTACTCAGCAGTGTAGCAAAAAATCGAGCAGAAAACCTGCATAAAGTTGCGAGTTTGTTTTATGCCCATTCGCCAGCACGCTCTTCTAGCTCTTCAAAGGAAAGAATGTAGGTGTCCAACTCGGGATCATTTACCAGTTTCCTCAACGATTGGGGGGCGCTGACTATGCCCAATTCCTGCAGATCAGGCAGGTACTCCAGGGCAACCACACCCACCGCTAGCCGATCGAGTAGTGTCTCGTTCTCCGCCACTGCTTGCTCGATCTTCCAGAGTCCGCGTAAGTAGAGCGCCTCCACGGTGTAACACACCCCTGCTCGTTGCAGATCGGGGACCCCTCGATAGGTGCGCAGGCAGAGAGAAGCGGCATGATTGCGCGCCACTTCCCGGGATTTCTGCACATTTGCGTGGAGGCGCTGAAGCAACTGGTAGAGGAGGTAGAAGGACTCAAAGAAGGTATACAACGACCGAAACGTTTGTGGAGGAGTAACTACGCCACTTGCCAGTCCCATTGCCAGGGTCGCTGTCCAGAGAGCGGTGTCATTATAGGCTTGCCCACGCAGAATCGCCATCTGACGATCAGCATACACAGCCAACCCTTCTTCGGTTTCCAGCGAGTGCCTGGTGTGGATGCCCAACAAGCCCAGCAACGAGCGTTCACCCGCCACACACCGGGCAACGTGCCCAGCCAACTCGTGCGAGACATAGTGCCTGATCTTCTCAACCGAGAGCGGTTTCTCTGTCAGAAAGAGCTGGCGCAATCCTTGTTCGACACGCGCGTTTGTCGCATTGGGATCAATGACCACCTGCCACCCTTCGTAGCCATACTCACGCAAGATAGTTGTAAAGAACTGCCTGGCTGCCTGGGGAGAAACGACGCGCTGGCGATGAGCAGGTGGCGCATTCGTCTCCCCGGGCCCTGCCCAGGCCGCTTCCTCGTCAGGCGACGGGTCAAGCGAAAGTCCCAGCCGTTCGCGGAGGAATGTCACCATCTGCTGGCTGATGTCCGCTGTTTCTGGATGACGCAATCCCTGGAGAATCATCTGACTGACGCGAGAGACGGCATAGGTCATTTCTTCCCTGGTAGGCACCGGACAGAGACGCTGGCTGCATACCCAGAACTGCTCCGTATCTCCCTCGTGAGTCGCCTCGATCAAGCGTAAAAAGTCCAGTTCTTCCTCTATGGTGTCGTGATAGAGCCGGCACACAATGGCATGTGGCTCCTGCTGGCTGATGTCTGCATCCAGTTGCAGCAGGCCAGCGATGCGGCCACGCACCTCCTCAATGGCAATTGCAGGATAGCGGAAGCATGGCTCTCGCTGCTCAGCCAGCGCTGCTTCCAACTCATGTTGCCGTGACTGAGCGATGAGTGCCCCCAGGCGCTCCTTTGCTTGCTCGTCCATCGTCTGGCCAGACCACTGGTCCCATTGCCGCTGTTCTTCTCCAGTAAAGGGGCCAGCAGGAGCCAACCACCAGTACGAATCAAACGAGGCGAGCATACGGTAGCGCTCCACCCAACGCCAGTCAAACTGGTAGTGAGGAGACGGAGCATGGAGACGCCACTGCTCGATCTCGTCACGTGCCTCTTGTGCGAACATGCGATATTTTCTCCTGCGTACAGAAATATGGGGGAAGGCCTCTTGTAGCAATTGCTCCGCTTCATCGACTCGCCCCAGGCGGAGATAGAGGCGTCCACGGTTGGCAAGGTACATCCACCGTTCCTCTTGCGAGGTCGTATGCCCCACATCAGCAGAGCGTTGAATCTCCGCCAGGGCTTGCTCATCGAACCGCAGCGCCTCTTGCAAGCGTCCGAGTTCAGTCAGGATCTCAGCTTTTTCCCCATAGGCGGCTGCCAGTCCCCCAAAGTCGTGATAGCCTTGCTCTTTGAGTGCAATACTCCGGTCCACATAGTGGAGTGCCTCCTCGAACTGACCATCTCTGGCAAGGTGATAGCTCAGGGCGTTGTACCATCGAGCCAGCCGCGTTCTGGCGAGACTTTCCTTCAGAAGAGGCTGCTCCTCATTGGCCGAGAAGATCGTTATACACTGCCTGTAGAAGGCAATGGTTTGCTCCCGAAGTTGTTGCGTCGTCCGCCTTTCTCCCTGCTCTTCAGTATAGTCGCACCATGCCCCAAAAAGCCAGGCGCGTAACTCGAGCAGATACACCTGGAGACTCGACTTCACCGGTTGCAGCGACTCCAGGCGAGCGCAGCAAGCATCAAGCACAGCCTGGGCTTCTTCAAAGTGTAACCGGTTCATGGCAGACAGCATGAGGTGACTGGCGATATGCCCTTGTGTGGAAGGTTGAAGCATCACCTTTCCAGAGAGCATCATGTCCAGGATGCGGTGATACTCTGCTGCGCGTTGCTCGTCGTCAATCGTCTCGCCAAGAAATGGGGCAAACAGGTAGTGCAGCAGCAGGCCACCACATTCCTGCTCTGCAGTCATATGCCAGTCAAATTGTCGCATCACGTCAGCTGCGAGTCGTGCAAGCCGGGGGGCATGACCCAGGTTGAAGCTGAGCGAACGGTAAGGAAGCAGCTGTTGGGCTGCCTCTAACAGGCGGTGATGCGTGAGCAGGAGCGCTACAAGTTCGGTTACGATGCTTCCGCCTTCGCGGGGAGTGAGAATGCCTTCCTGGAGCCAGCGCATAAGAGCGCTGATGAGCTGCTCTTCCGATTCCTGCACCTGCTGGGGGGTGAGGCCTTGCAAGACTGCGGAGGAGACCATCGGCAGCAACTGGACGCGGGAGGGATAGGCGACAAGCAGGGAGGCGTCCCGCAGTTCCTTCAGCGGCCTGGGGCGGTCGCAGAGGACTTGCAAGGCAGGTTTCCCCAGCGGGATCGTCGAGACTGCAAGAAGGGTGAGCACACGGCACGCCTCTGAGGAGAGGCGTTTCTCGATGATCCTTTCCAACAAGGGTTGGAGTTTGCTGGCAAAGTGTCCGCGTAAGAGCGCCGGTTCCTCCAGGAGTTGCAGTAATCGCTGTGTGGCACCATCCTGCTGTGTGCGATCCTCGTGCATCTCTTCCCCGCTCTCGAAGCTCCGCCAATCGTCAAGCAAGAGTGGATCTTGCACGAGAGCCGCGACCCACTCCAGGCAGAGCGGGATCCCGCCTACTCGGTCACAGACGGCGCGCAGGTGCTGTACCGGCACGCGCTCTAAGCCCAGATGCTGCAAGAGCAACACACCGGTCTGTACGGAGAGCAGTGGCACCGTCGTCTCGGCGACAAAGACGCGCTCGCGCCCCGCCCAGCCGGGCCACTCTTTCGTCGCGAGCAGGATGGTCGCCTGGTGCTGGCTCAGCAGAAAGCGCTCTAGAAAGTCTTCCCAGCAAGGCGCCAGCATACCCTCATCGGTCAGGACGCCTTCAGCGTTATCGACCAGGATCACGCTGGGGTGTGCGCTGTGTTCCAGGTGCGCCAGCACGTAGGCGATACGCGCCTCGACCGAGGAGAAAGAAGACGATGGCAGAGGGTCGCCTGCTTCAGCCAGCAGACTGCCCAGGAAGACTTCCAGCGAGGCGTCGGGACTGCTCGTGCGCTCGATGGGCAGGAGGGGGAGCCAGAGGACCTGGTAGGCGGGATGGTCAGCGTGCAGGAAGTGCCGCGCCAGACGATGCAACTCACTCGATTTGCCGACGCCCATCGGACCCTGCAACACCAGCAGCTTTTTGGCAGGTGAGTTCTCTATGGCAGTGAGCACCGTCGCGAGCCACTCTTCCCGTCCCACCAGGTGACGGGTCTCTGCCAGCAGCGGCCTGGGCGGAGTCCCTTTTTGGGATGCGGGTGCCGCTTCATCGGGAAGCAGATCGGCATTGGCAAGGGCATAGCGCAGTTCAGCCCACTCGGCCTCAGAGCGACGCTCCCAGTGGGTTTTCTTGGCTTCGATGCGCCTGCGGGCCAATTCCAGGAACGCCTGCCGGTCTGCAATGGTCCATTGGATGCCAGCCAGCCCGAGCGCGGTATAGAGCGGCAGCAGGTGCTCGAAGGCAGGGGCGATCACGCCACTTTCCAGGCGAGAGTAGTTGGCCTGGGTCCATCCGGGCAGATGTGCCAGGACTTCGCGCTGCTTGAGATCCCATTGCTCCCGCCGCATTTTGAGCAACAGGCCAAAATGCATCGGGGGCGCAGCGTGATCAGCATGGTTCATAGCAACCTACCCTTCTGCTCCATGCCAGGAGGCATCGGACAACATGTATAAAGTATATCCACTTTTTAGAGCTACTTGCAACTTTATACCACTTTTTCTGCACATGCTCTGCTACGCTTATGGTCAGGGTGATCCGGAAGCAGCGGAGGAGATCTTCCCGATCGGTGTCCCTGGGTCCAGTGTGCAGGGGAACGAAACAAGCATCACCAGAACAAAGGAAAGCGAGAAGCGAGCACATGAGCAGACAGGATGGGAACAGCGAAGTCGCGCGGCTCTTGCGCCAGATCGATCTGGAATTTGAAGCAGCGAAACAGGCTGCGACTGGCCTTGCGGTAGGAGTGGCCTCGCACCGCTTCATTGTGGCGCGCATGACCCGCGTGGGAGTGTACCAGGCGCAATTGAGCACGCAGGTGGGAGCAGAGGAAGCGCTCCGCCTGGTGGGTGAGCATTATGTGGGCATCATGGAACAAGCAGAGTCTGAGGAGGAAAGTGAGGGTAATGGACATCGTTGAGCAACCTGCCAGTACGAATGGCTATGTGATTGATGCTGAAAGTGGCGCCGAAGTGGCCCGGCTCATCGAGCAGGACCGCTTCCTCAACACGAGCATGGGCGGCCCCGTCTCTGAACGTGACGATGTGGGGAGCATGCAGACCATCCTGGATCTGGCCTGTGGTCCTGGTAGCTGGGCACTCGAAGTGGCCTACTATCATCCCCGGCTGCAGGTCACCGGTGTGGATGTGAGTCGGGGTATGATCGATTTCGCGCGCATGCGTGCGCGCACCCAGGGATTGAACAATGCCCACTTCCGGGTGATGGATATCACGCAGCCTCTCGAGCTGGACGATGAGACCTTTGACCTGGTGAACGGCCGCTTGCTGGTAGGCATGCTGTCCAGGGAGGCATGGCTGCCCCTGCTGCGTGAATGCATGCGCGTGCTGCGTCCAGGCGGCATCCTGCGGTTGACAGAGTGCGAGTTGAGCGTCACCACCAGTCCTGCTCTGGAGGAACTGACCGGTCTGGCCAGCCAGGCACTCTGGCGCGGTGGCTACAGTTTTTCGCCGGATGGACGGCGGCTCTGCATCACCCCTGTGTTGGGATGGCTGCTGCGCCAGGCGGGATGCGAGCACATTGAGCGCCAGGCGTCTGTCATCGACTATTCGGTGGGCGGCGACGATCAGGCGCATTGGGTGATGTATCAGAATGCCAGGGTGTCCTGGTTGTTACTGGCGCCCTTCTTGTACAAAATGGGTGTGATCACAGCGGAACGTTTCGAGAAGCTGTACCAGCAGATGTGTTGTGAGATGTTGGAGGGAGATTTTTGCGGGCTGTGGTTTTTCTGCACCACCTGTGGACACAAACCGTGCTAGGGTTGTAGATATGAGTTCACTCTCCTGCGAGTCTCTGCTCAAAGGCTCTGATAAGCCATTATTAGTCTGCCTTATCCTTTTTCAATGGTAGGGTTTTTATCGAGCCACCTTCTGAACACCCACGGAGGGTTACCCAGCCAACACGACGGCTAATTTCCTCGACAGTGGTCAAGTGACACTTTTTAAATTTTAGCCCGCTTCCACAGGGGCATTGTCTATTACGACCAATACCAGAAATATTGGCAAAGATTGGGGCCAGTACGGTAAGAAGCTGTTGATCCCCGTCGAGTAACTCCTGGACGAACTCGATATATCCATTACTCCCGTGCCCACGCTGTTTACCTGGCCATGTTCCTTTCCCTTCAGCATCATAAACAAGCTGCCTATCAAAAAATACTGCAACCTCTTCCAGGAAACGGCACAGGCCCTCCGGATCTGACCGATTCCAACGTGATTCTGGCGGAAGCCAAAGGCAACATCGGCCATCAGGATAGAAGTGGCGATCGACAGCATGCGGGAAGCGGTTCGCAGCATCATAAGCGCGTGGTTCTCCTTTAGGGTAATCATCAGGAAATTCTACTCGCACCTGAATACAGCGTATTGAAAAAGGTTAATGTAGAGCTTATTGACGTGGGGAAACCACAGCATGTTCCTCCATGTGAGGGAGATCCGCCTGCTTTTTGGCAGCAATTCCTGTGAGCACTTGGCATCACGAGGGGCATCCCTACATGACCTTGAGAGAACAAGTAGGGATGCCCCGTGTGGGTATCCGTTCCTTATGGGATCAGGCTAACAAACTGCTTAGAACCCACCCGTGCTGTCCGGGGTGCCATTGCCCGTTGGGCCATCGTAGCCGACGCTACCCGTACACAGATACGAGCCACCGCAGCTGCCGTTGCTCCCGCTGGTCACATCGAACAAACTGCTGGTATGGCCGTACGAATACGATCCGTAGGTGACGCTCCCCGCGTTGCCGGCCAGGGCATAGACGCTGGCGATGATCGGAGAGGCTACACTGGTGCCACCGAAGACCAGCCAACCGGTCTCATGATAGGTATCGTAGACGGAGACTCCTGTGTTGGGATCGGCATCCGCAGCCACATCGGCCACCGTCCTTCTGCTACATCCGCTATCCTTCTGCCAGGAGGGCTTGGGGATATAGGCACTGCAGCCACTGCCAGCACCGCTCCAGACCGTCTCGCTCCAACCGCGTGAGGTGCTTGCCTTGTTCAACGTCGTCCCACCGACAGCGGTCACATACTGGGACGACGCTGGGAACTGAACGCCATAGCCGCTATCACCCGAACTCGCCGTGATGGCGATGCCGGGGTGATTGTAGTGCGACTGGTCACTGACCTCGTTGCTATACTCGCTCCCGCCATAGCTATTGCTGATCTCGTTGGCACCCAGTGTGGCGGCTTCATCGACTGCCGTTGCCAGGTTGGAGAAGCTATTCGTGGTCGCCTCCACCAGCAGAATGTGGCAGTTCGGGCAGACCGCGCTCACCATATCCAGGTCGAGTGAAATTTCCTGTGCCCAGCCCCTGTTCCCTTTGGGGTAGGTGGTACCTCCGCTCTGATCGACCTTCTTGAAACAGCCGTTGGCAGTCGTACAGGCTGGCAGACCAAACTGCGCACGATACACACCGAGGTCGGACTCTGCCTTGGGGTCGTCGTAGGCATCGACGATAGCAACGGTCTGGCCACCCCCTGCTGTGGAGGAAGGGAGCTTGTAGGCGGATTGCAGGTCGGCGGGGTTATAACCTGATGGACCCCCACCACCCGGACCGACATCCACGCGGATGGCGTGACACCGTGTATAGCCCATGTTGACACCCGGACAGACGTGGGTATATGTCACAGCAGAGGCACCGGGGGAGGAAGCAAAGGTCTTTGTGGTTGCACCTACACCGACGAGAACAGTGGCGAGCAAGAGGCCGAGGATAATCACGATTCGTTTCAACTCTTTCTCCGGCTTCTAGGCGAAGCTTCGCCTCTACGAAAGAAATACAACGAGGTACATCTCAAGAGGAGTCCCAGGGATTGCTGTTGTATATAACGTGCAGTGACGTTGCGTGTTAACTGAACGTGCACTGGCCTGAGTAATTCCGCCCAGAAGTACCATGTGTATGCTGTTCGCCATTGCTCTTCATTTGGTCGCAAAGCATGCTTGTCAGGTCACACAGGGAGGGTTCCCTTCATGTCGCCGCTCTTTCGATGGATGGAACAGAAGGGACAAGCTCGTGTTGTCGAGCGAGATCGATATCTCAACTAAAGCGGTGTTCTGTGAAATTGAAGGCAGGCCCTTTCTCTCGTCTTATTGACAGAGAAAGGGCCTTGTTGATAGATAGCATTGATACTCTCACGTCCAGTACCTCTCAGTTTATGGTAGAGTCCGAAGAGCAGAAAGGTGGGTGGTCATTGTCCCACAAAAATGCTCCAATCGCGCTTGCCCATCAAGAAGAGGGTGGCTGAGACAAGAATAGATGCGACTCCTGCCCAGTACCAGGCTGCTCCAGGGACTTGGTCGGTGCAGCGGAAGTATTGTTCTGAAGGTATTGGTCTTTTTCTTTGCCGATTGGTTTAGATCACTCAATGGTCATGAAGTAATGTTTTACCGATGAGCTTTGTGAGAGCATTTTTCAACAGCCTGAATCTGTTAGTAATCCCTATCTCTATGTGCAATATACCCTCTTGCTGCTCCTGCTACTCCACCGAGATTGCTATGTTCGTACTTGGTAAAATCAAGATCAAGCATATCTGCAAGTTCCCAGTCGAACACACAAAAGCCTGCTCGTTTGTTGCATTACTGGTGTTTCTCAGGTACACTCTTCCCTTGGAGACGTGTAGTTTTCTCCGCGCCTGGTAGCGTATGGATGTTGGCCCCTTGTGTCTACCCTTTGTAAACATATCTGGTTGAAAGGAGGACATCTCATGTCAACAGAAGAAAACAAGGCAATAGAGCGTCGTTTCACGGAAGAAGTCTGGAACCGGGGGAATCTGGCTGTCGTCGATGACCTGATGAGTGCCGATTACAACAGTCACGATCCGACCATGCCTCCTGGCTCGGCAGGCTTCAAACAATTTGTCCTGATGTACCGCAGAGCCTTCCCCGATGTGCATCTCACGATTGAGGACCAGATGGCTGAAGGAGACAAGGTGGTGAGCCGGTGGACGGCTCGTGGGACACATCGGGGTGAACTGATGGGCATTGCCCCAACGGGGAAACAGGTCACCGTGACGGGCATCAACATCGAGCGCATCGCCAACGGCAAGTTGGTAGAAGGCTGGAGCAACTACGATACACTGGGGATGTTGCAACAACTCGGCGTGATCCCCGCACAGGGATAGGTGGAATAGTCACCGTGAGAGCAGCATCTACTTGGTAGACCCCAGGAGCTTGATAGTGTCACGCTATCAGGCTCCTTTGCCTTTCTCAAAAAACTGTGTTGATTGTACGTACTTGGAGGCTAGAGGAGGAGAGGAAAACCGCTAAAATCGCGCTGGTTCTGCGGAGAACGCTAATTAGATGCAGAAAAAAGACTACAAACTCATTGAAGGGTTGTTAAATTTATTCTTTTTTCCCAAATTAGATTGTAGCATTCCCCTTAATTGTAATGTAAACTACTTTATATTAAGAGGTAGTTTTTGCGTAAGAAAGCACCTCTGGATAAGGAAGAAACACTGCACCCCAACAACTTCTATCTGATGGAAACAAAAAGGAGATGCTTATGACAACGTCTCAACCAGAGGGGTCATGGGTTCAACACCAAGGGCAGTCAAGGGATCAATACGATGATCTCTTGGAAGGCGCACGTATTATCAGGCCCTTCTTACCAGAGTTATTACATCAACAAGTTGTAACCGTGAGTGCAACTTTGGCTAGTATTCCTGCAAGAGATGTTGTAGATCAAACCTTGGCTCATTCCCTTGAACTAGCTCGGACTGGGCAGAAGGTTGACTTCCTTATAATGGGATCACTTTCGGCCTATGAGCCGACAAGGGAGTGGATCCGCAGATACCTTGAGGATGATCTTGAGCCCAGCCTCAATTACATTCCGACCCCTGGAAAACCTCCACAACTACCCCCTGCCGGTGTTTGTACGTGTTCGCATGGAGATTTTACGTGGTATCAGCGAACAAAGGGTCAACCTGTACCAAGTTGTCCTAATCACGGACCTCTTACCTGTACCTAAATGCTATCGAGGGGGACGTGATGATAACCACCAAATTTTGGGAGGGGCTAGGAGCCAACCTTGCTGATCAATGGATAGTCACGACGCTTTCACCAGCCTTTGCATTCTGGCTTGGGGGATTTCTAGCCTGGATCACGCGCTACGGCCTGGCATCACTGGAACCTCTAGAAACACAACTTACCAAGCTTCCTCTAATAGCCCAAGGGGTACTTCTGATCGGCGGGCTGCTGGTGATACTTGCATCTTCAACTCTTGTCCAACAATTGAATCTGCCAATAACTCGTCTACTCGAAGGCTATTGGCCTCGCTGGCTGGGATGGCTGCAACAGTGGAAATTAGACCGGAAGGACAATCAACTGCGGCCAGCAGAGGAGCGCTGGCAGCAACTGGAAGGAGAAAAAAGAGTACGCAAACTGACCTCCGAGGAAAATGAAGAGTTAGTAAGATTAGATTCAAAGCTGCGACTGGCCCCAGCGGACCCTTCGTACCGTATGCCTACCAAACTGGGTAATATTCTGCGCGCTGCCGAAATTCGCCCACTTGTGAATTTTGGACTAGAGACAACAATCTGTTGGCCACGTCTTTGGCTGCTGCTACCAGAAGACGTTAAAAAGGAATTGACAGAGGTACGCACAAGTCTCGATACGCACGTTCGCATCTTGTTATGGGGTGTTCTTTTCCTTGTTTGGACGATCTGGACTCCGTGGGCACTAGTTATAGGATTAGCAATTGTCATCTGGGCATATTTTTGGGCACTGAAGGCAGCCGAGGTGTATGGTGATTTGCTTAATTCTGCCTTTGATTTGCACCGCTTCGCACTTTACGACGCGCTGCACTGGCCACGACCTGAGCAGCCGAATGAGGAGGAAAAAAATGGAACCGAACTGACGAGGTACCTTTATCGGGGATTAGGGCCTGCTTCAACAAAATTCCAGTACTCCTCGGGCAATCAGCCTTCCCAACAGATCTCCTCGAATGGAACGAGAGGTGTCATCGCTTTACTCATAGCTATCATTATAGGAATTTATTTATGGGCAACAATTTTAGAGAGATCACACAAAAGAAAAGGTTAGCCTGCAAACTGGGGTAAGAGAATTGATTTTCCGCTCTTTTGATATTGGTGCAGCTCGCTTGCTTGACTCTACAAAATTTTATATGACAATCAAGATAGAAGAGCGTTTCAACGACTTGCATGTCGTTTCTTAACAGGAAGCAACATACGCTATGAATTTTCATCCCCTTGTCCCAGAACTGAGTGTTTCTCATTTTGAGAAAAGCCTCTCGTTTTACACCGAAGTCCTGACATTTCGCGTTGAATTTGGCAGTTTTTGACTATCCCCGCAAAACGGTAAAGGAAGCCCCTAGAAAGTTTTCCGAACGCTGCTTCTGCAACCGGCGCGTAGCCAAGAGAACGTAGGAAGTTTTGGTATTCTTCAATGCACTTTGCTATCGAGTCATTGAATGGGGTAACTATCCGCTCAGCCTGGGGAAACTGTTTTACGATGCCATCTCGAAAGTAGTGTAATGATGGGTCGCGCCCGAACTGCTCTCTTCTGATTGCTGCTGCATGCTTGGGTTCATCGCCGCCACAGATGCAAAGCAACAGGGGTGATAGTGGCCACAACAGGGCTTCTACCTGTGCGCGGGTATCTGCACGATAAAGCTCCTCTACATCTTCGCGGCCCCACACGAGCATATAGGTTCGTTGCTTGGAAGGGCCCAGAATAGCATTTGGGGTATGCATAGCAACGATACCGGTTATCTCCCACTCTGGAAGAACGCTCCGTAGAATCTGCAATTGTGTATCAAGGTTTTTGTAGGTCTCGTTGGATGGATTACCCCCCTTTTCCCCTTTCGCGCTGATCGCGGCGAGACGTAGGTGAACATGATCCACGACGACGAGATCATACCCAGGAGTTTGGGGGCCTCCATCGGACAAGCGCCCGGCGAAGAGCACCGGGAGTCCACAGCGGGCAATGGCATTCAACAGGGCAACTTCAAATGCTCCCCCGGTGGCGGTGAACAAGTCCTCTTGCCATCTCGTGCTTCCCTGCTCTACCGAGCCCTTCCCATAAAGTGCTCGTACTACCTCAGCGACTTGATCTTCGACTGTGGGCACAACTAGCTCATACCGGAGTGGTTTTGCCAACTCCGCGAACTTAAACCACACCTGCCCTTCCCGGTGCGGAATCGTCACCTGACCAAACGACCACTCGCCCGCGTTATACTTCTCATCGATGGGAAGCGCAGGGGCGCGCGATGACCATCTGGTTCCCAACTTTACCTGGAGCGAAACGAGTGTCAATGGATGACGGCAAGAAAGCCTGAGTGAGATAGTTCCACCTTCCCTATTGGGCACGGAGCGCTCTACACCAAATGCCAGGGGGAAGTCGAATTCGCTGTAAAATTCGCTGAGGTAGAAGCTCCTAGTAAATTGGGCCAAACTGCTGCGAAATTTTGGGTGAAACCCAGGAAATCAGCGCGAAACCCAGGAACGGATCGCTAAAGCTCTGGAGAAACCGCTCTCCATCGAGAGAAATGATATAGAATACTGGAAATACACACTCAACGCTGCCTCTGAAATTGTATTGGAGCAAAACGGGGTCCTGACATAAAAGCCCGTCTAAAATCCCGCTAAGGGCAGGACTACTTACTCCAGTTTACAAAATCTCTGCTGTGAGTATCAGATACTCATCTCACCTTTCAAAAAATGAGACTTTGATTTTGGTACGTTTTTTGAGAGTGGTCAAACCTCTACACCATGCTCACGCAGACGATGGGTTCCTGTGTAGGAAAAGCTAAACAGGAAGTGTCAGAAAACGGTCGGTTGTGAGATGTGATTTCTTCCTTTAGAAGAGAGCAGCTCGTGCTGACACTCTGCTGAAGGACTTGACGGATTCCGCGTTATCCATTATAGTTAAGTATATGCTTAACTATAATGTCTCGCTTGATCTCATTTTCCACGCGCTGGCAGACCCAGCCCGGCGGATCATAGTGGAGCGGTTGAGTCAGGGACCGGCGTCGGTCACCGAACTCGCCAAGCCACTTGCTATGTCGCTTCCAGCAGTCGTTCAGCACCTTCAGGTGCTGGAGGCGAGCGGCCTCGTCCGATCTGAGAAGGTTGGGCGGGTGCGCACCTGCCGTATCGAGCCGGTCGTGTTGAGCACAGCCGAGCAGTGGATCTCCGAGCGGCGAACGAGTTGGGGGCATCACCTCGACAAACTTGGCGACTACCTCGCCGAGTATCCAGATGAGTAGACTAAAGGAGTATATCGTGACCGAACGATCTGTACGACACACCACTTTCGTCATCGAGCGTACTTACGGCGCCTCGCCTGCACGAGTATTCGCTGCCTGGGCGGACCCTGAAGCTAAAGCTCAATGGTTCCCTAAGGCCGATGAGTTTGACTTCCGGGTCGGAGGACGGGAGTTCAATCGCGGCTCGCACGAAGGGGCGATCTATACCTATGATGCCTACTACCAGGACATCGTACCTGGTCAGCGCATCGTGTATACTTACATTATGGACCGCGACGAGACGCGGATATCGATCTCCGTAACGACGGTAGAGATCAAGGAAGCTGCCACTGGCACAATGTTAATCTACACGGAGCAGGGGGCCTTTCTCGACGGCGAAGACAGGCCAGAAGATCGCGAGCATGGAACAATGATCTTACTGGATGCTCTGGGCGAGGTGCTCCAACGCGAATCCTTCTCTGATGAGAGATGATCAGAAGCACCACTGCAGGGGTATGGAAGGGGGAGAAGCATGTTGACTGGACCTTCCCATAGGGCCTCAGAGAACAGCAGCAGTGCAAAATCGATGAGGCTCACAGAGGCCGATGCGCTGTGCTCTCCTGTGGAAGACGCGCATGTGTGACGCCACCAGTACAGTCACACCTGCCGATGCTCTCCGGGGGAGGTGCAATGAGAGAGCTCAAATTATCACCGAGAGGAGAAAATCGCATGAACAAAGTGACCTGCGGCATTACGATGTCATTAGATGCTTTCGTTGCCGGACCCAACCAGAGTCTTGAAAAACCCTTTGGGGACATCCCTGAAAATTTACTCCACCACTGGATGTTCGATGAGCCAGAAAAACACCAGGCTCAATTGAATGCATTGACAGATGCAGGCGCGTTCATTATAGGCAGCAACATGTATGGCCCAAAAGAAAAGCGAGAGAGCCCTGACTGGAAGGGCTGGTGGGGAGACAATCCCGTCTACCATGCACCGGTCTTTGTCTTGTCTCATAAGCAGAGAGACCCTATTGTCATGGAGGGGGGCACCACATACATCTTCATTGCAGACGGCATTGAAGCAGCCCTCTCTGCCGCAAAAGAAGCGGCTGGGCAGAGAAATGTTGCTATCATGGGCGGCGCCAATACGATCAATCAATTTTTGTCGGCAGGACTTCTTGATGAGCTCTGGCTCCACATCGTGCCCGTCACCATCGGGGAGGGAGCACGTCTCTTTGAGAATGTTCCCAATCTGCAACTTGAACCTCTTGAAATAAGCGGTACACCATTGGTCACTCATATCAGGTACCGTGTCAAAAAGAAATAATCCCGCTTCTGAGTAGGTGAGGGCTGACCCGCTCGCCTTCGTGGGCTCCATTCATCGGTGGACGCGCGGTCGCACTTTCCGCGGCATATGTGAGCGCTCGCGTTCCATCGTGGAACCATGAAGCAGGCTTTGGCACCTTTCTGCTTCACGCTACTACAATGCTCGGCCCATCTGCGATTCGGCTCTCGATCCAGATGGCCGGGATGAGAGGCTCGGAGGTCGTGGCGGGCGTGCCAAAGCCTGCTGCGATAGGGGCAGTGGAGAGGATGGCTTTTGTCGGTGGGTGGAAGGCACAGGGCCGAGACTCCCACTGGTAAATGACCCGAAGGATCGAACAAAAATGCTGGGCCGAGAGCCTCTGTGTCGAACCTTCAGGTCAAAAGTGTTGCGCTGAAGGTTCGACACCATTTCCAAACTTGGGCTTCTTTTATGGTAAAAGGCTATTTTTCATCATAGAAGAAGCAACACAGACTTCCATTCTTTGCAGGGAGACATTGGCTCCAGAAGCGGCTCCGCCCATGCAAATTCTTGCTCGATCGAACTTTGAGCGCACAATTCGATCCTTGGGGCCGATTCCGTCGAACCTTCAGGTCATTTACCACCCACGCCTTGGTGCTCTGCTAGTAAATGACCCGAAGAGTGGTTCTGGCTCACTTTTGGTGATGTCTGCTGCTCTTCACACATCGATAGATCGTTCTACAGGAAGAAAAAGACGTTTGTAGAAGGATCTTGTAAAGATGAAAGTGAAGCCAGTACTTGCTCTGCCGGAGGGATTAGAAGTAACCGCTATTGAGATGATTGACGAAGTGCTTACCATCACGGCAGTTTCCATACAAGTCTATCCCTGTTGCCCGCTCTGTGGCACACCCGCGCTGCGGGTACATAGTCGCTATACACGCCAGATCACAGACCTGCCCTGTAGCGGGCAGCAAGTACGTCTCCTGGTGCAGGTACGCAAGTGCTTTTGTCAGGTGCCTGGCTGCGCTCGAAAAATCTTTCTGGAGCGCCTGACGCCCTTTGTTGAGCCGTGGGCACGTGTGACGCGACGTCTGTATCAGATTGTGCAGATCCTCGGCCTGGCTACAGGTGGCAGACTTGGCATCCGTGTCACAGATCGCTTGGGAATACAGACCTCGCGCCACACCATTCTCCGGCGCATCATGGCGCTGCCTACAGAGCCAGTTGGGGAAGTTCCACAGATTGGCATAGATGATTTCTCGTTCCGACGTGGGCGCAAGTTCGGCACGATTGTGGTGGACCTCCAAACACACCATGTGCTCGATGTTCTTGCAGACCGGACAGCAGACACTTCTGCAGCCTGGATGGCTGCCCACCCAGAATTGGAAATTGTGAGCCGAGATCGAGGAGGGGATTATGCTGCTGCGGCTTACAAAAGCGCTCCCCAGGCGGTTCAGTGCGCCGACAGATTCCATCTACTTGCCAATCTTGGGAAAGCTTTGGAGGGAGTTCTGGCACGTCATCTCGCCGCTCATCGAGCGCGCATCGATCAGGAGTCAAGAGCGACCCCGCTCTCTCCAGTGCAGGGCAAAGGACCACCGAAAAAGCATCCAAAACACGCCGAGGTGTGTCAGGCAAAGCGAGAAGAGCGGCTGGCCCAATACCAGCAAGTCGTGGCGAGGCTCTAGCAGGGTTTCTCGCAAACGGCCATTGCTGCTCAGGTGGGAGGAGGCCATGCGACCGTCTCGCGCTGGTTGAGAGATGGCACCTTCCCCGAACATAAAACGCCCCAGCGAAGGACCAAGCTCGATCCTCACCTCAAAGCGGTTGCAGAGAGGTGGGAAGCCGGTTGTCACACTATCGCGCAGTTGCATCGGGAACTGGTCGCAGCAGGCCACACCATCACCTACCGCAACGTCTACAGGCAACTGGTTCGTTACCTTCCAGAAGGCAGGAAGAAGTCCGGCACTGACAGCCAACTTCCACGCGCCACTGTGCTCGCACGAGATGCGGTGTTTCTCTTTCTCCGTCGCGCCTCCAGAACTAGAGGCCGAGGACCAAGAAACGCTGGCCCTGCTTCGACCTCTGCACACTGAGATGGATCAGACATATGAGCTGGTCCAGCAATTTGCCCAAATGCTTCGTACTCGCACAGGAGAACAGCTCGACGCTTGGCTTGAGAAAGTGCGGGCCAGTCAGATCCGCGAGTTGCAGGGCTTTGTGGCTGGCGTAGAACGAGACAAGAAAGCAGTGAAAGCAGGCCTGACCTTGCCTCAGAGCAACGGTCTCGTGGAGGGAAAGGTGAACACATTGAAGCTGATCAAAAGGATGGGGTATGGGCGCAGCATTTCCCTTCCTCCGCCAACGCGTTCTTCACGCTTTGTAGAGGAAAAGGAATGTCGTGTATGACGAACCATACTATTGGTAAATTGGATACCATCTGCACGGAGAGTGAGGTATCATGTAGGAAATCGGCGTACCACATGGGAATCGGCGCAGTGGAGCAAAGAGGAACCGCTCCACGGGCGGGCTGTTCCCCACCGTTTTTGGAAATGCGAGCACGAGGCGCGCGAGAATCTCAGGCTTCCCCGCCCCAGACGGTTTCTCCCTTGCCACTTTTTGGTTTCCCTGGGAGAATGTGAGGGAAAAGCCTTCTCTACCAATCGACTAAGAAAGAAGAGGTGAGACCCATGTTTGACCACATCGACGCGGTCGTTGTGTTCGTCCAAGACCTGGCTGGCTGTACCACGTTTTATCGGGACACGCTCCGCCTTCCGTATCTAGGCAGTGAGGCCACGGCTTCTGCCTTCCGGCTGCGAGACCGGACTCTGATCCTGCTCTCGCCCGAAAGAGCCGCCAAGATCTTAGTGCTGCGTTCCTCATTGATGCTATCGTTCCCGCTTGAGAAACCTATGGGTAGAACATACCTGCTTTGGCTCCAGACCTTGATTCAGCGTTTTATTCATACCAATGAGGAACGCAGCATTAGAGGCTGTGTGCAAAGGCCTCAGGAGCTATTTTGAGCCAAGCGCCTGAGCATGATGCGGATCATGGCGATGTAGATCCAGGCTTCTTCACTGCTAGGAAGCACTTCGTAGTCAAAGGCTCGCCTGCGCCAGGTGG
>WNGN01001640.1_pt1 | contig 18601 bp, 18 predicted proteins | sample 5400561 | NCBI WGS metagenome assembly WNGN01 (sample SAMN13153379, study PRJNA577476) | soil metagenome | isolation source: 115 cm soil or saprolite under Garry oak tree replicate 2 | place: USA:California | collected 2016-06-15
GTCGACTGGCCAGTTGATCTGAGCCGTTGGAGGGAGGGAAGTTCGCTATGGCCTCGGGGTGTTCCTTCACTTGCTTGACCCTGGCCTCGAGTTCTTCCCTGCTGATGATCCCCTTCTCGCTCAGAAGAGTCTCAATCGCGGTGAGCCAGTGCTCATAGTAGCTGGACTCCAGGTAATGGAGCCAATTCATGCGCTCAATGGCGTGGCGAAACTCGGCGCCGCTATAGAGGCCCTGGCCCGAGGCGGCGCTCTGCATGGCGAACACCTTCTTCTCCCACTGCTCGTGGAAGACGGGTTCGTCGTGCTCTGGCGCTATGGGACCTGCCCCTTGCATTCCTCCCATATCGTGTATGCCGTTCATCCAGCCCCTCCTGTGGATTCGTACTTGTTCAATCTCCGCATCCATTGATAGGTATCCGCCTTCCTACTGTATTCTGGCCGGGAAGACTTTGTCAAGTGAGGTCTTTCGAACAAGGTGCTCTTGAATGCCCCTACTCCAGCGATCAAAACAGGCCTGAACCAGTCGAACCAATTGGCGGTTGTGGCACTGGGCAGTAAGATGTACCTCTACATTAACCAGCGATATGTTGATCTCGTGACCGACAGCAGCTCCAGATCTGGCATGATCGGGGTGGTCTGCCTGAAGTTTGGAGGTGTCCCCAAACTGGCATTTAGTGACGCACAGGTGTGGAAGTTGTAAGGGCTCCACACAATGACGATGCTCATGACGCTTTCATGACGATTCCTCATCATACTAGCATCAGAGAGGACAAAAGGAGAGTGTTATGGCGACCTCTGTTGTGGAACGGATGCTCGATGATTGGGCAATGGCCTGGTCATCCAATCCTGAAAGGGTTCTTGCCCTTTTTGCCGACGACTGTGTCTTCGAGGACGTTACCTTCGGCGTGGTCGCTCGGGGCAAAGAGGAACTTCGCAACTTCGCGAACGGTGCCTTTAAGGAAAGGAGACCTCGTCAAGGTGGTCAACCAGTCAAATGAGGTCCATGAGATGGCGATTGTTCAGCCTGCGCCGGGGAAGACCGTGCAAGATATCCTTGCCTGGGCCAAAAAAACCTGGCGCCCCGTTCCCGTTCCTCTTCGTGGGGGGCATGTCACCAATCGCGCCAGGGTCGACCGAGTGGTTGAGGCTCTCGCTCAACCCGGGTCGGTATGTGACGTTCTGTTTTGTGATTGACCCCGCCACGGGCAAACCACATGTCATGCTCGGGATGATCTACCCATTTACGGTACAGGCGTAGTAGGTCTATAAGTACATTTTTGAATGAAACAGCTCGGAGCCGATGAATTGATCTTCTTCGTTTGGAGTCCGGAAATCGACCAGATTGATCGTGTAGCGGGCTTCATTAGATAAATTCCTGGGGAGGGGGAGAGACGGTATGGAACACCCCACGACCAGAGATGCGAGCGGCAACAGGGTTTCTTTTCTTTGCCTCTGAGTCACAACTGGATGGTGGAGAATCCTGGAGAGACTCACTTCCGGAGAGGAATGGCACGACGAAGTGATGGAAGCAGTAACTCCAGATCGATCCGTGCATGCAGAGCATCGCGAATACGGCGATACTGCTCAAGCCGTTCCGAGAGAGATGCCAGCCTGGGAGGTGGATCTTCAATCGACCAGAAGCGGTGCCGACCAGCACCAGGAACAATGGGTCAAGTATCGGCCAGGCCGCTACAGAGAATGACACCTTCTTCCCAGGAGAGGCCAAAGATTGGTTCTGTCGTTTGTGCCGAGATGAGCAATGGAATGCCCAGCTCGCCAAGCGCCTGGCGCGCCAGATCAACGTCCTGAGCGTCGCCTGTCACGGGTGTACTCCAGATATCCCACGGTTCTTGTGCTCGTGCTGCGAATAGACTCGCCGCCATGAGAGAACGGATCGAGCGATGGGCACAGAGGAACAGGACACGCTTGCGGTGTTCATGCATGCTGGCTCATCCTTTGCTTTCTTTGCGGAGAGTTCCCAGGTGGTTCTGCGTTTGTCCAGCGTATATCACGCGATGGGATCTTCGTCCTGGAATGCCTGGCGGTCCGGCTCATACCGATGGTATACATAAGAACAGATTGCTATTGTGAAAGCATACCCAATCCTCGTACTAAAAGCAAGAGATTGACGCATGGCTTGAGTCGAATTACATGAAACTCGAAGCTCTTCTGAACGTATCAAAAAATATATAGAAGACTATGTTTGAGGAAGGTCATCTATGCCCAAGGTCCGAGGAAGACGTTCATACCGGTCAACGGGACGGCGAGGACGTTCCCGGCGGGGATTTCCATATCCTTACATCGCGGTTGCAGTCATTATTGCAGGCATTCTCGTCGCCTGGTGGATCGCCAATCTCAAGCAGCCACAGGAGTATACGGTTGTCGGGAAACCTTCGATAAAAGCAGATTTTATCGACCGAGTGCTCGATTACTATGGTTCGCCCGCCAGGGGGAAGGGGCAGGCGTTGTATGACTATGGGGTCAAGTATGGCATTGACCCTGCGTACGCCCTCGCCTTCTTCATGCATGAAAGCTCCTTCGGCACGACAGGTGTGGCCAGGGTGACGCGCTCGCTGGGCAATATCCGGGTCTCAGCAGGCTATAAGAATTATGATGGCTATCGCCTCTACCGCACATGGGAAGAGGGTTTTGAGGATTGGTACAAGTTAATCGCGAACCAGTATGTAGCACAGTGGGGGCTAACCACAGTCGATCAGATTGTGCCTGTTTACGCGCCAAGCTCAGACAATAACGACGTGGCGGCGTATATTCAAGCCGTCAAATCGGCGGTCGACACGTGGCGCGTCGGTATTGTGCAGGTGTAGAAGACCTTAGCTTGACTAAAAACGCTCCATAGCGTATACAATCTTCAGCATGAAAAATTTCTGGAACGAGTTAAACAAACCTACTTTTATCCTGGCACCGATGGAAGACGTGACAGATACCGTACTCAGGCAAGTAATTGCCCGATGCGGGAAACCTGCTGTGTTTTTTACTGAATTTACCAACGTTGAAGGGATGTTCTCCAAAGGGGAAAGACTTGTTACCCAACGGCTTCGATATACTGAAGCAGAACGGCCTTTAGTCGCCCAAATATGGGGGAGTTGTCCTGAAAACTTCTTCAAAGCGGCAAAAAAACTGATCGACATGGGTTTTGACGGCATTGACCTGAACATGGGCTGTCCCGCGTCTGGCGTCATGCAAAAAGGTGCCTGTTCAGGACTCATGAATAACAGGCCGCTTGCCAAAGAGATTATCGACGCGACAAAAGAAGGCGCCGCAGGTATCATACCCGTCAGCGTCAAAACACGACTTGGTTTTCGGGCAATTGACTTTGGTTGGATCAACTTTGTCCTTGAACAAAAACCGGATGCACTGACCGTTCATGCGCGTACCGTTTCTGAAATGTCCAAAGTCCCGGCACATTGGGACAAGCTGAAAATAGTGGTTGACATGAGAAATGCAATGCAAAGTACGACGCTGATCATAGGGAACGGCGATGTGAAATCACTCAGCGATGCGAAACAAAAAGTGGTAGAGGCCGGAGCAGACGGAGCCATGATAGGAAGAGGCATTTTTGAGAACCCATACCTTTTTTCAGGAAATATCACATTAAGCGATAAAACACCGGAAGAAAAAATGCACCTTTTACTTGAGCATATGCGGCTTTGGCAGGACACCTGGGGAGATACAAAGCATTTTCCGATACTGCGTAAATTTTTTAAAGTGTACGCAAGCGGTTTTCCGGGAGCGCAGGATTTACGAATGCAACTGATGGAAACGCAAAATCCTGAAGAGACAGAACATATAGTGGCAGCATTTTTACAAGCTCTATCTATAGCTCGTAAGTGAGACTTGTTCCCTCATAAGCATCTTCGATAGGAAACCGGATGCCAAGACTTTCTAGTGTAATGGTGTCTCCTGGTTCAAAGGTAACTTCTACGAAGATTTCCTCGGAGTCAACCATCATGTATTCTTGTATTGTTGAACATGCTCGATAGTATGCTGCTTTTTTGCCTCTGTCAATAGCTTCTGTGGTTGGAGATAGCACCTCGACGACGACGTGGGGGTGGCGTATCGTTTCTTTCTGGTTCCTGTCGCGCTCATCGCAACTGATCGTGACATCGGGGAAGACGTAACGCTTTTCGGAAAGTCTTAGCTGAAGGTCAGAATTGTAGACACGGCATTGGCTGCCCTTTAGCGATCCCTTGATCGCGGCTGTCAGATTGGCGATGATGATGGAGTGGTCGGGACTTCCTCCGGCTAGCATTCGTAACTCACCATCGAGATATTCGTAGCGTGCGTCTTTGCTGTTCCTGTTGAGTACCAGGTAGTCCTCGACACTCATGACTGAGTATTTACGTTGCGCCATTGCTCCCTCCCTGATGCCATCATCTGCTTGAGCGTATCCTATGGTAAATGATACCATATTTTGTTTTGTCGTTTAGCGAGACTGTAGCTTCTACTGTTTTCAGGATTCAAGTCGGCGTGCTTTTTATAACGCTTGAGAATGCACTAGCTGGACTACGCTCTCAGGGTGGTTTACTGACAATTTGGACTAAATCGTAAAATATAAGTATAAATATGACTATGCAGTTGGGAGTGAGGAGGATCATTAATCTATGGACAACATGCAGCCGCCTATTACAGCACCTCAGCAGGTTCCGGTACAACAATACGTCTATATCGCTACGATACAGCGATACCCCGTGTCACAGCAAGGCATACAGACATCGCTCCCACAGCCGCCCTCCATATCCCCAGAGTTGCCGCCACATATGTTCCCGGCAGCAGGGCAGCGACACACACCCGCGAGATTATTTTATATACGGCCTCTCAATATGCCTCGTTACGCGGCCCGGCAGCACCGTCCACATAAAGCCATAAGCGAGGGACCAGGTGTTGGTGAAACGCTGCTGGGTTGTGGTATGCTGCTTGTCGCAGGTATACTTATGCTAATGCTGCTCTATTACCTATCTGCGGCAAGATAGAAATTGCTATACCCAAACTCCAGGGCCGTCCGTGTCGTATACTATAGAAAAGATAAGAAACTTTCTTAGGAGGCTGGTGGGTACCGGACGTAGCTGGCTGTTCGTGCTATGGATCTACCTGAGCGCGGGCTGGCGCTTCTTGCCCTGGCGCCTGCGGCTCTGGCTAAGACCATCTTCTATTGCGGAAAGTACACATACAGGAATGAAACAAACCCTGCTTTTTATCCGGCATGGGCAAACGACATGGAACGTCGAACACCGGCTCCCCGGGCAGCTGCCGGGGGTGACACTCAATGACACGGGGCGAAAACAAGCCGCCCGTCTCGCGGACGCATTGCATATTCTTCCTATCAGCGCCATCATCAGCAGTCCACTGGAACGAGCACGCGATACAGCGGAAATCATTGCACAGGCACGAGGGCTGAGCATTCAATTTGAGCCAGATTTAATGGACGTCAACGTGGGCCACTGGGCAGGAAAGATCTTCGACGAGCTCGCTAAAAATGATCCCGCTTGGAAAGCCTTCGTGCGGGACCCTTCAGTAGCGCCCGATGGCGTTGAGACGTTTCCCCAGGTGCAAGAAAGAGTAGTGGCAGCGGTCGAGCGCTGGCGCACGCGGGAGAATATTGGCGCGTATATCGCTTTTGTGGCACATGCTGACATTGTTAAGCTGTTGATTGCCCATTATACGGGCCTGGAGGCGGGGCGCGCTGGCACATTGTTTATCGACAATGCTTCGGTCAGCCTGGTCGAACTGGATGGCGACCAGCGGGCCCGGGTCATCGGCATTGGCTGGAGTCCTCATCCCGGCTGGCTGAAGCCGCCCGAGCCGGAAGCGGCGAAGAACGAGCCCGCACCAAATGGAGAACAGCAAACGTAGAAAGGCAGCCACAGCATGTTTGATCCGCGTGACCCATACGAACGCTTTTACTGGCACTACGACTCCAGGCGACCACTTTCTGTTGCGCAGATCATCGCGCTGCAAAGTGTCGATGTGGAGACAGCGGCGCTGGTCTGGCTGCTGCTAGAGCAGCGGGCATCGTTTACGGTGGCAGGCCCAACCGACCCACAGCCAGGCATAGGTAAAACGACGACGCTCAACGCGCTGCTCCAGTTCTTGCCTGAAGGGACGGCACTGGCGTATATGTCGGGTATGTACGAGGATTTCGGGTTCACAAGTCTACCTGATATTGATCCTGCTATGACATATGCGCTCTGCAACGAGGTAAGCGACCACCTGCCGATCTACATGTGGGGGCGAGTGGCGCGGCGTTACTTGACACTGCCTGCCAAGGGATACCATATTGCTACGAGTGTGCATGCCGACACCATTGATGATGTAATCTATATGTATCATCGCAACCTGCGCCTGACCCCCGAAGAGGTACGCCGGCTGGAGCTGGTTATAAATATCGGGCTGGTCGGACGCGCGTATCCCCTGCGCCGGCGCTGGCTTACTACACACTTTCTGCGTCCCAAGGGCGATCCTAAACATCCAGAGAAGATTGAGGCGCTGCCACTTTCGCTGTGGAACGAGTACGACGATAGCTTTGAGCATGCCGACCAGTCTATCCTTGATGAACTGGCTGACTGGGCCGGAATGACCTGTACAGACTTCAACGCAGCCCTCAAAGAACGGATCGATTGCCTGAAGGAGCTTTCAGAAGGACGCGGTGTCGATACAGGTCAAATGTACGATGCAATTGACGAATTGCGCAAACGCGGTAAAAATTCAAAGGCATAGAACTTGTGCCTGGTTTTGTTATCTTAAACAGGAGTAAGAAAGGAGGTACCAGATGCCAAACCGCAAACTACTAGCGAGCGAAGGGCGCTGGCCACGCATCTGTCATGAACGTTAATTACAATCGAAGAAGAGGAGCATCAGCAGAATGCTGTATTCGGTAGCGATGCCCAGCATCCACACGTCTCCGCTGGACATGCCGGGGCGTACCAGGGATGCAGGGGGCATGAATGTTTACATGCGTGAACTGGCACGCGAACTAGGTCAACACCAGGTTACAGTCGATATCTTTACCCGTTGGACAAACGAACATCAACCACGAATCGTCCAGCTTAGCCCGCAGGCGCGGGTCATCCACATCAAAGCCGGGCCACTTGCCCCTATTGACAAACACGACCTCTACGAGTACCTGCCTATCTTTGCGCAGCGCATTGATGAATTCAGACGCAGTGAGGCAACACAGTACGATATACTTCACAGCCATTACTGGCTCTCAGGCGTAGCAGCCATGCAACTTGCGCAGCGCTGGGATATTCCTCATGTGACGATGTTTCACACACTGGGACGCCTGAAACAACTTGCGCGTCCTGGAGAACCGGAACCTGCGCTACGCCTGGAGATGGAAAGGCGGCTGATCGCACACGCTGATCGCATCATTGCTGCCACCGGGGAAGAGCGCGTGCAGATGATACGCCATTGCGGGGCGACGGCAGCGCAGGTACAGGTCATCCCCTGCGGGGTCGATCTAAAGCACTTCGTCACGCAAGACAAACTGCACGCCCGCGAGGTGCTCGGCCTGGATCAAGAGCGGCCGGTACTCCTGTTCGCGGGCAGGCTTGATCCCTTCAAAGGGCCGGATTTACTGCTGCGCGCGGCGGCTATGATGCGCGAGAAGGCACAAATTGTTATTGTGGGTGGGAAGCTCACAGGAGATAGCGAACTACGATCATTGCGTGAGCTTGCAGCAAACCTGAACATTGGCCAGCGCGTGAAGTTCCTGGGGGCACGGCCGCAGAAAGAAATGCCAATGATCTACAGTGCCGCGGATGTGACTGTCATACCTTCTTATCATGAGAGTTTCGGTCTGGCCGCCGTCGAATCGCTGGCCTGTGGCACGCCGGTCGTGGCTACGAGCGCGGGCGGGCTGACTACCATTGTTCGCGACGGAAAAACGGGCTACCTGGTACCACGCTGTACCGGATTTTTCGCGGGGCGGCTCGACACGCTTTTGAGCAACCCCGACTTGCTGGCACGCATGCGGTCGCAGGCGCGCGGGTCGGTGTTACAATTCAGTTGGAGAAGTGTTGCAAACCAGGTGCTGGATGTCTACCACGAACTGGCGAGCGAGGCGAGATACCTGGCGGCGCTGTAGCCCCTTGCGGGGCGGCCGCAAGGGCCGCCCCTACCATGATACGAATGTGCTAGTTTATAAGGGCTAGCGGGTCAATTCGACCTGGAGGATGTCGTTGAAGTTGGGAGAGCCCCAGCCGGTGGTATAGTCCCAGCCGCGCGCGGCATGATAGAACAGGTTGTCGCCGCGAGTGATGTCGTTGAATGGGTGGAAGCTGCCAGAGTGGTTTGCTATGGAGTAGCTCTCCGGCACACTGCCGAATAGAGTCTTGCCCTGCTGCTTGAGGCCCTGGTCGACGAGCAGCATTCCAGCAGCTACGATGGGCGCGGCGGCACTTGTACCACCTGCGGCCAGCCAGGCTCCATGATAGTAGATGGCGATGTTAGGGTACGCGGCCGCGGCGAGATCGGGAACCTGGCGCAATCCATTGGGCGCTGAGACGGGGATTAACGCGGGATTGAGGGTTGGTGGGGCGCTGGAGGACCCATCATAGCGGGTTGTGGTTCCAGGGCCAACCTGCCAGGAAGGTCGTTTGAAAGCCAGGTTCTGGCTCACGCCGCCACCGCTGCCCCACTCGTTGTGGCACAAGGGGGCGCCATCGTCACCACCCCAGGCATCTTCGCTCGTACGTACCTTGCTATCACTTACCTGCAAATGAGTGCCGCCGACGGCGATTGCATAGGGAGCGCTGGCGGGAAAGCTGACCTCGGCTATGTTGTGTACCCGCGTGGTAAAGGCGCCACAATCACCACTACTGATGAAGACCGAGACACCCATAGCCGCTAAGTTGCGCAGGCTTCTATTGACAGCAGCCTGCTCGCTGGCGCTGAACGAATCCTCACCTGTGCCATAACTGACGCTCAATACCTGTACCTTGTGGTCGGCCGCTACGCGATTGAACACGTCGACCAGTTCCTGCGCAAAGGATACATTGCCCTGTTCGGCCTGGTAATCGAGGATCTGGGCTTTGGGAGCCAGGCCGGAGATGAGTTCCAGATCAAGAGCTGCCTCACCCTCGCCGGGGCCAGGGGACAGGTGACCTACGACATCGATATTTTGAATGCTTACGGGAGCGATACCGGCACAAGTGTCATAGTTGGCGATATCGCGGGGATCATAGGTATCTCCGAACTCGGCCACGCCAATCGTCATGCCCTGTCCCTGGAAGCCCTTCTGGTAGAACTGGTCGAGCTGGTAAGCAGCGGCAAGCTTTTCGCGTGTCAGGGTATGTTTCGCGCCATAGTTGCTACAATTCCCGGCGATAGTGGTTGAATGAAGCGTTAAACCGAAAGGTGGGCGGAATTCGGGAAGGGCGAAATTATCCAACCCAAGCACTTCCGGTACCAGCGCGGCTATAGAGGCAGGCAGCACTGGCACCCCCTGCTGCATGAAAAACTCGTGGTTGGCAAGGGAAAATGCCTGCAGCTTAATGTTCAGGGTGCGTTCGATGGTTGCAACGGTTGCCTGCACCTTGATCGACGTGTGCATTGGATCAACAGTGACAATGGTGTAACCGTTCTGTGTTAACCAGTTTTCCACCATTTGTTGTTGAGCAGCCGAAGGTCCATAGCGCTGCACGATTTGATCTGGCGTAAGGAATTGGTGATATGTCGCCGAAGCGGGCGTGTATACGGCGGTCACGTCTCGTTCCATTGCGGCGTCGTTGTATACGAGGTCGAAGACAAGCTGCTTGACCTCATTGCCCGGCAGTGGATTGCCAGGAGGGAGCTTTCCCGTAGCCACCGGTTGACCGGCAACGGGACGAGCGTTAGACGGCCGGGCTGAAGGAGCCGATGTGGCGCTCGTTGTATTGCTGGAAGAGCCTCCTGAGAGCGCACAGGCGCTGGCCAGTAGGCCTACAATAGCCAGGGTGAGCATTGTATATATAGGCAGAGGGAGACTTGTTTTATGCTTTTGCGTCATGCAATAACCTCCAACCGATGCGGTATGCTTATTAACACATCTGTAGTATACCCTAGATATTAACGATGCGCAGTGGCAAAAACAATACATGGGTTGTGAAAAAGCTAACAATCGCGGATTTTAGGGGTGGCAATCTGCGGTCATCCTCGCGGCATGTCCTCTCTTCTTCGAAGAGAATCCATTTGAGCGAGATTCACGCTCCAGACGTTGTAAAAAGGCTGGACAATCCTTTTAGCGTATGGTATAATTAGCGCTATCATAAAGAAACATCCGGGAAGACATGTAAACTAACGAGGTTGATTGTCTATGGACGCAGTTTCATCGACATCACGAGTTGCAGTGCCATCGACGCTGGCAACGACTCGCATTAATACGTAACAGAACACTGGGACATTCTGTCCTAGTGTTTTTTATTTCTTCCCGCCGTCATACGCGCATTTATTGCCGGGCTCATCGATCATTCTTCATTCTTTGGGCCACTACTCTGAGGACGCAGAGGTTATTTTTAGGAAAGGAGGGAATGAGAGTCTCTTCGAGCTTTCGGCGCGAACAAAAGTCAACTTACAGATGCGCGATTACGCAAGCCACCCTTGCATGCGTATAGACGAACGACACGTGGACGCGGAGTGGTTACTAGAAAATAAGGAGTGTACCGACCGTGAATTCGAGCATGATCAATAAGATCGCAAAAGCCAAGCGTTATGCAGAAGAACCCGAGCGGATTCAATTCACTCGTTTCGAGGCGACGTTTAGAGGCGAGAACGATGTCCACACCACTAATTATGACAATGGTGAATGGAATTGTACTTGCCGCTTCTTCCAGGATTGGGGTGATTGCAGTCATACGATGGCGATGCAGCGAGTTCTGGGCGTGACTATTCCCGCAGCGTATCGTCACGGGATTCCTGCAGGACTGGGCACCGGCCCCCTCTTACACTAAACCAGACCTGGCACGCTGGCTCCGGAGATCGTATGACTTCGACCAATGCCACTCTATACAGGAAGAGAAGCACTGAGATCAGCAAGATCGAAACAGTGCTTCTTTTTTAAGCTTATCCGCCGATGGCGGGCACGAAATGCAGGATGATGATCACAGAGAACATGATAAGGGCCAGGATAGCAATGATGATGAGTTCCCTGCGCACATATGCGTAGTGTTCCGCTGTGACGAGGGGCGTTGCCATACGGGATTGGGGTTTTTGCGCAGTCTGGCGACGAGCGGCCAGGCGCGCTGCCGCGCTTCCTTTAGGAGCTGTGGTCACCGTGGCGCTGCTTGTCTCCTTTAGCTCGGCATCTGGGGGCGTAAGCTGTGGCTGCGGCGCAGCATTTTTCCTGGAAGTAGTGGCAACAGAGTTTTTAGCGCTCACCTTTTTCGCACTTGTACTCGCGCTCGGAGAGTCGAGGGCAGCAACGGGAGATTCGCCAGCGCCTGCCAGTTCATTACTGTCTTCGGCTTCAACTTGAGTGGCAACTTCCTTCTCTTCTAAAGCATCTTTTTCCTGGACAGTCTGCCGCACAAGTTCAAAACTCTTCTGGGCCTTCGGTTTATTGCGCTGCGCTGCATTGCGGGCGGAGGCTGATTTCTTAGGCATGATTGCAAACTCCCTACCCGGCAGCTCTGGAGAGATCGTTCAGGCTGGCGGGATTATATTTTAGGATGATGTAACGGCACTTATTAGATAGCACTAACAACGTTACGTTCTCATTCAGCATTTGGGCCGAATGCTATCGATATATTGGAGCTATTATACACGAAGAAGTCAGGAGAGTCGAGAGATTTGACAATTTTGCCACTCTATGCTAACTTTACTATGGCAAAAGAGGGCAATACACGTAGAGCGCACACAGGCGTAGATGCAATTTCAGGCGACTAGCCCATGATGAGGCTAGTCCCTTTTTCTATTAGACGCAGGAACACTATCATGGCAAGAATAGTCGTCGCAATGAGCGGCGGCGTAGATAGCTCGGTCGCTGCCGCGTTACTAAAAGAGCAAGGGCACGAGGTCATTGGCATCATGCTCCGCCTCTGGTCGGAGCCCGGCGTTATTGAAGACGACGGTATCGAGCGGGTCGTGCAAAATAAGTGCTGTTCACTTGAAGCGGTCGATGACGCCAGGCGCGTGGCGCGGCTGCTCGATATACCGTTTTACCTTGTAAACGTCGAGCAGGAGTTCAAGGACAACGTGGTAGATTTCTTCTACCAGGAGTATGTCGCCGGCCGCACTCCTAATCCATGCCTGGTGTGCAATCGACATATTCGTTTCACCTTGCTGCTCAACCGCGCATTGGCGCTGGATGCCGATTACCTGGCAACGGGTCATTATGTGCGTGTAGACGACCACCCAATTACGGGTAAGCGCAGGCTGCGGCGCGCGGTTGACCGGGAGAAGGACCAGTCATATGTACTGCACGTGCTCAACCAGCAGCAGCTCGCTCACGCCTGCTTCCCGCTGGGGCAGTACACGAAGTCAGAGGTGCGAGCGATGGCGGCAGAGCGTGGCATGACTGTGGCAACGAAGGCGGAGAGCCAGGAAATTTGTTTCGTCGCTCAGAATGACTATCGCGGCTTTATCAATCGCTATGGTGCTGCGCTGGCAGAAGGGAACTCGAGCTCGAGCCCAACTGCAGAAGCTGGGGGCGTGATTACGCTGCCAAAGCCAGGGCCTATCTATAACCAGGACGGAAAGGTGCTGGGTCGCCATCGCGGGCTGGCTTACTATACTATTGGGCAGCGCAAGGGCCTGGGTCTGACCTCGCCGGAGCCGCTACACGTACTCAAGATCGATGCGCAGCAGAACGCGCTCGTTGTTGGGCCAGCGCTGGCCCTGGAGCAGGCGAGTTTCACTGTTGGCAAGATGCACTATGTGAGCGGCGAAATACCAACTGAGCCATTCGAGGCAGCGGTACGCGTACGCTACAAGGCGATTGAGCAGCCTGCACTGGTGACACCCCTGGAGGGGAAGCGCGCGCAGGTGACGCTCTTACACCCACAGCGGGCTATTACACCGGGACAGGGAGCCGTCTTCTACGGTGGTGATAATGGTGATGAGGTGCTGTGCGGAGGTTTGATCGAATGACGGATCAAGCACACATCCGAAATTTCTGCATTATCGCCCATATCGACCACGGCAAGTCGACGCTCGCCGACCGCTTGCTAGAATACACGGGAACGGTCTCCAAACGGGAAATGACCGAGCAATTGCTCGACCAGATGGATTTGGAGCGCGAGAAGGGCATTACCATCAAGGCGCAGGCGGTGCGTATGCGCTACACTGCGCTCAATGGTGAAGCATATGAACTGAACTTGATCGATACGCCAGGGCACGTCGACTTCACCTATGAAGTGTCGCGCAGCCTGGTCGCGTGCGAGGGTGCGCTGCTGGTGATTGACGCCACACAGGGCATTGAGGCGCAGACGCTCGCTAACCTGTACCTGGCGGTTGAAGCGGATCTCAACATCATACCCGTGATCAACAAGATCGACCTGCCGAGCGCCGACCCCGAACGGGTGCTGCAGGAGATCGAGGATGTGATCGGGCTATCGCGAGACGAGGCTATCCTGGCTTCGGCGAAAGAGGGTATTGGCACACAAGACATCCTGGAAGCAATCATTAAACATATCCCGCCTCCAAAAGGCAATGTTCACCAGCCTTTGCGGGCGCTGGTGTTCGATTCTCACTACGACTCCTACAAAGGCGTGATTGCCTATGTGCGCATCGTCGACGGGCAGGTGCGCGAAGGCGAACGGGTCGCGATGATGGCCGTGGGGAGCACCACGGATATACTTGAAGCCGGGTACTTCTCACCACGCCTCGTCTCAGCAGGCGAACTGACGACGGGTGAGGTTGGCTACATCGCTACTGGCTTCAAGAACGTCAAGGACTGCCGCGTGGGCGACACGGTGACAGTTCCCAGTGCGCTGGGCCAGGTTGAGGCCCTGCCTGGCTACAAACCCGCCAAGCCGATGGTTTTCGCAGGCATCTACCCGGTAGAGGGCAACGATTATCCCCTGCTGCGTGATGCCCTGGATCGCCTGAAGCTGAACGATGCTTCGCTCTTCTATGAGCCGGAAACCTCGAACGCGCTGGGATTTGGCTTCCGCTGTGGTTTCCTGGGGCTGCTGCACATGGAGATCATCCAGGAACGGCTGGAGCGCGAGTATAACCTGGATATACTGGCGACGGCTCCAAGCGTGGAGTACTACGTGACCAGGACCGACGGCGAGGTGGTAAAGGTTGACAATCCATCGGATTTCCCTTCACAGGAGAAGATCGAGAAGATCGAGGAGCCGTGGATGGATATCTCCATCTTCACACCCACCCGCTACATTGGCACGATTATGGACCTGGTGACGACGCGGCGGGGTACTTTCAAAGAGATGAAGTACATCGAGGCCGAGCGGGTCTTGCTGACCTATAAGATGGCGCTGGCGGAACTGATTGTCGATTTCTACGATCAGCTCAAGTCGCGCACGCAGGGCTACGCCTCGCTCGATTACAGCTTTGGCGGCTACCAGGAAGCAGACCTGGTGAAGCTGGATATCCTCGTCAATGGTTACCCGGTAGACGCGCTCTCACTGGTGCTGCACCACGATAAAGCCTACCAGCAAGGACGGATACTGGTGGAGAAGCTGCGCAAGCTGATCCCACGGCAACTCTTCGAGGTGCCCGTTCAGGCAGCCATTGGCTCGCGCATTATCGCTCGCGAGAGCATCAAAGCCCTGCGCAAAGACGTGCTCGCCAAGTGTTACGGCGGCGATATCACGCGCAAGCGCAAGCTGCTGGAAAAGCAGAAGGAGGGCAAGAAACGGATGAAGGTGGTGGGCAACGTGGAGATTCCACAAGAGGCATTCATGGCGATTCTGATGCTGGAGGAATGAGGGACACCCTTCGGGTGAGCCTCCAGGGCGCCCGCAAGGGACGCCCACAATACTACAGTCTCATCGACCACGCTCCATAGAAGGGACCGGGATACCTATCCCCCAGATAGGATGTCCTGCCTGGGAAACAGGGAATGCCCCGGCCCTGCGAGCAGCGTGGGGGGGAGGCCAGCGATCCCAGTGCAAGAACGTTATCTTGACGCATAAGGGTGATGGCAAGCGTTGCCCGTGGGGTTTACTTCTTGCTTGACATTACCGCATTCTGGCTTCTCTGAAAGAACTCATTTATACAGGACCTCAGACGCGGCAGGCGGACTAAAAACGGAGGATTGCTGTATGAAGGTCAATGGGATCCACGCAGCGCGAGTGCATGAAATACAATCCATTTCTCCTCGTGACGCAATTGTCTTTCCTGAAAAGGCTTGCATGAAAAATATTATGCCGACCCCTGGGGATATTCAAGGGATTCGCCAGTTAAATTCAACGCAGTTGTTTCGCCTCCTTGAATATTGGAGCCGGTGGGAGGCTGCACTGGGAACACAGGCCCTTGTTCTGCGGCAAGCTTTCTCTGAGCAGTCCGAAGGGCTGAAAGATTTCTTACTGTTATTTTTCGAGGCCAGGCAAGCTCGACCAAAGACACAGTGGATACAACAATGGGAGAGGATACGAGCTAGCTTACTTCGGGAGGCGATGTGCAATCTCCTCTTAGCTCTGGCTACCCCGGCAACAGTGCCATGGTACGGCTGGCAAGTTAATTTATGTTGTGACGCTTTTGCTGGTAATAATGGCAGAATACGGTATGAGCGGTTCTGGGATATCTACGGCGATACCTTGTACGAACGTTTCTTCGATGAGGATGGGAGAAGGATAAACAGGCGTTCCTGGAACGAGCATGGTGTCGTTATAGATGAGCGCTTTCGGGATGGTTACACAGGCACTGACCGTATCTGGGACGAGTATACGAGAGAATGGTACAAACTCTGGTGGAATAACCAGGGCACAGCCTGGCATGAGTACTTGATTGATGAATTTGCCGCAGCAGCACGGAAGATAGCGAGAGGAGCCTACTGGGCGCTTGCTGATTTTCCTGAGACCCGAGTGCGCGATTTCCTCACCCAACACATCCTCGACTGGTCACGCAGTGGGGAGAGCAATCCTTCCAGCGCCAACGCTGCTATCTTGGCACTGACACGTTTCAATGACGAAGATGCGTTACGCCGCCTCAACACTCTCTACGCCTGCGTTACTCACCGCAGTCTAAGGAAGAGGCTACAGGACACTCTGGAAACGCTGGCTATGGAACGTGGGATGAGTCGAGATGACATGGCCGATCAGTTGGTTGCCGATCACGATCTATCTCCAGGAAGTACGCGGACGTGGGAGGCAGGCGACTATCGTGTGAGCCTAAGTATTGCTTCTGATGGAAAGCTAGAGCGAACAGTAGTCGGGTCAAACGGCAAACCTCATCAGAGTTTACCCCGGCAGGTACGAGAGACTTATGCCAATTTATGGCAAGAAATCTTAACCGAAGGGAAAACAATCAGAGCGACTATTACTACACAGAAAAATCGTCTGGAAGCGGCTATGGTAGATAGGAGACGTTGGAAATTCGCCATGTGGAAGAGAATTTTCACAACACATCCTATTCTGGGACAGTTAGCTCGTCGATTGATCTGGGAAATTTTCGATACCATAGACAGACGAACGGCATATGCCCTTCCTGGAGTTGATGGCACCTGGCGTAATGCTCACAATGAAGCGGTAGAGGTCTCGATTGATAGTACACTGACTATAGCCCATTTTATTGAGATGCCGACCGAGGAGCACTCAGCCTGGCAGCGCTTCATCATCACACAGCGCATCATACAGCCCTTTAAGCAGGCCTTTCGCGAAATGTATATCCTTACTCCTGCAGAGGAGCAGACTGGTGACTATAGTAACCGTTTCGCCGCCCATATAGTGTCTTTACCCCACCTCCAGGCGCTAGCCTATGCACGGGGCTGGTCTGGTCCGCTAGGTTTTTCCGGGTTCGATGGCGCAGGGGAGGGTTGGCGAGATTTCCACACAACAAACGTCCGTGCTACTCTTTTGCAAGAGAGTATCATTCGTGAAGACTACAACAGGGGTTACGGTACCATTCAACAGATTTCTTTTTACCCAGTGCCACAACGAGGTGAATGGATATATGATATACAGCTGATCCCGTTACGAGATGTTGACCCTATAGTATTCTCGGAGACTATGCGGGACGTGGACCTCTTCGTTGCTGTAGCAAGCGTAGGGACCAATGTAGATTGGCAAGACCCCATAGTAGCATTTCGAGCAGCTCGTGAGAAGTATGAAGAGACGTTTGCCGCTTCCGCAGATATGCGTGCTGTGCTTTTACAAGAACTACTTCCCGCTCTGGACCCAGGCGATAGGGTACAACTGCAAGGCCGCAATGTCGATGTACGAGGCTATCTCGGCAACTACCGCCTCCATCTGGGCAGTGGGAGTATTCATATACAACCCAGCGGCCAATATCTCTGTATTGTCCCTAAACAGGTTAAGCAACCAGACTTGTATCTTCCCTTCGAGGATGAAGACGTGAAAACCATGGAGATTATCAGCAAGATATTGCTATTGGTGCACGACGATCAGATTACCGATGTGAGCATTTTACGGCAGTTAAATCGTCACGCTACCATCTCACAATACGCTGCCATGGGGTGAGAGCGTACCATTGTTACGTCTATAAGAAAGCGAGAAGAAGTGCCATGCCCGCATTCACTATCGAAATTGAAAGCCGTACTCTGGGAAGCAGAGAAGAGACGCCACGAAGTACGCTGCTGGAGCTACTTGAGGAACGCATCAGTGTATCAGACCTGATACGGCGGACGGTCGAGGAACAGGTGCGAGAACTGCTGGCGAAGCAGCGGCTAGATGAACAAAAAGCTCATCCAGCGCTCGAACGGCAGTACCTGACTGTGCAGGAGATTGCAGGCCAGGCACAACAGGGAGCGGTGCGTTTCCCTTTCACACATACAAAACAAGCGCCCGACGTGCAGGTCGAGGTGCAGAAGGCTTTGCAGGCTTTTGCTTCTGGGCGTTACCTCATCTTTGTGGGCAAGCAGCAAGTGAAGCACCTGGATGAAGAGATAACCGTGGAAATGGGAACGAGGGTTATATTTTTGAGGTTGATGCCGCTCGTTGGAGGATGAAGAGGAGAGTCTCAGTAATAAATTGTGAGGGCCAGGCTCGAGCCTGGCCCTTCTTCTTTTTCTTTTCTGCACAACTCCCGTGTCACGTTACCGAGGTGACTACATTTAGAAGGGAGCATATCAATAGATATGCCCCGTAGTACCCTCTGTTTACACCTACCAACCTGCGACGCCATCCGTCGCTAGAGCCGTCTACTCGCGGTGATGGGGGAGATAGACTCGGCGTGTTTGGTTTTGGTCAGGCGCTCAGAGGCTCGGCTTGCCCGCCTACACGGGCTTTACTTGTCAATCTGAAATACGACCCCCATAAGGCGTATTGGTTTCTTCATTGGCATCGTAAGTCTCCTTTCGGAATTACCAATGCGAGGCCTTCGCCTAGTGCCAGGGTCTTTTGGGTTCCCTGGTATTCCCCAATAGGGAATACTATTTATATACCATAGGAAACCCCGAAAGTCAATGCCAGTTGACCCTTCAAAAAGGGAAGTGTGAGAATTTTGCCCGGCCGCTTGCTAAAAA
>WNGN01000966.1_pt1 | contig 18573 bp, 14 predicted proteins | sample 5400561 | NCBI WGS metagenome assembly WNGN01 (sample SAMN13153379, study PRJNA577476) | soil metagenome | isolation source: 115 cm soil or saprolite under Garry oak tree replicate 2 | place: USA:California | collected 2016-06-15
CGCGACGACGTCGCTCGTCGCGAGCGTCGGCGCAGTGACCGAGAGCGTGAAAGCGCGGCTCACGGTACTGCAGGACGTCACCCTGGCGGTGTAACTGAAGTTGCCGGTCTGCGCCGGGAAGCCAGAAACCACGCCAGCCGCACTCAGCGTGAGGCCCTGCGGCAAGGCGCCGCCGATCACGCTCCACACCGTGACGCCCCCACCGCCGCTGATCTGCAGCGTGTCGGCATACGTGGCGCCCATGATCCCGTTGGGCCGGGCGTTCGCCGACGTAATCGTGGCGCCGCTTCCGAAGTTGGCGGTGAGCGCGTAGGGGCGGCGCATCGGAACCGAGATCACGGAGTCGGTCGTGGTCGTATCACCAGTCCAGCCGCAGAAGTTGAGTGCTGAATCCACCGGCGTGAGCTGAACCGCCCGGCCATCCGGGACGAAATCTCCCGCCACCAGATTGATGGCTGTGTCCGCCGTGACGCCTCCCCCGCTCGTGTGGTTCGCTTGAAGCTTGAAATCGCGCGCTACGGTCGCTGTCAGGTTCGCGCCCGCGAGACTTCCGGTGATCCCGTGATTGGGGAGGCCGCCATCCGACCAGGAAACGAAATGCCAGCGAGTCCTGCCGTTCGGTGCCACCTGCGGGTCGTTGAGCCCCACCGTGTGGCTCGACCCGTCATCGAGCAGATCGCGGAAGACGCTGAAGCTCGCACCGTCAAACTGGATGACCGCCGCCGAATCGCTGGCACGCACGACCGTCAGCGAGCCGAACCGCAGCCGGAAGGACATCGTGCGATCCGTAATGAGTTGGCGGATCGAGTCGACCGCGACACCCGCAAATGAACCATCGAAGTTTTTCAGCGCCGCGGGGTTGGTGCGGAACACAAACGCCGTATTGCCTTGCGTGCCTGGGTACGGGTCCCCCGCGTCACCCCGATTCGAACAGCCTAGGAACATCGAGGTGGCCGGGCAAAAATTCGAGGATGCTGCAGATGCATCAAGATTGCCGAAGGCGTCAGCCTGGATCAGCTCGAGCCCGTGAATGGAGCCCGTATTCACGGCGTTGCCAGCCAGTTTCGTCGAATCGACGTGCCAGATGATCAATCCCCCGCCGCAGCTAGGTGGGTCGCCCGCGCGATGGCAGTGATAGCGGATCACAGCGCTATCGGACTGCTGTCGCTGTCTGTTTTCCAGCAGGTAATACTCGCCGCGGGGATTCGACCCCTGCACCGCGACGTAAAAGGCGGTGTCGGACAACGGCGCGGCGTCGAAGGTATACGTGCCCGTCGTCGTCAGCGGGGCGATGGTAATCCAGCCAAGCTCGTTGAGGGACCAGGCCTCCATGCGGGAGGGGCTCAGTGGCGTCGTGAAATTGCCCGAGCTCATGAGTCCCCATTCGCCGATGCCTTCGCTCAGGTTGTCGGTGTCGTACAGATCCGGTAGCCCAAATCCGTGCCCGGTTTCGTGAGCCACGGTGCCGATCGGCATGATCTCCGTGGGCGTGCAGGAGCTGGCACCGCCGACGGCGGGTTGCAGGATATAGTCGCTGATCTTGACCTTCTGTCCGGCGTGACCGGGCCAGTCATCTTGCGTTGTGTAGGGTGGCAGCGCAAAGCGATGCGCCCACAGGTGATTCTGCGGCGCGCTCGAGGGACCGCATTCCCCGCCGATCGCCTCGTGCATGAACAGCACCAGCGGAACGAACCCCGTTGTGGAATCGACGTATTGTGAGAAGTCGATCATCGCGTCGAGTTTGGTGAGCGCCTCAATCAACCCGGAGCGCATGCGACCGATCGCCTCGAAACTCCATACTCCGTTACAGTTCGTTGAGCCGTACGGATTCGACGCCTGGCACGTCGCGCTCGTGCCACCGGCATAGTAGACCTCGTTGCTGTCGAGTGTCGTGTAGCCGTACGTCGTGCCCTGGATGTCGAACACGCCATTCGACATCTCCCGGTAAAACGACCGGTACGTGTACGGTCGACCCGCCGGCGGCGTCGTTGCAAACAGCACGGCATCATAGTCGGCGGCGACGAATGCTGGCGCGGGCGAGTCTTTGTAGCGAAACAGAATGGCCGGCACTTTGAGGATGCCGCTGACGACCGTCGCCGACGCCCGGGAGCCGGCCTGAGCGAGCGGCGCGGCACCCGCCACGGCGGCGGACGCGTTCAGCTCGCTGAATCGTCCCGCGGCGCGCAGCCGAGCGCGCGTCGCGCGGACGGCCCGAGCCCGAACCCGCCAGACACCATCCTTTCGAAAATCGAATCCCGGAATCTCCCAGCGAGGGTGCCGCCGATCTTGCGCGTGTGAGACCTGCGGAAGCAGAGCGCACAGCAAGGCGCCGACGCCCAGGTATCGGACGAGATGTGGCACCACTAGAAACCTCCGGGAAGGAACGGCGTAGAGCCCCTCGACCACCGCAATCTAGGGTACTAGTCCGAAACCCCGAAAGGCTGTGCCAGGTCTCACATTGAGCCTTGCCAATTCGGGATCGCAGGGCTAAGCTGTACCACCGCCTACCCATAGGAACCGAGGCTTCGTGCGCACAGAGACCCTGCAGCACATCGCGCTGTTCGACAAGTGTAAGAACTTCACCCGGGCGCGCGAGGTCCAGGCTGCGGGGCTGTACCCCTACTTCAAGCCGATCTCCCGCTCCGAAGACACCGTCGTCGTCATCGAAGGCCAAGAGCGGGTCATGATGGGGTCAAATAATTACCTCGGCCTGACCCACCATCCGGAAGTCCTAGCCGCCGCACGGGCGGCACTCGAGCGCTACGGCTCCGGGTGCACCGGCAGCCGCTTCCTCAATGGGACGCTCGACTTGCACGAGCAGCTCGAGACCGAGCTCGCCGAGTTCTTTCGCAAGGAATCTTGCCTCGTCTTCTCAACGGGCTATCAAGCGAATCTGGGCGTCATTTCGGGCCTGGTGGGACGTACCGACGTCGTCTTCCTCGACAAGCTCGATCATGCGTCCATCGTCGATGGCGCCAAGATGTCACACGGCGAAACGGTGCGTTTCAACCACGGCGACTTGGCCGGTCTCGAACGCAAGCTCCAGAAGCTGCCGGAAGGCACTGGGGCGATGGTCATCGTGGACGGCGTCTACTCGATGGAAGGCGACATCGCCGACGTCCCCGGACTGCTCAAGGTCTGCCAGAAGTACGGCGCGGCACTCGCCGTCGACGACGCGCATTCGGTCGGCGTCCTCGGCCCCAACGGGGACGGCACGGCGGCGCACTACGACCTGGTGGACGAAGTCGACTTGATCGTCGGCACGTTCTCGAAGTCGCTGGCGTCGATCGGCGGCTTTGCGGCAGGGTCGGAAACCGTCATCCACTATCTGCGCCATCACTCGCGGCCCTTGATCTTTACGGCCGCGCTGCCGCCCTCCAACACGGCCGGCGTGCTCGCCGCGCTGCACGTGCTGCAGCGCGAGCCGGAGCGGCGCGAGCAGCTGTGGCGCAACACGCGCCGCCTGCAGGACGGCATGCGCTCCCTCGGCTTCGAGATCGGTCCGACGGAGACGCCCATCATTCCGGTGCTGATCGGGCCGCTCGACAAGACCTTCCTCTTCTGGCGGAAGCTGTTCGACGCCGGCGTGTTCACGAACCCAGTGGTGCCGCCCGCCGTCGCACCATCGCAGTGCCGGCTGCGCACCAGCCTGATGGCGACGCACACGGCCGAGCAGATCGACCTCGCCCTCGAGGTCTTCGGCCGCCTCGGAAAAGAGCTGGGGGTCATCTGACCGCAGTGGAGATCGTGCCCGTCTCAGACGGGCGCGGTCTCGATCGCTTCATCGCCTTCCCGTACAACCACTATCGCGATGATCCGCTGTGGGTCCCACAGCTGCGCCGCGACATACATACGCTGCTGTCCCCGTCTAAGAACCCGTTCTTCCAGCACGCCGAAGCTCAGTACTTTCTGGCGAACTCGAATGGCCGGGTTGTCGGCCGGATCGGCGCGATCAAGAACGACATGCACAACCGCGAGCACCACGATCGCGTCGGATTCTATGGTTTCTTCGAATCAATCAACGATCAATCCGTAGCGAACGCGCTCTGGGACACCGCCGGCGCGTGGCTCAAACAGCGGGGCTTCGACACGATGCGGGGGCCGATGAGCCCGTCGGTCAATGACGAATGCGGCCTACTGATCGCGAACAACGGCACGCCGCCGTCGCTCATGATGCCCTACAACTTTCCGTACTATCAGACGCTGCACGAGCGCTATGGCTTTACGAAGGCGAAGGACCTACTCGCGTATGAAGGCGGCGGCCCGCAGGTGGCGCCGGAACGATTCGTCCGGCTCGCGCAGCGCGCCGCCGAGCGCCGCGGCATCAAGCTCCGTTCGCTCGACATGAAGCGGTTCGACGCCGAAGTGGAGCTGATCAAGGCGCTCTACAACAGCGCCTGGGAGAAGAACTGGGGGTTCGTGCCGCTGACAGAGGCGGAAATCGATCACCTGGCGAAGCAGCTCAAGCCGATCGTGGTACCCGAGCTCGTGATCTTCGCCGAGCTGGAAGGAAATATCGTGGGATTCGGCGTGGGATTGCCCGACTTTAATCTCGCGCTGCTGCACAACCGCTCGGGCCGGATGTTCCCGGGCATCCTCAAAGTGTTGTGGTATTCCCGGAAGATTCATCGCGCGCGGATTCTGCTGCTCGGGGTGGTCCCGGAATTCCGCGGCCGCGGTGTCGACGCGCTGTTGTATCAGAAGGTGTGGGAGAATTCGGTCAAACACGGCATGCCGCGCGGCGAAGCTGGTTGGATCCTCGAGGACAACGCCCTGATGAACAAGTCCGCGACCCAACTCGGCTTCCGCATCTCCAAGACCTACCGCATTTACGACACAGCGCTGTGAACGTCTTTGTGACCGGTGGCACCGGCTTCGTCGGTGCTCACCTGGTCAAGGCACTCTGTGCGCGCGGTGATCGCGTCACCGCGCTGGTGCGTCGGCCTGCGCTCGCGCAACAACTGGGCTGGAGTCCAGACGTGCGGCTGATACCCGGGGATCTCGACAACGACGCCGCCCTGCGCGAGGGAAGTTCCGGCGCGGATGTCGTCTACCACGTCGCCGGGAAAATTGCCGCGCGGAATGCCGCGGAGTTCATGGCCACGAACCGCGACGGCACGGCGAACGTGCTCGAGGCCGCGCGCGATGGCGGTGTCGGGCGGCTGCTCTTCGTCTCCTCGCTCGCAGTGGCGGGTCCCACGACCCTCGGTCATCCGATCGACGAGAGTCGTCCGCCCGCCCCGGTCACCGCCTACGGGCAGTCCAAGCTCGCCGCCGAAGTCCTCGTCCACGCGATGCCGCCGTCCCTGCCCTGGACCATCGTCCGGCCGCCCGTCGTCTACGGTGAATGGGATCGTGGGACCCTGAAGATTTTTCAGCTCGCCCGGCGCGGCGTGGTGCCGGTCTTCGGTGACGGCTCGCAGGAGCTATCGGTCATTCATGCCGAGGATCTGGCCCGGGCGCTGATCGCCGCGGCCACTTCACCCGCCTCGGCCGGTCGCGTTTATTTCGCCGCGCACCCGGTGATAACGACGAGCCGGGCGTTGGTCCTCGCGGCGGCCCGGGCACTCGGCCGCGGCGCCCCGCGCATCGTCCCGGTGCCGCCGGTGATCGCGCGCGGCGTGCTCTGGGCTGTCGGGACTCTTGCGTATCTGGCGGGGCGCGCCACCTTGCTGTCGGCCGACAAAAGCAATGAGTACCTCGCCCCGGCATGGACGTGCCGGAGCGAGGCGTTGACGCGCGACACGAACTGGCAGGCGCAGATCGACCTCGAAACCGGCTTGCGCCGGGCTGCGAATTGGTATCGGGAGGTGGGATGGCTCTGAAGCCACTGTGGCGCGAGTACACCGCCGTCGACATCGCCACGGCCGCCTATATCGCGATCGCGACCGGTGCGGTTCTGCTCTCCTTCCGCGGTGACGGGATTCCGGGGTGGCCGTGGATCCTCAGCGCCCACACCCTGATCGTCGCCCTGGTGCTGCTGGCACCGCGGGCGCGTAACGCGGGCCCCATCGGCCGGTTTCTCGGCGACTGGTATCCGATGCTGTTGCTCCCCGCCCTCTACGGCGAAATCGGTATACTCACGCTCAGCGCGGGATTCCAGAACGACTTGCTGATTCAGCGCCTGGAGACCTGGGTGTTTGGGTCGCAGATCTCCTATCGGTGGATTCGCGAGTCACCCAACCAGGTCCTGTCGTGGGCCCTGCACGCCTGCTACCTCGCGTATTACCCGATTCTGTACACGTCCCCCTTCGCGCTCTGGATGGTCGGGCGGCGTGACGCCTCGCGCCACACGATTTTCGCCGTGATGGCAACTTTTTACCTGTGTTACGTTGCCTTCCTCTTCTTCCCAGTCGCCGGACCGCGGTATGCATTTGATGGCGCCCACAACGTCGCGACCGAGGTCGGGCCGGCACGGTTTGCCGCGTGGCTCTTGGACCGTGGAGACTCGTGGGGCGCGGCCTTCCCGTCGTCGCACGTGGCCGCGTCCGTCGTCGCGACAGGCATGGCGTTGCGCTATTGGCGTGCGCTCGGCCTGTTGCTGCTGCCGTTTACTGCCGGACTGATCCTGGCCGTGGTGTACGGGCAGTTCCACTACGCCGTAGATGCGCTGGCCGGGTTGATGGTGGCCGCGATGATGCTGGGGATCATGCAGACCGCAGAAGCCACTGCGCCGCAACGCCTGGCGGTGGGCGACTACGGGGTGGAGCCGGGCAGCAGCGCTTAGTGCGCCATGTGCATGTGGCCCATCTCCAACGGCATGCCGACGACCGGCTTGCCCACGGGGCCCATGAAGTGCCGCAGATCCTTTTGGTAGAGTGAATCGCTCGGATCGGTAGCGGGCCAGATCGCGTCGCGAGCGGGCATGAACAACCCTCCGACGACTCCCATGCCCCCGTCAGGAATCGGGTCCCCCGTCGAATTCTCATAAATCACGCGCACGCGATAGCGGTGCGACGGCGTGATCCGCATGCCGAGTCCCTTCAGACTGTAGAGCTTCCCGACCGGCACGGCGCTGGCTGCGCCGGGCGGCGCCGGAGCGGGTTCCCCGTGCCACAGCAGCGTGCCGGTTGTCGCATCCCAAAACTCGATGGTCCGTCCGTAGGCATGCATGTGGCCACCGATGACAATCAGCTTGCCTGGAACCGCGGGGCTTCCTTCATACGAGCGTTCGCTGCGGCCCGGCGGCAAATCGAACGACTTGTCACCGAGCGGGAAAGCGACATCGAGTTGCCAGGGAAGCACAGAGAACAAGGGCCACGGCCGATGATCCGGTACATAGTTGAGAACGAGCCGGACTCGAACGCCCCGATATCCGACATTCGTGGGATTGTGCACCATCGCATTGGCGAGAATGCGCTGGCCCGCGCGAATGCGCGATCCGAACAGCAGCCAAGGGAACCGAATTTCGCCGGTCTCCATGCCGGAGGCGAGGATCCGCCGAGCGATCGGCAGAAAGAGCTCTCGTTCGCTTGGATCCATGACGTTCATGTGATGCAGCAAGACCCTCGGCAACTGGCGACCCTTCTCATCGACGAGCTCGGCGTGCAATGCGTAAATCGATCCATCAATCGGAAACTCTGCGACGGACGCCGGCTCATCCACGACGGTCCCCGCCGGCAAATCCACCGGGGGCAGCTCGAGCGTCAGCTCACCACGTTTCGAACCAGGCGTGATCGTGGCGCGCTCGAGCGCGCTCCAATAATCGTTCGGCACGCCCCGACCAGCGGCAGCGGGACGGGTCGGCATCGCGCCAGCTGCTGAGCCGGCAACGACTACACGGAGTGCAGCCAGGACCACGATCAACCGTGGACGCATCGGGAGGTCTCCTACCGAATCAGGTGTTCCGCTACAGCTGCAAGTTTGGAAAAGGGAACGCCATCGAGAGCGACACCGGATGGGACGGCGACGTCGAGGCGTTCTAATACCGTCGGCATCAGATCTACGGTACGAAGACCCGAGTCGGGAAGAGCCACGCTGGCCGCGATCGGGACTTCCATATGTTCCGCAGTGAGACTACCGTGGCCCGCCCGATGCTCGGGGATTTCCCAGGGACCCCGGAAATCGGCCCCCGGCGCGGCTGCCAGGACGAGATCCCCGGCGCGCTGGGTCCCAAAGAGCTGGAGCAATTGGCGCGGGGCGTCGGGCACGTCAGTTTCCATCGTTCGCGTCAGGAGCTCTCGATCGTCGAGTTCTCGATACCCGCCGAGGCCCAGCGGATCGCCACCCTGGGGTTCGTAGCGGACTAATCCCATCGACTCGGTCAACAGCGCGCGGGCATTTTTGGTTCGGACGACGATGCCTCCGCAGTCCCTCGCCCCCCCCGCCCTCCCCGCCCTCCCCGCCCTCCCCGTCCCCCCTTCCTCCCCCGCCGTGTCGACGCGACATGCCGCCAGTCGGACCGCCGGGAGGGCGAGCAGCTGCTCGAGGATTGCGGGAGGGATCTCCGATTCCGTGAGCGGACGCGCCCGGCCGGACCGGGGCTCGAAGTAGAGCTGCACGCTGGCATTGCCGGAGACCATCGTCGCGACCCGGGCATTTCGCCGCCACACATGCACCGGGTGACGCAACGTGCGCACACCGTCGCGCTCCAGCAGCACGGCCGGGTCGGCATGCTCGCGCATCACGCTCATCCCGTGGTCCGAGACGACGAAGAATGCGGGCAGCTCGCTTCCCTGCTTCCGAATCCGCGCCACGAAAGCGCCGAGGGCGCGGTCCACCAGCCGGTAGCTCTCCAGGACCGCCGGGTGCAGAGGATCCTTGAGGTGCGAGAGACCGTCAACGCCGGGAAAAACGACAAACAGGAAGCGCCACGGCTCGTCCGCGGCATCGAGCCAGGCCCGCGCGACGGCGCGATCGAGCGCCGGGTACGTCCCGAGGTAATGCGCAGCCGATCCCAGCACGACCCGTTGGAGGGCACAGCGATGGGCGCCGGCGCGAAGGCCGCGGGTCAGCGGCGTGCAGATCGCGATGCTGTCGGGGACGAGATCGAAAATCGAAGGCGTCGCTACAACGTCTGTGTTCAGCCAACCACCCTGGATCCCGCAATAGCTGCGCGCGGCCCCCCATTGCGCGCGCCAGCTGCGTCCCTCCGCAGCGCCGCGCCGATCGAGCCAACGAATCCCTGGAATGCCTACGCTCCCGGGATAGCGACCGAAGAGGAAGGGGATGTAGGCGACGCCGGTAGTGGACGGGAACACCGTCGTCCCCGTCCGCAGACCCCCCGGCTCGATCACCCAGCGCGCGAGGTTGGGCAGGTCGCCACGCCGGAGCAGATCCCGTAACACGTCGGCGCGCGCACCGTCGATCAGCACGAGAACCGCACGATTGGCGCCGTTCGCCATTATCGAGTCTGCGCTGGAGCGGATGGTTGCCGCTCCCAACAGAGTCCGAGCGGCTTACAGAGCGCAGCGGCGGCGATGATGCTGGCGGCCAGCAGGATCACCACAACCGCCGGCCAGACTGTCTCGTGCGGTCGTGGCACCCAGAGGGCTCGCTGGAACGCGGCGGCGTCAGGCCAGCGCCGTTTCGGCGAGGGACTCAACGCGCGTTGTAACACACGACGCAGCCGCCGCGGCACACCAGACCACTCGGCTTGGCCCGGATCTGTTCCGGAAGTCCACGGGCGACCACTCACCGATTCGTACAGCACCGTCGCGACGGCGAATAGATCGGTTGCCACCGCATCGCTCGCGGGAGGACTCGCGGCGTCAAGGATCGGCCGTCCCGCCTCGAGAATGATGGTGCCCGGTGTGATCGGTCCGTGTGCCGTTCCACGCGCGTGTGCGGTCTCAATCGTGGACAACAGCGCACGGCAGATTTGCGTGGCTTCCCGAATCGACAGCGGTCCCGATCGTAGTCGAGCGGCAAGGGTCTGGCGGACAGGGGTGGAGGGCGCGCTCATCTGTTCGCGAATCTACGACAAGAAAGCGGCTCCGGCAGGACTACGCCGGAGCCGCTTCTCCTCGTCACCAACGGACTACTGGACCTTGATCGAGATCTTCATGCCGAGCGTCAGGTGCGGCGTGCAATAGCCCTTGTACGTCCCCTTCGGCGCGTTGGCGAACGATACCTCATAGGTCTCGTTCGGCTGCGTCAGGAACGGGCCCGACAGATTGTCGACGGTGTTCTTCATGCCGGCGTTGAGAGCCGCCGCGCCGCCCGCCGGGACGGAATCGGGCCAGAACGTGATGTTGTGTGGTCCGCCCGCGACGTTCGTGAAGCGCACAGTCGCGCCCGCCGGAATCGTGATCGAGGCCGGCTCGAAGGCTGCCTTGGTGCTGCCGTTGCCGGTCATCTTCACCTCGACGACGGGACCCGTCGTCGCGGCTGCTCCACCGGCGGCGGGCGGCGCGGGGGGCGCAGCCTGCATCTGGTTCTGGTTCTGCTCGCCCTTCTTACCGCAGGCGAGCGCGCCGATGGCCACCACGGCCGTGAGCAAAGCGAAGCGCATTGCGGGACTCCTCCGAGACATGGACTGAGGGGATGTGTTGCTTGTGAACTGTTTCACAATGCCGGGAATATAGACGCAGGGTTTTAAAACGGGAGCCCCACAAAAACACTAGCTTCTGAGCCCATGAAACGGCTCGTCCTCATCTTGTTCGTGGCGACCGCTGCGCATTCGTCCGTTGCAGGCCAGAACTGGACTCCACGGCTGGGCATCCAGGGCGGCATACTGCGGCAAAAGCCCGCCGGAACGGGCCAGGCCGACCAGGTCGATCGCTGGGAACTGCCGAGCAGTGGCACGATCCAATCGAGTTTCTATTTGATCGCCCCGCTCAGCGACAGGATTGGACTGGAGTCGAGTTTGGCGGCGTCTCACACCAAGTTCCGCGAAACGAACGGATTGTTTCCTGGCTCATCGAGCGGCGACACCCGCCTGACCGTTCGTGTCGACATTGCGCTCAAGTCGAGCATCTACGTCGCGGCCGGGGGCCTGCTCCGCCGCCGCGAAGTCGATGGCGGCCGTTCCATCCAGACCGGCCTGTTGGGGGCTGTCGGCGTGCAACCGCGGATCAGCACGGGCCTAACCGCTCGGATCGAAGCGCAATGGATCACGCAGCGCCGCACGGATTCGATCCTCCCGACCAACGTGTATGCATTGTTGTTTGGCGTGTCCCAGCGTTTGCTCTCCCCGGTTGCTCGACCGAGCCGTGGGAACCCGGGCTTCAAGCCGTGGCGGCTCCAGGTAGGTGCAGCTGGCGGCTATGTGCGCACGCATTTGTACGGTTCGATCGCCGGCGTGTACATCGATGCCAACCAGACCTTCATCAATCTCCCCGGTTCGCAGGGGACCGCGCCGGCCCCATTGTTTTTGGACGTGCCATTGCGTGGCCGTCTGGCCTTTGAGGCGGGTCTCGGGGTGCAGCACACGCAGCAGAACGGCGCCACGTTCTTGGATGGTCACCTCGCGCCGCGTCTGAACGTTGCGATCTACGATGGGTTGTACGCCGCCGTTGGTGGAGATGTGCGGTATATCGGACAGACGGGACAAAGAGGATTTGCCCTCGCGGGTGCAAATGCCGCAGCAGGTTACCGGTTCCCTGTCGTCGGTCCGGTCGAGGGACGGATCGACGTCAGCTACACGGCATTCAAGGAACGCGCAAATTTCCCGATCGCGCAGAACACCGCAGCGGCCTTACTGGGCGTTGCCATGGCTCTGCAATGACGCGTGACTCGCTTCCGCAAATCGCTCCACAGGAGCTCGCCGAGCGGCTCGACCGCGGGGAGCCGCTCCAGGTGCTCGACGTGCGCGCGCCCGAGAAGGTGGAGCGGGGTCACGTTGCCCTCGGCGCGGAGCTCGATTTCCACGCTCATCCGAACTCCAAGCTCGTTGCCACGCCGGACATCGCCACGTTGCAGCTCGACGCGGCACGCCCGATCGCAGTGATTTGCGGTCACGGCAACTCGAGCAAGCAGGCGACGGCATTTCTGCGCGAGCGGGGATACGAAGCCTATTCGGTCATCGGCGGGATGGCCGCGTGGGAGACTGTCTATGTCGCCCGCCGGCTGTCCCCCACGCCCTCCCTCTCGCACGTGGTGCAGCTCGATCGCGTCGGCAAGCGCGCGCTCAGCTACATCCTCGTGAGCGACGGTGACGCTGTCATCATCGATCCGGGCCGTCATGTCGCGCGCTATGACGCCTTGCTGACGGAATTGCGCGCGACGCCGGCGGCCGTCGTCGATACCCACATTCACGCGGACTATCTGAGCGGGGCGCGCGCAGCGGCGGCCCAGTGGCAAGTGCCCTACTTCCTGCACCCGGCGGACGCCGTATCGCCCTACGACGAGACACCCGGCCGCCTGACGTTTCAGGCACTCGGTGACGGAGACACGATCGCGTTTGGACGAGCTACACTGCGTGCCGCGCACGTGCCCGGCCACACGCTCGGCAGCCTCGCACTGCTCGCCGACGATGGACTGGCGCTGACCGGCGACTTTCTGTTCGTGCAGTCGATCGGCCGGCCCGACCTCGCGGGACGTTCCGACACCTGGGCGAAGCTGCTGTGGCACAGCCTGGACCGAGTGCGACAGACGTGGCCCGGGGACCTGCTGGTCCTGCCCGGGCACTACGCCAGCGAGGGGGAGCGACGGGCGGACCGCGCGATCGCCGCCCGCTTCGATGTGATCGCCGCCACAAATGGGGCCGCTGCGATTCAGGACGAGCGCGTATTCCTACAATGGCTTGTGGATCACGTCACGTCGTTCCCCGATGCTTACCGCACCATCAAAGAGGTCAATCTTGGGCTGCTCGAGGTCTCCGACGCGGATGCGGAGATACTGGAAGTGGGCCCCAATCAGTGCGCCATAGGCTAGCCTGAGGCGGCGTGTGCAAGCTTCGGGGGGGTGCCCGTCTCTCATGGCGTCCCTTACCGGAGTTTCTCATGCAGTGCTCGCGTGTGCTGGGAGCCGTCGCCCTGCTGTGCACCCTCTCGTCCCCCGTCTTCGCCCAAGGGTGGATCGATCCGGTTCGTCCGGTTCCGCAGGATCTCAACGGGCGAGTCGAGCGTCTCCGCAGCGCCGTCCAGGTGAGCATCACCGGGCGGGTCGCCCGAGTGACCGTTGAAGAATGGTTCCGCAACAACGGTCCCGCGCTCGAAGAGGGGATGTACCACTTTCCGCTTCCGGGCGAGGCCGTCTTCTCGAGCTACTCACTCTGGCAGGGCGATCAGGAGTTACGCGGTGAAGCGATGGATGCCACACAGGCACGCGCGATTTACGAAGCCATCGTGCGCCAGAAACGCGACCCCGCGCTGATCGAGCTCGCTGGCCAGGGACTCATTCGCGCGCGCGTGTTCCCCATCGCTCCTGGCGAGACGCGCAAGATCACCCTGAAGTACACGCAGCTACTCGACCGCGCGGGGGACGCGTGGCGGTTCCGCTACATCGGCGATCGCAATCGTGGGAGTGCGCCGCGCAGCTTCCGGATGGAGGTCGACAGTGCCGCGCGTTTCGGCGATCCCTACTCGCCTACTCACCAGGTTCAGATCACCCGCCGCGACAATCGTCTCGAGGTGACGCTCGCGGATGGAGCCGCTGGGGGAGACTTCGAGCTGCTGCTGCCGCTCGCACGCGGCCTGGTCGGTTTGTCGCTGCTGCCACACCATCCCGTCGGTGAAGACGGATACTTCATGCTCCTGCTCGCACCGGGGGCAGCGGCAGACGCCGCCGCGCTGCGTCGCGATCTCGTCGCCGTGATCGACGTGTCGGGCTCGATGTCGGGTGAAAAGATCCAGCAGGCCAAATCCGCGCTCATTCAGCTGCTCGCATCGATGCGCGAAGGCGACCGATTCCGGTTGGTTGCGTTCTCGGGCGGCGTCCGGCGCTATGCGCAAGGCTGGACCAACCTGACTAGCGACGCGCGCCGCGACGCGGAAAGCTGGATTCGGAGTCTGGACGCGGAAGGTGGGACCAACATCGCCGGGGCGCTGGCGGAGGCGTTCGCCGAATCGCCGGCGGAGCAATCGCTCGGTGTCGTCGTCTTTCTCACCGACGGCCAGGCGAGCACCGGAGAGACCGATCCCGAGCGCATTGCCGAGCGTGCCGAGCAGGGGCGCGGCAGGTTCCGCGTGTTTTCATTCGGCATCGGCGACGACGTGAACACGTTCCTGCTCGACCGGCTCACGGAACGCGCCCGCGGCACCACCGAGTACATCCGCCCCGGTGAGAACATCGAGCGGGCCGTCGGGGCGCTGGCGGCGAAGGTCGCGAGTCCCGTGCTTACCGACGTCACGATCGCGGCAGGCTCTGGCGTCGAGCTCTACGATCTTCAGCCCGGCAACCTGTCTGACCTGTTCGCCGGCGATGAGATGGTGGTACTCGGTAGATACCGGGGAGCGGGGAGCGAGGAGCAGTCCGTGACGGTGAGCGGGCGACGGAACGGTCGCCAGGAGGAGTTCCGCACGACATTCGCTGATCGTGAGAACGGCGACGCGCGCTACATCGAGCAGCTTTGGGCCGCTCGCAAAGCGGGCGCCCTGTCGCGCGAGATTCGTCTACATGGTCAGACGCGCGAAGTCATGGACGCCTTGAAGCAGCTCGCGCTGCGATACGGCATCTTGACCGAGTACACGTCCTATCTCGTGCAGGAACCCACGATCGCGTTGCGGCGCCAAGCGGAGAATCGCGTGCTCCAGGCTCCGGCCGCGGCGCCGGCCGATCAGGCGGGGGCGGGGTATGTCGGACGGGCGGCGCAGGAGAAATCGATGGCCGATGCGGTGCACATCGATGGTGTCGCGGTGAGGGGGACCGTCAACGTGTCGGAGCTGGATGAAATGCGTCGCGCACGGTCGGGGATCAACCCGACGCAGCGCATCGGGGGCCGGCTGTTCATCATGCGCGACGGCACCTGGACCGACCTCGGTCACGGCGACTCGCTGCGGGTGGTGAGCATCGCTCCCTACAGCGACGCGTACTTCGCGCTACTGAAGGCCGTCCCAGAGTTGCGGGAGGCCGCCGTGCTCGAACCGGCGGTGTTGGTGGCCGGACGGCGTGCGAGTATCAAGATTGAAACTGGTGGGAAAACAACGCTCTCTCCAGGTGAGCTGGAGAGGTTGGTACGGGAGTTTCGGGGATAATCGAATGCGAAATGCGAAGTGCGGAATGCGGAATTTCACGGCCAGTGTCTCGACCTGTGGAACGTTCATTTCGCATTTCGCATTCCGAATTTCGCATTAGTCTCATGCCCGAAGACCTCGCTGACGTGTATCGCAACACCTATCCCGCGCTCGTGCGCTTCCTGTACCGCAAGGTCTGGGACGCCGAGCGCGCAGAGGATCTCGCCCAGGAGGCGTTTGCGCGGGCACTGGTTCATCGACCGGAGAACGCACGCGGATGGCTCTTTGTGGTGGCGGCAAACATGGCGCGTGACGAGGCCCGCCGGGCCGCGCGAGAGAAACGGCATCTCACGCTGCTCAAGAGCGAGCCGGATGCCGTGCACAGTGCGCCGGAAGACGAGATCGATGCCGACACCCAGCGCACGCGGGTTCGCGCGGCACTCGACCAGCTCACGCCGCGCGATCGCGAGGCGCTGCTCTTGTGGGATGCCGGAATGTCGTATGACGAAATCGCCGCGCAGACGGGACTGGCGCGCGGCGCGATTGGAACCACGCTGGCGCGCGCGCGCCGGAGATTAGTCGAGGCCTATGATGCCGGACAGGAAGGAGGAGAGCATGTCGCACGTGGATGAGGGAACGCTGCACGCGTACCTCGACGGCGAGCTGCCCTCCGGTGATCGGGCGACGCTCGAAGCGCATGTCGCGCAATGCGCGACGTGTCGCACGGCGCTCGCCGACGAGCGCGCATTGCGCGATCGGGCGAGTGCGGTGCTGGGCCGGGCGCGGCCGCTGGAGCGTCCCACGCCACCGTTCGAGCAGATTCGCCGCACACCCGCACGGCGCCCCTGGCACGTCCGCATGCCGTTCGCCTGGGCCGCGTCGATCGTCCTTGCGCTTGGCGTCGGTTATCTGCTGCGCGGTCCCGGAAGGGAATCCGCGGCTGACAAGCAGCAACCGATCGCCGCCGAGCCGATTGCCCAGCCGATCGTCATCGCGGAGAACCGGAGCGCGAGGGCGCCAGCCCCGTCAAGAGAGAAAGCAACGACGCGTCGACCGCCGCCAGCTCCAGCCCCGGCCGATGAGATCGGGCGCGCAAGCGAGCAATCCAAAACACGCGCAGACCTCGCGGCGTCCACCGTGGCGGTCACCGAGTCCGCGCGCGAGCGCACACCGGATTCGCTTGCGCGTGATCAGTCTCCGGTGTTCAGATTGGATGGCGTAGTGGTGAGGGGAGCCGCCCCCGCCCCCGCCCTCGGGCCCGCCCCCTCAAGGGGCAGTGCATGGCCGGTCATTACACGCGTGGCTGCGGGGGCACTGCTGGGCACCGATCCCGTCGGTCTTCCCGGCCTGCCGACGCGCGCCATCCGCCTCGGTCCCGAGGCTGGCGGCGTGGTCGTCGAGCAGGCACTCGACTCAGCGACGGTCATTCAGATTTTCCAGCGTCCGGCGAGCGCGGCGGGCGCGAAGGCTGTCCGGTCGGACCGGTTGGCGCGTTTCATCGGAGGATTGCGGGTGGAGATTGCGGGTCCGGTCTCGCTCGATTCGCTGAACCGGCTTCTCAACCAGGTACAACCGCTGCCCTAAGAAGCACCCCGTCGCCACGCGATCAGCTCGGCGACGACACTTACCGCGATTTCCTCTGGCGTTACAGCGCCGATCGCGAGGCCGACGGGCACACGCACGCGGCGCAGGCTCTTCGCCGGTACGCCCGCCGCGGTGAGACCCTTCGTAACCACGATCTTCTTGCGCCGGCTTCCCAGCAAGCCGACGTAGCCCGCATCCGACGGCGCGACGCGCTCGAGAATCAGCGCGTCGTTGCGATGCCCGCGAGTGGCAATGACGACCGCATCCGCGGCCGTAAGCGGATAGCGAGTGAGTGTGGCCTCGACGTCGGCGGCAAGCACCGCAACGTCATCCGGAAAGCGCGACGCGTCCGCATAATCGGCGCGGTCGTCGATGACCACCACGCGAAATCCCGCCGCTGCCGCCGCGCGGGCGATCGCCGCGCCGACATGCCCTGCCCCGAAGACGAAAACCCGCGGGGCGGGTCTCAGGCGCTCCTCCATGAAGCGACCATCGCGGGTGAGCGTCGCGGCGGCGGCGGATGACTGGTGCGCGTGGAGCGGCTCGAAGGTCTTCACGGGTCCTTCCGCCCGATCCCACGCCGTCGCGGTTCGCACCAGCCCTGAATCGGCGGTGGCAGCGAGCTCGAGCACACGCACGTACTGCTCGTCGGCGACGAGCGGTTCGACAAAGATGTCGACGGTGCCGCCGCACGAGAGACCGAGATCGCCCGCGAGATCGGCGTTCAGGTGATGCGTAAGGATCGCGGGCCGGCGCTGCGCCTGTGCGTCGAGCGCGGCGCCGATGACCTCAGCCTCCACGCAGCCGCCGCCGACGGAACCGAGGAGCCGGCCTTCAGGCCCAACGAGCATCTTGGTGCCCGCAGGAACGGGAGTCGAGCCGCGGGCGCGCGCGACCGTCGCGAGCGCCCCTCGCGTGCCGGCCGTCGCTAAATCAGCCGCGACGCGCCAAATGTTCATCCCACAAACATACGCGCCGCGGCTGACTCTCATCTTCGCCGATGTTTACGGCGTCACAACGATTTGGCCGGACATCCCGCTGCCGAAGGCGGTCGAGTGGATCGTACAACGATACCGGAACGTGGTCGCGGTCGTCACGGTGGGGAAAGTCCGCGTGTGTGTGCCAGTCATCTGGTTAGCTGCGTTACCCTGGCCGTCTTCAAACGTAATGTTGTGATTGTTCGCACCTGTCCAAGTCCACGTGACGGTGCCACCACTCAACAGCGGCCCGTTCGACGGGGTGAATGAGTTGTCTGCCACCGTCACCGAAAGCGTAGGAGCGGGTGGCGGCGGTGGAGGCGGCGGAGGCGCTGGAGGTGGTGGCGGAGGAGGCGGAGGATTGGCCCCCGTGCTGCTGCCGCAAGCAACCGCACCAACTATCGCCGCAATCGCCAGCAAACGACTCAAAGACATGACAGGCCTCCGCGCGGTAAAAGAGACTAAGGTAAGGAGACTATTTGATGTAATTACTTCTGTATCTGAACGCTAGTGCTGCTCACGTTGCAACGCGTCGGCGGCAAGACGAGGTGAGATGATCGGATAGCGGCCGGCGAACCAGCCCCACGAGAGGAAGAAGAGCCCCGCGAAAAACAGCGTTACGCCCGCTTCGGTCAGGCCGATCGCCGGACCCCTGCCACCGTTGATCGAGGGCACGATCTCGAGATAACGCTCGAGCCAGATGCCCACGAGACTCACCAGCGCGAAGCCCACCATCGTCGGCGAAAACGTCTTCGGCTTCACGCCGAGCAGGCCGATGAACGGGATCAGGAACACCATCAGGAACACCGCGATACCCACGGGGCGCCACGCGCCGGTCAGCCGATAAAAGATGAAGTACGTCTCCTCGGGCAGGTTGCCGTACCAGATCACGAGGAACTGCGACCACATTAGGTAAGCCCAGAAGACGGTGAATCCGAAGCACAGTTTGCCAAGGT
>WNGN01002615.1_pt1 | contig 18572 bp, 14 predicted proteins | sample 5400561 | NCBI WGS metagenome assembly WNGN01 (sample SAMN13153379, study PRJNA577476) | soil metagenome | isolation source: 115 cm soil or saprolite under Garry oak tree replicate 2 | place: USA:California | collected 2016-06-15
GATGGTTGGTCGTTCCAGCGCTGCTGGCGCTTCAGGTCGTCATTTTGCTGGTCTGCCGGATTCGGATCACCGAAGTCGTGCGCCCGGTCTGGCGGCTGAAATGGTTATTTCTGTTCCTGATCGGCTGCTACGTCCTCCTGCCGCCTGAGAGCCCCGGCGCAGGCGACCTCGTTCTGCCCTGGCGTCTTCCCCTCGTCGATTGGGTGCTGCCCCTGCACCTCACCGGGCTCGAGCGCGCCGCACTGATGTGCTTGCAAATCCTGACGCTGCTGCTTGCCTCGACGGTTGTCCGGCTGACGGGTTCCGGGAGGGACCTGGTGGAGGGCCTGCGCGCGTTGCGGCTGCCCGACCTGTTCGTCTACTCGCTCGACCACACGCTCGAGCTGCTGGGGGGAGCGAAAAAATCACGCCGTGGCCGGGCCGAACCCGCGGGGCAAGGCGGGGCGCTTTCGACGGTGAAGCGACTGCTGCGCGGCGACATCGGCGGGTTCGTCGAAACAATAAGGACAAACATCGAGCGCGCCGGGGAGCGCCCGGGCCACGAAAACGACTACCGTCTCGGCCCCCGGTTGGTCCACGATATCGGCATCGTGACTGGCATTGCGTTGTGCATGGCTTCCGTCAAGGTGCTCAAGTTCCTGCCTGGCCTGCCATTTGCTCCCGGACACAAGGCGCTCCTGTTATTCCCGCTGTATGTCCTGGCATCTCGCCTCACCCATTCGCGCTGGGGCGGAACGGCTGCGGGGTCCATCATGGGAGTGATCGGGTTCCTGCAGGGTGATGGCCGGTTCGGCGTCCTGGATATCCTCAGGCACGTGGCGCCCGGCTTGGTGATCGACCTTGCGGGCCCGCTGGTGCGCCGCCTGCCAGCCTGGGCCTTGGGGTACTGCTTTCTCGGCCTGGCAGCGGCTGCCGGGCGGATCACCACCGAGCTGGTGTTGGTGCTCCTGCTCGGGGCTCGAGCCGAGGTGTACCTCTTCCCAGCCGCCATCCTGGTACCGAACCTGCTGGCAGGATTCCTCAGCGGGTTTGTGACGATTTTCGTTCTTCGTGCGTTTGCACGTTCAGAGGACAACGTGAACAAGAATCGAGATGCCCCGGTCGAGACCAAGCCAGACGAAGCTGCCGAGATACCGCCGAATCAATTGCTAGCCGAGCCTCCGAAATTGGGCGCCTCGTGCTACCCCGTACGGCAGAAATAGTTACTGCGCCGAATCGAGCGGATCGAATCAGATCGATTCATGGGATGGCTACGCGGCAATTCCCTCATTCGGCTCCGAGCCGAACAGTGTGCATGACGAGGTGCTTTGTGCGGAATCGGTTGAAAAAAATCTGCGGCGCTCTTGCAATTCTCGCCGCCATGGCGTGCGCCGACTGCGTGCATCCAGCGAGGGCAGCCGAACAGGGTTCGGTCCGCGTCGCTGCCGCGGGGGATCTCAAGTTCACCATGAGCGAGATTGTTGAAGCGTTTCGTCGAGAGCGCCCCGCCGTCGAGGTCTCGGTCACGTACGGCTCGTCTGGAAACTTCTACGCGCAGCTTTCCAACCGTGCCCCTTTCGACATCTTTTTTTCGGCTGACGTCGACTATCCCCGCCGGCTCGTTCGGCAAGGCCTGGCACTCGCCGACAGCGAATTTCTTTATGGAGTAGGGCGCCTCGTCGTCTGGGTGCCGCGGATTTCGCCCATCGAAGTCGAGAAGCTCGGGATCCAAGCATTGCTCAGTCCTTCGGTGCGTAGGATTGCCATCGCCAATCCGCGTCATGCACCGTACGGCCGAGCAGCGGAGGCGGCCATGAAGAGCCTGGGCGTCTATGACCGGACAAAGGATCGACTCGTGCTTGGCGACAGCGTGATGCAGACGGCCCAGTTCGTCGAGAGCGGCGGAGCGCAAGTCGGAATCATCAGCTACTCGCTCGCGCTCGCGCCGCCCTTGCGGGACAAGGGCCGCTTTTGGGAAGTGCCGATTGATGCTTATCCGCGTCGGGAACAGGGCGGGGTGATCCTGTCGTGGGCCCAGGATCGACCTGCCGCCGAGGCATTGCGCGACTTTGTGCTCGGTGAAGGCGGCAGGGCGATTCTCCGCCGGCACGGCTTCCGACTTCAGGGAGAAGATCATGGATTTTGACGCGGTCTGGGTGAGCGTGCAGTTGGCATGGTGGACCACGGTTATTTTGTTTGTCTTGGGGCTGCCTCTTGCATACTGGTTGGCGGTCACGCGATGGCGCCTAAAATTCCTGCTTGAAGCCGTCGTCGTGCTTCCGATGATCTTGCCGCCCACCGTGCTCGGCTTCTACATCTTGATCGCCGTTGGCCCGCTAAGCCCCCTTGGACGTACCTATGAAGCGGTGGTGGGGCGGTCCCTCGCCTTTTCGTTTCAGGGCTTGTTGCTCGCCTCCGTCCTCTACAGCCTCCCCTTTGCGGTTCGACCGTTCACGGCGGCCTTTGCGGGCGTGGACCGGCGCCTGGTCGAGGCGTCGTGGTGTCTCGGCGTGTCCCGACTGCGCACCTTCTTTCGCATCGCCCTTCCGCTCTCGTGGGCTGGAATTCTCACGGGGGTGATTCTGAGCTTTGCCCACACGCTCGGCGAATTCGGCGTCGTCCTCATGGTCGGCGGCAATATTCCCGGGGTCACCCGAACCGTATCAATTTCCATTTATGATGAAGTGCAGGCGGTCAATTACAGCAAGGCGGCAATGACCTCCTTGGTCCTGCTGGCGTCCTCATTTCTGGCGCTCAGCGTGACCCACCTCGTGAATCGAAAAACGCTTTAGCGGGCCAGCAATCGCGCTCGCATCAGCCGAGTCCGGCCGCCACCCTTTCGCAGGCACACCGATATGATACCATTCATCGCCTACTCAGGGACAAAAGACGGTCGTGTCCTGCAGCCATGACGAAACGGCCGGACTAGACGGCGCTGCCAACAGCCGCGAACCGGTGCAGCTCGATCCGGCGGGCACGGCACAGCCGCTTACGTTGACCAGGAACGAGGAGGTTTCGCCGGGCAGCGCAGGACCGGCGGCGGCCGAATTGACCGCCGAGTTCGAAAAGGAATTTCCCGGCGGACCCGTCATCCAGGTAGAGCTGCGCCGCCCCGCCGACGTCTTTTCGCTAACCGTCCTATTCGGTCCGTCGGGCTCCGGAAAGTCGACGACGCTACGATGCCTCGCCGGCCTGGACAGGCCGGACCGCGGCACCATCCGTTTCGATAACGAAATCTGGTTCGACGCCATGCGTGGTATTTTTCTCCCGCCGCAGCGTCGCCGGATCGGCTACCTATTCCAGGATTACGCCCTCTTCCCCCATCTGCGGGTAGCTCAGAACATCGGCTACGGCCTGGGCAAGATTGCGGCGCCGGAGCGGCGGCAGCGCATCGAGGAGATCACGACGCTGCTCGGGTTGGCCGGTCTCGATGATCGCTACCCGAGGCAGTTGTCCGGAGGGCAGCAGCAACGCGTCGCGCTTGCGCGCGCGCTGATCTGCCGGCCGCGTCTGCTCCTGCTCGACGAGCCACTTTCCGCGCTCGATGCTCCCACCCGAGAGCATTTGCGGCGGCAGCTCCGGCATTGGCTCGTCGAGTTGCGAATGTCGACGATACTGGTGACCCACGATCGCATCGAGGCGCTCGCGCTTGGCGATCATTTGGTGGTCTTCGAAGCAGGACGAGTGCGCCAGAGCGGCTCGGTGCAACAAGTATTCTCCGCGCCGGTCGACCGCGCCGTGGCGCGCATCGTAGGCGTCGATACCATCGAGCGCGGCATGGTCGTGCAGGTGGTCGACGGCTTGGCAACCATTCAGGTCGGCCCAAAGCGGCTTATCGCTCTCGCGCCGCGCGGCCGGAACGCTGGGCGCGATGGGGAAGTGTATGTCTGCATCCGCGCCGAGGACGTGATGCTGGAGAAGAGGGTTGCCAACCTGTCGCAAAGCAGCGCTCGCAATCACCTGCTCGGGCACATTCGGTCCGTGGATCGCGAAGGGCCGATGATGCGCGTCGACCTCGACTGTGGCTTTCCTCTCAAAGCCCTGGTTACCAATCAAGCCTACCAGGACATGGAGTTGCGGGAGCGGGACGAGATCGTGGCTGTCGTCAAAGCGCCGGCCATTCATCTGATTGCCCGGGACTGATCGCGATGAGATGCAATGGTGCTATGGCTGGCTTCACGACTGGAAAAGATGCGCTGTGGAGGACATGCGTGCCGAGATCTGCGGACAGGATCACGACCTCTCTACGATGGCCCTGGGTAGTATTGTCTTTGCCGGCGCTCGGCGGGCTCCTGATGATGGTTGCACTTGCGCTCCCCGCGCTCGCGGAGCCGCGCGTCATCTTGAAGGGGCACACGCTGGCACTCGCCGATGTGGCCTATTCGGCTGACGGCCGGTACGTCGCGACGGCGAGCTACGACCACACCGCCAAAGTGTGGGAGGCGGCTACCGGCAGGGAGCTCGTCACGCTGGCGGGACATGGCGCCACGGTCGAGGCCGTGGCCTTTTCGCCGGACGGCAAGTTCCTCGCCACCGGCAGCTACGATGGAACGGTGAAGCTCTGGGACTGGACCGTGGGCAAGGAGTTGGCCACGTTCGCGGGCCACTCCAACATGATCCGCGCGCTCGCGTACTCGCCGGACGGCAAGACGGTGGCGTCCGGTGGTCACGACAACACGATCAAGCTGTGGGATGTGGCGAGCGGCCGGGAACGGGCTCAGCTCCGTCATACGGGTGCCGTCCGGTCGCTGGCCTTCAGCCATGACGGCAAAGTGTTGGCCTCGGGAAGCAACGACATGACCGTCAAGCTTTGGGACGTCGCCACCGGCGTCGAGCAGGCGACGCTGCGAGGTCACGACCATGGCATCCGAGGCTTGGCGTTTTCCCCGGACGACAGAACGCTGGTCACCGGCAGCATGGATACTACCGTGCGGTTTTGGGATGTCGCCGGCCATAGGGAGAAGATGACGCTCGAGGGAACCGAGAATGAGGTCCTCAGCGTTGCGTTTTCGCCCGATGGCAAGCTGGTCGTCGCTGGCAGTCAGGACGACACGTTGAAAGCGTGGGACGCGGAGACCGGCAAGCTGCTTGCCAGCATGCTCAACGTCGGAGACCGCGTCCGCGGCGTGGCGTTTTCGCCCGATGGCAAAACCTTTGCGACGGCCACCATGGATGCCCTTGCCAAGCTGTGGGATGTTGCCGAGGTCCTCAAGGCTGGCATCCAACGCCCCACAGAAACCAGTAAGGACGGCGAATTGGTATCGTTCACGGGACACACGGCATACGTGACGGCCGTGGCCTTCTCCCCGGACGACAAAATCCTGGCTTCCGCCAGTCACGACCACACCGCGCGCCTTTGGGACGTGGCGAGCGGGAGGGAGCTGGCCAAACTCACGGGCCATACGAACGCGATCGTCACCATCTCGCTGTCGCCCGACGGGAAGATTTTGGCCACCGGCGCGTACGACCGAACCGTCCGGCTGTGGGAGGTGCCAACCGGAAAGGCGCTCGCGACCTTGCAGGGACACACGAACGTTATCCGCGCCGTCGCCTATGCGCCCAACGGCAAGACGATTGCTTCAGGAGGATACGATCAGACGATCAAGATCTGGGATGTGGCTAAGGCCAAGGAGGTGGCGACGCTCAAAGGGCATACCGGAGGCCTCAAGGCGCTGGCCTATTCGCCCGACAGCCGCATCCTCGCTTCCGGCAGCATTGACGGCACGATCAAGCTGTGGGACCTGGCCACGCACAAAGAGATTGCCACCATCGATGTGCACACCGGACCGGTCCATTCAGTGGCGTTCTCTGCGGACGGCATACTGCTCGCTTCCGCGGGCGCGAGCAAGGACGTGCAGTTGTGGGAAGTCAGCTCGGGCAGGGAGCTCAAGCCGTTCATAGGCCACACGCGTTGGGTTCGGTTCTGTGCGTTCTCTCCTGATAGCAGGATGTTGGCTTCGGCGGGCCTCGACAATGTCGTGCGCGTTTGGGATGTCGCGACTCGCAAACAAGTTGCCGAGCTGACCGGTCACCAGCGGCGGATTCACTTCGTGACCTTCTCGCATAGTGGAAGGCAGCTGGCGACGGCCGGGATGGACTGGACCGTCAAGCTTTGGGACACGCCCAAGCTGGCGCATTCGCCGGCGAGCCCGACTGGCCAAGGCGGCGGAGGAGGAGGCGGAAGTGGAAGTGGAAGTGGAAGCGGAGGCGGCGTGCGCGCCACCTGCAGCGCCGAAACCGAGAGGCTGTGCCCAGGAGATGAGCGCGTCGGACGGTGCTTACGCGCGCACATGGATCAGCTCTCGGCCGGCTGCAAGGCCGCGTTAGACTCGCAGCGCGGTAACCAGTAGCGAGCGCAAGCGGCGCGCCGATGCGTCGGTATAAAGCAACAACTAGGAGCTGATAAAATGGACAACGAAGCCCTGGACCGCATGACCATGGCCTTAGCGGGCGCGAGCCTGACTGACGAGGCCCAAATGGGCTTGCTCGACACGCAGCCCGTCATCCAAATCCTGCCTGACGCAAACGTCATCAAGATCGGCGGCCAGAGCTTCATCGACCGCGGGCGAGCCGCGGTGTTCCCACTCATCGAGGAGATAGTCGAGAATCTGCCCCGTCACAAAATGATCATCGGAACCGGTGCCGGCACGCGGGCCCGACACGCCTATAGTGTCGGCTTCGTCAGCATCCAGAATGCCAAGATGATCCACTATCTTTTGGCGAAGCACGGCATTCCCTCGGTCGAGCCGGCCCAATTCGCTCAGCTGCCGCTTTATCTCGCCGAGCGCCAAGCGGTCGTCTCGGTCGGCATGCCGCCTTACGCCTATTGGCAGCCCAATCCGGAGATTGGCCGTATTCCGCCGCATCGCACCGATGCCGGCTGCTATCTCATCAGCGAAGTCTTGGGGGCGCGCTCGATGATCTACGTCAAGGACGAAGACGGTCTCTACACGGCCGATCCGAAAAAGGACCGCAATGCGAAGTTCATCCCAAAGATCACTGTCGAGGAGCTCGAGCGGCTCGACCTCAGCGACGTCGTCCTTGAGCATACTGTGTTTCAACTCATGCGGAATGCCAAGAATCGCCGCTCGGTCCAGGTCATCAACGGCTTGAATAGAGGCAATTTGACCCGCGCGCTCAATGGCGAGCACGTGGGGACGATCATCACCGCATAAGCAGGCTGACCATGTCATCTTTGACGCCGCCGTCCCCTATGGCTGAAATTCCCGCCGACGGACGCCACCATGTCGAGTCGATGCTGATGCGCGAGAGCCTGCTTGACAAGCGGGTGATGTCCGCGACCGAGACGCCGGTCGTGCGCATGCTGCCGTTTTGCGGCGTGCTCAAGGTCGGCGGGCGCTCGATCATCGACCGCGGCAAGAGCGCGACCTATCCGCTGGTCGATGCCATCGTCGCCGCACTGGCGAAGTTCAAGCTGGTCATTGCCACTGGCGGCGGAATCCGCAGCCGGCACGTGACCTCGATCGGAATGGATCTCGGCCTGCCGACCGGCGTGCTGGCGCAGTTGCGGATCATCGATGCTCTCGGCAATGCCCACCTCCTCGGGACGCTGCTCGCGCCGCACGGCGTGGTGGCGATCCCGCCGGAAATTCTCGGACACATGCTGCCGTTTTTCATCAAGTCGGCCCCGGCTGTGATTTGTAACGGCGACCCGCCGTTCTCCATCTGGGAACATCCGCCGCGTGTCGGCCGCATCCCGCCGCACCGCACTGACGCAGGCAGTTTTTTGCTCGCCGAATGCTACGGCTGCGCAAACCATACGCTGATCAAGGACGTCGATGGCCTCTATGAGGCAGACCCCAAGACCAACCCGAAGGCCGCCTTCATCAAGGACATCTCGGTGACGGAGCTCAAGGCGCGCAACCTGCCGACCTTGCCGTTCGATCGGGTTCTGATCGATCTTCTTGCCTGCGCCCGCCAAGTGAAGCAATTTCAGATCATCAACGGGCTCAAGCCGCATCTGCTGGAACCGGCGCTACGCGGCGAACACGTCGGAACCATCGTTCGTAAAGACTAGCGGGTTAGCGCCGAGAGGGCGATCGCGGGTGGTGATGATGCCCAGGTCCTGTGGTGACAGCTCTGGTCAGCATGTCCATTTCCTCAACTGCATCCGAGCCCGTGCTTCTGCACGCGGCCGGGAGTTTGCGCGCAGCGCTCACCGAAGTCGTAAAGACGTTTGCGGCCGACACCGGGTTGCAGGTGCAGCCGAAGTTCGGGGCGTCGGGCTTGCTCAAGGACGAGATCCTCTCCGGCGCGCCGGCTGGGGTGTTCGCGTCGGCCAATCTGGAGCATCCGAAAGCATTGGCCCAGGCAAAGCGCGCTGGGCCGGTAGTGCTGTTTGCCCGCAACAAGCTTTGTGCCCTCGTGCGGCCTGACTTGGTGGTCGATCCCGCAACATTGCTCGATCGGATGCTCGATTCGAACGTGAAGCTCGGCACCTCGACGCCGCGGGCCGACCCGTCGGGCGACTATGCGTGGGAGGTGTTCCGCAAAGCCGACGCGCTCAGGCCCGGTGCGTTCTCGAAGCTCGAGCAGAAGGCCCTGCAACTCACCGGCGGTCCTGGCACTAAGGCGGCGCCAACCGGGGGTTCGCTCTATGGCATCCTCGTGGCGGGCGGATCAGCCGACATTTTCCTTACCTATTGCACGAATGCCGTTGCGGCACGGCGCGATGATCGCGGATTGCAAGTGGTTGCTCTACCCGAAATTCTGCGCGTTAGCGCGGAGTATGGTCTGACGGTCGTCTCCACTGCTTCCCCAGACGCGTACCGCTTTGCGTTGTTCATCCTTTCTGAGATCGGTCAACAGATTTTGGTGAACCACGGTTTCGCGGTTCCCAGTTCGCCGCCCTGAACCCTTGACTTCCGCTAATGGCGTCAGGATGCCGCGACCCAAGAGGCGCGTAAAAAAAACTTTACCGTCAAGGGGTGCCTATAGCGGCTTCCAGGCCACCCCGGCGCGTGCAGGCGACGGGATGCAGACTAGGGTCGCCGTTCTGAACATTTGTTCAGGTCGCGCCGAGTGGATCATCTGCAGTTATGCGGCATTGTTAGGAAGGGCTGGATCCTGAATAAATATTCACGGCGCAGGTAATTAGGTCCGAACGGCGTCCACTAAACTAACAATATTTTTGCGAACTTTTCCGGCACCTGAGAACTTCGCAAGCCGATGCGAGTTGTGGAGTCACAAACACCACATCAGCAAAGGGAGATTTGCATGAGGAGCGCATGGATGCATTCGGTGCTGGCGGCGATCGCGGCGGCCGCCCTCGTCGCCGGCGTAACGCTGGCATCGGCACAAGGTCCGGGCGGCCCGGGAGGCGGAGGCGGCGGTGGCCAGCATATGCGCCAAGGCCCGACCGGCGGCGGTGGCGGGCCTCGCGGCGGCGGTCTCTCCGGCGGCGGCCATGGCCCGAGCATCGGAATGCAGGGCCGGTCCGGCGGCCACGCCAGCGGCTTCGGTCAATCCCACGGGCCATCCTATGGGGCCGCGCTACATACCGAACGCGGGCGTGCGTTCGGCACGCAGCGCAGCATGCATGGCGAAAACCTCGGAGTTCGAGGCCGCAGCGGCATGCAGGCCGGAACGTTGCGTAGCCAGCGCGGTCAGGCGCTTTCCGAGCAGCGCCACCGCGGGCAGGTTCTCGCCGAGCAGCGTCGCCTGCATGGACAAAATCTGAAGACTACGACCCGCACCGGCATGCGGACCGACGTGGCGCGAACCCAGCGCGGGACGCACGCCTTCGCTCAGGCGGGCACGCGAAGCCGGATTTCGCTTACGTCTCAGCAGCGCACGCGGATCCACAACGTCGTCCTGCATCGCGACTTCTCGCGGCTTCGGGTCAGGAACGTGAACTTCGATATTCGCATCGGGGTCGTGGTTCCCCGCAGCTTCAGTCTGTTCGTGATTCCCGAGGACATCGTGTTCATCGTCCCGCAATTCCGTCACTTCCGGTGCTTCTTGTTCGACGACGAGCTCGTGATCGTGGATCCGTTCACCTTCGAGATCGTCGCCGTCATCCCGGTCTAGGCAAAGGCGACTTAACCGAGGGTGAAGTTGAGGCCCCGCCCGAAATCGGGCGGGGCCGCTAACTGGCGCTTTGCCGTTGCGGCGCAGGTTCTGAGGTCAGGGCCTGGGCGCCTCGGCGATGCCGACAGCGGCCCGGCCGTGGTCGGCCTGCCGTTAGCCAGGGCGGCCTGCAGGGAAGCCGGGGCGTCGTAGTGGGCGAGCGGACGCGGTCGTTGTGGCGCCCCTGGAGCGTGCTGAGCGCGCGCACGGCGATGCTGGCCGCCTACGGTCTGCCGGCGGAGCCGGCGCTCACGACGTATCGCACGGCACATCCGCGGGCGAGCGTCGGCGACCTGTGCAAAAAGGATTAGCGAACGACCACTGCCCGAATCTGATGACGTTCGTCGGCCGCGATGCATGTCCAAATGCGTGCCGATGTGTCACGAGTTGGGCCATTAGCGGACATTTCGCGATCTGAACGCCATCTCCGCTTCTCTAATCGGCAGGTTTGGCTCAAGCGTTATTCAGACTGTCCACGGATATCGCTCGCGGGCCCTGTACTTCTCTTCGGAATTGGCACGAAGGCCTTTCCAGCATGGGATTCGAGAATAAGACGCTTGGCACCCGCTAGCAAAGCAGTCCGCCATGTCCGAATCGGGTCATTGGCGTCGATTCCGCGATGTCCACCACATGTCCGGTTAGCAGGTAACTTCGGACATGCTGGCTGGCTGTTGATCGCGTTGGACCGCCAGTGGTACATAGCGTATCGGTCGAGCGACGAGGCGCTGCTCGCCGCGATGCTGCGTCCGGCCCCGTTCGCGCGCGGACGGCTCGCGGGCGAGACCGGCGGCCTCGTCCGGGTGACGCGCAAACCGCAATGACGCGCCAGCAGACGAAACCGCGCCGGCGGACATGATCCTGGCAGTGGAAAATCTGTCGAAGGCGTTCCAGGGCCTGCAGGCACTGGCGCCGTTGTCGTTCGCGATCGAGAACGGCATCACGGCGTTCATCGGGCCGAACGGCGCCGGCAAGACCACCCTGTTCAACCTGCTCTCCGGGATCTACGGCCCGACGAGCGGCGCGATCCGCCATCGCGGCGAGGACATCACTTCGCTCTCGGTCGCCGAGCGCGCGCGCCGCGGCATCCAGCGAACATTCCAGAATCTGCAGATCTTCTTCCGCATGAGCGCGATCGAGAACGTGATGGTCGGCGCTTCGCCTCGGTTGCGGATGGGGCTGCTCTCCTCTTTGCTCAGCGCTCCGGCGATCCGGCGCGAAACCCGGGAGATTCGCGAGCGCGCCGCGGCGCTGATGGCGGAAGTGGGACTTTCCGATTTCATCGGTCATGCCGCCGATACCCTGCCCTATGGAGCGCTCAAGCGCCTCGAGCTCGCCCGCGCGCTGGCGGCAGATCCCGAGATCCTGATGCTCGACGAGCCGGCCGCCGGGCTCAATCCGCGCGAAACGGCGGAGATCGACGAAGTCATCCGGCGCATCGTCGACCGCGGCATCGCGGTGCTGCTGGTCGAGCACGACATGAAGCTCGTCATGGCGATTTCCGAGCGGGTCATCGTGCTCGATCACGGCAAGTGCATCGCCGACGGCCCGCCGCAGGCGGTCCGTGCCGATCCCGAGGTGATCCGCGCCTATCTTGGCGCGGAGGCGCCCTGATCGCGCCGCGCAAACCCGTGTCCTTCAGGATCGAGGCACGCTCGTTCAGCGTTTCCAGGCGGTGTTCGAGCCGTGCGGTAATCCGCGGCAGCCGCTGGGTTCCCGCACGGCTTCTCGGGTGCGCAGGCGAGATTCGCCGCAAAGAAATTTCCGACAATTTTCGATTTATGCCGGTCTTGTTTCAAATCGATCGGTAAGATCCGTCGTCGAACATGCTAGACGCTGCAGGGGGCAACCTGTTTGAGCGGATTGTGCGTATGCCCGACCTGCTGGCGCGCTTTGTGACCGACGAGACCGGCGCAGCGGCTATGGAGTACTGCCTCATCGCCGCCGGAACTGGACTCGCCGTGTTTGGTGCCGTGAAGCTGATCGGCCCCGGTCTGAAAGATATTTTCAACAATCTTGGTTCGACCGCAACGAATTTCTCTCACGAGACGTACGAAATTCCGTTCCACCGTAAGCTTCCATGAACGCTGTCGATCGTGTGTTCTTTAAGCGTGTAAAGCCCACTCTGCTTAAATTTTGGGAACCGTTGTAATTGCCACCGGCAGCACCGGAACCGTGTGCCCTCCCCGCCAAGCCCGCTCCGATCCCGGACCTGCGCGTCAATCGCTTTTCAGTTTCACGACCTGCGCCGACTTACGGTCGGCGAGCCCCGCCGCAATGCGCTCGCCACGATGCCGCTTAAGTGCGAACCGGATCAGCCGCCCGGCTCACATGGCGCCCGATCACCGCAAGGTTTTTGTGGCAAAGCAGATCGCGGACCAGCAAGACATTCGCGCCCGACTGTCCCGCATGGGTGCCGACCGTGTACCGCAGATCCCGCAATCGCACATCCTCGGCGAGCAGGCGCCCGGATCTTCTGACATGCGGCCTCGATCGCATCCCTGGAAAGCGGCCCGCTTCGCATCGGATGGGCTCGGCAAGATCCGGGCGAGCCCTTGGTCACCCGCTCAAGGTTTTTCAGGCCTCAAATCTGGGCTTCCAGCCGGTTCAGAAAACGCCTACCATTGACGCCAGTTCGGGAGGCATCTCGGGAACCTCGGGTTGATCCGCTGCTCTTCCGGACCTTGGGCAAAATCCGAGGAGGACGACACGGCGAATTCGTCGGCCGTGAAGCGTATTGCATCTGTAAGCCACGGCAAGCACGGAGGTAACGATGCGACGTGCATTCTTGTGGTCGATCTCTGCTCTCGCACTGACCTGGGCGTGCGCCTCGCCCGCGCCTATTGCGGCGCAAACCCCCGCGGACGATGCCGCCAACACCAGGTGGCAGCTGGAGGCGATTGCTCACGCGCAGAGGATGCGCGTCTTCCCGGATTCCGTCAGTGGAGCGCAGCCGACCCCATCTGTCATCCCGCAGCGTGCGATGGATGCCGATCCAAGTGGGGTGGTTTCGACATATCAACCGGGCGGAGCCACGCTGACATCCGGCAATTCCTTTTTTCAAAATCTTGGCACGAATGGACGCACCTGCTTTACGTGCCACCAGCCCCAAGACGGCTGGACCGTCAGCGCCCAGAGCGTGCAGGCCCGATTTAACTCGAGCCTCGGCACCGATCCCATTTTCCGCCTCGTCGACGGGGCCATTTGCCCCACCGCCGACGTCTCGAGCTTGCAGAGCAAGTTACAGGCATACAGCCTGTTGCTGAGCCGCGGCTTGATCCGAATTGGTCTGCCCATTCCCGCGAACGCGGAGTTTCAGGTCAGCGTCGTAAGCGACCCCTATAGCTGCAATACCAACCCGGCGACCGGCTTGATCAGCCCCACCAGCGGCATCGTCTCGATTTACCGCCGCCCTCTTCCCTCGACCAACTTGGGTTTCTTGAGCGCCATCATGTGGGATGGACGTGAGCCCAATCTGTTCAGTCAGTCGATTGACGCGACACTCGGCCATGCACAAGCGAATGCATCGCCTTCGAGCGCCCAACAGCAGCAGATCGTCGATTTCGAAAACGGCGTGTTCACAGCCCAACTGTTTGACAACGCAGCAAAGAATCTCAACGCCGACGGGGCCACGGGTGGCCCGGTCGCGCTGCAAGGACAACTCGCCAGTTTCTTTATCGGCATCAACGATCCCCTCGGATTAAATCCGACCAGCACACCGTTTACGCCGAACATCTTTAATCTCTATCAGGCTTGGAGCAGCCTCCCGGGCACTACCGGCCTGAGCGGAGACCGCAAGTCGGTAGCGCGCGGAGAAGCGGTTTTCAACGCCACGCAAATCAACATCACGGGAGTCGCGGGCCTCAACGACGTGCTCGGAGTGCCGAGCATTCCCGGTTTCTGCGGCACCTGCCATGACACCCCGAACGTCGGCAATCACTCGGTCAAGGCGCCTCTCAATATCGGCATATCCAACGCAGGGCCCAACAGTCCCCCTGTTTTGAACATTTCGGCATTGCCGGTCTTCAGGCTGGATTGCGCATCCGGGCCCTTGGCTGGACAGAACTTTGTCGTCACCGATCCGGGCAGAGCATTGATTTCCGGCAAGTGCGCCGACATCGGCAAGGTTAAGGGACCGATTCTGCGAGGATTGGCCGCGCGGGCTCCTTATTTTCACAACGGCTCGGCCGCGACCCTTTTGGACGTCGTCGAATTCTACAACCAGCGTTTCAACCTCGGCTTCACACAACAGCAGAAAGGTGACCTAGTCGCTTTCCTGGAAGCGTTATAGCGAGGCAAGGTGCTTTATAATTACATCGCTCGTATGTCACTCGCTAAGTCGGCTCGGCGTCGAACTTGTGAAGAAGCTCACGCGGATATTCGCTTTCACAGGCAGCCAATCCGCCGCGCCGCGACCCGAACCCCACTCGCTCAGGCGGTACGTCTCGCAGTCTGACGGTGCGCTGGTGGCATGTGGGCTAGCGTGCCATGTACCGCGCAGGGAAAACAAATTGGCATCAGCCCCGCAGAGGTCCGGAATCGGTCCATTCGCGTCGATTGCGCGATGTCCGCCGTATGTCCGGTTAGCGGATAGTTTCGGACATGCTGGTTGGCTGTTGATCGTGTCGTATCGGGCGTGATTCAAGCTCCCAAAACTGGAGCTTCGAATCATGCGGTACGAACTCGCCGGGGACTTATGAGTGGGGTGTCATCAGACCGATGCTCCCGAACAAGCCGCGCGGAGGGCGCCGTGACCGCGCCGCGCAAACCCGGTGCCGGCCGGGCCCGTCAGCCCGGCGCCGTCGCCGCATGCTTGAGCTGGTCGATGCGTTCGAGATAGGCATCCGTCACGTTCTCGATGTGGCGGTCGATCCAGGCGGCCATTTTCTGCTCTTCGCTGCGCGAGGCGCCGAGCAGCGATTTGGCCTCCTCCAAGCCGAGCTCCTGCGCCATTCGAACCAGCGACTTGTACGTCGCCAGCTCGTAATGCTCGAACGCGTAATTGCTGAACATGTTCTTCAGGATTTCATCCTCGCCCATCGCGTTCGAAGTGGCGGTGAGGTTACCCAACAGCGACAGCGCCGTGTCCTTCAGGATCGAGGGACGCTCGTTGAGCGATTCCAGGCAGCGTTCGAGCCGCCGCAGCTGCTCGTCGGTCTCCTCCATATGCGTTCGGATCCGCTTCTCGATGTCGGGATAATCGGCCAGCCGCACCGCTTGCCATTTCATCAGCTCCTGCGATTGCCGTTCCATTGCGTGGGCATTGCGCAACTCGAGCACGAAGGCGGCGCGGGCGGTCTCGGGCGACATGGCGGCTCTCCCGGTCGAAGGCGCTCGATGAAAACTCTTGTCGCCAGTATGGCGTTCCACACCGGATCGAAGCAACCTGCCGGCGCGGGTTTTTCCGTTGGCGCCGGGCGGCGGGGCGCCGGGACGTTCTCCGCGGGCCGAGGCCGCCTCGCAGGATGCGAGACGGCCTGCCTGAGGGGATCGGGCGATGCGGGGCGTTACTCCCGCTCTTTCGGCTTGTCGGCGTCCGTTGCATCGCCGGCTTCCTGGAGAGTGGCAAGCCTACTGCGTCACCGCAGCGATCGCCCGAAATGCACGAGCCCGCGATCGGCGCCGAACTCCGGCGCCGGAAAACCCGGAGAATATTAACTTGCGGCAATCGCCAAAGCAAAGGCGGGCCCGCGATCTCGATGCCATGGTTCCGGCACGCGGCCGCGAGCGCCTCCGCCTGCTCGAGGGTCGGCGGGCCCGACCGATGCGTCCCGGGATCGCCCTGCCTCCCGATCAGCGTCATGCACTGACAGAATGGCCAGTTCCTGTCGGTTGTTGTTTGACCTTCTCCAGCATCACGGCGATCGATCCGTAGAACGCGACCAGCCCCCAAAGGAGCCAATATTGGCTGCGCACATCCGCGATCGGCGCGCCAAGCTGCGCGACCCGCACCAGGGCATCGATCGCGGTGGTGCTGGGTACGAAGACTGCGATAACCTGCACGAGCTTGGGTATTGCCTCGGTCGGCCAGGCGAAGCCCGCGAGGTAGAAGAACGGCAGTCCGATTGCGGCGAACGTGAGCTGCACGGCAAGCGGGTTCCGAAAGATGGCCGCCACGACCAGCCCCAGAAAGCCCACCGAAAGCACGAACGGAACGGCGAGCGCCAGGATGGCCGCCACGGAGCCGAGCCGCGGCAGGCCGTAGAAATACGGAAGCGCTATCAGATAGAGCGGCAGGATGAACGCCTCGAGTGCGAGATACGCGAGGCCCTTTCCGACTACTCTAGCGATGGGCCCGGCGGCTGGTGTGCCCGCGCGTCCTGCTCCCAGGTTGCCTTCCGGCGTCGTCCCGAGGAGACCGACGCCGATGAGAAGCGTCTGCTGCAGGATCAGCACGAACGCCGCGGGGAGCACATAGGTGGCGTAGCCGCCCTGCGGATTGAAGAGCGGCACCGCAGTCAGCGGCATCGGGTCCGACGCCGCGACGGCCAGCGCCGGATCGACCCCCACGCCGATCAGGCGCGCGGCCTCGACTTCCGCGCCGAATGACCTGGCGACGGCCGACACCCCGCCCGACACCCGCTGGTACATCAGGAAATAGCTCGCGTCGGCGTAAAGCGCGATCGGCGATGGACGGCCGTGCAGGAGCTCGCGTTCGAAGTCCCGCGGCACGATGAGGATGCCGTAGACGTTGCGCGCATAGACCTCGCGCTCGGCACTGCCGAGATCCGGCAGAACCTTGGCGATTGCCACGAACTCCGTGGCATCGACGCGACGCGCGAGCTCACGGCTGGCGAAAGTGCCGTCCTGGTCGACGAGCGCGATCGGAACCTTGCGCAGCGCTTCGTTCAGGTACGGCTGCGGATAGAAGACGGCGTAAATTGCTGCAGCCGCAATGAGCGTCGCGAAAGCCGGCCCCAGCGAGACGATCCTGCGCAGCTCGTTCCGGAAGACGGCAAAAACGCCTGTCATGAGGCCGCTCCCGACAGGACCGGCGGCGCTCCGCCGGGGCGCGCGGCAGCGCTGCGGACGCGCATCGTCTGCAGGCGCCAAACGGCGAGACCTATAAGTGCCCCCACGAAAGCGAGCAGGATCAGCACCGGCTTCCACGACAGGTCGAGCGGGGTTCCGCGAACCGTCTGATCGATGCGAGCCGTGAGGTACCAAGTTCCCGGCAGGATCGACCCCCAGCCATAAGCGAAGGCATTCATGCCGAGACGGGGGAAGCCAATTCCCATGAAGCCGAACGCCGGCGCGGTGAGAAGCGTCCCGATGCTCACTGCGCTTGCCACCGGCCTGAGCAGCAGCGCCAGCAGCAGACCAAGGCACTGACAGGCGAGGATGAAGAGGGTGCCGGCGAGCAGCAGCAGCCATCCTTGCCCGCGCAACGGCAGGCCGTACACGCCGAACAGTACGGCGTCGGGCAGGCCGAGCACCATCAGGAACAGCAGCGTATAAGGAAGCATCTTTCCGGCGAGCGCCGGCCACAGCCCGCCGCCGAGCCGCCGGAGAATTTTGAGGCGATGAGGTGTCTGGACATCGAGCCCCGCCGAATAGGCCGACGCCGTCACGACGACGATCTGCAGCAGGCTCGGCAGCAGTGCCGCGAGCAGGAAATGCACATAGTTCAGCGTCGGATTGAACAGGGGGTTGGTCTGCACCGGGATCGGGGCAAGCGCGGCCTCGGCCGCTTCGACGGGCTGCCCCTGCGCCGTTCGCAGCGACAGCCGGACCCCCGCGGCCGCGCTCGGCACGGCGGCGTTCACCCCGCGCAGCACCAGATTTCCGGGCGTCATCATCTGCGTATTGTAGAAGAACACCACCTCGGGCCGGCGCCCGGCCAGCACGTCGCGCTCCAGATTGACGGGCAGCATCAGCAGTCCCAGGATGCGGCCGGAGAGGATCATGTTGCGGCCTTCGGCGAGCTCCGCCACGCGCACCGCGACGGCCGTGTCGGGAGTCGCATCCACGAGGCGGATCACCGATCGCGAGAGCTCGGAACTGTCGAGGTCGAGCACGCCGATCGGCAGCCGGGTCGCGAGACCGGTGCTGAATACGGCCGTGAGCAGCGCCGACAGCACGAGCGGCACTAACGTGGTGAGGGCGAGAAGGAAGGGGCGGCGCCGCAGCCAACCGAGCTCCCGCCAGAATACCAGCCAGAAGCCGGGTGCGAGTTCGCCCTGAATGGGCATGTCAGCGCCCCCGTTGCGCCCAGCTGGCAATCGCGCTCATCCCGGGACGCAATCCCTCGACCGGATCGATGGGCTTCGCGTGGACTTCGAAAGTGCGCAGGTCGAAATCACCCGTCGCGCGCGTGGCACGCCATGTCGCGTACTGCCCCTGGACGTTGATCATGGTCACGCGAACGCGGATGACGGCGGATTTGAGCGCCGGCACGGTGACCTCGAAGGTGTCGCCGGTCTTGAGCCCGGCCAGCAGATCCTCGCGCAGATTGAAGGTGAACCAGACGTTGCCCATGTCGATCAGCGAGAACAGCGGGGCGCCCG
>WNGN01001025.1_pt1 | contig 18514 bp, 32 predicted proteins | sample 5400561 | NCBI WGS metagenome assembly WNGN01 (sample SAMN13153379, study PRJNA577476) | soil metagenome | isolation source: 115 cm soil or saprolite under Garry oak tree replicate 2 | place: USA:California | collected 2016-06-15
CGGTCAGCAGCGCGGCGCCTTCGGCGTATGCGGCCGGGGTGGCCTCGATCCGCCCGCTGCCCGGGCTGGCCAGCTCGCTGTGCAGGTACTTGGCGTGCTCGAGCATGATCGCGCCGAACCCGAGGATGGCCACGTTCAAATCCCTGCTGAGCATGGTCATCGCCGTCACCAGCGCCAGCGATTCCCAGCCGGCCTTCTTGATCGAGGCATTGATGGATGGGTCGCCGGATTCGCAGGTCTGCACGTCGGCGGCCGGGCCGATCGTGGCGCCGTAGATGACGAACACCCCGCCCGCGGTGGCCAGCGCGACCGTCATGGAGTCCGCGGGCTTGTAGCCGGCCGGAGGTGAGAAGAAGCCCATCGGTCCTCACTTGCCTTTCTTGACGTGGACGACGATCTTGGCCGGGGTGGCCCCGGCCGCGGCCGGCTTGGCCAGCACCGAGACGGTCGCCTGGGAATGCGCCGGGCCGATGCCGTGGATCCGGGCCGAGGTGGTGCCGGTCATCGAGGCAGTGCCCTTGTCCGAGGTGACCCGGTAGCTGGTGGCGTGCGCCGAGGGGTCCCAGGAGATGTCGGCGCCGGTGAAGCCCTCGGCCCCGGTCTGCTTCAGCCCGGTCACCGGGTTGGCCGCGGTGCTCCCGCCGCCCTTGCCGCCGTTGGTGCGGACGTTCGGCGGGTAGCCGTCCGGGCCGGCCACCGGCGGGCGCCCGCCGATCGCCTCGGCGTCCAGGACGAGGGTCTTCTGGCTGGCGTCGACCGGCTGCCCGGCCAGGTACAGGCCGAGCGCATCGGTCAGCGCCCCGGTGTCCAGGTTCGGGTTGAGGGCCTGCATCTGGCCGATGACCCAGTTCGACCACGCATCATTGGTCGAGAACGGCGGCCCGCCGGGCCCGGAGCCGGGGCAGTAGCCGTCGGCGCCGGGGTTGGTGCAGGTGTTGCCGTTGGGGTCGGTGTACAGGCCGGTGTTCTGATCCCAGCCGCTGCCGCCGAACCCGCCGCCGGTGCCGAACGCGCCGAAGGTGCCGCCCGAGCCGGCCGCCTCGTCCCCGTAGGTCTGCCCGGTCGCCGGATCGGTCGAATACGGGTCGGCGGGATTGCCGACCGTGCCGTCCGGCGGGTACTGGTCGGTGCTCGTCGAGGACTGCTGCTGGTTCTTGCTGCGGTAATACAGGACGATCGCCACGCCCACGCCGCCTGCGCCGGCGAACACCGCCCACTTGGGCAGCGGCTGCTTGATCCCGGGCACCTTGACGGTCTCGGCCATGGCGGGTCAGCCCCAGAAACTGGTCGCGTAGGCGGGCACCGGGGACTGCCCGGCCGGGGGGCCCTGATCCGGGACGTCGGCGCCGACCACATCCTGGGCGCGGACGCTGGCGGTCGGCCCGTCGAACGACGCCGCATACGGGGGGAATTCCGGCGCGGCCGCGATGAACTGATCCGTGCCGGCGACCAGGAACGGGACCTCGGCCGCGGAGACCATGACGTTGTGGTAGGTCTCCCCGTCGAAGATCATCTGGTCGGTGGCAGGCCCCTGCGGGTCGTTCACCCCGCCCGGACCGGGGCCGCCGCCGCCATAGCCCTGTACCGCGTCGTAACCGCCCATGGAGCGGATCTGGCCGGTGAGCGGCTGCAAGGTGTCGGCCGAGGATCCGTGGCCTCCTGCGCGGCCCTGGCGCATCGCCGGCTGGGTCCCCGGGTGGTGCCGCTCGGCGGCGCCGGTGAACAGCCCGGCGTGCAGGTCGGTGCCCTCCCCGGCGGCCAGCAGCGCCGGGTCTGCCAGGGGGGCGGTGTGGGTGCGCGGCGTGTCGTCCGGGTTCGCGGCCGCGGGCAGGCCCCACAGCGACAGCCCGAGCACGTACTCCTCGGGCGGCGGCAGGACGGCCGGGACCGAGCCCAGGTCGGTGTTCGGGTCGGTCCACGGCGCGGCGGGCAGCCCGGCCTTCGCCGGCGGCGCGGTGGAATCGGGCAGGCGGCCCTGCCCGGTCTGCCCGGCGAAGTCGAACACCGGGAAGCCGCGCCGGGCGGCCCGGGCGGCGACCGGCCGCGGCATGTCAGTGACCGCCGCGCAGCACGGTGCCCTCGGTGCCGGCCACGAACTTCTCGGCGCCGCCGAAGAACGTCGCCAGCCCGGAGCCGTGCGTGCCGACCAGATACAGCGCGCCGAGCGCGATCAGGCCGGCCAGCCAGGACCGGGCCACGCCGACGGCGCCTCCGCCATCAGCCATCTGATCCTCCCTTCACAGGTTCAGCACCTTGTTGACGTTGGCGAGGATGCTCGGCGCCTTCCCCAGCGGGAACACCAGCACCCCGGCCACCAGCAGCCACGCCAGCCCCACGGCGAAGCCCTCCGCGGCCCGCTCCAGCAGCGCCAGCCCGAGGGCCAGGCCCGCGGTGGCCGGCACCAGCCGGAACACCGCGTCCCAGTTCTCCGCCTGGTGCGCTGCCAGGGGGCCGAACACGGCCTCGTTGGCGGCCGCCAGGCCGCCGGCGAGCAGCACCGGCCCGGTCGACCGGGCCACGCCTCAGCCCGCCGGCTGCCCCGGCTGCTCCGGGGCCGGCTGCGCAGCGAAGGCCTCGCCGATGATCCGCTCCATGGCGGCCAGGTCGGCGGCACTGGCGGGCACGACACGGGCCAGGTAGAGCAGCACGTCCTGGAGGGTCTCCATTTCGGGGCCCATGTCAGACGCTCGGCAGCTTGTCGAGCAGCGGCAGGGACCGGACCTTCGGCGCGAGCACGACGCCGGCGAGGAACACCAGCGCGTAGATCACGTACTTCTTGTCCACCGTGGCCTCCTAGGCGACGATCTGGGCGTTGTTGGCGGGACCGCCGCGCGGGATCACGTAGTTGGAGTTGATCCGCAGCGTGCCCGCGTTCCCCCAGGTGCCGACGATCTTGAACACGTTGCCGTCCTGGGTGCGGAACAGCTTGCGCCGGGCATCGTTGCCCGGCTCGCTGTTGACGTCGGCGTTCCACACCAGCACCCGGACGCCGTTCTCCGGGCCCAGCGCGGCGTCGGCGGTCTTGGTGACCAGGCCGAACCGGCGGCCGGTCTTGGTCTTCCACACGTTCTTGCCCAGCCGCTTGACCCGGGTGCCACCCAGCCAGATCTCCAGCGGGTCCGGGTAGTCCGATTCCCCGTTGGCGCGGGAGGTGCCGGCCCGCCGCTCGATCAGCAGGATCGACCGGTAGGCGTACCCGATCCCGTTGGTGATCTTGGTGGTGTGGGAGCCGGCCACGATCCCGGTGTCGTCCTCGGTCTGCCAGCACTGCCGGGTGCCGGGCAGTGGCGGCGCGTCCATGATCGGCCGGCCGCCGAGCGCGAGCGCGGCCACCGGCTCGGAGTAGGAGTCCTGCTCCACCTTCAGCTCGATGGTGGGCGGGTTGGTCGGCGCGGTGGTGAACATCGTCGCCGACGCGGCCGCGGTGACCGCCACCCGGTACACCGAGTTGTCCGACTGGTTCTGCAGGTCGCCCAGGGCGTCGTGCTGGGCGATCTCCAGCGGCAGGTACAGCGTCCAGTGCGCGCCGGTGAACCCGGCACCGGCGGTGCCGCCGTTGAAGGCCTGGTCGTTGCGCGGGTCGCCGATCTGCGTGTAGCCGCCGTACTTGTTGACAGCCGCCCAGTCGTACCCGCTGAACGGCCCGAAGGTCTGTGGCACGTTGGTGCCCTTCAGCAGCACCGTCGAGATGGCCGCAAAGGGGAAGTCCTCGGTGAACGCCACCACCGCGGCGTTGCCGGCGGCGACCATGTCGAAGTCGAACCACCAGCCCCGCGCCCAGCCGTCGGGCTCGATCTCCACGTCGGGGAACTGCACCGTGGCAGCGGCCACGGCGACGGTCCGGTCGTAGGAGTTCTGGATCTCCTCGTCGAACACCCCGACCGGGAACGGCCACGGCGGCACGGCCGCCGCCTGGGGTGCCGGGCTGCGCGGGGGGGCCTGCCCCGGGGCCGCGGCTGGTGCTGGGGTCGGCGCCATGTGCTACCTCCTGTAGCCGAGGGCCAGATGGCCCCTGCCGGTGCGGGCCGCCTGCAGCTGGGCCTCGGTGTCCTCGGCCGCCAGGCGGGGGATGACCTCCAGGCCGCCGTGCGGGGCGTCCCGGTCGGTATGCGGGCCCTCGACCTCATTCATGATCCGCTTGTAGCGCAGCAGCGAATCGGCCGCGCACACGCTCATGGAGGGCTGCTGGAGCAGGCAGTAGAAGTACCACCGCTCGCGGGGCCACTGATGGGCCACGGCGGCGTGCCGGGTGTCATAGACGACCCCGTCGGTGCTCCCGTCGGCGAGGGCTACCGCGATCCACCCGCGCGAGCCCGCGGCCCGGTGCAGGTTGTACCAGTCGGAGAACCGTTTCGCGGCGTCGGAGTGCCCGGCGCCGGGGTTGCGGACGCCGGTGACCTGGCCGCGGGAGTCGATCTCGGCTTCGGCGCCCAGCCGGGCCCACCGGCAGCCGGGGTCGTGGGCGGTCAGGGCCGGGGCAGTCACGTCCGGGGGCCTCCTCCAGGGAATCGCGGAGGGCCGGCCCGGCGGCTGTCAAGGAGGACCCCGAGGTGCCCGCCTCGCCGGGGCGGCCCTCCTTGACTTTCTCAGAATAGGCGCCCGGGGGCGTTTAGCAAAAGACCCGGGTCATACTTTCCACGCCGGGTCATAGGCGTCCACGACGCACCAGTAGGGCCCGTCCCGGTGGATCGCCAGCCACGAATTCCGGTCCAATTTCAGCACCTGCTCGTGGATCGATTTCGCGGGAATCCCCGCCGAAATATCGGAATAGGCGCCGAGGTTCCGCTCGTCGGGGTCCTTGGCCATCAGCGTCCAGGTCGGGCTGTTTTTGAAATACCCGTCGATCGTCGCCTCGCGGATCCCGGTGGCCTTCTGGTTGGCATACCACAGGCCCAGCCCGGCGCCGCCCGCCCGGGTCACGACCGCGCGGAGCCGGGCCCGGATTTTCTTGAGGGCGACCAGGCCCTGCAGCTCGTCGGCGAACACGATCCCCGGGGTGTGCTTCTGGTGCCACAGCAGCGCCTTGTCGAACTCGCGCTCGAGGTGGGCCTCGTCGGCGTCGGGGTCTTTGAGGCCCTGCCGGGGCCACAGGGTGTGCCCGCGCGGGTGCCAGTTGCTGATTTTCCGCTGAGGTGGCCACGTCGGGGTCTCGATGTAATCGAGGCGGCGGGTCAGCGCGCTGACGACCCGGTCCTGGGTTTTCATGCAGAACACCGTGCCGGGCAGCTCCGGGGTGGTGACCGCGTCCAGCAGGGCGAACGCCATGGTGGTCTTGCCGGCGAACTGGGTGCGGCCCATGAAGAACACGTGCTGGCCGGCCCGGTAGTTCGCGGCGAAAATGTTGTGCCGGAACCGGTCCAGGTCGTAGTGCTCGGGCATGTCAGCCCGCCGCGAGCTCACCCTGGCCGGCGGCCGCGGCGGCCTGCGCCTGGGCCATCTGGTCGGTGATCTTGGCGAACATCCGGTCCAGCGCGTCCTCGTTGGCCGCGGCGAGCTCGGCGAGGCTGGGCAGGTCCCGTTCGGCGAGCACGTCGTGCTTGTCGGTGGTCTGCCAGATCGCCGCGACCGTGCCGGTGAACGGCGCGACCATGAACATGGCGGTCAGCGCCCAGCCGGCGTCGCCGGTAGCGAGCCGCTCGGCGAGGCGGCGGGCCCGGGCGTCATGCTGGGCGGCCAGGTTCAGCGCGGCGGCCAGCCGCGGCCTCTCCGAATCGAACACCGCCATCGTCGCCGCCAGCTTGGCGCCGGGGACGAACTGGCCCACCACCGGGATCTTCGGGCCGACCTTGGCCAGGACCGAGCCGCCGAACCAGATCGTCTCCCCGGCATCCATCAGCGGCGCGGAGAAGTCGTGCGGCTCCAGCTGCAGCTGCGTGCCCTCGCCCGTGGCGCCCGGGCCGTCCTTGGCCAGCCGGGCCTTGCCGTCGGGGTCGCGGGGCTTGCGGCCCGCCGGGGACAGTTTCGGTCGGCCGTCCTTGGTCAGCCCATAGGGGGCCAGGGGCTCGCCGTCCTCGCCGCGGCCGTGCGGGGCGTCCCGGTCGGTCTCCGGCGGCGGCGGCGGCTCCGCCGGTTTCGGCGCCGCGCCCATCGCTTCGGCGAACGCCTCGTCCAGGACCTGGGCGCGCGGGTCAGCCTGCGCAACGGTCATGTGCCCTCCTCACCGCGGCGGCCGCCGATCGCCGCACCGGCCCAGACCATTGACTCGGCGAGCCGGTCGATCGCGACCCGCTTGTCCGGCCCGTCGGGGCACAGTGAGCTGATCAGCCAGGCGAGGAGCGCCGCCTGGGCGAGGAGTTGCCCGTGATCGATGAATCGCCGCTGCAGGTCATGAACGTCCACCAACGCATGCCTTTACCGCCAGGAACAGCGCGGCCGCTGCGATGAGCAGCGCCGCGCCCGCCATGGCGAGCACAACCGACAGCAGGCCTCCCGCCTTGTCCGCGGCCGCTTTCAATGATTGCGCAGTCTCCCGCACACGGGCCGCTGACATGATCACGGCCCCAGAATATGCTTGAACCGGTTCATTATCCAGGGCCGCTGTCACCCGCGAGCCGGCGGGCGGTGGTGATGGCGCGGGTTATCGCGGTGGGCCCCGGCGGCCGCGCGCAGGCCCCGGTGCGCGACGACCGGTTCCGGCCGGTGGTCGAGCTGGTGCTCGCCGGCGGGCTGCTCGGCCGGCTGCTGCTGTCGCCGGTGTGCAAGACCATGGACGCCGCCGACGACGTCCGGCGGGGCCTGTACCGGTCGGCCCGGTATTTCTGCTCCTGCGGTGAGCAGAATTGCACCCGCAAGCACTCGAACATTGATGGCTGCCCGCGCGGCGGGCAGCGGCTCTCCTGCCAGGCGAAAATCGTCCGCGGCCACGGCGGCAAGCTCCGCGTGCAGTTCACCCTGTTCGACAAGGCCGAGGCGATCCGCGCGCACGTCGACCGGCACGGCGCCGACCCGAACGAGTGGCCGTATTTCGCGCGCCGCAAGCAGCTGAAATCGAAATCCGGGAGGAAATGATGGCCATCTGTGACATGGGCCACGAGCACGACGACCTGGCCCCGGCCCCCGAGCCGGAGCCGGCGCCGGTGGTCGTCGAGCCGGGCCCGAACGAGAACGACGTCAAGATCGCCGAGATCGAGGCGGAAGCCCGGGTCGAGACCGAAAAGCTCTACACCGAGCAGCGCGGCCTCGAGCTGGAGGGCGAGGTGCAGCGGCTGCGCGGCGAGCTGGGCGGAATGCGCGAGGTCCTCGACCGGCTGCAGCCGCCCGAGCCGCCCGAGCCCGAGCCGGTCGTGGTCCCGGTGCCCGAGCCCGCGCCTCCGGCGCCGGAGGACGCGCCGCCGCCGCCCGAAGGCGACAAGCCGAAATCGGAGAAGAGCAGCGGCGGCGGCTGGTGGAATGGCTACCGCTGATCAGCCGACACAGCCCGAGCAGTTCGAGCACGGACAGCGACAATCCCCGAACCCCAATTCGTCATCATTGCCAGATTTTGTGATCTGACTTATTGCCGCCGCCAGGTCCTCGCTGAATTGATCATCTTGCGGGCTGGATGCTATTGAGCCGAACGTCCAGCGCTCGTGTCTGCTAATTACCTCGTGAATCGGGTCAGGTAGCTCGGCCATCTGCCCATATTACCTTGGAAATCAAGGGGAATCGGGGGCTATTGGGGCCGCTGGCGGAACTTCCGCGCTGCAACTTGCACCAGCGCCAAATGGCAGAAATAGCGGGGCCGCGCGCGCTATTGCGCTGCGCGGCCCCTATCTCCCCGGTCACGTGGGATTCATCGGGGGGAATCCCCGGGGAGAAGAATTCCTGGCAGGCCGCCGCGGCGCGGCGCATCCGGACACCGCGGCGGCCCTGCCGACAACTTCCTTACCCGGCCAGCAACGCTAGCTCGGATTGGATCCGGCCGGAGTCCCAATCGGCCGGCCGCCACAGCCGGAACGGCCGCGGCCCGTTGCGGCCGGCGTGATCGAGTGCCCATCGCCAGGCGTCCTGCCCGGCTGACAGCTCCCCGTGCTCGGCCTTGAGCTCGGCGAGGACCAGGCCGCCGGGCCCGGCGATCACCAGGTCCGGCAGGCCGCCCGGGCCCGCGCACCGCCACGATGCCGCGCAGTAATGCCAGACCAGCCGGTTCTGCCCGGCCAGCTCGGCGGCGACGGCGGCCAGGAGCTGCTGCTCGGTCACCGCCACCACCGGCCGAACCAGTAAGTCCACTCCTTGACGGTGGACCGGTCGTAGGCGGCGCCGGAGGCGTACTGGGTGGCCCGGACCTCGGCCCCGGCCGGCCCGGGGTACATGAATGGGCCGGTCCCGGCGTAGTCGGCGACCCAGTAGCCGTCGAGGGGCGGGTTGCCGAACACCGTCGCCGCGGACCCATAGACCCACACCCGGTAGCTGGCCGCGGCCATCACCGCGCCGAAGTGCTCCAGGTAGGTCCGGTCGACGCGGGCCTCCATATCGACGGCGGTGTAGCAGTGCGCCGGAACGCCCAGATCATGAAGCGCCCGGGCGGCCGCGACACCGTCCTGGCCGCCGTTGAACCCGGCCACCCAGATGGGCAGCTTGCGCCGCCCGGCGAACCGCCTCCAGTCCTGGGGCGGCCACACATGGTAGGCGCCCGGGCCGCCGTAGTAACCGGCGACGGCGCCGTGCCAGCCGGCGCCGATCCCGGCGGCGTACGCGGCGTCGCGCATCGCCGCCCGCGCTGCCCGCGTGGTGGTCACAGGATCAGTTCGAGCGCGCCGATCAGGCCGCCATGCGCCGTCAGGAGGCTGGCGACTTCGGTCTCGGCGGCCTTGAGCAGCCCGTGGATGATGTGGTGCTGGTCCAGGGCCCGGCCCCAGAACGCGGTGCCGCCCGGCGTGCTCGAGCTCGCGGCGGGGGCCTGCTCGGTGATGTGGGCGACCAGCGCGGCATGCGTGGCGAGGAGGTCGGCCAGCCGCCGCTCCAGGACGTCCAGGCGCCCGTTGATGCCGTGGTGGCTGCCCATCACCGCGTACGCCTGCTGCTTGTAGGCGTTCGGGCCGGCGGCCGCCGGCGGCGCGGCCGGGGCAGGCGGCGGCGCCTCATCCTCGGGGGCGGCCGGTGATGGCTGCGGGGTGAACACCGACCCGGGCGGCGGCGCCGCGGCCTCGGCCGCGCCGGGGATGGGCTCGTGCATGGGGGATTACCTCCGGAATCGGGGAATGAATCTGGGCGGGATCGTGCCACGGGGGGCAGGCGGGCGCAATCACCGGGCTAGGGTCCGCGGCGTGTCGCGGCCGCCCGCCGCCCGCCCCGGCTGGCCAGGATGTTTGCCCAGGTCAGGGCTAGGGTCCGAATGCTCGGGGGGCTAGGGTCCGGATATGGCGGAAGCTGGGGTCCGGATATTGCGGGGCTAGGGTCCGGATCGCTCCACAATCTCTCTTCGGGTCTTCTTGATCTTCACCGAAAGCGCGCGCGCCGGTGCCCGGGCATGCCAGGGCCCCGGGCCGGCTGGCGGCCCGGGGAGCGGATGAGGATTTCAGTCGATTTCAGTGAAAGCGCGGCGGTGCGGGGCGGGCCCGGCTATGGCGGTGCGCGATCGCGTATCAGCGCCCGGGCCGTGGCGGCGCCCGCGGCCGCGGCCCCCGGCGGTGGCTGGGCCGCCGGGGGCCGGTGCCGCGGCGGCTCCGGAGTCGGAAGGAACCGCCGCGGGTCATTCTCCAGGGCCACGGTCAGGAACCGGGCCGGGCCGACCTTGAAGTAGCCGCGGGCGTGGCCGCCCAGGACGGTGGTCACCGCGGCGGCCGCGGTCTTCTCGTCCACCTGGCGGCCGGTCACCCGGTGCAGCGTCTTCATGGCCAGGGCGGTCAGGTGCGGGTCGGCGGCCCAGTCCGGGACCTCGGCCTGCCACCGGTGCTGCCGGTCCCGGTACATGCGGCGGCGGGCCCGGTGGTCGGGGCCGGTGAGCTGCCCGCGGGCGGCCAGCATGTGCGGCGACCCGGGCGGGTGCACCCAGGTCGCGGTCTTGGCGTGCTCCCGCTGGGACCGGTGCTCGGGCGGCGGCTGCCGGGACACCCAGCCCTCGTCCTGCAGGACGAACAGGGCCTCGCGGACGGTACGCCGGCTGTGCCCGGTGCGGTGGCACAGCTCGGTCAGGCTGAGCAGCTGGTCTTTGGGGATCTGGCCGGTGGCCCAGTCACACCGGGGCGCCAGCGCGCGGAATACGTGCCGGACCGGCGCGGCGAGCTTGGAGTCGGCGATCTGGTTGTCGAGGAACCGGGGAGTCAGCTCCCCCGCCGCGGCGGTCACGGCGGCTCATCATGGTTCGGGCAGCCGACGTCGTCGAGCGCCGCGAAATAACCCCGCAGCCAGCCGTGCGACCATTTCGACCGGGCGGATATTAGCTGGCTGATCAGCAGCTGCTGGGCGGCCAGCGCCACCGCGGCGCCGAGCTGCAGCGGCCACGGCCAGCAGAACCCGGGCAGCCAGGCCAGGGTGATCAGGACGGCTATCGCCGCGTACGCCGCCCAGAACGGCCACCGGATCCGCCATGCCCGCATTCCCCGCCTCCTCGGCGGCGTCGATGAGCTGCACCAGCAGGGCCCCGTCGCGCGTGGCGAAGGATGGGCCGCCCGGCCGGGCCGCGTGCCACAGCCCGGCCGGGCCGGGAGCGATCGACCACCCCGCATGATCATCATTCACGGCCGGGCCCGCGCCGCGCTACCCGCCGGAGGATCCAGGCGCCACCCAGGACCGCCCCGCCCACGGTGCCCGCGGCCAGCACTACGGCCCCGGCGATGAAGACCGGCAGGGGGATCACCGGGCCGCCGTCCCGGCCGCCGCGGCCGCGGCGGCCGTCCCGGGCACCTCGCCGGGCCAGCCCAGGAACCAGGCACCGTCCGCCCGGTACAGCCACCCGTCGCGCTTGAGCCGCTGCAGGTGCGTGTTCACCGTGTTAAGCGACTTGAGCCCGGTCAGGTTCGCGATATCGGTGGAGGTCAGCCACACGCCCTGGGTGCCGGCTTCGCCGGTGTAGAGGGAGACTGCCAGGGCGGCCAGCCGCGCCACCGCGGGCAGGCCGCTCGCGCAGATGGCCCGCTGCCAGGCAGTCCGGTCCCGGCCGGCCATTACGGCTGCCCCGGCCCCGGCCGGAACCACGCATCGATCTCCTCATCGATCTCGCTGGGCCAGTCCGCCGGCCGCTCGGCCGGCGGGCCGTCCGAGTATGGGTCCGGGCATGAGCCGCTGTTCCAGCCGCCGCCCGGCAGCGCCACCCCGGCCGGCACGCCCAGCCGCCCCAGCGCCGACTCCGGCTCCGGCCGGGTGTACCGGCCCATCCGGATCCCGGCCTCGTAACCGGCGCCGAGCACGTCCATCGTGTCGTCCAGCGCCATCAGCCGCGGCCCGCCCCCACGGGGCCGCGGCTCCGGCGCCGGAATCTCGATCACCCGCGGCGGCGGCGGCCACACCCGGTCCACCGCCCACTTGATCCCGACCCCGGCGAACACCGCCGTCATCATCGTGAGGACCCAAGACCAGAACATGCGCACAACTCCCATCGGCGGGGGATCTCGTACAGGAAACAGCAGGTCAGGCGGCGCGGCGCCGCCCGGCGGCCAGCCTGGCCACCTCGGCATAAGCGAATTGGTAAGGACCGGTCCTGCCGTTCCACTTGCCGGCGGCCGCGATCTTGCCCTGGCGCACCCAGCGGGTCAGGGTGCTCCGGTCGATGCCGAGCATTTGTGACGCTTCGTCACTGCCTATCAGCCGGTCGTTCGATGCCATGGGGTGATCATTGCAGACACTTGGGCACCTGCACAAGTACGGGAGCAGTCCCGGTATTGCCAAGGTGCATAAGCTTGTGCGACGCTCTCCACCATGAGCGACGAGACGATTCCGCAGTGGGACCTGGCGGACCGGCTGCGCAAGGCACTGCGCCATGCCAGCCTCGAACAGCAGGAGATGGCCGAGTACCTGGGGATCTCCCGGAACACGGTCAGCAACTGGGTGAACGGCAATAACCGGCCCTCGCCACCGGCGTTGAAGCTGTGGGCGATGCACACCGGGGTTGATTATGAGTGGCTCCGGGAGGGCGTAAATCCCCAGGTCGCGGGGGGCATTATCGCGGTATATTGCCCGCCCGCGGCAGCAGCGTGACCGCCATCCCGGGCTTCGTCGCCGAGCCCTGCGACCCCTACCCGGCCGCGCCGGGCATCGCGGCCTTCGACCGCCATCCCGACGGCCGCCACGCCCGCTGGCTGAGCACCGTCCTCGACCGGCTCGACCGGCACGAGCTCGAGGGCCTGGCGCGGAGCCTGGCCATGCTCTACCCCCGCGCGTTCGAGCAGGACCTGCTGGAGATCCAGCGGCGCCGTAACTGGCGGGCAGGCCAGTAACGATGCCCCGGCGGTTGCCCGATATGCCGGGTGGGGGCTTATGGGGGATGCCGAGGCGATCGCCGCGCACCTGGCATGGCTGCGGCTGAACGGCGCGGGCCCAGTGACCGTGGCGGCCCGGGCCGGGGCCCTCACCCGGATGGCGGGGCTGCTGGGCGGCCCGCTGCTGGAGGCCTCCCCCGGCGCGCTGCTGGCGTGGCGGGCCGGGCTGCAGCTGGCCCCGAACAGCGTCCTGTCCTACCTGTCGCACGCCCGCCAGTTCTACGCCTGGGCGGCCGCAGAGGGCCTCCTGGACAGCAGCCCGGCCGCGGGCATCCCGGCGCCGCGGCGGCCGCGGCCGGTGCCCCGGCCGATCGCCGAGGACGACCTGATGCTCGCTCTCACCGCGGCGCCGCCCCGGATCCGGCCATGGCTGGTGCTGGCCGGCTGGGCCGGGCTGCGCGCCAAGGAGATCGCGCTGCTGCGCCGCGAGCACGTCCTCGAGGGCCGGCCGGTGCCGATCCTGCGGATCGCCCGCGACGCGACCAAGGGCTACACCGAGCGGCTGGTGCCGATGTCCACGTTCGTGGCCGGCGAGCTGCGGCCGCTGCTGCCCCGGCGCGGCTGGGTGTTCCCCCGCCTCGACGGGCGGCCCGGGCCGCTGCTGCCGGCCCGGGTCTCGCACCTGGCCAACGCCCACCTGCACGACTGCGGCACCACGTCGACGCTGCATTCGCTGCGGCACCGGTTCGCCACCCAGGCCTACGCCGCCAGCCGGGACCTGCGCGCCGTCCAGGAACTGCTCGGCCACGCCGACCCGGCGACCGCCGCCGGGTACGCCGCCTACCACCCCGCGGCCGCGGCCGCCGCGGTGGAAGCCATCCCGGCGCCGGTTCCGCGCGAATTGCGCGTCATCGAGGGCGGCTGCCCGTGAGGTTTCACGTGAAACCTCACGTGCAAATGCACATGCACGCTCAGTGACGGGCGAGGGCGAGGACCAGCCAGCCGGCGCCGGAGCCCATCACCGCAGCGATCACCGCCGCCCCCCCGTACACCTTGGCCTTGGCCGCCTCCAGCACCCGCAGCCGCGCCTCGTGATCGGGCAGGTCGTAGAGCTTCTCGTTGATCTTCGCCAGCTCGACCTGCATCTCGACCACCTTGGTGAACACGTCGAGCATCCCCACCGTGGCGACCGGCTGCATCGGCTGCATCATTCCCGGGGTTATATCCGTCATCGCGGGTCCTTCTAGTAGGCCATCCGGGTGGCGCCGATCCAGTTGTAGACAGTGGGGCTGGCGCCGGCGCCGTTGACGGTGATGGAGCCGCCGGCCTTGACGAAGAACGCCCCGCTGGTGAGGCCGGTGGCCTGCCCGTTGATGCTGATGCCGGTGGTGCCGCCGCCGGAGACGCAGACGAGCTGGTCGGGGCCGGTGTTCTGGAGCAGGACGCCGAACCCGGGGAAGGCGGGGCTGGCGCCGCTGGTGCCGCCGGCGGCGGTGGGCGCGAGCTGGGCCAGGGTGATGTCGCCGGCGATGCCGCCGGTGAAGCTGAATTCGGCGCCGTTCCATGCCGAGTCGGTCAGCGAGTGGCCGATGAACCCCATGCATTGCTGGACGTACCCGACCCCGTCGCTGTAGAGGCCGTAGGGGAACACGGTGCCGGTGCTGTACTGGGCGGTCTGGTTGCCTTCGATCTTCATCCAGATCTGGCCGAAGTACCAGCGTCCTTGCGGCGACCCGCTGAACGTCTTGAGGATCGACAGGGCCGCGATGTTGCCGGTGGGCGGCCCGGAGGTGGCGGTGGTCTGGCACATGTTGCCGCGGATGGTGATCCGGGAGCCGCCCTGGTTGACGCTGTCGTTCACGATCCCCTGCTGGTTCTGGTTGCAGAAGATGTCGAATTCGTATTCGTTGTATTCGTTGGAATGGTCGGAGCTGACCACGGTGGTGAGGATGGCCGCGGTGGTGTTGTTGTAGAGCTGTGCCCGGAACCAGCTCTTTTCGGTCCAGAAGATCCGGTTGATGATCTGCAGGCCGACCTGGCCGGCGCCGTCGAAGTTCTGGCAGGTCACGTCGATCTGATAGCCGCGGCCGTCGCCGACGTCGAGGCCGACCGAGTTGCCGGTGGCGAAGGTGCCGTCGATGACCAGGCCGCCGGCGATGAACCCGGCGGAGGGGTCGGCGGGGCTGTTGTACTGGCCGCCGTAGCCGCTGGTCCGGTGGTAGTTGATCACCCCGGTGAGGAAGGTGCCGACCCCGTACAGGACGGTGGCCGGGGAGGCGTGCAGGCAGACCGGGCCGCCGCCGGCGGTGCCGGCGGTGGTCTGGCCCTTCAGCGCCCACTGGTTCTTGGTGTAGAACGCGCCGGGGGCCAGGAAGATGACCCCGCCATTGGGCAGCGCGTTCTGCGCGGCGACGAAGTTGTTGTAGTCGGTGGTGCCGGTGGCGTCGCCGGAGGGGACCAGGACCTTGAACGGCAGCACCGCGGCGCCGGTGGCGAGGGTGACCCAGGCGGGCAGCCCGCCGGAGATGCCCAGCACGTCACCGGCGGGGCCGATGGGCAGCCGGGCCGGGGTGCCGGCGCCGTCGGCCGAGTAGATCGTGTCGCCGGTGGCGGTCATCGGGTTGGTCATGCCGCCGCCGGCGGCGTACCAGCCGACCGTGCCGGCCTGGCGGCCGAGGAACTGCCCGTCCGCGGTGGGGCCGGGCAGCCGGGTCGGGGTGCCGGCGGCGCCGCCCTTGATCAGGTCGTTGAGGGTGGTCATCGGGTTGGCCATGCCGCCGCCGCCGACCAGGTTGGTGCCCTGGGCGAAGTTGTTGCCGAACGGGTCGGTGCCGGCCTTGCCGGCGATGTAGCCGAGCAGCGCGCCCTGGGCGGCCGAGCCGGTGTCCACGTACCAGAGGAAGGCGCCCAGGTCGGCGGAGATCAGGCCGATCACCGCGCCGAAGTTGTTGAAGAAGGCCAGGAACGGGTCGCCGACCTCGTAGGGATTGTTGATTTTCACCGGGGGGAACCAGCCGCCCGACGGGTTGCGGAGGCCTTCGGGCTTGTCGGTCATGGCGTGCCCAGGATCACGATGCAGGCGGCCCGGAATTGCACATTGGGGTCGTCGTGCCCGTTGTTGACATCGACGACGACGGTGTCCCCGGTGGAAAGCAGCACCGCGCCGATGGTCAGCTGGGCACTGTCCGAATCGGCGGAGGCCGCGCCGCCGACCGCGATTTCGCAGGCCAGCAAAGGTTTACCGGAAGCGGTGCGCAGCATCGAATAGGCAGTGTCGTTGCCGATGTGGCTGGCATTCGAGGACCCGGCGAAACTCAGGTGCGCATACCAGACGAAAGCGTCCGCCGGCTGGGCGGGCACGATCAGGTGCGGGCTGCCGCCGGCACCGAGATCGACCGCCCCGAACGGCTGGGCGTTCGGGATGAACGGCGGGATGCCCAGGGCCTGCAGCTGGGAGGGCAGCGCGGCCACCGTGGCATCCCGCGCCAGGCCCAGGGTGTCCAGGGTGATCTGCACGCCCACCGGGTCGGACCAGGCCTGCCCGCCGGGCAGCACGGCGCACGCCACGGTCACGGCCTGGTCCAGGGTGCTGATGTACCAGGGCAGGGTGCCGTCGAGGCTGACCGAGGCCTGCGGCGGCAGCGCTGCGTCGGCGGTGGTGACCGGCCGCTGCGGGCCGAGGTAGACGCTTGCCGCGGTGTCGGTGTTGACCAGCAGGCACGGCCCGGCGGGGATCTGCTGGGTGGTGCCGTCGGCGGTCAGCAGGGGCATCAGGCCGCCCAGATCTCCGCGTACGCCACCGCCGCGCCGCCGGTCAGCGCACCCGATTGCTGGTAGGTGACCGTTGTGCCGGGCGCCACCAGCTTGATCTGGGACGTGGAAAATTCCCCGATGGCGTGGGCGCCGGCGTTGAGCTGGGTCGACGTGGCCGTGCCGTCCGGGGCGGTCCAGGCGACCTGGGTGATGCCGCCGGTTTCCAGCGCGGTGACGTGCACCACTTCGATGATCATGAACCGGTGCATCTGCCCGTCGGCCGGCGCGGTCCAGGACAGGATGTTCGGGGTGGCGTTCTGCAGCGCGAACCCGGCCGGGCCGGTGCTGGCCACGTTCTGCAGCAGGCTCTCCACGCCGTAGGCGGCCATCTCAGTCCTCCTGCACCACGAGGACGGTGACCTGAGTCGGGTAGGCGGCGGCCGCGGCCCACCAGCGGTCCCCGCCGGGGATCTTGGTGGGGGTGGTGTTCCCGTTGGGCAGCAGCATGCCGACCGGGGCCGGCAGCCCGGCCGCGACGTTCGCGGCGTTGCCGATCTCGGCGTAGTTGTTGCTGATGACGGCCTGGTTGCCGCCGGCCTGCACCAGCGCGTAGGCCCGCTTGGGGTCCAGGCCGAGGATCTCCTGCACCGGGCTGGCGGCCGTCAGCACCACGGTGTAGGCGCGGCAGCCGACCCGCCGCCGCTGCGGCGGCTGGGCGGCGCCGAGCTGCAGCTGGGCGTCGGCGCCGGTGATATGCACCGGGACTGGCTGCACGTCTCCGGTGGTGTGGGCTGTGTCGGTCATGCCAGCAGCGCTCCTGCTCCCGCCGTCTTGGCGATCCTGGTTGCCACGGGTACCGCCCGGGTCACATGCGCCACGCCGATCGCGAGCAGCACCAGGCCCAGCAGGACCTCGCCGATCCGCAGCAGCCAGCTGCCCACGTTGATCCCGCCGAGCAGATCATTGGCGGCCGCGCCGATGGCGCTGCCCGGGGAGTTGCCGGCGCTGCTGGCGCTGGTCTGCCAGGCCTGCGCGGCGGCCCTGGTGGTGAACGGCCCCGCGACCTCGTTCGGCGGGCGGGCGCCGCCGGTGGTGGATACCACCGCGTAATTGGTCTGCTGCGGGCCGCGGGCACCGCCGGGGCGGGAGATCTGGTTGACCACCCACCACTCCACCTCACCGCGGGAGGTGACCGTGGGGAACTGGCCGCCGGGAGTGGTCATGTCAGACCCCGCACATCGAAGCGGTGGCCCAGGCGGACCAGTCGCGGCCGTTGCTGCTGCCCGCCACCGCCACCCGGGCGTTGGTCAGCGCGTTCTTCAGCTGCTCGACCGAATATCCCGCGCCCTTGCCGCCGGGGGTGTCCAGCTGCCACAGGCCCACGTTCGTGCCGCCGTCGGGGTTGGCGCTGGTGGCGCCGGCGTTGCCGCCGGATTCGTGCTGGGCGATGCACGCGGCCACGCTGGCCTTGCCCGGGTCGCCGCCGGCCATGATCCACAGGGACCGCAGCTGGCTGGGACCGTACGCCCCGCCGACCGAGGACACGCCGGGCTGCGGGCCGGTGCCGCTGCCGGTCAGGCCCGTGGCGGCGGAGCCGAGGGTGGCGCCGGCGGTGGCCGCGGCGGCGGGGGACTGGCCGCGGATCAGGCCCGAGAGAGCCGACAGCACGGACTTGTCCTTGATGCCGGCGTAGGCGAACAGGGAGCCCGCGCCGATCGCGGCGAGGGCTATCCCGTCGACCCGCCCGGGCATGGCCGTCCTCAGCCGACCGCGGTCAGCAGCGCGGCGCCTTCGGCGTATGCGGCCGGGGTGGCCTCGATCCGCCCGCTGCCCGGGCTGGCCAGCTCGCTGTGCAGGTACTTGGCGTGCTCGAGCATGATCGCGCCGAACCCGAGGATGGCCACGTTCAATGGAGGCGTTGATGCTCGGATCGCCCGAGGCGCTGGCCTGCACGTCGGCGGCCGGGCCGATCGTCGAGCCATAGATGACAAACACCCCGCCCGCGGCCGCCAGCGCGACGGTCATGGAGTCCGCGGGCTTGTAGCCGGCCGGAGGTGAGAAGAAGCCCATCGATCTCACTTGCCCTTCTTGACGTGGACGACGACCTTGGCCGGGGTGGCCCCGGCCGCGGCCGGCTTGGCCAGCACCGAGACGGTCGCCTGGGAATGCTTCGGGCCGATGCCGTGGATCCGGGCCGACGTGGTGCCGGTCATCGAGGCGGAGCCCTTGTCCGTGGTGACCTGGTAACTGGTGGCATGCGCGGAGGCGTCCCAGGAGATGTCGGCGCCGGTGAACCCCTCGGCCCCGGTCTGCTTCAGCCCGGTCACCGGGTTGACCGCGGTGCTCCCGCCGCCCTTGCCGCCGTTAGTGCGGACGTTCGGCGGGTAGCCGTCCGGGCCGGCCACCGGCGGGCGCCCGCCGATCGC
>WNGN01001055.1_pt1 | contig 18512 bp, 18 predicted proteins | sample 5400561 | NCBI WGS metagenome assembly WNGN01 (sample SAMN13153379, study PRJNA577476) | soil metagenome | isolation source: 115 cm soil or saprolite under Garry oak tree replicate 2 | place: USA:California | collected 2016-06-15
CCCTCGGTCAGGCGCGCCAGCTCGGTCATGCTCCCGCCGTCGTCCGCGAACCGCTTGAGCTCGACGATCTCGACGCCGTCGATGCGGGGCGACGGACCATAGGACTGGATCTGAAAGGCGCGCTTGGCGGCGGGCGAGAGGTCCATCCGGTCTTCCGATCTTACGGCTCGGACTCGATCAGGCGCAACAGATACCGCCCGTACGAGTTGTCCTTCATCGGCCGGGCGATGCGCAGCACGTCGTCGGCCGCGATATAGCCCATCCGGAAGGCGATTTCCTCGAGGCAAGCGACCATGAGCCCCTGGCGCTCCTCGATCGTCTGGATGAAGCTCGACGCCTGCAGGAGCGCCTCGTGGGTGCCCGTGTCGAGCCACGCGATACCGCGCCCGAGCTTCTCGACCTGGAGGGCCCCGCGCCGCAGATACGCCGCGTTCACGTCGGTGATCTCCAGCTCGCCGCGCGCCGAGGGCTTGAGCCCGGCGGCGATCTCGACGACCTGGTTGTCGTAGAAGTAGAGGCCGGTCACCGCGTACGGCGAGCGCGGCTTGACCGGCTTCTCCTCGAGCCCGACCGCGCGGCCGTCGGCCCCGAACTCGACGACACCGTAGCGCTCGGGATCGCGGACCCAGTAGGCGAACACCGTCGCGCCCGAGGGGCGGTCGGCGGCGCGCTGGAGAAACTCGGAGAGACCGTGGCCGTAGAACACGTTGTCCCCGAGCGCCAGGGCGACCCGGTCGTCGCCGACGAAGCGCCGCCCGATGATGAAGGCCTGCGCCAGGCCCTCCGGCCTGGGCTGGGCCGCGTACTCGACGGAGATCCCGATGTGGCCGCCGTCGCCGAGCAGGCGCCGGAACGCCTCCTGGTCCTGAGGCGTGGTGATGACCAGAACCCGTCGGATGCCCGCGAGCATCAGGGTCGAAAGGGGGTAATAGATCATCGGCTTGTTGTAGATGGGGACGAGCTGCTTGCTGATCGCGTGGGTCAGGGGGTAAAGTCGCGTTCCTGATCCTCCCGCGAGGATGATGCCCTTGATGGAATTAGTCATGGAATTCTGTGAGTATAGCAGCGGCATCCCGCCGCGATGAAGGTCCTGGATGGCGCATCACCCTTGAGCCGACCGGGAATAGGGGTAATATCAAAACCATGAAGACGCTGAAGGACATGCTGGCCGAGGCGAGGCAGGTCGTTCCGGAGGAGGGGCCTGCAGAGGTCGCCAAGCGGCTCGCCGCCGGCGAGAAGATCGCTGTCATCGACGTCCGCGACCCCGACGAGTTCCGGGACGGCCACCTGGAGGCGGCGACGAACATCAGCCGCGGCTTCCTGGAGTTTCGCGTCGGCACGGCTGTGAGCGAGCCGTCCACGCCGATCGTGCTCTATTGCCAGACCGGGCTGCGCTCGATGCTGGCGGCGAAGGCCCTCAAGGATCTGGGGTACCCGACGGTCATCAACCTCCAGGGCGGCTACCAGAAGTGGGTCCAGTCCGGGCTGCCGACGGTGCGCGACGTCCCGCTGACGGCCGACCAGATCCAGCGCTACAGCCGCCACTTCCTGCTCCCGCAGGTGGGCGACAAGGGACAGCGCAAGCTCTTGCGCTCCAAGGTCCTGCTCATCGGCGCCGGCGGGCTCGGCTCGCCCACCGCCCTCTATCTGGCCGCGGCCGGCGTGGGAACGCTCGGCCTGATGGACGGCGACACCGTCGATATCACAAATCTACAAAGGCAGGTGCTCCACACCACCGCCGACATCGGCAAGCCCAAGGTCGAGTCGGGCACGCGGACCCTCAAGGCGCTGAATCCCGATGTCAACGTGATCGCCCTGCCGACGCGGATCACCGTCGACAACATCATGGACATCATCAAGGACTACGACCTCGTCGTCGACGGCTCGGACAACTTCGAGACGCGCTACCTGGTGAACGACGCGTGCTTCCTCGCGGGCAAGACCAACGTCCACGGCTCGATCTTCCAGTTCGAGGGCATGGCGACGGTGTTCGCGCCCGGCCAGGGTCCCTGCTATCGCTGCCTCTATCCGACGCCGCCGCCGCCGGGTCTCGTCCCCTCCTGAAGCGAGGCCGGCGTCCTGGGCGTGCTCCCAGGAGTGATTGGAACGATTCAGGCGACGGAGACCGTCAAGCTGGTGCTGGGCATCGGCGAGCCGCTGATCGGCCGGCTCCTCACCTACGACGCGCTGGGCATGCGCTTCCGCGAAGTCAGGCTGCGCCGCGATCCCAAGTGCCCGCTGTGCGGGACGTCACCGACCATCAAGGATCTGGCGGTCCATCGAAACGGCGCGGGCGGGGCGTGCGACGTCTCGGCGGACGGTCATGGCGAAGCCGTGGCGGCCGCGGTGACTCCCAAGGCCGGCGGCTGATCTCGCGCTTCGCCGACCGCCGGGCATGACCCGCTCTCTCGGCGGCGCGCTCACGCCCGCTCTCGTCGACCGCTTCTCGCAGCGCGACCTCGCCCGGCGACTGGGCACGGCGCTCCCGTTCGTCACGGTGGACCCCGACGGACGGCCCCATCCGATGCTCCTCTCGTATCTCGAGCTGCGCGCCTACGACAGCGGCACCGTCGGGCTGGTGATCGGCGCCCGGACGCGGAGCGCCCGCAATCTGATGGAGCGCGGGACGGGAACCTTGCTGGCCGTCGAGCCCGACGCGACCGTGTACGTGAAGCTCAGGACGGTCGACGGACCGCTGCCGGTCGCGGGCAGCAACGAATACGGTCTCGGCTACTTCCTGCTCGCCGTCGAAGAGGTGCTCGAGGACGCGCCGGCCGACTGGGAGGGCGCCATGCGGATCACCAGCGCGGTCCGGTACGCGCCCGCGCCGACGCTCGACGAGCCCTGGGCGCGCGCCACGCTCGCCGCGCTCGCGGAGCCCCGCGCGCGCGCCTGACTACTGGGACGCCTCGGGATCCCGGTAGAGCCCGATCGTCACCTCGACCTCGGTCTCCCGCCCGTCGCGCAGGAGCACCACGCGCACCTTCTTGCCCACCGGCATCGACGAGACGACGCGCTGAAGATCGCGCGTGGTCTCGAGCCGGGCGCCGTCGATGCCGACGATCACGTCGTCGGCGCGCACGCCGCCCTTGTCCGCAGGGTCACCCGGCATCACGCGGCGCACCCACACGCCCCTGGCCTCGCGGAGCTTGAGGCGCGCCACGTCGTCGTCCGTCACGTCCGAGATCGAGACGCCGAGCCAGCCCCAGTCGACGCGCCCCTTCTCGGCGAGCTGCGGCAGCAGGATCTTGACGAGGCTCGAGGGAATGGCGAAGCCGATCGAGCCGTTGCGCGCGGCCATGCTGTTGACGCCGACCACCTCGCCCGCCACGTTCACGAGCGGCCCGCCGGAGTTCCCGGGATTGATCGCGGCGTCGGTCTGGATGAAGTCGAAGCCCGGCGTCGCGACCGTCAACGGCGCGCCCTTGCGGCTCACGATCCCGAACGAGACGCTTTGCTCGAGCCCGAACGGACTGCCGAGCGCCAGCACGAACTCGCCGACGCGCAGCCGGTTCGAATCGCCGAGGGGGAGCGCGGTGAGGCCGGAGGCGCCGTCGATCTTCAGGAGTGCCAGATCGACGCGGTTATCTCGCCCGATCACCTTGCCCGGGAACCGCTTGCCGCCGCTCAGGCGGACCTGGATGGACGCGGCACCGTCGATCACGTGGGCGTTGGTGATGATCAGCCCGCTCGGATCGATGACGAAGCCCGAGCCGGTGCTGCGCCGGGGCTCCCGGTTCTCCTCGCCTGGCGTGTCCTCCTTGACCGCCCGCTGCACGCTGACGTGGACGAGCCCGGGCTGGAGCCGCTCGGCGAGATCGGCGAGCAGGGTGTTGACCCGCGCCAGATCGGGCGCCGCGCGAGCGGCCGGGCTCTCGCGCCACAGCGCCCCGCCGCCGGTCGACGGACCGGCACAGCCCACCGCGAGACCCACCACCGCCGCCAGAGCCGCCAGCGCACGCCGACGCGAGCCGATCATCCCTGCCCTCCCGAGCACTCTACGAACGAGTATACCGTCCCGCCGCGCGACGGAACGGTCGGCGATCCGGCTCGCACGACGCTGAAGAACCAGCCGGCTGCTCAAAAAGGTCCAGATGCGAGGCGGCGCCAACGACGCAGATGGGCCTTTTTCAGCAGCCGGCTAGCGGCTGACTTCGCGGACGAGGTGCGGCAGCTCCGGGATCAGCAGCTTCTCGAGGGCGAGACGGCACGCGTTGGGCGAGCCGGGCAGCGAGACGACGATACGCCGCGCGTGAATGCCGAGCTGAGCGCGCGAGAGCATCGCGGCGGCGCCGATCTCCTGGTACGACAGCATCCGGAACAGCTCGCCGAAGCCGGGGAGCCGCTTGTCGAGCATCGCGTCGATCGCCTCGTAGGTCGAGTCGCGCGAGGTGATCCCGGTTCCGCCGGTGGCGATCACCACCTTCACCGCGTCGCTGGCGCACACCTCGCGGATCACGCGCTGAACGTCCTTCGGCTCGTCACGGACGATGGTCGATCCGACGACCGGGTGACCGGCGTCGGTGAGGAGCTTCTTGATGAGCGCGCCGCTCGTGTCGGTCTCGGGCGTCTTGGTGTCGGAGACCGTCAGCACCCAGCAGCCGACGGTGCGCGGCGCGGTGGCCTTGTGCTCGAGCGGCGTGCTGTCGGGTGTGCTCAACGTCGGCTTCCCCCGTGACCGCCGTAGGCGCGATCGAGAATCTCCACAAGATGCAGAACGTTCACCTTCGCGTCGTGGGCGCTCAGTCCGGCCTGGATCTGCAGAATGCATCCGGGATTGGCGGTGACGACCGCCTCGGCCTGCGTGGCGAGCACGTGGCCGACCTTGCGATGCAGGAGCCGCGTTGCCATCTCGGGCTGCGTGAGGTTGTAGATGCCGGCCGATCCGCAGCACCAGTCCGACTCCGCCAGCTCGACGAGCCGGAGCCCGGGAATCTGGGCCAGGAGCTGACGCGGCTCGCTCTTGATCTTCTGGCCGTGCACGACGTGACACGGGTCGTGGTACGTGCACGTCAGGGGGACCGGCGAGAGCGGCCCGCGCAGCGGCTCGCGCGCCAGAAACTCCGCGAGGTCCTGCACCGACGCCACGAAGCGCTTCGCGCGTGCCGCGTACGCCGGATCGTCGGCGAGCAGGTGGCCGTACGCCTTCATGTGAGCGCCGCACCCCGACGTGTTCACGATGACGGCCTCGACGCCCGCCGCCTCGAACGTGTCGATCGTGCTCCGGGCCATCGCGAGCGCCCGCGCGTGATCGCCGCCGTGGGCGTTCAGGGCGCCGCAGCATCCCTGACCGTCCGGAACGACCACGTCGCAGCCGTTCTTCGCGAGCACCCGCGCCGTCGCCCGGTTATGGGCGCCGAAGACGACGGACTGCACGCATCCGGTCAGCAACGCCACGCGCGCCCGCCGCGGACCTTCGGCAGGTGTCAGGCGCGGTGGCGCCGCCCGCTCGGCCTTCGACGGAACCGTCGGCAGCAGCGCGTCCCATGCCGGAAGCGTTCCGGGCAGGCGCCGGATCAGGCCACTCCGGCGCGCGAGCCGCTGCAGGCCGCTCGCCTGGTAGAGGCGCGCTCCCGACGCGGCGAGAGCGAGCAGGCGCGGGTGCCCGAGCAGGAGCCCGAAGTTCAGCCAGCGGAAGATCCGCCGAACCGGGCCGCCTGGCCGCTGCCGCTCGATCTCGGCCTTCGCGGCCTCGATGAGCTGCCCGTAGGGCACCCCCGCCGGGCACACGGTCTCGCACGCGCGGCAGTCGAGACAGAGGGAGAGATGGCGCACGGTCGAGTCGCTCAGCGACATCCGTCCTTCGGCCAGCGACTTGACCAGGAAGATGCGCCCGCGGGGCGAGTCCATCTCGGTGCCGAGCACGGAGAACGTGGGGCAATACGCGAGGCAGAGCCCGCAATGAACGCACTGGTTCACGCCCTCCACCGAGAGCCCGTGAAGGGTGAGCGGCGAAGCGTCCACGCGATCCTCAGATGCCGGCAACGAACCGCCCCGGATTCAGAATGTTCCGCGGATCGAGCTGGGCCTTGATCCGCTCCATGATGCGCACGGCCGCGCCGGGATCGTCCCAGACCGGAACCTGAGACTTCACCGCCAGCGGCGCCCACTCGAGCGTCCCGTGGCCGCCGCCCGCGCGCGCCAGCTCGCGCCACTCCCGCAGGACGGCCGCGATCGCCGACGGCTCCTTCGGCCTGACGTCGGAGCCGACCGCGGCGCGCACGACGCCGACCCCAGCGTGCGCGGCCCACGCGCTCGCGAGGCCGCGGGCACGGGCTCCGCCGGCCCCCTGCTCCATCAGATCGGCGACCTGGCTCGGCAGCACCGAGAACGACATGACCGCGGCCACGACGGGGAACGCCGCGCGCGCCGCCGTCTCGAGGCGAGGCCACGTGTCGTCCGGGAGCGGTCGCCCCTCCTGCCCGCCGCACGCGACGGCCAGACGGTTGAGCTCGGCGCATTGCCAGTCGACCTGTTCCCGGAGCCCATCGAAGCCCACCACGAGCCCGGGGCTCTCTGCCCCGAGCGCGGCGCCCGCGGGGGCGTCGAGGAGCTCGATGGCGTTCGGAATCAGGTCGCTGGCCAGCAAGGCTCTGACGGCGGCGCCCGCGTCCTTGAGGCGCTCGAACGGGATGCCCACGAGTCGCTCGTGATCGGGCAGCGGGCGGAGCTTCACGGTCGCCTCGACGATGACGCCGAGCGTGCCGTACGAGCCGACGAAGAGCTTCGGCAGGTCGTAGCCGGCGACGTTCTTCACGACCTTCCCGCCGCCGCGCACGACCGTGCCGTCGGCCGTGACCACCGTGACGCCGATCAAGAGGTCGCGCGCGGTGCCGTAGAGGTGCCGGCGCGGCCCGGATGCGTTCGTCGCGAGCACGCCGCCGAGGGTCGCGAGGCGGGCGTCGGCGGGATCGAGCGACACCCACTGGCCGCGGCCGCGGAGCGCGTTCTGAAACGCCTCCACGGTCATGCCCGCCTCGACGGATGCCGTCAGGTCGCCCGGCTCGTGCTCCAGGAGCCGGCTCAGCCGACGAAGCCCGAGCACGAGCCCGGCGGGGGCAGCCGGCATGCCGACGCTCGCGGCGGTGCCGCCTCCCCACGGCGTCACCGGCCGCGCGGCGTCGGCGGCCAGCCCGATGACCGCGGCCACCTCGTCGACCGATCCGGGAAACACCGCCGCCTCGGGCGTGCGCCCCTCGATGACGTACGGGGAGAGCTCGACCCCGGTGAGAACGTTCTGGGTGCCGACGGTGGCGCGAAGCTTGTCGAGCAGCGCGTCCGGCAACGCGACGTCAACCGCCCGCGCTAGAAGCGCTGGGCGAGGCCCTTTTCTTCGATCGGATGCGGCCGGTAGGCGACGGGCCCGACCTCGCCGCAGGACTTCTTGGTCGGAAAGATCTTCCCGGGATTGCAGAGCCCGGTCGGATTGAACGCGCTCTTCAGGCGGTGCATGAACGCGAGATCGGCCGCCGAGAAGATGAACGGCATGAAGTCGGATTTTTCGAGGCCGATCCCGTGCTCGCCCGAGATCGACCCACCTACCTCGGCGCAGACCTTCATGATCTCCGCGCCGGCCGCCACCACGCGCGCCTCGTCGCCCGGCTTGCGCGGGTCGTAGAGAAGATTCGGGTGGAGGTTGCCGTCGCCGGCGTGGAACACGTTGCCGACGCGCAGGCCGGCCGCCGCGACGATCTCGTTCACGCGGTGAAGCACGTAGGGAAGCTTCGTGCGCGGGATGACGCCGTCCATCACCATGTAGGCGGGCGAGATCCGGCCGTAGGCGCCGAAGGCGGATTTGCGCCCCTTCCAGAGGAGCAGGCGCTCGGACTCGGTCCTCGCGGTGCGGATCTCGCGCGCGCCGGTCTCGCGGCACGCCGCGACGATGCGCTCGGCTTGGGCCTCCATGCCGACGGCGAGCCCGTCGAGCTCGATCAGGAGCGCGGCGGCGGCATCGCGCGGGTAGCCGCAGCCGAAGGCGTCCTCGACCGCCTGGATCGTCAGGTGGTCGATCATCTCCATGGCGGCGGGCACGAGCCCGCGCCCGATCACCGCCGACACCGCCTCGGAGGCGCGGTCGATCTCGTCGAAGACCGCGAGGACGGTCTTGACCGCCTGCGGCTTCTTGAGGATGCGGACGACGATCTTGGTGGCGATGCCGAACGTGCCCTCCGAGCCCACGAAGACACCGGCCAAGTCGTAGCCGCACGCGTCGCGCGTCTTGCCCCCGAGCCACACCACCTCGCCGTCGGGCATGACGACCTCGAGCCCGAGGACGTGGTTGGTGGTGACGCCGTACTTGAGGGTGTGCGGGCCGCCAGAGTTGTTGGCGATGTTGCCGCCGATCGTGCACGCCTGCTGGCTCGACGGGTCGGGCGCGTAGTAATAGCCGCGCGGGCCGACCTTCCACGAGAGGTGCAGGTTCACGAGCCCGGGCTCGACCACGGCGAGCTGGTTGTCGTAGTCGACCTCGAGCACGCGGTTCATCCGCATGAGCGAGATGACGATGCCGCCCTCGGTCGGCAGGCATCCGCCCGACAGACCCGTGCCCGCGCCGCGGGCGACGAACGGGAGCTTCTCGCGGTTGGCGAGCTTCACGATCGCCGAGACGTGCTCGGCCGACGTGGGGAACACGACGAAGTCCGCGAGGGCGCGAAAGAGCGTGAGCCCGTCGGACTCGTACACCAGGAGCTCGTCCGGATCCGACAGCACCGCGCCGGGCCCGAGGAGCGCCTCGAGCTCTTGCCGGAGGTCGCGTTTACCGGAAGCCGTCAGCGTCATGCGTAGAGCGAATTATACCCCGCCGAGGAGAACCTGGGCGGCGCGGACGATGGCGGCGACGTCGATGCCGTAGTGGCGATAGAGGTCCGCGCGCGTCCCCGATTGACCGAAGTCGTCGACGCCGAGCGCCGTCTGGGGCACGCCGAGCGCCGCCCCGATGAAGGCGAGCGCGTGCGAGTGGCCATCGAGCACGGACACCACCGGGACGCCCTCCTCGTCGGCGCTCACGAGCGTCTCGAGATACGGCCGCGGCTCGCGCAGGCCCCGGTAGAGCCGATCGGGGCTGGTGACGGCGAAGACGCTCGCCAGCACGCCGCGCTCGCGCAGCGTGCGCGCGGCGTGAACGGCCTCGGGCACCGTCACGCCGGCGGCGAAGAGGCTGACCGCGTTGGTCTCGGGGTCCCAGCCCGGCTCGCCGCGCGCGTCGACGAGCCGGTAGGCGCCGCGCAGGACGCCGCCTCGATACGCGGCGCTCGGCGGCGGCGCGAGCGCCTGGTCGACGGTGCGGGTCGACAGCCGCACGTAGGCCGCTTCGGCCCCTTCACCGGCGAGGCCCCGCAGCGCGTCGAGCAGAATCCACTCGGTTTCCACCGCGAACGCCGGATCCCAGTAGACGATGCCCGGCAGCGCGACGCCGATCCCGGGGGTGATGACGGACTGATGCGCCCCGCCCTCGGGCGAGAGGCTCACACCCGACGGCGTCGCCGCGACGATGAAGCGGGAGCCCGAGTAGAGGGCGTGATACAGCGCGTCGAGCCCGCGAGTGACGAAGGGGTCGTAGAGGGTCCCGATCGGCAGGAGGGTCTCGCCGTACAGGTCGCGCGCGAGGCCGAACGCGCCCAGCAGCAGGAACAGATTGTGCTCCGCGATGCCGAGCTCGATGTGCTGGCCCGCCGGGGACTCCTTCCACTGCACCGCCTGCGGCTGATCGGCGAACGGATTCGTCCGCGCCTGGGGAAAATAGACTCCCTTGCGATTGATCCAGCCCGCGAGGTGCGTCGTCACCGCGACGTCGGCCGACACCGTCACGATGCGTTCGGCCACGGGAAGCCGGCTGAGCGCGCCCAGCACCCGGCCGAATGCCTCCTGCGTCGAGCACTCCGCCGGGTAGCTCTCCTCGAGCTCGGCGGGAACCTCGAGCGTCGAGGCGCGCGGCGCGGGCGGCGTGAAGAGCGGGGGAAGCTTGCGCACGAGCGCCGCCTCCTCGCTGTCCGGCGCGAAGCCGTTCCACTCCGCGCCCTCGCCGATGCCCAGCGATCCGCGGAGCTGGTCGATCTGGCCCGGCGTGAGCAGCGCGGTGTGATTGAGCGGGTCGCCCGCGAACGGAAGTCCCCAGCCCTTGATCGTGTGGGCGAAGATGACCACCGGTCGGTCGCGGACGCGCCCGGCTTCCGCGAACGCGTCGAGGATTGCCCGGAGGTCGTGGCCGCCGCGATCGGCGACGAGCTCTCCGAGCGCCGCGTCGCCGATGTTACCGAGGAGGCGATCGAGCATCCGGTCGGCCCGGCCCGCGCGGTCGGTGACGAGCGCCTTGCGGAGTCCGCCCGGCGCGAGGCGGAGCAGCCGCTGGTACGCGACGTTCGACAGCGCGTCGAGCTGCGTGCGGAGCCCCGCCCCGCCGGGCTTCGCGAAGAGCTTTTGAAGCTTGCGGCCCCACGAGAGCTCGATGACGTGCCAGCCGCCCGCTTCGAACATCGCGCGCATCTGGCGCAGGCGCCCGTCGGGAACGATCCGGTCGAGCGACTGGCGATTCACGTCGACGATCCAGAGCACGTTCGCGAGCCGCCCGACGACCTCTTCGGCCAGCGCCTCGCCGACGTTGCCCTCGTCGAGCTCGGCGTCGCCGACCATGACGATGACCCGGCCGGGCGTCCGGGTGCCGAAGTGGTCGACGATGTACCGGGACGCCAGCGCCCCGAAGGTGGCCTGCACGGCGCCGAGCCCCATCGAGCCGGTCGAGAGGTCGACGACTTCGGGGTTCTTGCGCCGGCTCGGATAGGCCTGAAGCCCGCCGAAGCTCCGCAGCTCGCGCAGCGCCCCGGCGGAGAGACGGCCACGAAGATACTGGGCCGCGTAGAACGCGGGCGAGGCGTGCGCCTTGACCGCCACCAGGTCGTCGCTCCGGAGCGCGTCGAAGTAGAGCGCGGTCAGCAGGCTGACGACCGACGCCGACGACGCCTGGTGGCCGCCGACCTTCACGCCCTCCGGGTTGGGCCGGATGCTGTTGGCGTGGTGCACCATGTAGGTGCTGAGCCACAGCACCGTCTTCTGGATGCGCTCGAGGACCTCGAGGCGGCTCACGGCGGGTCGAAGCGTAACATGGTGTGGCTGTTGAACAGGCGGCGCTTCACAGTGTACATTGCGCTCCATGTCGGAACGCACCCGCGACCTGCGCGTCGAGAGCTTCCGGCCGCTCCTGCCGCCGCTGATCCTCCTCGAGGAGCAGCCGCTCGGCGAGCGGGGCTCGGAGACCGTCACCCGGGCGCGGCACGAAATCGGCCGGATCCTCCGGGGCGAGGACGACCGGCTCGTCGTCATCGTCGGGCCGTGCTCGATCCACGATCCGGCCGCGGCGCTCGACTACGCGCGGCGGCTCGAGGCGGTAGCGGACGAGCACGCGCGCGATCTCCGCATCGTGATGCGCGTCTACTTCGAGAAGCCGCGGACCACCGTCGGCTGGAAGGGGCTCATCAACGATCCCCGGCTCGACGGGAGCTTCGCCATCAACGAGGGGCTCCGGCGGGCGCGCCGCCTGCTGCTCGATCTCGCCGAGCTCGGGCTGCCGGCGGGCTGCGAGTTCCTCGATCCGATCTCCCCGCAGTTCACCTCGGACCTCGTCGCCTGGGGCGCCATCGGCGCGCGCACGACCGAGAGCCAGGTGCACCGCGAGCTGGCCTCGGGCCTCTCGATGCCGGTCGGCTTCAAGAACGGCACCGACGGCGGGGTCCAGATCGCCATCGACGCCGTGCGCGCGGCGAAGCATCCGCACCAGTTCCTCGGCGTGACCGAGCAGGGGCTCTGCGCGATCGTGGCCACGAGCGGCAACCCCGACTGTCACGTCATCCTGCGCGGCGGCGCGAGCGGCTCCAACTACGACGCGGTGAGCGTGCAGAAGACCACTGCGGCGCTGGTGGACGCCAAGCTTCCGCCCCGGCTCATGATCGATACGAGCCACGGCAACAGCGACAAGGACTACCGCCGTCAGCCGGTCGCGGCGCACGACATCGCCGAGCAGGTGGCCCACGGCGATGCGGCCATCTTCGGTGTCATGATGGAAAGCTTTCTCGTCGAGGGACGCCAGGAGCTGAAGGATCCGGCCGCGCTCCGGTACGGCCAGAGCATCACCGACGCCTGCATGGGCTGGGAGATGACCATTCCCGTGCTCGCCGAGCTCGCGGGTGCCGTGCGCGCCCGCCGGAAGACGCGCTAGCCTACCCGGCTCGCCTCGGATTCAGCCGATGCCGGAGCGCAGTCCCATCCTGTCCGTGAACGTCGCCGACCTGCCCTGGCGGCCTTCTTCCGTGGCGGCCGGAGTCTTCGTGAAGGACATCGCCGTCACCGACGGCTGGGAGATGCAGCTCGTACGGTTCGAGCCGGGCGCCCGCTTTCCGGTCCACCGGCACGAGCGTCCCGAGTTCCTGTTCATTCTCGAGGGCGAGCTCGTGCAGGCGGGACGGCGGATGGGCCCGGGATGGGCGAGCGTCGCCGAAGCGGGAACGATCGACGAGGACGTGCACTCGGAGACCGGCTGTGTCTTCGTCCTCGTCGATCGAGCGTGAGCGCAGCCCGATGCGGCTCGAGATCCGGCGGGCGGCGCCCGACGACGCCGCGCGTCTGTCGGCCATCGCCCGCGCCGCGAAGGCTCACTGGGGATACCCGAGCGCCTGGCTCGGCGCCTGGGAGCCGGTGCTGACGATCACACCGGACTACGTGCGGCGCGAGATCGTGTTCGTCGGCGTGCGCGACGGAGAGCCGATCGGATTCTACGCGCTCGAGCCGCGCGCGGACCGCTGGTCGCTCGAGCACATGTGGGTCGAGCCGGGTGAGCACGCGCGTGGGGCCGGCCGGAGCCTTTTCGCTCACGCCCTCGGCACCGTCCGGGCGCTCCGCCCCGGCGTCGTGGTCATCGAATCGGACCCGTTCGCGGCCGGCTTCTACGTCCGCATGGGCGCGCGGCAGACCGGCACCGTGGCCGCTCCGATGGACGGCGACCCGGATCGCCGGCTGCCGGTTTTCGAAATCGATCCCCGGGAGGCATGACCCACCCGGAGAGGGCGCGGCTATTCTCCGCGGAAGTCGGGCTTGCGCTTCTCGAGCATGGCCCGCACGCCTTCCCGGGCGTCGGCGCTGGCACGGGCGCGACGAGCGCCCTCGTCGAGGTCGGCGTGCTCGATGCGGTCGCGCAGCGCGGCCGAGCGGCGGATCGTCGCCTTCATGCCCGCCAGCGAGAGCGGCGCGTTGCCGGCGATGGTCCGCGCCAGGTCGTAGGTCGCCCGCTCCAGGTCGGCGGCCGGGACGACCGAGTGCACCATGCCCATCTCGTACGCGCGCCGGGCGTCGACCGGCTGGCCGGTCAGGAGAATCTGCCGCGTGAACGCCGGGCCGATGATCTCGACCAGCTTCTGGCCGAGCGGAAACGGCACGACCAGTCCGAGCTTGGCCAGCGGCATGGCGAACCGCGCGACGTCGGCGGCGACGCGGAAATCGCAGTGGAGCGCCAGCTCGCAGCCGCCCGCGTAGGCCGCGCCGTGCACCATCGCGATGCTCGGACGGCTCGAGGCCTCGATCTGCCGGAAGAGCTCGATGACGTCGGCCTCGGGCTCGCCCGGCTCGTGCTGCCGCCGGCTCATCTCGTTGAGATCGCGGCCGGAGCAGAACGCGGTGCCGGCGCCGCGAATGACCACGACGCGGGCGCGCGCGTCGCGCTCGAGCTCGTCGAAGCGGCGCCGCAGCGCGTCGAGCATGGCGGTGTTCAGCGCGTTGCGCCGCTCCGGACGGTTGAGGGTCAGGGTGGCGATGCCGTCGGCGACGGAGGACAGGATCTCGTCGGCCATGGGACCTCTCGTGGTCGGGCGGTCAGCGGAAGAGCGAGCGCGCGATCACCATGCGGTGGACCTCCGACGGCCCCTCGCCGATGCGGCGCACGCGCGCCTCGCGGTACCAGCGCTCGAGCGGGAATTCCTTCGAAACGCCGTAGGCGCCGTGGATCTGCACCGCGGCGTCGACGACGCGCCCCAGCACCTCGCTCGAGTAGAGCTTGGCCATCGAGGCCTCGACTCGCGCATCCTCGCCGCGGTCGGCCTTCCAGGCGCCGTCCCAGATGAGATAGCGGCACGCCCGGATCTCCACCTCGGCGTCCGCGAGCATCCACTGGATCGCCTGGCGCTGGGAGAGCGGCGCGCCGAAGGTCGAGCGCTGCTTGGCGTGCGCGATCGCCATGCGATGCGCGGCGACGGCCACGCCGAGATTGCACGCCGAGTACGGAAAACGGTTCTTCACCAGGAGCTCGAAGGCGAGGTCGAGCCCCTGCCCCTCGGCGCCCACGAGATTCTCCGCGGGGACCTCGCAGTCCTCCAGCGTGACGTCGTTCGGGATCGCGGAGGTCCGGATGACCTTGATCGGCTTCGCGGTGAAGCCGGGCGTACCCTTTTCGAGGATGAAGCACGAGATGCCGCCGCGGCCCTTCGCCTTGTCGGTGCGGGCCCACACGAGACCCCACGGCGCGTCGTGGGCGCGCGAGGCGAAGACCTTGCGGCCGTTCAGCACCCAGCGGTCGCCGCGCTTCTCGGCCCGGGTCTGGATCGCGCCGGCGGGATCGGAGCCGCCGGAGGGCTCCGTGATGGCGAAGAACGTCTTCAGGCCGTCGCGGATGGTCGGGGCGGCGTACTTCTCGATCTGCTCCTTGCTGCCCGCCCAGATCGCCGGCGGCGGATAGCGGCCGAAGACGCCGCAGCCCGGGTTGTAGAGACCCATCCGGTGCTGCGACATCTCCTCGAGCGCCACGCACATCGAGAACGTGTCGAGGCCGCCGCCGCCGTACTGCTCGGGGGCGCCCAGCGCCCAGAGGCCCGCGGCCTTGGTCTTGGCCGAGATTGTCTGGTACTCGTCATCCGGCAGCTCGGGCGCGTCGGGGTCGATGCGCTGCTCGACGGGAATGACCTCGTCGCGCACGACCCGTCGGATCTGCTCGCGCAGCGCGAGCAGCTCGTCCGGCAGCCGGAAGCCGGGAAAGTTCATGGGTCTTCCATAGTCGCGCCTCGGCCGGCGGGGTCTGCTCGCATCGCTCGCCTCGGGCCTGGGGGCCCCAGCCCCCGGGCGGCCCTGCGGCTCGCACTGCGGCCCCGCGACGGCCTGCGGCGCGCACTACCTCGCGGCTGGACTAGACCCTCACGGGGCGATAGGTCGGCGTCCGCCACTCCGGGAACCGCGCGTCGACGCCGCGCACGATGTCCATGTACGCGCGCGTCAGACGGGCCGTGATCGGACCGACCTTGCCGTCGCCGAGCGGGAACTTGTCGATCGAGAGGATCGGCGTGATCTCGTAGCCGCTGCCGCACAGGAACGCCTCGTCGGCCACGTAGAGCTCGGTCCGATCGATCTCGCGCTCGACCACGCCCATGCCCAGGAGCTCGGGGCAGATCGAGTCCATCAGCGTCGTCCGCGTGATGCTCTCGAGGATGTCCGCGGTGATCGGCGGCGTGACGAGCCGGCCCTTGCGCACCATGAAGAACGTCGCGCCGGTGCCCTCGGCGACGTGGCCTTCCCGGTTCAACAATATCGGCTGGTCATAGCCGTCGGCATTCGCCTGCAGAGTCGCCAGCCGGCCGTTCTGGTAGTTGGCGCCGCACTTCAGGCGGATCGGAATCGCGTTGTCCGAGGTGCGCACCCAGGAGCTCACGCAGCACTTGAGCCCGCCGCCCTCCTCGACGCGCGGCCGGCGCCGCGGGTTGATGTAGATCCCGGTCGGTGTCGTGGCGTTGAGCCCGGTGCCGGTGACGTACGCGCACATGTGCATGTGGATGTCTTCGCGGACGTCGTTTCCGGAAAGCACCTGACGCACGGCCTCGTAGAGGTCGAGATCGCTGTAGGGAATCGTGAACCGCATCATCTTCATCGACTCCCGGAAGCGCTGGAAGTGCTCGGGCAGACGGAAGGAGTACACCTCGTCGTCGGCCGCGTTCCAGTAGGCGCGGAGCCCTTCGAACACGTTGGTCGCGTAGAACACGGCGGCGCTGTTGACGGGCAGGACGGCCTGCGCCGGCGGGACGAGCTTGCCGTTCATCCAGATGTTGAGGTCTGCCATGGCCCGGGCTCCTTTGGTCGTGAAGATGAGCTGTCGTCGGTCCCCGCAAAGATACAGGAACCCGGCCCTCCGCGAAACTGGATCGCTTCGGCGATACTCTGGGGTGCCGTGACTCCCGTGGTCGAGCTCCGCGCGGCCCGCAAGCGCTTCGGTCAGGTCGAGGCGCTGAAGGGCGTCGACCTCGCGATCGGCCCGGGCGAGCTGGTGGCGCTGCTCGGCCCGAACGGTGCGGGCAAGACGACGTCGATCAGCCTCATGCTCGGCCTTCGCCGTCCAACCGGCGGCGAGGCGCGCCTCTTCGGCCTGGACCCGACGGACCGGCGCGCCCGAAGCCGCTGCGGGGTGATGCTCCAGGAGTCGGGAACGACGGGCGTGCTGACGGTCAGGGAGATCGTGAATCTCTTCCGCGCCTACTATCCGGCGTCGCTCCCGGCCGATCGGGCGATCGCGCTGGGCGGATTGGACGCCAGGGCGAATGCGCGAATCGGCACGCTCTCCGGCGGCGAGCGCCAGCGCCTGTATTTCGCGCTCGCCGTCTGCGGCGATCCCGATGCGCTCTTCCTGGACGAGCCGACCGTCGGCATGGACGTGGAAGGCCGCCGCGCGGTGCTCGAGAGCATCCGCGCGCTCTCCGCGGCCGGCAAAACGATCGTGCTCACCACCCACTATCTCGAGGAGGCCGATCAGCTGGCGAGCCGCATCGTCGTGATCGATCGGGGTGTCGTCATCGCCGACGCGACGCCCCGCGGGATCAAGGCACGGATTCCGAGCAAGCGGGTCACGTTCAGCGCGGCCACGTCCGTCGGCGACGCGACTTTCCGGGGGCTTCCGGTGCAGAGCCTCGAGGTCCGGGACCATCGGGTGGGCCTGCTCAGCAGCGAGCCCGAGCTGGTTCTCAAGGCGCTGTTCGAGCGCGGCGTCGCGATTCAGGATCTCGAGGTCACGGGCGCCGACCTCGAGGAGGCGTTTCTGAGCCTCACGCGCCGTCCATGACACGGCCGGCGGCGGCGCCGTTTCCGCAGATGCTCCTCGCCCAGACCAAGAGCGAGCTGCTCATGCGCTGGCGGGTTCCGGCCTTCAGTGTCACCAACCTGGCGCTCCCGATCGTCTTCTTCACCTTCTTCGGGCTGCCGGTCGCGCACGTCGTGCGAGGCGACGGCGTGAGCATCGGCGCCTATCTCCTGGCCTCGTTCGGCGCGTACGCCGTGGGCAACGTCATGGTCTACGGCTTCGGAATCGGCGTCGCCAACGAGCGCGGCATGAAGGTCGACCGCCTGATGCGGGCGAGCCCGTTGCCTCCCCTCGTGTTCATGCTCGCGAAGGTCGTGACGGCTCTGGTGTTCGCGTTCCTGGCGCTCGTGCTGCTGATCGGGTTCGGTATCGTCGCGGGGGGCATTCACCAGACGCCGGCCGTCTGGGCGACGATCATCGCGCGGCTGCTCGCCGGCTCGCTGCCGTTCATCGCGCTGGGCTTCGCGATCGGTTACTGGTCGGGACCGCACGCGGCGCCGGCGGTCGCCAACCTGATCTATCTCCCGCTGTCCTTCGCCTCCGGGCTCTTCGTGCCCCTCAACCAGCTGCCCGGCTTCGTGCGGACGCTGGCTCCCTTCCTGCCGAGCTATCACTACGCGCAGCTGGCGTGGAGCGCCCTCGGCGCCGGGCGCGAATCCCTCGGCGAGAGCCTGCTGTGGCTCGCGGGCTACACCGCGCTCTTCCTGACGCTCGCCGTCCGGGCCTACCGTCGCGAGGAGCGCGCGACGGGCAGGTCGGGACGCTCCTGGCCCGGGCCTTTCACCGCGACGGCCACGACGTCATCGCCCTCGGGCGGTCTCCGGTGGAGGCCCCGTGGCGCATCGTCCGCTGGGATCCCCAGCGGCTCGGTGATTGGGCGCGCTCGATCGACGGCGCCGACGCGGTCATCAACATGGCGGGGCGCTCGGTCAACTGCCGCTACAACGCGAAGCATCGTGACGAGATCCTCCGCTCCCGCGTTGGCTCGACCCGGATCGTGGGCCAGGCCATCGCCCGAGCGACGCGGCCGCCATCGGCGTGGCTGCAGGCGAGCACCGCGACGATCTACGCGCACCGGTACGACGCGCCGAACGACGACGAGTCCGGGATTCTCGGGGGAGCCGAGGCCGACACACCGGACACGTGGCGCTTCAGCATCGGCGTCGCCACCGCGTGGGAGCGCGCCCTCGACGAGGCGGAGGTTCCCGGCACCCGAAAGATCAAGCTGCGGTCGGCGGTCATTCTGAGCCCGGACCGCGACGGCATCTTCGACACGATCCTGGCGCTCGTGCGCCGCGGACTCGGCGGAACGGCCGGTGACGGCAGACAGTACGTCTCCTGGATCCACGACGAGGATTTCGTTCGCGCGATCTACTGGCTCCTGGACCGGCGGGAGATGACCGGATCCGTGAACCTGGCA
>WNGN01000970.1_pt1 | contig 18504 bp, 14 predicted proteins | sample 5400561 | NCBI WGS metagenome assembly WNGN01 (sample SAMN13153379, study PRJNA577476) | soil metagenome | isolation source: 115 cm soil or saprolite under Garry oak tree replicate 2 | place: USA:California | collected 2016-06-15
TACCACGGCGGTGCGGACCTGAAGACGGTGAACCAGGAGAACATGGCTGCGCTCGGGCGCGGCATCGTCAATCTCGAGCGGCACGTCGAGAACGTGAGCAAGCACTACGGCACCCCGTGCGTGGTGTCGATCAACCGCTTCACCTACGATACGCCGCGCGAGCACGACTTCGTCAAGGCGCGAATGGCGAAGCTCGGCGTTCCGGTGGTGATCGCGACCCACTGGGGAGACGGAAGCCGCGGCGCCGCCGAGCTCGCCCACATCGTGGTCGAGTTGTGCGAAACGAAGAACAGTTTCCGATTCGTCTACGGCGAAAACGATTCGCTATGGGAGAAAATCCATGCGATCGCGCAGCGCATCTACCGCGCATCCGAGGTAACGGCCGATGCCAAGGTGCGCAACCAGATCAAGAAGCTGCAGGAAGAGGGCTATGGACACTATCCGGTTTGCGTCGCCAAGACCCAGTATTCGTTTTCGACCGACCCGCAGTTGCGCGGCGCCCCCGACGGCCACGTGATCAACGTGCGCGAAGTGCGGCTGGCGGCAGGGGCCGAGTTCATCGTGATGATCTGCGGGGATATCATGACGATGCCCGGGCTTCCCAAGGTGCCTTCCGCGGTGAAGATCGACATCGTCGACGGGAAGGTCGTCGGACTATTCTGAACGCTGCGGGCGGCGAGGCCAACGAGAGGACACTGCTGAATGGAAGAGCTTCTGACGTCGCAATTCTGGCTCGGGCTCGGGGCGATCATCTGGGTCAACATCATCCTGTCCGGCGACAATGCCGTCGTGATCGCGCTCGCGGCGCGCTCCTTGCCGGTGCACCAGCAGAGGCGGGCGGTCATCTGGGGGGCGGGTGCGGCAGTGGTGCTGCGGATCGTGCTCACCATCGTCGCGGTCGAGTTGCTGAAGTTTCCCTACCTCAAACTCCTCGGTGGCGTGCTGCTGCTCTGGATCGCGGTGAAGCTGCTGGTTCCGGAGGAAGACGGCGGCGACGGCGTCAAATCGAGCTCCAATCTGATAGCGGCGATCAAAACCATACTGATCGCGGACCTCGTGATGAGCCTGGACAATGTCATTGCGGTAGCCGCGGTGGCAAAAGGCAGCATCGTGCTGCTCGTGCTGGGCCTGCTGATCAGCATCCCGCTGGTGGTCTTCGGCGCGACCATGCTGATGAAGCTCATGGAAACCTATCCCGTGATCATCACGGTCGGGGCCGCCCTGATCGGCTACGTGTCGGGCGAAATGCTGGTGACCGACCCGGTCGTGGTCGAGTGGTTCAGGGCCAACGCCCACTGGATGATCGACTTCGAGCTCTTTTCGGTCTTCGGTCGCAAGTTCGAGCTGTCGTTGGCCGGGCTGGCCGGCGCGGTCCTGGTGGTTGTGGTCGGAGAGTGGCTCGGCAGTCGAGAACCATCCAACCCCGGGAGGGGCTGAGTCCGCCGCGCGGCCTTGACCTCTGTCAAGGTTGCGTTGAGAGCTTGTGGCGATAATCGACCCGCGAAATGCGGCAGATGCATAGAATAGATGGAACCGCAGGTGCTGATGGGGGTCCATTCCGTTTGGTGTCTTGCAATAGGAGGAGGAGAGCGATGCGCAACTTTACCGATCGCGATTGGCGCCGAACCGCTGCGCTGATGCTGTTCGCTGCGGCCGCGGCCGTGCCCGTTCAGGCGTTTGCGGCCTGGGAACCCACGAAAACGGTGGAGTTCGTCGTTCCCGCCGGCACGGGCGGGGGCGCCGATCAGATGGCCCGGGTTGTTCAAGGCATCATCGCCAAAAACAAGTTGATGAAGCAGCCGATGGTGGTCGTGAATAAGGCGGGCGGGGCGGGCGCGGAAGGGTTTCTCGACGTGAAGGAGTCGAAAGGTGATCCGCACAAGATCATCATCACCCTGTCGAACCTGTTCACGACTCCGCTTGCGACTCATACGCCGTTCAACTGGCGCGACCTGACGCCGGTGCAGATGATGGCCCTGGACAACTTCGTCCTCTGGGTCAACGCGGAGACGCCCTACAAGACGCCCAAGGAATACCTCGCCGCGGTCAAAGCCGGCGGCGGAAAGTTCAAGATGGGCGGGACGGGCTCGAAGCAGGAAGATCAAATCATTACGGTCGCAATCGAGAAGCAGACCGGCGCGAAATTCACCTACATCTCCTACCGCGGCGGCGGCGAGGTGGCGGTGCAGCTGGTTGGCAAGCACGTCGACTCGACAGTCAACAATCCGATCGAGGCCGTGGCCCAGTGGCGCGCGGGGTCGCTGCGGCCGCTGTGCGTGTTCGATGGGAAGCGCATGCCCTACAAGACCAAGATCACCAAGACGATGTCCTGGTACGACATACCCACGTGCAAGGACACCGGCCTCGACGTCGAATACCTGATGCTGCGCGGGATTTTCATGCCGGGCGGGGTGAGCGCCGAGCAGGTCGAGTACTACGTGGACCTGCTGAAGAAGGTGCGTGCGACCCCTGACTGGACGAGCTTCCTCGAAACGGGGGCGTTCAACCAGACTACCTTGAGCGGAAAGGAATACGAGGCCTGGGTGGCGCGCGAGGAGGCGCGGCACATCATGCTCATGAAGGAAGCGGGATTCCTGGCGAATTGAGGTCCAGCGGCGCGCGGGGGCTAACCGCCGCGCGCCGATGATGGTCGGCTGGAGCCGAGCGCGGAGGGGGGATGGAGAAAGGGGAGCAGGGTTCGGCCGCATCGGTCAAGGCGGTGGAGATCGGCGTCGCCGTCGTCGTTTTCCTCTTCGGCACCCTGGTGATATTCGACAGCTATCGCGTCGGCGCCAGGTGGGGCGACGATGGGCCGCAGGCCGGTTATTTTCCCCTCTACGTGGGTCTGCTGATCTGTCTCGCGAGCGCGGCGGTCTTCGTGCGCGCCTTTCGCAATTCCGCGATTGCCGGCGAATCGTTCGTGTCGCGCGATGAGCTGAAGAAAATACTGACGGTTCTCGTGCCGACGGTCGTGTATGTCGCAGTGATCGCGCCTTTGGGCTTCTATCTCGCGTCCACCCTGTACATCGCGTACTTCATGTGGCACCTGGGCAAGTACCCTTGGGTCAGGATCGCGCCCGTCGCGATAGGCGTCAGCGTCGCATTTTTCCTGATTTTCGAAATATGGTTCTCGGTGCCCCTTCCCAAAGGGCCGCTCGAGGCTGCATTGGGACTCAATTGAGCGCCGCGCCGGCGGATTAGCTCGCCGGCGCTCGCGCCGGGAAAGGGAGGCTTCAGTGGAGGAAGTCAACGCGCTGCTGCAGGGGTTCGGGGTCGCGCTGTCCCCGCTCAACCTGCTGCTGATGTTCGTCGGAGTCATCCTCGGGATCATCATCGGCGTGCTGCCCGGCCTGGGCGGCGCGAACGGCGTCGCCATTCTGCTGCCCCTTACGTTCTCGATGGCGCAGCAACCCGGCGGCACGACCTCCGCGATCATCCTGCTCTCATGCATCTACTGGGGCGCGCTCTTCGGCGGAGCGATCACGTCTATCCTCTTCAACATTCCCGGCGAACCTTGGTCGGTCGCCACCACTTTCGACGGCCACCCGCTTGCGCAGCTGGGGCGCGCCGGGAGTGCGCTGACAGCGGCCTTCACCTCCTCGTTTTTCGGGGCGCTGGTCGCTGTCATCATGATCACGTTCCTCTCGCCCGTGGTGGCGGGGTTTGCCCTGCGGTTCGGCCCGCCGGAATTCTTCTCGGTATATCTGCTGACCTTTTGCGCCTTTGTCGGCATGAGCGGTGGCAATGCCGCCAAGACCGTCTCGTCCATGATGATCGGGTTCGCACTGGCTGCGGTCGGGCTGGACAGCGTCACCGGGACCTTGCGGCTCACGTTCGGATTCACCTCGCTCCTGAAAGGGTTCGATTTCCTGATCGCGGTGATCGGCCTTTTCGGCATCGGCGAAATTCTGGAGACGCTCGAGGAAGGCCTTGCATTCAAGGGGGCGAGCGCGCGGATCAACTTCAAGGTGGTTCTCGAAACGTGGAAAGAACTGCCGCGTTACTGGGCGACTTCCCTGCGCAGCGCCGCCGTAGGTTGCTTCATGGGAATCGTGCCCGGTGGGGCAACGCCGGCCTCTTTCATGAGTTATGGCCTCGCGCGCCGCCTCTCCAAGGATGGCAACGATTTCGGCAGCGGCAAGGTCGAGGGCGTCGTTGCGCCGGAGACCGCGGCTCACGCCGCCGGCACCTCGGCGCTACTGCCGATGATCACTCTCGGGGTCCCGGGATCGCCTACGGCCGCAGTGCTGCTGGGGGGCCTCCTGATCTGGGGACTGCAGCCGGGGCCGCTGCTGTTCGTCGAAAAACCCGACTTCGTGTGGGGCCTGATCGCAAGCATGTATCTCGGAAACATCGCCGGGCTGATCGTCGTGCTGACCTGTGTGCCCCTTTTCGCGGCGATCCTGCGCATCCCCTTTTCGATCATCGCGCCCGTCATCATCGTGATCTGCGCGATCGGGGCGTACACCGTGCACAATTCGATGTTCGACGTCTATCTGATGGTCGCGTTCGGCGTGATCGGCTACGCTTTCAAGAAGCTCAGCTATCCGCTCGCCCCGATGGTGCTGGCGCTCGTCCTGGGCGACCGGGCCGAGGAAAATTTCCGCAACGCGATCAAGGGTTCTCAGGGCGATATGCTGGTGTTCTTCTCGAACGGGCTGGTGGGAGGTTTGACCACCCTCGCCCTGCTGCTGTTGTTCTGGCCGCTCATCCGAGCGGGGTGGCGCATGGTGCTCGGAAAAACCTGAAGCGGGACCGGCTCAGGCGGCGCGCTGCCTGAGGCGCGACAGGGTTTCCGGCGTCAGATTGAGGTAGGAAGCCAGTTCTTTCTTGGGTATGCGGCCAAGCAGGTCCTGGTGCTTGCGTACGAAGCGCGCAAGGCGCCCGGGGGCGTCGAGCAGATGAAGTGTGATCGTATGCGCCATCACCTCGGACATCAGCCGCATGACCTCGTACTCGAAACGCAGCTTCACTTCGGTATGGCGTTCAAGGAACTCGACCCAGTGGGGCATGGACAAGCGCGCCACGCGGACCTTGGTGACCGCTGCAATGCTGTAGGGGATGGGGGTTTTCATTCGCCAGGCGGCATAGGAAGTGTCCATGTCGGTTTCCGCCGCAAAGCGCAGGATCATCTCCTTCCCTTGGGGATTGCTGACGACGCGCTTGAGGATTCCGTCCAGGATGAAGAACTGCTCCATGTTCGTGCTGCCTTGGCGGACCAGCGGTTCGCCCTTGCGGTATTCGGCGATCTCCAGCTGCGGCTCGAGGTCGTCCCAGGCGGACGCCGGCATTTCGCGCAGGACCAAGTTCTGCTTGAGCTGCAGGCGGATAGTGTTGCGCTGGGGGTGGTTGACGATGGTGGACACGGCGTGCGCTCGGACGCGAGGCGGGCCAATTAAGCGGGATTTATTGACCACAGTCAAGGTTGACTGACGGCCAGACTCCTAGACTTTCAGACCTGATTTTTGGACGTCTTTAGGACCCGCATCCCGTCGCAAACGCGGGAGTCTCTCTATAGCGTAAGGAGGCGGTATGGGAACCGTTGAACCGCAAGTCGCGCAATCGGGCGCCGTACGAGAAGTGACCGACGGCTTTCATCTGGTCATCGATGCCCTCAAGCTCAACGGCATCGACACGATCTTCGGTCTGCCCGGGATCCCGATCACCGATTTCACCCGCATGGCACAGGCCGCAGGCATGCGCGTGATTTCGTTCCGCCATGAGCAGAACGCCGGCAACGCCGCCGCCATCGCCGGCTTCATGACGCAAAAGCCGGGCATCTGCCTGACGGTGTCCGCCCCCGGCTTCCTCAACGGCCTGACGGCACTCGCCAACGCCACCACCAATTGCTTCCCGATGATCCTCATCAGCGGCTCGAGCGAACGCGAGATCGTCGACCTGCAGCAGGGTGACTACGAGGAGATGGACCAGCTCGCCATCGCCAAGCCGCTCGCTAAGGCTGCCTTCCGCGTGCTCCAAGCCGAGGACATCGGTGTGGGCATCGCGCGCGCGATCCGCGCCGCCGTCTCCGGCCGCCCGGGCGGCGTCTATCTCGACCTGCCGGCAAAGCTGTTCGCTCAAACGATGGATGCCGAGGCCGGCAAGAAGTCCCTCATCAAGGTCGTCGATCCGGCGCCGAAGCAGATCCCCGGTCCCGACGCAGTCAAGCGCGCCGTCGAGCTGCTCAAGGGCGCGAAGAAGCCGCTGATCGTGCTGGGCAAGGGCGCTGCGTATGCGCAGGCCGATGCCGAGATCCGCTCTCTCATCGAGAAGACCGGCATCCCCTACCTGCCCATGTCCATGGCCAAGGGCCTGCTGCCCGACACGCACGAGCAGTGCGCTTCCGCTGCGCGTTCCTATGTGCTGCCCGAGGCCGACGTGGTGATGCTGGTCGGCTCGCGCCTGAACTGGCTGCTCTCGCACGGCAAGGGCAAGACCTGGGGCGGCAAGGACCACAAGGCGTGGGGCGGCCAGAAGTTCATCCAGATCGACATCTCGCCGCAGGAGATGGACAGCAACGTCCGCATCGATGCCCCGGTCGTCGGTGACATCGTTTCGTGCGTGTCGGCCCTGCTCGCCGGCATCGGTTCCAACTGGCCCAAGCCGGCGGATTGGCTCGGCGCCATCGCCGAGCGCAAGAACAAGAACATCGCCAAGATGGCCGAGACCCTGGCGAAGAATCCGACGCCGATGAATTTCCACAGCGCGCTGAACGTGGTTCGCGACATCGTGAGAGCGAACCCGGACGCCATCTTGGTCAACGAGGGTGCCAACGCGCTCGACTTCACCCGCAGCATCGTCGACATGTACCAGCCGAGGAAGAGGTTGGACGTCGGCACTTGGGGAATCATGGGCATCGGCATGGGCTTCGCCGTCGCGGCCGCCGTGGTGAGCGGCCTGCCGGTGATCGCGATCGAGGGCGACAGCGCCTTCGGCTTCTCCGGCATGGAAGTCGAGACCATCTGCCGCTACAAGCTGCCGGTCTGCGTGGTGGTCTTCAACAACAACGGCGTTTACCGCGGCACGGACGTCAATCCGACCGGCGGCGCCGATGTGGCACCCACCGTGTTCGTCAAGGGCGCACGCTATGACAAGCTGATCGAGGCCTTCGGTGGCGTGGGCGCGCACGCCACGACCCCGGCCGAGTTGCGCAAGGCGATGGAACAAGCCGTCCGCTCGCGCAAACCCACGCTCATCAATGCCGTGATCGATGAAACCGCCGGCACCGAAAGCGGTCGCATCACGAGCCTGAATCCGAGCGCGAAAAAGAAATAGCCGCAGAAGTACCGGAGATCGGAATGGAAGCTCTAAAAGGTGTACGCATCCTCGACATGACGCACGTGCAGGCGGGCCCGACCTGCTCGCAACTGCTCGCGTGGATGGGCGCTGACGTGATCAAGTTCGAGAACCCGCAGGGCGACGCGACGCGCGGCCAGCTGCGCGACGTGCCCAACGCCGACAGCCTCTATTTCACGATGCTCAACTGCAACAAGCGCTCGATCACCGTGAACATGAAGAGCACCGAAGGCAAGCAGGTGTTCGTCGATTTCCTGAAGAAGTGCGACATCATCATGGAGAACTTCGGACCCCGCGTGCTCGACCGCTTCGGATTCAGCTGGGAGAAGATCCACGAGATCAATCCCAAGATCGTGATGGGGTCGATCAAGGGCTTCGGCTCGAGCGGGCCGTACGCCGACTTCAAGGCCTACGAGAACGTCGCCCAGGCGATGGGCGGCGCGATGAGCACGACCGGCGTGCCCGAGGGCCCGCCCTTCGTCACCGGCGCGCAGATCGGCGACTCGGGCACCGGCCTGCACCTCGCGATCGGACTGCTCGCGGCGCTCAGGCAGGCCGACCGCACGGGCAAAGGCCAGTACGTCGAGGTGGCGATGATGGACGGCGTCATGAACTTGTGCCGCGTGAAATTTCGCGACCACCAGCGCCTCACGCGCAGCGATATGCCCGAATACTCGGTCCCGACCTACAAGGGCATGGGCGAGGTGCCGCGCGCGGGCAACGACTCGGGCGGCGGCCAGCTCGGCAACGCGATCCACTGCAAGCCGCACGGAGCGAATGACTGGCTCTACATCGTCGTGCAGGAAGCGGTATGGGAGCCGCTCGCGAAGCGCATCGGGCCGGACCTCGGCATCCCGGACCTCGCGACCGACTCGCGCTTCGCGACCATCGGCGAGCGGCGCAAGAACCAACAGCTGATGTGGACGCTCATCAACAAGTTCGCCGAGAAGCACAGCAAGCGCGAGCTCATGGCGATCCTGAACCCGCTCGACGTGCCCTGCGGGCCGATCATGAGCACCCAGGATCTCGCGACCGACGAGCACATCAGGGGCCGCGACATGTGGGTCGAGCTCGACCACCCGCAGCGCGGCAAGTGGTGGAACGTCGGCATGCCGATCAAGCTGTCCGACTCGCCTGCGCGCATCGAGCGCTCGCCGCTGCTGGGGGAGCACACCGATGAGGTCCTCAAGGAAGTCCTCGGTTACGACGAAACGAAAATCGCCGGCCTGAGGCGGGCGGGCGCTTTCTCGGTACCCCCAAAGAAGGCGGCGTAACCGTGAAAATAGCCATTATCGGGCAGCAGGACTTCGGTAAGGCCGTGCTCGAGGCGTTTCTCGCGCGCGGCGACGAAGTCGCGGGCGTGTTCTGCGCCCCGGAAAAAGAAGGCGCCAAAGCAGATCTCCTGAAGGTCGCCGCGCAGGAGAAGGGCGTCAAGGTCTACCAGTTCCCCTCGCTGCGGAACAAAGATGCGCACGATGCGCTGCGCGCGCTGAATGCTGATATCGGCATCATGGCCTACGTACTGCAGTTCGCGCCGCAGGAGTTCGTGAAAATCCCGAAGAAAGGCATGATCCAGTATCACCCGTCGCTCCTGCCGAAATACCGTGGACCGAGCTCGATCAACTGGCCGATCATACGCGGCGACACCAAGACTGGACTGTCCATCTTCCGGCCGACCGATGGTCTCGACGAAGGCCCCGTGATCCTGCAAAAGGAAACGCCGCTCAGCCCGGATGACACGCTCGGCAGCGTCTATTTCGATCGCCTGTTCCCGATTGGGGTCGCGGCGATGCTCGAAGCGGCCGACCTGGTGAGTGCGGGCAAGCACCGCGAAGCGGTTCAGGACGAAGCCCGCGCGAGCTACGAGGGATGGTGCCGCGCCGCGGAAGCGAAAATCAACTGGGCGAGCCACGTCGATTTCGTCTACAACCTCATACGCGGCTGCAATCCCGCCCCCGGCGCCTGGACTACTTTGAACGGAAAGAAGCTGCAGATCTTCGACAGCCGCAAACATGTGGTCCGCACTTTCGGAGCGGTAAAGGGCAAGATTGGCGAGATTTCCGAAATCAGCCCCGCGAGTTTCTTCGTGACCGCTCAGGGAGGACGAATCGAGGTCCTCAAGGCAAAGCACGAAGACGGCAAGAAAGTATCCGCGGCAGAATTCGTAGCCCAGAACGGCCTCACTCCCGGCACCGTGCTCGGGAACTGACTCGAAATCGCACGGCGGCCGGTTCGCGGCGCGACGCTTAGTTGCATTTTTCTCTTGCGGGTTTCGTCGTTGAAGGTCCTAAGACCATCGCGTGGTTCGGGGGGCGCCGGTAGCCCACCGGGTTCGCCGCCGAAGAGAAATTTGACTGCTCCCACTATTCACTGTAAAAATGCCGCCTAGAGCATTGTTTAATCAATAACTTACTGCTCTCATTGGCGAGAGGCAATGACCAAAGCGGGCTTCTGGAAAAAAGACTGGTTTCTCGGTCTGGGGGTGTCGCTCGTGCTGCTTGCGGCGGGCGGGACCCAGGTGATCGAGGGCTTGGAGCGCTTCGCGTACGATTGGGGTGTTCGGGCCTCGGCGCGAACCCCGTCCGACAGGATTGCCGTGATCGCGATCGACAAGCGGAGCATCGACAATATCGGTCGCTGGCCGTGGTCGCGCGAGGTCCACGCCAAGATGATCGAAAGCCTCGCCAGCGCGAAGGCCAAGGTCATCGGCTATACGGTTTTCTTCTCCGAACCTCAGATCGATCCGGGGCTGGTCTACGTCAACAGGCTTCTCGAGGCCTACCAGCGCCTCGTGCCGGTGAACGCCGATCCGGGCGCCCCGCCTCGCAGCGTATCGCCCGAGCTGCTTCAAATCGGCGCGACGCTGCAGGAAGCCGAGAGCGCGCTCAACAACGACAGGAAGCTCGGCGAGAGTTTCGCCAAGGCGGGCAACGTGGTGCTGCCGATGCTGTTTACATTCGGCGAGCCGCGCGGCAAGCCCGACAAGCCCCTTCCGGAATTCGTGCGCAAGAACGCGCTCTCGATCCAGGGCGGCAGCGGCGATCTGCCGCTCTTCACCAGCGCCGTCGAAATCCCGATCGTGGACAGCTTGGGTGCCGCCGCCGCCGCGGTGGGGCATTTGAACTCGGTGCCCGACGTGGACGGGGCGATCCGTACCGAAGCGCTCGCCATCACCTACTACGATGAATATTATCCGTCGCTCGCGGTCATGATGGTCGCAAGGAGCCTCAATCTGACCGCGAAGGACATCAGGATCCGCCCTGGTGAAGCGCTGCAGATCGGCAATTTCCGGGTAAGCGCGGATCCGACGATGCAGATGTTCACGTATTTCTACAAGGATCGCGACGGCAGGCCCGCCATCCAGGAGGACTCGTTCTACGACGTGGCGAGCGGCAAGATCCCGCTCGAGAAATATCGTGAAAAGATCGTGCTGATCGGACCTGCGGCTGCCGGGGTCGGCAGCATATTCGTGACGCCGGTGAATCCGGCCATGCCGGCGGTCGAGCTTCAGGCGCACACGGTGTCCTCGCTCTTGCAGGGGCATTTTTTCGTCGCGCCGACGTGGGGCTGGGTCGTCGAGAGGCTGGTTTATCTCCTGGTGGCGGTGTATCTGATCACGCTGCTCCCGCGACTTTCCGCCGGCCTGGGAGCCGTGCTGAGCGCGGGCATCGTGGCAATTCTGCTCGCCACGCACTTCGTGCTCATGACCGGCCAGGGCATGTGGCTGCAATTCATGTTGCCACTTAGTCTCCTGGTCGTCGGCCACGTCCTGCTCGTGACCAAGCGCTTCGTCGTCACCGAGCGCGGCAAGCAGAAGTCCGACGAGAGCTCCGCCGAGTCGAACCGCATGCTCGGCATCGCCTACCAGGCGCAGGGGCAGCTCGACCTTGCCTGGGACAAGTTCCGCCAGGTGCCGATGTCCGACGCGGTGATGGACAACCTGTACAACCTGGCCCTCGATTTCGAGAGGAAGCGCCAGTTCAACAAGGCCGAAGCCGCACTCCGCTATATCGCCGGCTACAACCCGAAGTTCCGCGACCTCGAGGCGAAGTTATCGCGTGCCAAGCAGATGTCGGAAACCGTCATCCTCGGTGGCGCGCGGACCCACGCCGGCGGGACCCTAGCGCTCGACGGGGGCGCCGAGAAGCCGATGCTCGGCCGCTATCAAGTGGAAGGGGAGCTCGGCAAGGGCGCCATGGGTGCCGTGTATCGCGGCAGGGATCCGAAAATCCAACGCGTCGTGGCGATCAAGACCATGGCGCTTTCCCTGGAATTCGAGGCGGACGAGCTCGCCGAAGTCAAGGAGCGGTTCTTCCGCGAAGCCGAAACCGCTGGTCGCCTGAGTCACCCGAACATCGTGACCATCTTCGACGCGGGCGAAGAGCACGACCTATGCTACATCGCGATGGAACTGCTGAAAGGCCAGGATCTGGTGCCGTTCACCAAACCAGGCAGCACCCTCTCGACCGACAAGGTCATCTCGATTGTGGCGAGAGTGGCCGACGCGCTCGGGTACGCGCACAGGCAGAACGTTGTACACAGAGACGTGAAGCCAGCCAACGTCATGTACGAGCCTCAAAGCGATATCGTCAAGGTGACCGATTTCGGAATTGCCCGCATTACGGATTCGTCGAAGACCAAAACCGGAATGGTGCTCGGTACGCCGTCCTACATGTCGCCGGAGCAGCTCCAGGGCAAAAAGATCGACGGGCGCAGCGATCTGTTCTCCCTGGCGGTAACCCTGTATCAGCTTGTTTGCGGCAAACTACCGTTCGAGGGAGATTCGATGGCGCAACTCATGTACAGGATCGCCAATGAACATGCGCCGGATATCCTGCAATACCAACCATCCCTGCCGCCGGCCCTGGTCGCTTTCCTGGACAGGGCGATGGCCAAGGACGCGGGCGAGCGCTACCAGACAGGCGAAGAATTCGCGGGCGCATTGCGAGGTACTGTGGGCGGTTCTTCCGCTACGGCGATCGGCGCCGGGGTCGACATCAGCCTGTGAGCTTCGTTGAAGCATTATGACTTTGTCGGGAGCGCTTGAAGTCGCGAGTTGTACCGATCCCGGAATGGTCAGGTCCCATAACGAGGACTCGATCGCCTCGGATGGGGACCAAGGCCTTGTCGTGCTGGCCGACGGCATGGGGGGATATAACGCGGGTGAGGTGGCGAGCGGCATGGCCACGACGGTGATCATTACCGAGCTGCAGCAGTTGTTGGAGAAGAGAGTCCCGTACGAGATTGACGCGCACAGCGGCCAGTTGGTCGCGCATCAGCTGTTGCACGAACAGATTGCCAAAGCGAACACGTCGATCTACCAGGCGGCACAAAGCCAGCCTCAGTATGCGGGCATGGGAACGACGCTGGTCGTGGCCCTTTTCTACGACAACAGGATGACCGTCGCGCATATCGGGGATTCGAGGTTGTACCGGCTGCGCGGCGGTGAACTCCGGCAGGTGACCAAGGACCATTCGCTTCTCCAGGAACAGATCGACAGCGGCGTGATCACGCCGCAACAGGCCCGGCAGTCGCAGAACAAGAATCTGGTTACGCGCGCGCTCGGTATCGATCCAATCGTGGAAGCGGAAATCCACGACTACGACACGCAGCCGGAAGACATTTATCTGCTCTGTTCGGACGGCCTTTGTGATATGGTGAGCGACGACGATATCGGTCTCGCGCTGCAGACGCTCAGCTCCAACCTGAAACTATGTGCGCAGCACCTGGTGCAAACAGCCAATGACAACGGGGGGCGAGACAATATTTCGGTGATACTGGTCCGGGTGCTGCGGGACTACCCCGCGTCGCGCAGCATCGTGGGCAAGATGATGAGCTGGTTCAAATAGTTTGAAATAGTTTGAGCAGAGGGATACTGCTATGGCGAAGTTGATACTCAGTATGGACGGCCTGATCCTCAAGGAAATTGCTCTGACCAAGGAACGTACCACCATCGGCCGCAAGCCGCACAACGACATCCAGATCGATAACCTGGCAGTAAGCGGGGAACATGCCGTCATCGTCACCATCCTGCAGGACTCGTTTCTCGAGGATCTCGGCAGCACCAACGGCACCGTGGTCAACGGCCAGCCGATCAAGAAGCACTTCCTGCAGAACAACGACATCATCGAGCTTGGCAAATACAAACTGAAGTACGTGAACGAAGCCGTGGCGGGGCAAGCCAAGGCTGCGGATTTCGAAAAAACCATGGTGCTTCGCCCCGGTTCAGTGAAGGCCGCTACTCCCGCGCCCGCCCCCGCCGCCGCCGCTGCGGCTCCCGTCGTGGCAGCAGGCGCAAAAAATTTCAGCGACAGCGTCACAGGCCAAAGCGCGACGGCTGCTCCGGTCGCGCCCCCCAAGCCGGCGGCCGCGCCTCAGAAAAATGCCGCGCTGCAGCTTCTCTCCGGTGCCAACGCCGGCAAAGAGCTCGATCTCACCAAGCCGCTCACGACGCTCGGCAAACCCGGCGTCCAAGTGGCCGTCATCACGCGTCGGCCCCAGGGCTTTTTCATCACCCACGTAGAAGGGGCAAGTTTTCCGGTCGTGAACGGCAAGACCCTAGACGCCCAGGCGCACTCTTTGAACGACCATGACGTGATCGAACTTGCCGGGGTCAAGATGGAATTCTTCCTCAAGACCTGAGCCTCGGCTCTTCAGAAGAACCGATCCGGGGGAGGAAGACTGAAGCAGCACATCGTCCGGATCGCGCTCGGCCTGCTGGTAGTTCTGGTATTCGTAGGCCACGTCGTAGGAAATGCCTACAAGAGCTACCACATCGGCTTCATCAATCAGCTCGACCAACTCATCTACGACTACCGGCTTCGGCTGACGATGCCGGGCACGGTCGACGACCGCATCGTCATCCTCGATATCGACGAGCGCAGCCTGGATTCCCGCGCGCTCGGTCGCTGGCCCTGGGGCCGCGACAAGATCGTTGCCCTGCTGCAAAAGCTTTTCGACAAATACGGCGTGCTCATAATCGGCTTGGACGTCGTGTTTGCCGAGCCCGACGAGAGTTCCGGCCTTCCGGTGCTCGAGAAGCTGGCCAGGACCCGGCTGAAGGACGTAGGGCCGTTCCAGTCGACCCTGAGGGAATTGCGCCCGGAGCTCGACTACGATGCGAGATTCTCGAATTTTCTCCGCGGCCGTCCGGTGGTTCTCGGCTACTACTTCAATAGCGACGAAAATGCGGTGGAAAGCGGATCCCTTCCGGAGCCCGTTTTTCCGCCGGGCACGTTTGCCGGCAGGAAAATCGACTTCTTCGCGTGGAAAGGCTACGGCGCCAACTTGCCCGAGCTCGCCAAAGTAGCCAGCGCCGGGCATTTCAACTCACGCGTTGACGACGATGGTGTGTCGCGGCGCGTGCCGATGCTCGCGGAATACCCGCAACGCAACGGCAGCTACTACGAAGCCCTGTCGCTGGCGGTAGTGCGCTTGTATCTAGGCATGAAGGAGGCAGCTCGCAACAAGGTCGATACGGTTACCCTGCCCAAGGTAATCCAGGGGTTCGCGCCCGGCCGTTTCATCTCCAAGACCTACACCGGTTTGGAGTGGCTTGAAGTCGGGCCCCTCAGGATCCCGGTGGACGATGAAGTCACTGCGCTGGTCCCCTATCGCGGTCCAAGGAACAGCTTTCCCTATGTTTCGTTTGCCGATATATGGTCGGACAATGTGCCGGTGGAACTGTTGAGGGGCAAGATCGCCTTGATCGGTGCTTCGGCCCCTGGCCTGTTCGATCTTCGCGCGACTCCGGTGGGGGAGGGCGACGGCTCCTCCGGGGTCAGGAAGGAAGGCAATGTCTATCCCGGGGTCGAGATTCACGCCAACCTCATTGCCGGGATACTCGACGGTAAACTGAAGCACAAACCGCCTTACATGCTCGGAGCGGAGCTGTTGCTGCTCGTCGTCGGCGGTATCGTGCTCACCTTGCTCATCCCGATGCTGGCGCCGCTCTGGGCCACCGTCGCCACGGTGACCGGGATGGCGCTCATCACGCTGTTGGACCTGTGGATGTGGTCCTATGCTGGCTTGGTGCTGCCGCTTGCCGCCTCGGTGCTTATGACGGTGACCCTGTACACGGTCAACATGGCATACGGATATTTCGTCGAGACGCGCTCGAAGCGCCAGTTCGCGGAGCTTTTCGGGCAATACGTGCCTCCCGAGCTCGTCGGCATCATGGCGGAGGACCCCGAGCAGTACACGATGGCGCCGAAGAGTACCGATCTCTCGGTACTATTTTCCGATGTGCGCGGCTTCACCAGCATATCGGAAGCGCTCAGTCCCGAGCACCTGCGCGAATACATCAACGAGTACCTTACCGACATGAGCAATATCATCCGGGGCAAGTACCGCGGCACGCTCGACAAGTACATCGGCGACGCGATCATGGCTTTCTGGAATGCCCCCGTGGAAGACAAGGATCACCCCCGCAGCGCGGTTCTTGCGGCGCTGGAGATGCAGCGCGAGTGCGACACGCTGAACAAGAAATTCACCGCGCGCGGCTGGCCGACCCTCAAAATCGGCATCGGCGTCAACTCTGGAAACGTCCGGGTCGGGGACATGGGATCGAAAGACCGCAGGGCGTACACCGCCATGGGAGATGCCGTAAACGTCGCTTCCCGGCTGGAAGGGCGCACCAAGTACTACGGCGTGGGGATACTCGTCGGGGAAACAACCCGGACACTCGTGAAGGACGTGGTTTTCAAGGAGATCGACAGGATCAAGGTCAAAGGCAAGGACGAGGCAATCACGATCTACGAGCCGATGGGACCGGAGGCCGAGGTCGAGAAAAAGATTCTGGACGAGCTCAAGCTCTGGCACCAGACGATCAGGTCTTACCGTTCCCGCCAGTGGGATCAGGTGGAAGTCAACCTCCTCAACCTGCAGCGCATGAACCCCGGGTGCGCTCTCTACGAGTTGTACGCGAAGGAAGCGGCCGCAAAGCGCCGAAACCCGCCACCAGACGAATGGGCCGGCGTGACCGTTTTCGACGAGAAATAGCGGCGGGTTCCATGAAGCTGCGAATCCTGGGGTGCAGCGGCGGGATAGGAGGCCGGCACTTGCGCACCACGTCGATGCTCCTCGACAACGACATTCTCATCGACGCCGGGACGGGGGTCGCCGACCTTTCGCTCACCGAACTCTCTCTCATCGATCACATCTTTCTCACGCACTCGCACCTCGATCACGTCGCGAGCATTCCGTTCATGGTCGATACGGTCGGAGGGATGCGCGACCAGCCGCTCACGCTCTGGGCCGTTCCGGGAACGCTGGAGATCCTGCGGAGTCACATCTTCAACTGGAGCATCTGGCCCGATTTCGCGCAGATCCCGAGTCCCGAAAAACCCTTCCTTCGATACCGCGAGATCCAGGTCGGTGATACGGTCGAGCTGGAAAGGCGCAAGCTCACCGTGCTACCGGCAAATCATGTCGTGCCGGCAGTCGGTTATCACCTCGATTCCGGCAGGGAAAGCCTGGTGTTTACCGGCGACACCACGACCAACGACCCTCTTTGGGCGGCGGTCAACAAAATTTCCAACCTGAAGTATCTGATTATCGAGACCGCTTTTTGCAACCGGGAAAAGGAGTTGGCGGTCATTTCGAAGCACCTTTGTCCGAGCATGCTCGCCGAGGAGCTCGCAAAACTCGAACGTAGCGCGGAGATCTATATCACGCATCTGAAGCCCGGCGAAATCGAGCTCACGATGCAGGAAATCGAGGAGGACGCCGGTCAATTCCGGCCGCGTATGCTGCAAAACAATCAAGTTTTCGAGTTTTGAGGGGCGAGGAGCGCGCAATGAGCGCAAACAGAGTACGCATCGAGACGCTGAAGACTCTTGAACCTGTCGCTTCGCTGCCCGAAGCAAGGCTCCACGAACTCGTCGGTCTCTGCCACGTAGAGACCGCGAGCAAGAATTCGAATCCCTTCCTCATGCGCGGGATCGCGGGCCAGGCGGTTTATCTCCTGCGTGGGGAGCTCGTGCTTACCTATCCGGATGGTTCTTCGAAAGTGCTGGTAGGGGGCTCCGAGCGTTCACGATATCCGCTGGGTGGGCGGGGCGAGATGTTCACCAGCGTCAAGGCGATCACCGACGTCGAGCTGATGCGCATCGACGCCGATCTTCTCGACGTCATGGCGACCTGGGATCAAGCCGCGTCCGCCGACGACTCGGAAAGACGGAAGAAGGACGAGGACGAGGGGAGTTCACTCGCCAACTGGACTCTCATGTCCGGAATGTTCAGTGTAAGCAGCCTCAAATACGGCGAGTTCTCGCGGCTGCCGCCGGCTCACATCAACGAGCTGCTGCGCCGCTTCGAGCGCATCAGCGTCAAGAAGGGCGACGCGGTGATCCGCGAGGGCGCTGAAGGGGACTTCTACTTCGTGATCGAAACCGGCCGGTGCAAGATCGAACGGATGGTCGGAGGGGTCTCGATGCTGCTCGCTGAGCTGAGAAGCGGCGAGGCGTTCGGCGAGGAGGCACTGGTGTCGGAAGCCAGGCGCAACGCCACGGTTACGATGAAGACAGACGGGGCGCTGCTGCGGCTATCCAGGAAGGACTTCGCCGAGCTCCTCCGGGAGCCGCTGCTGCGCCGCCTATCGGCAGAGGAGGCGCGCGACAAGATCGCCAATGGAGCCCAATGGGTCGATGTGCGTTATCCGTCGGAATATCAATATGACAAGCTTGCGGGTGCCATCAACATTCCCCTTTCGGAAATCCGCAACGCCTTCGGCGTGTTGGACGAAGGAAAAGAGTACGTGCTCTATTGCCAGAGCGGGCGACGCAGCGCCGCTGCGGCATTTCTCCTCGCTCAGCGCGGGTACCGCGCGTTCGTGCTTGCGGGCGGGCTCTGGGGGGGACGAAGCGCGGGACATGAGCGACGGAAAAGCTTCGCACGCCGAACCTTCGCCCGTGGAGCCGCGGCCGGATCGGTGGCATGGGCGCGATTTTCGCTTGGCAACGAGGGATCGGTCGGGTAGCCGGCTCTACGGTTCGTTGAGCATTTCGGGGCCGGTGTGTGGAAAACGTCCTCGCCGAGGCCAGCCACGGCGGCTGAACAGTGGTAAAGTAATTGATTATCGGGATATTTCGCGGTGATGAACCTTAAGGTGGATTGCCTATGAGCGCGGTATTGCAAACGCATCCGGGCGCGGCCTCTGACGTCAACAGCAGACTGACGTTTCAGAAGAACCTCCAGACCGTCACCAAC
>WNGN01004394.1_pt1 | contig 18497 bp, 17 predicted proteins | sample 5400561 | NCBI WGS metagenome assembly WNGN01 (sample SAMN13153379, study PRJNA577476) | soil metagenome | isolation source: 115 cm soil or saprolite under Garry oak tree replicate 2 | place: USA:California | collected 2016-06-15
CGTCACCGTGGTCCCGGCCGGCGGGCAGATCCCGCCGGCGACCCTGATCGTGCCGCGCCGCAACAACGGGCCGATCATCCAGCTCGACACGGCCAGCGGGCAGGCGCTGAGCGTGCAGTACACCGGTTTCAGCGCCACCCGCGAGGTCGACACCTTCCTGGAGTGGGACAACGCCCGCAACCTCGACGACTTCCGCAAGGGCCTGGAGACCTTCGACTTCGGCAGCCAGAACTGGGCCTACTCCGACGTGGCGGGCAACCTGGCCTACTTCACCAGCGGCGAGATGCCGCTGCGCGAGGACCTCCAGGCCGGCACGGTGCACGGCCTGCCGCCGTTCTTCGTCCGCGACGGGACCGGCGGCAACGAGTGGCTGCCGGCCAGCCACCTCCTCCCCGGCCAGGCCGTGCCCTACGAGATCCTGCCGCCCGAGGAGATGCCGCACGTGGTCAATCCGCGGGCCGGCTTCTTCGTCAACGCCAACGACGACCCGGCAGGCCTGACCCTGGACAACGACCCGCTGAACCAGCTCCGCCCCGGCGGCGGCATCTACTACCTCAACCCGGGCTACGACGGCTTCCGCGCCGGGCGCATCACCGAGCTGCTGCGGGCGCGGCTGGCCCGCGGGTCCAAGCTGTCGATCGCCGACATGCAGAAGATCCAGTCCGACACCGGGCTGATCGACGCCGAGGTGCTCGCGCCGAACGTGGTGGGGGCGATGGACCGCGCACAGCAGTCGACCGACCCGAAGCTGGCCGCGCTCGGGCACGACCCGGAGGTGGCCGAGGCGGTGCGGCGCCTGGCGCGCTGGGACTTCTCCACCCCGACCGGCATCCCCCAGGGCTACGACGCCGCCGACGTCGACGGCAAGCTGCTGCCGCCGAGCAAGGCCGAGATCGCCAGCAGCGTCGCCGCCACCATCTACGCGGTGTGGCGTGGGCAGATCATCCACGACGTGATCGACGCGAGAGTCGACGCCATCGGCATCCCCCGACCCGACGACGACCGCGCGCTCGGCGCCATCAAGCACCTGCTGGAGACGTTCGACTCGACGCAGGGTGTGGGCGCTTCGGGGATCGACTTCTTCGCGGTGCCTGGGGTGGCGTCGGCGGCGGACAGGCGGGACGTCTTGCTGATCGGCGCGGTGCGGGAGGCGCTCGACAAGCTGGCGGGGCCGGACTTCCAGGTGGCCTTCCACGGGTCGCGCGACCAGCGCGACTACCGCTGGGGGTTCCTGCACCGGCTGACCCTGGACCACCCGCTCGGCGGGCCGTTCAGCGTCCCGCCCGCATTCGGTCAGTTCCCCCAGCCGCTGGCGGACCTGCCCGGCATCCCGACCGACGGCGGCTTCTCGACGGTCGACGCCGCCAGCCACAACGCCCGCGCCGCCAGCGCGACCGCGTTCACGTTCGGCAGCGGGCCGGCCAACCGCTACGTGAGCGCCACCGGCCCCCACGGGATCACCGCCCGCACCAGCCTGCCCGGCGGCACCAGCGCCCTGCCGACCAGCCCGTTCTACCTGAACCTGCTGCCCGGCTGGCTGACTGACGACTCGATCCCGTTGCGGTTCGACTAGGGCCTATGGCGACCGGGGTGGGGACGGCTCCTCCCCGGTCGCCACGGGTCGGGCCGGGTCGGTGATCCACTGGCTCCAGGAGCCGGCGTACAGGGCGGCGTGGTAGCCGGCGACCTCCAAGGCCAGGACCTCGCTCGCCGCGACCACGCCCGAGCCGCAGTACGCGCCGACCCGCCGGTCGTCGCGGACGCCGAGCGCGGCGAAGCGGGCGCGCAGCTCGCCGGGTGGGCGCAGGCGGCCGTCTGGCGCGAGGTTGCCGGTGGCCGGCGCGCTGCGGGCCCCGGGGACGTGCCCGGCGACCGGGTCGACCGGCTCGGACTCGCCCCGGTAGCGCTCTGGCGCCCGGGCGTCCAGCAGCAGCCCGGCGCTGGCGAGCTCGGCGGCGCCGTCGGCGTCCAGCAGCGGCCTGCCGCCGGGCCTGGCAACGAAGTCGCCCGGCTCGGGCTCGGGAACCTCGGTGGTCACCTCCTGCCCGGCCGCGACCCAGCCGTCGTAGCCGCCGTCGAGGACGCGCACGTCGGGGTGGCCGTGGTGGCTGAGCAGCCACCAGGCTCGCGCGGCGGCGGTGGTGTCGCGCTGGTCGTAGACGACCACGCCGCGGTCGCCGCGGACCCCGGCGCGGCGCATGGCCGCCTGGAACCGCGCCGGGTCGGGCAGCGGGTGGCGCCCGCCGGCCCCCGGCGGGTCGGCCAGGTCGCGGTCCAGGTCGACGAACACCGCGCCGGGCAGGTGAGCGGCGCGGTAGGCCTCCACGCCCGGCGGTCCGCCGAGCTGCCAGCGGACGTCCAGCAGCGCCGGCGGCCTGACCGAGGCCAGCGCCGCGGCCAGCTCGTCCGCGCCGATCAACGGGCTCACGATGGGGTGGCGGCCCGCTCCGGCTCGGGCTCCGGTGGCAGGGACGGCGCTTGGTCGGGGCGGCTGAGCCGCGACGGCCACCAGTTGAGCCTGCCCAGCAGGACCACGGTCGAGGGGATCAGCAGGGCGCGGACCAGGAAGGTGTCCATCAGGATCCCCGCGCGTCGAAGAACCGGGTCATCGTCGAGCACCTCGAGGACGGGGTCTGGGAGCGCCCATGGGAGTCTAACCTCGAGCTGGTTTGCGGACCAGCAGGTCGCCCAGGAACAGCGCGTCCATGTCGCTGGCCAGGAAGTCGTGGATGGCCTCGTCGGGCCGCAGCACGATCGGCTCGCCGCGCAGGTTGAAGCTGGTGTTGAGCACCACCGGGACGCCGGTGCGCCGCTCGAACTCCGCGATCAGGCGGTGGAACGCCCGATTGGAGCCCTCGCTGACGGTCTGGAGCCGGGCGCTGCCGTCGACGTGGGTCACCGCCGGGATCCGCTCCCGCCGCTCGGGGAGCACCGGCAGCACCAGCAGCATGAACGGGTTCGGGGAGTAGCCGTCGAACCACTGCGGGCCGCGCTCGTCCAGCACGCTGGGGGCGAACGGCCGGAACGGCTCACGCCGCTTGACACGCTGGTTGACCACGTCCTTCATCTCGGCGCGCCGCGGGTCGGCGAGGATCGAGCGGGCGCCGAGCGCGCGTGGCCCGACCTCGGCGCGGCCCTGGAACCAGCCGACGATCCTCGAATCGGCCAGCAGCCTTGCCGCCTCGGCGGGCGCGTCGGCCACCTGCTCGGCCCGCAAGCCACTGCGCGGCGCCGAGCGCGTTGCCGGCGTCCGAGGCCGCTGGCTGGATGAAGATCCGCTCGAAGCCGGCCTCGCGCAGCAGGCGGGTGTTCATCACGGAGTTCAGAGCCACGCCGCCGCCGAGGCAGAGGTTGGGCGAGCCGGTGCGCTGGCGCAGCGATCGCGCCACGTGCAGCGACGCCTCCTCGAGCAGGTCCTGGAGGGCGTAGGCGAGGTTCTCGTGCAGCTCGGTCAGCTCGCTCTCCGGCACCCGTGGCGGTCCGTATCGCGCGAGGAAGCGCTTCGACAGCCAGCCCGCCTCGCGCTGGTAGGCGAAATGCTCGAAATTGACCTGGAAGAGCCCGTCTGGCGTGTGGCGCACCAGCTCGGACAGCTCCTCCGCCAGCTTGTCCCGGCCGTAGGGGGCAAGGCCCATGACCTTGCCCTCGCCGGCGTTGGGCTGAAAGCCGAGGTACCAGGTCAGCGCGGTGTAGACCTCGCCGAGCGAATCGGGGTTGCGCACGCTGGCCAGCGCGCGCAGCCTGCTGCCCCGCCCGTGCTGGAGGGTGGTCGACAGGAAGTCGCCGCCGCGGTCCAGGGTGAGCACGGCGGCCTCGTCGAAGGGGCTCGCGTAGAACGCGGCCGCCGCGTGGGCGTCGTGGTGGCCGACGTGGACGACCCTGCCCCGGTAGCCCCAGCGCCGGCGGAAGCCCAGCTCCTTGCGGGCCAGGTTGGCGTCGACGTACGCCTGGACGGCGAGCCGCTTCGGCGAGCCGCGCCGCAGCGCGTCCAGCGCACCGCGCGCGAAGTCCAGCCCGGGGCGGTGCGCGAACGCGACCGCGTCCACGTCGTTGGGGCCGACGCCGCCCTGCTCGAGGCAGTAGGCGATGGCGGTGTCCGGGAAGCGCTTGGTGTGCCGCTCGCGGTTGAAGCGCTCCTCCTCCACGAACGCGACGATGCGGCCGTCGCGGAGCAGGCACGCCGATGTGTCATGGCTGAAGCAGTTGATGCCAAGGATGCTCTGCACGACCTACCCCCTCGGCCAGCGGCAATCCCCGAACGAGCCCCCCAACCCGACGAGTTCTACCACTCCGGCGGCCCGTTCGTCCGGTAAGCGGCGCGCCTGGCTTCGTGCCGGATGGCCCGGGTAGGCCGCGGGCATGTCCACGATCCCCGGCGCCGACCCGGTGCTGGCCGGCCGTTGAACCGGCTGGCGGACCGCATGGCGATCCAGCGGAGCCCACCGACACGGTCAGGTCACGAAGAGTCACAAGATCATGACGGCCGCCCGCCTACAGCGCGGGCGGGGTCGTGGTGGGGGTCGTCGGAGGCGCCGTCGTCGGTGGCGCCGTGGTGGGCGGAGCGGTCGTCGGTGGCGCCGTGGTGGGGGGCGAGGTGGGGCGGGTGGTCTTGGGCGAGCTGCTTGTGCCGGTCACGCGCTGGGTGGTCGTGGTGGCCCGCCCGGTGGTGCTCGTCGACCTCCTCAGCGGGAACCCCGAGGCCGGGCCGAGCAGGCCGGAACCCCTGGTGGTGGTCGGCAAGCCGTTGCCGGAGGCGTCGGTCGGCGCGGGCACGATCTCGCCCGCGTTGCCGGACCCGGCCGCGACCGTGGTCGTCGGCAGGCAGGCCAGCCGGGTGGCGCACTGCGACGAGCCGCTCACCGGGCCGCCGATCGTGAGCGCGGCGATCACCCCGAGCCCGGCGGCGGCGGCCGCGGCGATCCCCCACGCGGTCCAGCGTCCCCGCAGCAGCGGGAGCAGCCCGACGATCTCGCGCCTGAGCCCCGCCCGATCGTCCTGGTCGGGCCCGGCGGCGGCCTTGCCCGGCGACCCGTTCGCCAGCCCCGCCGCCTCGGCCGGGCCGCCCGCCCTGGCCGCCGCCGGACCGAGCTTTGCCGCCGCCTTCGCCGCCGCCGGGGAGGGTGCCGCCGCCACCGCGGGCGCCCCGGTCGCGGGCGTCCCCGGCGCGCCCGGAGGCGCGCCCTCGGCGAGCGGCGCCGGCGCCGCCGCGGCCGCGGTCTTGGCCGTGGTCACCGCCCCCGCGGCCACGGGCGTGGCCGGTTGCCGCCTGCCGCGGGCCCGCTTGGGGGGAGCCTTGGCGGCCGCCACACGGGCGGGTGCGGTGGCGGGCACGCCGACCGGCGCCTCGCCGAAGAGCTGCTCGCCGACGTAGCCGAGGACGGCCTCGGCCGGGGAGATCCACTCGGCGGCGGCCCGGCGCAGGGCGGTGTCGACCGTGAGCCGGTCCCAGGTGGACACCGAGTGGTCGGGCGGGGCCTGGTTCATCGCCCGCCAGAGCGACTCCAGGGACTCGTCCCGCTGCGCCTCCACCGACTTGGCGTCGCAGCCGAGCAGCCGGCCGGCGCGCTCCGGCTCCTGGCCGAGCAGCTCGACCAGCGTCAGGACCTCGCGCCGGTTGTCGTCGAGCTCGCCGAGCGCCTCGAACAGCGGCATCGACTCCTCGGGCACCGCCGTCGCCGCGCGCTGCTCGCCCGGCCGGCGGGCGCGCCACCTGGTCACCGCGGCCCGGACCAGCGCGATCAGCCGCATCTCCAGCTCGGCGGCGTCGGCGCCCTCGGCAAGCTGGTCCATGCGGGCGACCGCGGTGCGCAGCACCATGGTGGTCAGGTCGACCGCGCTCGCCTGGTCCCCCGTCCACGCCAGGACGTAGTGGTAGACCTCCTCGGCGTGGCGATCGAAGAGCTCGTGTGCGAATTGCAAGCGGTCGCCCGTCGCGATCTGTCCCCCCCTGCGAGTTCATTGGAGGGCGGATCATATCGCAAGCGGACATCGCGGAGTGCGGGCATGCTGGAGGGGATACCGCACGTTACAGGCTTCGAAGGAGCATCGACGCAAGGAGCGGGCAAATGGCCGAGGCATACATCGTTGAGGCGGTGCGCACGCCGGCCGGGCGCAAGGGCGGCGGCCTGGCGGCAGTGCACCCGGCGGACCTGGCCGGGCACGTCCTGACCGAGGTGCTGCGGCGCAGTGGCGTCGACCCGGTCGAGGTCATGAGCATGGTGCCGCTCGCCGGCGGCGCGCTGGCCGGCGCGGCGGCAGGCTACGGCAGCCCCGTCGGCGGCAAGGGCTGGCTCGAACGCTACGGTGACCAGGAGATCACCCAGTTCCGCGGCGCCGAGCTGATGGCCGAGCGGTGGGACATCAGCCGCGAGGCGATGGAGCGGGTCGCCTTCGCCAGCCACACCCGCGCGGCGCGCGCATGGGCGGAAGGCCGCTTCGCCCGCGAGGTCGTGCCCTACGGCACGGTCACCCGCGACGAGGGCTTCCGGCCGGACGTGTCGATGGAGAAGATGGCGGCGCTGGAGCCGCTGCGGCCGGGCGGCCGCATCACCGCGGCCCTCTCCAGCCAGATCTCCGACGGGGCCGGCACCCTGCTGCTCGCCTCCGAGGGCGCGGTGCGGCGCTTCGGCCTTACGCCGCGGGCGCGCGTCCACGCCATGGCGCTGGCCGGCAGCGACCCGGTGATGATGCTGACCGCGCCGATCCCGGCGACCCAGCGGGTCCTCAAGAGCGCCTCGCTGACCATGGACGACATCGACCTCTTCGAAATCAACGAGGCGTTCGCGCCAGTGGTGCTGGCCTGGCAGCGCGAGACCGGCGCGGACCTGGAGCGCACCAACGTCAACGGCGGGGCGATCGCGCTCGGCCACCCACTCGGCGCCAGCGGCGCCAAGCTGATGACCACCCTGCTGCACGAGCTGGAGCGCAGCGGCGGCCGCTACGGCCTGCAGACGATGTGCGAGGGCGGCGGCATGGCCAACGCCACCATCATCGAGCGGCTCGGGTAGACGTCCCCAGATGAGAGCGGCCCCTCGGTCCCGGGGAAGCGGATCGAGGGGCCTTGTAGGATCTGGAGCTCCAGGTTGTATGGGAAGTTTATCCCCGACGGCGCCGGAGCGGCAGGGGTCAATTTCCGCCACCGGTGCATCGCGCCCGCTCAGCTCCAAGTGATCTCCAGGCGCTCGTCCGGGCCGCTGACCTCGGTGCCGAGCGCGGCGCAGGCGGCGCGGAAGCGGCGGGCGATCCAGGCGGCCGCCGCTGGCGCGGCCAGGCGGGTGCGGCAGTAGCCCAGCTCCAGCGGTACCGCCTCCAGCCGTCGCGGACCCCGCTCGTCGAGGCGCACCAGGAACAGCAGGCCGAGATCGTTGCGCAGCACCGGGTCCACGGCATAGTCGTCGAGGAAGTCGCCCAGGTCGTAGAGGACCCTGCCGGCGACCCCGTGGAACAGGTGCGCGGAGTGTCCGGCGACCAGCGTGGCGCCGGCGTCACGGAGGGTGGCCGCGGCACGGCGGACGTAGTCCAGCGGCGCGGTGGTCATGTTGGGCCCCCAGTGCGGCGCCACCAGCACGGCGTCGGCGCTGCTGGCCAGCTCCCGGACGGTGTCGAGCAGCCAGGCGGGCACGCCGCCGCCCAGCGGCGCGAAGGCGACCCCCGGGCGGTCCACCCCGGCGGCGAAGTCCTCCGGGTGGTCGGTGACCGAGACCACCGCCACCTCCAGGCCGCCGGCCCGCAGCAGGGCCGGCCGCCGCGCCGCCCACAGGTCATGGCCGGCCCCGACCGCGGCGACGCCGCAGGCGGCGAGATGCTCGATCGTGTCCTCGAGCGCCAGCGGGCCGAAGTCCAGGGCGTGGTTGTTGGCCAGGGTGACCAGGTCGACGCCCAGGCCGGCGAGACGCTCGGCGGCCACCGGCGGCGCGCGGAAGTGGAACGGCTTGCCCGCAGCCGCCCAGGGGCTCCCGCGCGAGGACACGCAGCACTCCAGGTTGCAGACGAACAGGTCGGCCGAGCGGCACAGCTCCAGCAGCTCAGGGGCGAGAAGGGCCGCGCCCGGCGCCTCGCGGAGGGTCTCGGCGACCCCACGCCCGAGCATCGTGTCCCCGGCCAGCGCGACCGTGATCGCGGCCATCGACCAACTCTAGCGCCATGGTCCTGGATGCACGTGCGTTCCGCGCATTGTCACCGGCCCGGCCAAGCTGGGGACCGCTGGATTGCCCGGAGCACCAGGCGGCGCCGGCCGAGGTGGCCGAGCGCGCCTGGGCGACCTTCAGCGCCCGCCGGCCGCTGGCCGAGGAGCTGTCGTGACCCAGCGGGGCGAGGGCGGGGACCCAGCGCCGGCCTCCGACGAGGACGGCGTCATGCGGGCCCATCCGGAGGGGACGGTGGTGCGCCTCCGGGTGGTGGCGGGGGCGCGGCGCATCACTCGATCGGGATGAATCGCGTACTAGCAGCCTGCTGAACGGGCGTGGTTCGGCTGATCCTGTTGGTTGCGCCGATCCGGTAGTTCGCGCTGCGGGCTTATCGCGGGCAGACTCCGGGCACGAGGACCCCGGTCAGTAGGCGATCGCCACGGCGGCGCGGCCGGCCGTCGCACGGTCTCCTCCATCCGCTCCAAATCCGCGTACGACTCCTTGAAGATGGCGCGCACGATCGGCTTGGCGGCATTGCGGTACAGGAAGCCCTCGCCTTCGTTGGGAGGCGCCACCGGCGCCGCGCTGACGACCGCCAGTCGCCGGACACCCGTGGCCCCCATCGCCTCCATCGGGTGGCTGCGGCCTTGGAGCACCAGGTCAGAAGACAGCTCCAGTGGGAGCAGCTGGTGACGGTGGTCGGCAAGAGAGGCGTACACCGACCCCTCGGGAACCAGGCGGCGGCACCAGGTCGCCGCGTCCAACTGGTCATCTCGGATGGGTGGACGTGGGGGCTCGTGCCCGGAGTCTGCCCGCGATAAGCCCGCAGCGCGAACTACCGGATCGGCGCAACCAACAGGATCAGCCGAACCACGCCCGTTCAGCAGGCTGCTAGTACGCGATTCATCCCGATCGAGTGATGCGCCGCGCCCCGGGCGATCGACCCGGAGGAACACGTCAACGCGCTGCTCGCGACGGCAGGGAGCCGCGGAGTCCGGGGGAGAGGAGCTCCGATGAGGATTGAAGACTACGCTCTGATCGGCGACCTGCAGACCTCCGCCCTGGTCGGCCGAAACGGCTCGGTGGACTGGCTCTGCGTGCCCCGTTTCGATTCCGCGTCGTGCTTCACGGCGCTGCTGGGAGAGGAGAAGCACGGCCGCTGGCTGATCGCCCCCGCGGGCGAGGTCCGCAGCGTGTCGCGCCGCTACCGCCAGGGCACGCTGATCCTCGAGACCGACTTCGAGACCGCCGAGGGCGCCGCGCGGGTCATCGACTTCATGCCACTGCGTGATGGCGGCGCCCCCCAGCTCATGCGCATCGTGGAGGGGCTGCGTGGCCGCGTGCCGATGCGCATGCAGCTGATCATCCGGTTCGAGTACGGCTCCGTCGTGCCGTGGGTGCAGCGCGTCCCTGACGGCATCGTCGCCCAGGCCGGCCCCGACGCGGTGCACCTGAGCACGCCGGCGGAGCTGCGCGGGGAGAACCTCACCACCGTGGCGGAGTTCACCGTTGGCGAGGGGGCGAGCGAGCGGTTCGCCCTCAGCTGGTTCCCCTCCTACCAGCGCCCCGCTCGAACCGAGGATACGCAGTCGGCGCTGACCCGCACCGAGGCGTGGTGGCGCGACTGGTCGGAGCGCTGCAGCTACCAGGGCGACTACCGCAACGAGGTGATGACCTCGCTGATCGTCCTCAAGGGCCTCACCGACCAGGTCACCGGCGCGGTCGTCGCCGCGCCCACCACGTCGCTGCCGGAGGACCTTGGCGGCGAGCGCAACTGGGACTACCGCTACACCTGGCTGCGCGACTCGGTGCTGACCCTCAACGCGCTGCTTGCCGGCGGCTACACCGACGAGGCGCTCGCGTTCGACGAGTCCGTGTTCCGGGCGACGGCCGGGCACCCCGAGCAGGCGCAGATCATGTACGGCATCGCCGGCGAGCGGCGGCTGGACGAGTACGAGCTCGACTGGCTGCCTGGCTACGAAGGCTCCAAGCCGGTCCGGGTCGGCAACGCCGCCGCCGGCCAATTCCAGCTCGACGTGTACGGCGAGGTCGTCGGCGTGGGCTGGGCGGAGGCGGCGGCGACCGGGCAGTTCCCCCCGCGCAGGTGGAGGCAGCTGCGCAAGCTCCTGGACTACCTGGAGACCGTCTGGCGCGAACCCGACGACGGCATGTGGGAGGCCCGCGGACCGCGGCGGCACTACACCCAGTCCAAGGTGATGGCCTGGGTCGCGTTCGACCGCGCCATCTCGCTGGGCGAGCAGTTCGGGCTGGAGGGGCCGCTGGAGCGTTGGAAGCAGATCCGGACCGAGCTCCACGACGAGATCCTCGACAAGGCCTACGACCCGCAGCGCAAAACCTTCACGCAGTCCTATGGCTCCAAGGCCCTGGACGCCGGCGCGCTGATGGTCGGGCTGGTCGGCCTGCTGCCACCCACCGACGACCGCTTCACAGGGACCATCGACGCCATCCGCACCGAGCTCGGCCACGATGGCTTCATCTCGCGCTACTCGACCGACGCGACCGACGACGGCCTGTCGGGCACCGAGGCCCAGTTCCTCGCCTGCTCGTTCTGGCTCGTCGACGCGCTCGCGGCCAACGGCCGCGAGGACGAGGCGCGGAAGCTGTTCGAGCGGCTGCTCGCGCTGCGCAACGACGTCGGCTTGTACGCAGAGGAGTACGACGTCGCCCGCAAGCGGCAGGTCGGCAACTTCCCGCAGGCCTTCACCCACCTGGCCCTCATCAACGCCGCGAGGGTCCTCAGCGGCGATCGGACGGGGACGCGATCGACGCCACCCGCTGCGCCGGCGGCGCGCAGCCATGGGTGAACCAGCGGCTCGGGCCATGCTGCGGGCCTTCGCGGCGCCCGCGTCCCAGCGCCGCCATCGCTGCGCACGGGAGCCGAGCTGGCGCACCGATGGCGCGGAGGTTGGTGGGGTGAGGCGCTGGCGCGATAGCGACTGCTCCGTGTTGTAGCAGTCCAGCGGCGTAGTCACGTTCCTGCTGGCAGGCCAGCAGCAGGCCCAGCCGGCGGGGATGATGGTGCCGCAGTCAGGGCAGCGGCGCTCGGCACGCCAGGCCATACACTATGGCCACGTGCTGACCTCATGGGCGTCTGAGCGGCGGCGGTCCAGGGGGCGCTGGCCGCATACCTGTTCATCGGGATGGCGTTCGCGTTCGCGTACCGGGTCCTTGGTGCGGCCCGTCCCGAGACGATGGCTCGAAGTAGCGCGTCGCGTTCGACGTTGGGGGAAGCCCGAATGCAGATTCGGGTGCCGATGCCGTCACGCCGGTCGGCCGCTGGCGGTCATCGCGTCAGGGTCATCCGTCCCAGCAACCTCCAGTCCATCGGCGGCTTCGGCAGCGGGACGCCTGGACGGTTGCGAGGCACCCTGACCTGCAGCGCCTTGGGTCGCACGGTGCAGCGCACCGGGGTTGGAAGCGACAGCGCCTCACCGTCCACTCCGACCGGGATGTGCGATGCGTCCGCCTCGATGACGGCCTCGCGGGCGGAGCGCACGGTGAGGCCACGCCAGTGGCGGCCTCGCAGCAGCCCGGCGGCCTGCAGGGCGCTGCCAACCCTGACGCCGAGCACGCCGAGCACGCCGCCGTCCAGCCGAGACCGGCGCCCGAGACCGGCGACATCACCCATGCCGTAGGTGTTGTTGCTCACCAGCACCGCCTGCGGCCCGTCGATGGTCATGCTCCCCGCGCGTAGCCGCAGGCGCGGTCCGCGGTGGCCGGCAAGCAGCTCGGGGAGCATGTTCAAGGTCGTCTCGGCCTTGTCGGCACGGTAGGCGGGGCTTTGGACCACGGCGGCGTAGGCCCCGAACGAGGCGTTGTTGACGAACGGGCGACCACCGATGAAGCCGAGGTCGACCAGCAGTCCGACGCCGTCGGTCAATGCATCCAGACATCGCGACGGGTCGTCGCGGTCGAGCCCCAGATCCAGGGCGAAATGGTTGCGGGTACCTGCCGAGATGACCAGGAGTGGAATCCCATGCTCGGCGGCGACGGCCGCCACGAGCGCCTGCGTCCCGTCGCCGCCGGCCACGCCGAGCAGGTCAGCGCCATTGGCCACCGCCTTGCGGGCGAGCTCCGTCACGTCGACCATCCCTGGTCCCTCGAGCAGGGCCACCTCCGCGCCCAGCGCTCTGGCCTTTGCCTCGAGGCCGAACTTCGCCACCTTGCCGCCGCCCGACCGCGGATTCATGATCAGGAACGGACGCTTCGGCGGCGAGGCTCGATACTCCGGCATCGGCTCGGGGCCGGTGTTCCGGCTCAAGGCGGCACGGCCGGTGCCCACCGCGACGGCCCACAGCGCCAGTGACAGCAGCACCAGCCATGCCAGGTGGGCCAGGACATAGAGGACGAGCACGGCGACTGGCGCGGCGACCACGAGTGCGACAGCCAGCAGTCGCAGCACACCCCGGCGTGAGAGCGTCCACCAGACCCCGGCTGCGGTCACGGCCAGGCCGGCCGCTCCGACGGCCACCAGCGCCAGGCTCTTGGCGCCAGCCACAGCAAGGAGCACCAGCACCGCCGCTGCGGCGGCTGCCAGGCTCAGCCGGGCGAGCCAGCGCTGGGCAACGGTCGCGCGGGATGACACCCGCCACGCTCTGGTCGCCATCTCTCCAATCACCGCCCCGACCTCGAGCGCCGAATGCCACAAACATCCTCACGCGCTGCTCCACCGGGGTCATCCTCCCGACGGGATGATCTGGGCTTGGAGCGGCCAGGCTCGGCCTCCGCATGCTCACGGTCAACCTTCGGATGCCCACCGAAACAACGTGGATGAGGGACTCTGGGCGGCACGTATCAGCGTTTCCGCTGGTCATGGGCTTCGTGCTGGGCCTCCGGCCCCCATCCCACGCCTCGTTCGCTCCACGGCCACCGTGCGCCAGGCTGGATGCCCCTGTCAGACGACCGCCCGGTTGGGAAGCAACAGCACGATGATCAGCGTGATGCCCGGGAAGAAGACAGACAGTCGGCTCGGTCGACGGTCTGTCGACGATCGCGTGCGTCGCGCTCCCCTCACGCGCCTTGCCCCCGACGGAACCCGGACCGGTCCGCCGACCACAACACCACTCCCGGTCGAGCCGACGCCCGCCACGACGCTACCGACGCTTGATGTAGCGCTTCCCGAATTCCTTGAGCTTGCGACGATTCTCCGGCTTGCCGGCTTGCTTTTTGACCTGCTCCTTGAGCTGCTCTCCTTTGGAGCTTTGGGTGAACTCCTTGACGCGCTTGAAGACTGATGCCATGGCTCGATCCCTTCGTAAGGGTCGACGTCCCGACCGCTGGGCGGCACTGAGGAATTGCCTTTGGCCCGAAAGGTCACAAGGCCACGCCACGACCTTTCCCCCGCGTGCCTGGTTTACGCAGCACGGTCCCAGGAGCAGGGGATCACCTTTCACGGGTGGGGACAAGCCCATCTGCCAGTCCAGCGAACCCTTTCGGTTGGCGCCCGGGGTGGCTCGCGTTGGCTCGCGTTCTACCCGCCGGGCGGCCGGCAGGTGGATCACCCCGCTCATCGTGCCGTCCGTCGGTTCAGCAGCGCCTACACGCGAGGGCCTGGCGGGCGTAGCGTGAGGCTGGGGGGTGTCGGCCCGGGAGGACAGCCCGACAAATGAGACGGGCACAGCACGGACAAGCGAGGGCTAATCCGACTAAGGCGGGGCCTCCAAGCACGGGCACGGGGCTCGTGGAGTCCGAGGCGCGGGGCTTCGTGCAGGCCGTGGAGGACTTCGACGATCCGTCTCTGGAGTGGCGCCGGCTCTTCTCGGAGTTGCTAGGCACCTTCCTTCTGGTGCTGGTCGCCGCCGGTGGCGGAATGATGGGACAGGCATTCCCAAACACGATCAGCCGCACAGCCGCGGTCGTCGCGCCAGGGCTGATGGTGTTGGCGATCATCTTGTTCATGGGCAAGGTGTCCGGCGCTCATCTCAACCCAGCGGTCAGCATCGCGTTCTCGCTCCGCGGGGACTTCCCCTGGCGGCGCGTGCCCGGCTACATCGTCGTCCAACTGGCAGGGGCCGCACTCGCCGCCTGGTTCCTGCAGGCCATCGTCCATGTCTCGTCTACCTACGGCTCGAACTACCCGGCGGCGGGATACTCCGCCCGCGACGCGTTCTTGATGGAAACGGTGCTCACTCTCGGCCTGGTCAGCGTCATCCTCGGCACCGCGTCAGGTGCCCAGAACCTCGGAGTCCTCGGGGCCATCGGCGTGGGTGCGTACATCGCGCTGGCCGGCCTGTGGGGTAGTCCGATCTCAGGTGCGTCGATGAACCCGGCCCGCACCTTCGGGCCCGATGCCGTCGGCGCCAACTTCGGCTCGTACTGGGTGTACGTCGCCGGCCCATTGGTCGGCGCCACCCTGGCCGTCGGCGTCGCGTTCGTGCTCAGAGGCCGCGGCGGTGGGGTGTCCGGCTCCGGCGCCGCGCAGGGTACGCTGTTCACAGACGCCAAGCGTCCCGACCAACGCTGAGAGACGGGCTGATCCGGTCATCTGACGCCTGTTTCTGCGGCGGGCGCACGTCGAGCCAACTGAACGCCTCCCGAAGTGCAGGTAGTAGCGCACAGCGTGCACGATCACGTCGGGTAGCAACCGGAAACCGGCGAAGGTAGACCGCGGAGCAGGCGCGGGGCGAGGGGCGGGTTCTCATGGCAGCGGTCTGGCTCAGCGCGTTCACCGCGAATGCAACAGCGCCCCGCCGGGCCAGTCATCGTACCGCCGGGCGATCACAAATCCCGCCCCTGAGACGAGCCGGTGGCTCGTCCCTCGCTGAGGTCGCTGATGCGCGGGAGGCGGCCGCCATGGGCGCTACCCCTGCCGTGGTCACCCGGCCAGCGGTCCGAAGCTGGACGAGCGCTTCCCACCCTCGACACCGCGACCACGTGGACGCACAGCTCAGACGCCTTCAAGAGCTTCCAGTCGCCCGGATCGGATCGCCGCCGTAAACGACTGGTAGTCCCGCTCGTTCTGATCCGCGTAGCGCTCGGAGAAGTCAGTGATCGACTGGTCGAACTGGTCGCTCGTACCCAGGTACTCAGCGATCGCGATTGGGTCCCCTGATCGGGCGTGCGCCCGTGCCAGCGTCCACCCGCAGGTGCGGGCGTAGAAGGTGAGGCCGAGCGGCGACATCAGCTCGACCTCGGCCGAGCCCTTCATGTCCCGCAACTGGCGCCAGTAGAAGTGGCGGTTGACGTCCATCCCCTTCGCCCAGCCCAGGTAGATGTCGCTCGCCGCCTGCATCATCCGCTGTCCATGCACCACACGCGCGCCGTGCTGCCGGTAGCGGCTCCTGGGCAGATGGCCCTCCAGCACCGAGGCCGTCGCCTCCTTCACCTGCAAGAACAGCGGGTCGTGCTGATCGCGACCCTGGAGCAGGACGATGAACGCCCGGGTCCCGACACTACCGACACCCACGACCTTGCGGGCCACGTCGACCACCTCGAACCGCTCCAGCAGGTCGCGCCGATCGTGCTGCAGCGTGGCCCGGTACGTGCGGAACTGTTCACGGACCACGCGCTCGGTCTCGTCGGAGGAGAGGCCGTAGGTGGCTTCCAGGTCCCGCGCCGGGACCACGATCGGCGGCTGACTAACGATCCGGTAGCGGCCGGAGACCACCTCGCCAAGCTTCGACAGCGCCTGCAGGCTATCGCGCGTGTGCGCCTTCTCGACATTCTTCCGGGCGGTCTTCTTGGCTCTCTTCGCCGCTTTCGCCTCCTTCTTCTTCGAGGCCTTGGCGGCACTGCGGACCGCGGTCATCAGCTCATCCTCAGACAGGTGCGCGTACCAGATGTCCATCGTGCCCATCTGGGCGAACTCGGCCATCGCCTCCCGGTAGGCCGTCACGGACGCAAGCGTCGCTGCGCGCTTGTCGGCCTTGCCGAAACCGTTGTTGCGCGCTGCGATCGCGAAGCTCGCGGCCATGCGCTTCACGTCGTACTCGAACGGTCCTGGGAGCGTCTCGTCGAAGTCGTTCGCGTCAAATAGCAGCATCCGCTCGGGCGATGCGAACACCCCGAAGTTGGACAGATGCGCGTCGCCGCACAGCTGGGCGTTCAGGCCGGCCGTGGGCGTGTCTGCGAGGTCGGCAGCCATGACCTTCGCCGCGCCCCGGTAGAAGGTGAACGGCGAGACCATCATCCGCCCGTGACGGACGGGCACCAGGTCGGGCTCACGCGTGACGTTCTGCTCCTCGAGCAACGCGACCGGGTCGGCGCGGTCCGCGGCCGGCGCCCATCCTGCGTGGCTGGACGCAGGCGTCCGGTCCCGCGCCTCCTTGCCCCGCGCTCTGCGCTCATCGACGCTCGGGTGCGCAATCCTCGTCGTGACGACCATGGGCTCCACACCTCCCGTTCAAGGCTTCGTTCTCGTCGACCACCGCCGGACTACCCTACCAACCATGCGCGCCGCATCGGCCCCAAGAGGATGAACATCGCGCTCCGGCACATGTGGAGCAGTACGTATCTATTCAAGTTCACCTTTCGTGGCGATGCGGCGGTCCCTCCGCCCCATGGGCCGATGCCGCGCTCCGAGCCTGGGGCCCAGGGGCAGTGGGGGCAGGTAGCGGGCATCCGTGAATCGCCCGTTGGTCCCGTCCAGCAGCCAGGTCGACCCCTTGGGCCACTCCAACGGCTGGTCGACCATCAACCCGTCGGCGACCAGCCGGGTTAGCACCTGCTCGATCACCTCGCCGTGGGTACACACCACCGCGTCCTGCACCCGGAGATCCTCGAGCAGCGCCAGGACCCGAGCGAGCTCGGCGTCCACACCGAGCGTCACCACAGGTTCGACGCGCAGGCGGCAGTCGCGGGCAAGGGGCTGCAAGGTCTGGTGGCAGCGGACGGCGGGGCTCGTCAGGATCCGCCGGATGGGGTAGTCCTCGAGGCGGACCACCAGCCCGGCGGCTTCGGCCTGCCCGGCCAGCGAGAGGGGCCGTAGGCTGTCGCGACCCTGCCATCGCCGTTTGTCCCCGGCATGTGCGTGGCGGACTAGCAGTAGCATGCGGAACCACTTCGATTCGGCTCGATCCCCATCCAGCGCACCGCCGCCCTACGCATCAGGGCTCGCTTGGTGGCGACCTGGCCGTGGTCGTCCGTCGCGAGGGCGCCCGTCGACTCCCACGTCTCGTTCTCTGCTGTCTCCCGACAAGGAAGCAGCGCCAGCAGGTGTTGCCATCATCCAGAAGGGATGAATGCAGAGGTGACGGTCGAGGAAGGGAGGCAGTCACGGCAGCCGAGCACTGCCTTCTGAATCATCCCGATCGGGTGACGACGGGACGGCGCTAGGCCCAGCAGGCTGTCAGTCTGTGGCCCGAACCGGCCGCGTGAACACCAGAAGGGAGATGCAATGGCCAAGAACGACGATACGTTCATCTACGTCGCCACGTATCCGAACGAGACCGCCGCCCAGGACGACTACCAGGTCGTCAAGGGACTGCACGAGAGGGGCCTGGTCGGCTCCTATGACGCTGCCGTCGTCACCAAGGACGCCAGCGGCAAGGTGCACGCGAACAAGGACGAGACGGCCACACGCCACGGCGCCTGGTGGGGCGTCGCGGCCGGTGCCGCGCTGGGGATACTCTTCCCGCCGTCCATCCTCGGCGCGGCAGCCGTCGGCGGTCTTGTCGGCGGCGTGGGCGGTCACCTCTCCAAGGGCATGTCACGGTCCGGCGTCAAGGAACTCGGCGATTTCATCGATCCCGGCCACGCAGGCCTCATCGTCGTCGGTGAGACCAAGGTCGAGGAGGCAATCCAGAACGCCGTGACCAGGGCCGAGAAGGACACCGCCGAGGAACTCGGCGTCGACCCGAAGGACATCGACCGGACCCTGCAAGAGGCCATGAAGGAGCTGTAGGACCGGCCGCGCGCTCCCCCGGCCACCCGAACCCGGCCAGGCCACACCGCCGCCGCGGTGGCACATGGTCGAGGATGATCCCAAAATGATCGCGGTAGGCGGCCAGCACGGCGTCGTCGGTCGGCAGGTCCCGTTCAGTGCGGGTCCGTCCCCGGGTGGAGACCAGCGTGCGGCCGCTGATGGACATCCTGCCGCAGGCCGTCAGCCGCGAGCAGATCGTCCGGGCGCGCGTGAACAAGGGGGCGCGCGTGTCCGGAAGGTTGCCGACAGGGCGTCTGAATCATACCAACACACTGTCGACGCGCGGAAATCTGCGGAGCGGGGCGAACGCGCTGACGCGAACGTCAAGATCGGGAAAGCTGCGGTCGATATCTCAGCTGAACTCTGCACAACTAATGTCGCTAATGGCAAGTCTCAAGTCCCGTGCCGCCGCCTGCAGCCCATGGAAGGAGCGACACGGTGCGACGCTACCTCCTCGCCGTGCTGGTCCTGCTCTGCCTCGGCCTCGG
>WNGN01002658.1_pt1 | contig 18483 bp, 12 predicted proteins | sample 5400561 | NCBI WGS metagenome assembly WNGN01 (sample SAMN13153379, study PRJNA577476) | soil metagenome | isolation source: 115 cm soil or saprolite under Garry oak tree replicate 2 | place: USA:California | collected 2016-06-15
GTCCAGGAGGGCGGCGATGTTCCTCGCCTCGTTGCGGACGGTCGTGACGACGCTGACGAGCAATGCGGCTCGTATTGGACCAGCGGTAATGATGGTTTCGACATTCATCCGCGCGGAACTATCTTTATAATCGGCCCTCGTTTGCTTCCGCGTCCTGTCCTATGGGTCGCATCGTCACGATCATCGGCACCCGGCCGGAGATCATCAAGATGGCGCCGGTGGTCAAGGCGATCGATGCGCTGGACCATGAACACGTCCTCGTCCACTCGGGGCAGCACTACGATGTGATGATGGATCGGATCTTCTTCCGGGACATGGAGCTGCGGGAGCCGGATCATCAGTTCGAGTTGAAGGCGCAGCCGCCGCACCTGCAGGTCGCGACGACGATGCGACAGGTCGCGCCCGTCGCGAAGGACGCCGACCTGGTGATCATCCACGGCGACACGAACACGACGGTCGCGGGCGGTCTCCTGGCGAGCAAGCAGGGTCGTCCGCTCGCACACGTCGAAGCGGGCATCCGGTCGTTCGACAAGACGATGCCCGAAGAGGTCAACCGAATCATCGCGGACCATCTCTCGAACCTCCTCTTCGCCCCGACGCCGACCGCGCGGGAGAATCTGCAACGCGAAAACGTGACGGAGGGCGTCCACGTCGTCGGCAACAGCGTGATCGATGCGCTCCTTCAGAACCGCGCGACGGCGGAGAAACGGTCCGACGTCTTGGCCCGCCTCGGCATGAATCCAGGCGGCTACGTCCTCTTGACGTTCCACCGCTCGGAGAACGTCGATTCGAAGGAGCGCTTGGCACGTGCGCTCGTCGCATTCGAGCGCGCAGCCCACGAGGCGGGCCTGCCAATCCTCTTCCCGATTCACCCGCGGACCGCGAAACGGCTTCGCGAATTCGGACTCGAGAAACGGGCGGCCGCACAGCCGTCGTTGCGGCGCATCGAACCGACCGGGTATCTCGACATGCTCGTCCTCGAAAAGAACGCCGCCCTGGTGATGACGGACTCGGGTGGCCTCCAGGAGGAGAGTTGTTTCTTCCGCGTCCCCTGCGTCACGCTTCGAGAGAACACGGAGCGTCCTGAGACGCTCGAAATCGGATCGAACGTCCTCGCGGGGACGGATCCGGAACGGGTCCGCGATGCGGTCCGTCGGCAGCTCGACGCGAACCGCAATTGGCCGAATCCATACGGGGACGGCACGACCGGCTTGCAGGTCGCGGAGCGCGTGGCGGCCTATCTGGGATGACATGGCCGCTCGGGTCGTCTTCGTGCGCTCGAAGAGCCCCGCCGGCATGGAGCCGCGCGTCGCCAAGGAGGCCGCGACACTGGCCCGCGCCGGGTACGAGGTTCACGCGGTCCTCTGGGATCGCGAATGCGCGTTCCCCGCGGAAGAGACGCGCGATGGCGTCCGCGTCCACCGGTATCACCTCCGGGCGCCCGAGGGCCAGCCCGATCTGATCGCCCTCCTCCCCCGATGGTGGTGGCACGCCTTCCGTCGGATCGCTTCCCTACGGCCGCAGATCGTGCACGCGGTGGACTTCGACACGATCCTCCCGGCATCCGCGTCCGCGCGCCTCGCGGGGGCGAAACTCGTCTACGACATCTTCGACTTCTACGCGGAGATGGTGACGGCAGACCTGTCGCCGCGGTTTCGAGAAATCCTGGCGAAATGGGAACGGCGGATGATCGATAGGGCGGACCTAGTCATCCTTCCGGATCTCCGACGGACAGTCCAGTTCGGGAGTGCTCGGCCGAAGCGCCTCGTGGAGATCATGAACGTCCCGGAAGATCGGGCGGTTCCGGCGGGAGCCGAAGATCCCAATCATTTTGTTGTCTTCTACGGCGGCATGATCGCGAACGACCGGGGGCTTGTAGACCTGGTCGTGGCCTGCGAAGCGACGGGTGCACGGTTCATCGTCGCGGGGCACGGGCCGGACGAAGCGGCGCTCCTGAATACGATCGAGACGTCGCCCGCGAGCACGTACCTGGGGACGATCCCTTACGATGAAGTGCTGGAGCGAACCGCGAGTTGCCACGCGGTGCCGGCGCTGTACGACCCCTCCGTGCCGAACAACCGATTCGCGGCTCCGAACAAACTCTTCGAGGCGATGATGTTCTCGAAACCCGTCTTGGTCTCTGACGGCACCGCTGCCGCGGACATCGTGCGGGAGGTCGGATGCGGTCTCGTCGTTCGATACGGGGACCGCGAAGGATTGAGACGCGCGCTCGAATCGCTCATGCTCTCGCCGGCCGACTGCGTGGCGATGGGCGCCCGAGGGCGGAGGGCGTTCGAGAGCAAGTACAACTGGAGCGCGATGGAGCCGCGCCTGCTCAATTCGTACCGAGACCTACTCACCAAGACGGATCCGCCGAATCGGGGGCGGTCATGAAGATCCATCATGTCGTTCCGCACTTCGCTCCGGAAAGAGGTGGAGTAGAGACCCAGGTCCTCGGCCTCGCCCGCTATCTGGTCGGGAAAGGTCACGAGGTCGTCGTGCACACGTCGCAGCTCACACTTGCGGGTGATGAGCTCCCCGCGGATTCGACCCTGGATGGAATCCGAATCCGCCGATACCGTCCCGTCGTGCATCTCGGATATTACGCGACCCTCCTGCGTCCGCGCGTCGAAGGTGCGGATGTGGTCCATCTCCATGGATACGGGTTCATGACCAACGACTCGGTGGCCCGCAGGATCCGAGGCTCAACCCCGATGGTCTACTCGCTCCACCATGGAGTGGCTCAGCCCGCCCCCACCCTGGGCGCGCGCGTGAAGCGCGGGTTCTACGATCCGCTCGTCGGTCGGAGGACCCTCCGACGCGTGGACGCGATTGTGCCGGCATCGGGGGCGGATCGTCGATGGCTCGAGGCCCGCGGCTTCCCGAGGGACCGAATTCACGTCCTGCCCACCGGCCTCGACGCGGAGGCGTTCCACCCGGGATCCCCGGAACGCGCCCGAGAGCGGTTCCACGTCGATCATTTCGTCGTGTTCTTGGGACGCCTCCAGCGGGAGAAGTCCCCGGACCACCTTCTCCGGGCGGTCGCCCGCCTCGGCCGCGATTGGGCAGGCTCCGTCGTCCTCGTCGGACCCGATGGCGGCGAACGGGCTGCGCTCGAACGGCTCGCGGGCGAACTCAATTTGCGGAACCGCGTCGTCTTCACGGGCGAAGTCGATGAAGCGACGAAGAGGGATCTCCTGGCGGGTGCCGACTGTCTCGTGCTCCCGAGCTTCTACGAGGCCCAAGGAATCGTGATTGCGGAGGCGTGGGCGCAAGGGCGCCCCGTCGTGGCCACGGCGGTGGGCGGCGTTCCCGAGACCGTGGATGACAGCCAGGATGGACTCCTGTACCCGTACGGCGACATCCCCGCCCTCACGGCAGCCTTGCGCGAGATGTTGATGGACCGATCGTACGCGTCCCGGATGGGCGTTGCGGGCCTCCGCAAGGCGGCGTTGGCATTCACCTGGGAACGAATCGCGCCCCGCTTCGAGAACCTGTACGAGTCGCTCCTCCGCAGATAGCCTATCCGAGGTCGGGTCACTTCGCGACGGGCTGCAACTCGAGGACAATTTGCTTCGCGAAATTTGGGAAGATGCGCTCGAGCGCCGTGTCGTAAAGGTACCGCTTCGGCAGGATCTGGAGGAGGAAGTCCCACTCTCGCATCACCCGGAAGTCCGTGGATGCGACGGCCTCTAAGAGGTGCTTGCGCGTGAAGAAATGGATGTGGCCAACGTCCTGACCGTCGTGAAGGGTCCGATCGTCCGGGAACTCTCCAAAGACCGCCAGCGCAACGCGATTGACCGGCGTCGCGACGTTCGGAGTGGAGAGGAGCACCCGGCCCGTCGTCCGAGTGACGCGGCGAATCTCCTGGAGGAGGCGGTACGGGTAGCGAACGTGTTCGATCACCTCGGTCGCAATGACCGCATCGAAACTCGCGTCGACGAAGGGGAGGGCTTGGCCGTCTGCCAGAATCGCGGGTTGACCACGAGAGGAGACGTTGACGCCGATATACTCGGAGGCCTTGTGCGCGAACGAGACTTCGCCAGGCCCGATTTCGAGGACGCGGCCGCGATCCGGAACGAACTCGCTCGTCACCCGGCCGCGCAGTGACCGGAGATGCTCGCTCATCTGCTCCGACCGCGCGGACTTCACGGGCCGACGATGGAGGATTCTCGCAAAAAGCGTTTCGCACGCGCAGCACGGCCGCGCGAATCGTGGGAGGCGGCAAACGTTAAGCAGCCCAGCTCGGTGTCCGCCCGATGCGCGTGTGCATCGTCCTCCACACGGACCTGTTCCACCCATGGCCCGTGCTGCGACCGATGCGCGAGGTGGAGGTCCTTCGCTCCGCGGGCCGGGAGGTCCATGTCGTCTCGTGGATCAAAGATCTCTCGGCCGACTGGCCGACGCATGAGGTGCGCGACGGGCTCGAGATCACACGCATCAAGCTCGCGCCACCCCGCGGGCTTTGGAAGCGGAGGGCCGGGTACCGCGCCGTCATGGAACGGTTCGCGGGGGAAATCGTGTCGCTGAAACCGGATGCCATCCTGTGCCACGACCTGGAGATGCTCTGGGCCTGCGTGATGGCGAAGCGGAAGCTCGGCGTGCCGCTCCTCTACCACGCCCACGAGAACTGGCCCGCGATGGTTTCGGAGCGGAGCTTCCTGGAAGGACTCGCGTTCGGGTTTCTCGAGCGGCGGCTCATTCGCGACGTGGATCATGTCTACACCGTCGGCGAGGTCCTTGCCTCAAGGTACCGAGCCTGGGGAAAGCCCGTGACGGTCCAATATGGGTCGAAGGCGCTCGCCGACATGCCGAGGATGACCGACGACTCCCTCGCGGCAAGACGAGCGGAGCGAGGTTTCGCGCCACGGGATTTCGTGGTCGGCATCGCGGGGTCGCTCGGTCGCGACGAGGCGCTTCCCGTGATCCTCGAAGCACTGGCGGCACTCCCGGCCTCGATCAAGCTCTACGTGGTCGGCGGCCTTCCGGATCGGATCGCATCGGCCCGCAGGCTGGTCTCGGAGTTTGGGCTCGCGACCCGCGTCTCGTTCACGGGACCGCTGCCGACGCCGGCGTATCTCCAGGAGACGGCGCTCCTTGATGTGGGCCTCGCGATCTTCTATCCGACCTCCGCGAACCAGCGATACGTCGTGCCGTTGAAGCTGTTCGACTACATGGGGCTCGGTGTGCCCGCCATCGTGAGCGATTTCCCGGAGATGCATCGGATTGCGATCGAGGAGTGTCACTTCGGTGTGCCGGTGCGGCCGAAAGATCCACACGCCCTCCGCGAAACGATCTCCGGTCTCTCGGACGACGGGGCACGGCGGGAATCGATGCGACGCGCCGCGCTCGCAGGATTCGAGCACACGTTCGCGTGGGAGCGTCAGAGAGAAATCCTCGAAGCCTCGCACCCGATCTTTCGAGCAAACGGCTGACCGTAAAGCGAGAGCCTCCATGGGACCTCTACCTTCGCGTGCGGTTGACCGGCCCGCTGTGCGGTGCGCTACGAGGCTCGCGACGCAGCCGCCTCGTACGCGGCCAAGGTTCGTTCCGCCATCGCGCGGAACGTGAACTGCTTTGCGTGGCGTGAACGTTCTTCCGCCGTGCCTTTCGGACCTTCCTCCAGGCACTCGAGGATTCGTGAGCCGAGTCGCGTCGGCTCGTCGAAATAGCATCCATACGGACCGAGCGTTTCCCGCACCGCGGGCGCGCGGGCGAGGACGTGAGCACCGCACGCGAGGGCCTCGAGCGGGACGAAGCCGAAGCCCTCTTCGGGGCAGGGATGAATCACGAGGGACGCCTGATTGTACACGAGCGGCAGGGCGTCCTCCCCCGGCCACCGGATCCGGACCCTTGAGGCGAGCGATGGAATGCGCGCCAAGCGCATCCGGACCGGGTCGAGGAACGGGTTGTCCCCTCCGATGAAATGGAGCTCGTGGGGGATGCGGTCGACGATCTGCTCGAAAGCGGCGAACGTGACCATCGGTTCCTTGATTCGCCGGTGGACGCCGACCTGCACGAGGAACGGCGGTTCCGGCGTGGGTTGAGGACTCACGACGAAACGATCCTCGACTCCGAGCGGGACCACGTCGACCGGGATGCGCGGACGCAACGTGGACGCTAACACCTCACCGGTTCGGCGGGAATCTACGACGACGCGCTCGCACCGGCGGAGGAACCATCGCAGCTTCCTGACATACAGGGTTCGGACCCACCACGGGTAGTACGCCGGATGGGTGAGCGGGGTGAGGTCGTGAATCGTGATGACGAGCGGGCGCCTCGGCCGCAACGGCGCGTCCCATGGCGCGTGCGGATCGTGGAGGACGTCGACATGAGTCGGGTTGTCTCCTTTCCGGAGGCGGACCACGTCAACGCCGAGCCGTTCGAGCTCGCGGATCAGGTAGTAGATGTACTTCGAAGCCCCGGTGCCGATTTGGCCGTCTTGGTACAGATGCTCGGAGTACAATCCGACTCGCATGATCAACCCCTCAGGCTGCCTCAAGCCGTTTGAGCGGTGGCTCCGTCCCAATCACCGCTCCAGCGCGGCCTCATAGGCCCGGATGTGCGCCTCGGTCACGATGTCGATGTTTGCAGTCTCGTCCACGAATTGGTGGGCACGTTCCCCCATCGCACGCGTGGCCTTTGGGTCGCCGAGCGCCTCCTCGATGCAGCCGGCGAGCGAGTCGGCGTCGTCCGCCAGCCATCCGGTCACCCGATGCTGGATCACGTCGGGGATGTTCCCCAGAGGGCTCGCGATGACCGGGATCTTGAAGGCGATCGGGAAGAAGATCGAGCCCGATGTCGTCACCTCTGTGTACGGTTGGACGACGACATTGCACGCCTTGAACCAATACTGCAGCTCGTCATCCGGAAGCCTGACGAGGTGGATGCGGAGATTCGGGCTTGCCGCGGCCGCGGCGCGAATCTCTTGCTCCAACGACGAATCATGACACGCGCCGAAGATGCAGTAGACGACGTCCGGTCGCCCAATCCGAGTCATCAGATCGACGAATCGCCGGGTTCCTTTGTACGGCTGGGTTGGCGCGAAATGGCCCACGACCGGAGCGTCGCCATCGACACCGATGCGTCGCCGGGCCTCGTCGTCGGAAACCGTGTCGGGCCAGATGCCATTGAAACTCATGAGCGGAATCACGCGATTCTTCGCATTCCACGTTTCAGGAAGCCCTCGCGCGCCGAAGCGACGCCGGGCTTCGTCGATGGACCGTGCGCTGTGCCACACGGCGATGTCGACGCCGTCGAGGTATGCATGACTGGCGAGGAGGTCGTCCCGGAGGAGAGGGACGTGCGGCACGATGTTGTGGACCGTCCAGATCTTGGGGGTCTTCGTCGAGAAGAACAACCTCGCCGCGGTGAGCGAGTCGAAGATACTCCAGTGCAGATGGATTAGGTCATGCTGCCGAAGGAACTGGCGCATGAATTTCACGGTGTTCCCGGGCCACCGCAGGTAGGGAAACGGCGCCTCGTCCACGACGTGGCCGCGTTCCGAGAGGCCTTGCCGCAGACGCCGGAGGTACACGTGCGGGCTGTCCGGCACCTCCAAAATCTTCATGCGTTCCCCGGTGCGCAACCCTCCTTTTCGGATAGCTCTTTCGAGGGGGCCGATGAGGGACTCTGTCAGCTCGTTTGACCATCCCAGTGCTCGTTGGAGCCGTTCAGGTTGAATCAGGTCGGCAAAGTACGAATGCCTGAAGCGCTCCCGTGGTTCCTACCGAACCGGAATCGGGAGACGCTCAAGAGACGGGAGGTCCTTTCTTCCGCCGCATCCCACGAACGGCCAATGCCGTGGCCACGCTCCCGCCAACCGCCAAAGTCGGGATCCACCAGTACCACCACAAAGGCGTTGCGACCTCGAAGGCAACGATCCGGAGGTTCGACTCGCTATTCCCGGCGTGGTCCGTGGCACGGACGAGTGCATAGTATCGAATGCCAGGGGTCAAGCCGCCAATGTCCGCGCTCGTGCCCTCAGTCACGACCACCGGCATCCCCGAGCCGAGCGAAGCCGCGTCATTGGAAACGTACACCGAATAGCGGATTGGAGTCGAAGGGTCCACGCTTGATTCAGGCGTGTCCGGATCCAACGCGGGTTCCCATTTGATCTGAACTCGATTCCCGGTCCCCAAGTCGACAATCGCGCCGACGCCGGCAAAGTTTGGAGAAGTCAAATCGTAGGGATGTGTCGGAGTGGCGTTCCTGACGATGTTGTTATTTTCCATGTTTCCGTTCGCATCCAGGGCCCGAACGAGGAACTGGTACTGGATGCCGTCGATCAGTCCTGTCAAGATGACGGACACGTTCGTGGTGACGGCCGCTGGGTGTCCGAAGTCGAATTGGCCGCCGGACTCGGCAACGAAGACCAAGTAGTGAATCGGGAGTCCAGGATCGGAGTTCGATTCCGGAGTGTCCGGATCAACGGCGGGGTCCCACGAGAGGTTGACTTGGCCGCCAACTCCACGGTCACGGGCCGAGACTAGCCCTCCGAACGTCGGGGGAGTCAGATCAACCGGAGTTGTCGGCACGACCCCGCGAGTGACCGTATTTGGTTCTTCGTTTCCCCAAGCGTCCTGCGCGCGCACAACAAAACGGTAGAGGACGCCATTCACGAGGCCGGACACGGTAAAGGACGCATTTTCGGTCCTAAACGACGGGGAGGCATAGTCGAACGCGGTCGTTCCAATCGTCTGGAAGATGCGGTACTCGATCGGCGGACTCGGATCTTCCGCTGCGCTCCAAGTCAGGCGGATATTCCCTCCCGTACCCAGGTCGGCCGCATTCTCCAGGCCCGAGAAGACCGGCGGGCTTCGATCAATCCAATCGAGCTCCCATGAATCGAGGGCGGCCGATGTGTTCTTGGTCCCATGGAACCACGCCTCCAGCTGGAGCGCTCCGTAACTGTTCGGCGGCAGGGATCTCAAGTCGAGGGAGCCGGAGGAAGCGTTCTCAAATCCCGGGATCGGGCTTCCGGTCGACGCATCCAATACGGAGACTGTCAACGAAGAGGAGGGAGAGATCGCAGCAGACCAGTTGGACCACCCCCACTCGAGTCCTGCAGGGATCGTAATCGGGACACTTCGCATCCAGCCGGTGCGGTCTGTCCCGGGGGAGCGGACGGCGTGATAGATCTGGAGTGCAGAGCCTCGGGCATGGTAGTAGACATCCCAGGTTCCGTTGGGCTGAATCAAGAAATCGGGGAACCCCATCGATGGACTTTCATCGGGCCCGAGGACATCGAGCGCAAGTCCTTCTTTCTGCCACGTCACCCCGTCGGCGGACTGGGCGGACGCCAGCCTCGCGATCCCCCCGTTGTCGGTTGCCGTGTATATAGCCTGAAAGTTCGAGCCGTCAAATCGGACCCCGGGGAACGCGGCGTAGTAGCCATCGATCGCATCCGGCGGTCCACGCGTCAACACGGTGCCTTGGCGGGACCAAGACATGCCGTCGGGACTCGTCGCGAGCATGATCTCGCCCCGGTAGTCCGCGTCCGATCGGCCGGTGTACCACATGTAGTACGTGCCGTTGACGATCAGGACGGAGGGGTCTACGACCGTGGAGTCATCCGGTGAACCGCTGCTGCCGACATCGAGGACGAGGCCCTGCTTCGCCCAGACCACACCATCGGAGCTGTTCGCGGCGAGGATCCGGAAATGTCCGCCATCCCATCCGGAGTACCACATTCGGAACTCGTTACCGACCTTCAAAACCGATGGGTACGCAATGATGTTCCCGGACTCTTCTGGCAACGAGGGGGCCAGTACTTCCCCGTGCTTCGTCCACGTGGCCCCGTCGGGCGAGGTCGCGTATCCGATCGAAGCTTCATAGCTCGTCCGACCGGCATACCACATCTTGTATTGACCTCCATCAACAAGAACGGTCGGGCCGTTCAGCTCATTCGAGTCGAAGTCTCCGGGACCTCCGAAGGAAAGGATCAACCCGCGTCGACTGAGAAGATCAGACTGAAGGCGCACCGCTCCAGCATACAATTCGAGCCCTGAGGACGACGAAATCTTCGTCGAGTCGACAAAGTCGTCGCGCCAGCCGGCAAAGACACCCGCGGCTGGAATGTTTCTTCGAGCCGAGTCGAGTGTCACAGCGAAATGAAATGGTGACGCCGTCGGGTGAGAGAAGAGGAAGAGCCCGGGTGACAACGAAAGCGCCAGTCCAAGCAGTGCCGCGAGCCGGCTGACCTCCCCCACATTGGCAGGATTCCCTACGGCCACCTTAATGATATCTTTGGCCGGACACAGCCCGCGGTTTGTCAAACCTCTCCATGAGACGGCCCGCTACTCTTTTATAGCCATCAGCGCCTTCCGCGTCCGCGTCTGACTCTCGTCGGACGCCTGAGAGATATAGATGGGATGGGTAGTGGCAGATTCCCCCAGGGCTGACCTTCCCCCACCAAGGTGAGTACCTTGTTTCTGAAAGAAATCCAGATGGAGAACTTCAAGTCGTTCGGGCGAAAGATCACGGTCCCCTTCCTCCAGGGGTTCACGGCCATCACGGGTCCGAACGGCTCCGGCAAGAGCAACATCGCGGACGCGATCCTGTTCGTCCTCGGGCCGAAGAGCTCGAAGGCGATCCGGGCCGGCAAGCTGACGGACCTCATCTGGAACGGGGGGAAGGACAAGAAAGGCGCCGACTCGTGTCAGGTCAGCCTTCTCTTCGATAACTCGGACCGCCAGATCCCCGTCGAAGCGGACGAGGTCAAACTCACCCGGTACGTCGGCCTGAGCCCGTCCGTGGAGGGCGGCTATAACTCGTACTTCTACATCAACGACCGGAAATCCTCGCTCTCGGAGTTCGACTCCCTGCTCGCCCACGCGCGGATCTCGGCGGAGGGATACAACCTCGTGCAACAAGGGGACGTCCAGAAGATCGTCTCGATGTCCTCCATCGAACGCCGGCGAGTCCTTGACAACATCGCGGGGATCACGAAGTTCGATGACGACATCGCGCAGGCGGAAGGGAAGCGCCGGGAGACCGAGGAGAACCTCGAGCGCATCCGCATCATCCTCGACGAGATCGACAAACAGATCCGACAGCTCGAGGCGGACCGCGACGGCGCCCTGAAGTACAAAGAATTGAACGAGCGGGGATCGACCGCGAAGGCCCAGCTGGCGTACAAGAACCGCGAACTGATCGAGCGGCAGATTGTTGGCACGAAGGAGCAGATCGCGAAGCACGAGGCGGACAAGTCGAAGCTGGAATCCCAGAAGGCCGAACTCCGGACGCTGTTCGATGCCGCCGTGGCGCGCCTGAACGAACTCGAGCAGGAGATGGCGGAGCGGGGCGGAGAGGAGGCCAAGCAGCTCAAAGAGAAGTTGGACGGACTCCGCATCGAGCGCGCGCGCGCAACGGACGGGATCGAGACGTCGAAGGAGGTCCTGAAACAGCTGCGCCTCGAGACCGGAGAGGCGAACCGGGATCAAGCGAAGATCCAGAAGGAGACGGACGCCCTAGCGCGCGAGCACGAGAAGGTCGATGCGCGCGTGGCCGAGCTGGACGAGCAAATCAAGGCGGCCGACAAAGACCTTCACGACGTCGACGAGCTCGCCTCGAAGAGCGACGCGAAGGTCCTCGGCATCCAGAAACAGATCATCGCGCTCAACAACGAAATCGACCAAGTCGAGGAGCGCGTCAAGGGAATCGTCCTCGAAGGGGACCGGACGAAAGAGGCCATGTCCCGCCTCGAGGCGGAGATCACCCAGATCGAGGAGTCCCGGAAAGCGTACCAGGTCGAGCACGACGACGCGGATTGGCAGCTCAAGGAATTGCGGACGTCCACGAAAGAGACGGGCAAGAGCCTCCAGAAACTCCAGCAGGAATTTCACGAGAAACGGGCCGAGGAAGCGAAGCTCGCAAGAGAGCAGGCCGAGCTCCAAACGGCGATCCTCAGCCTCACCCGGCAGTACGCCCAGCTGAAGGCCGAGGCGGACGTCGCGGAGAACATGAAGCGGGGCTACACGTCCGCGGTCTCCGCGATCCTCGAATGCCGCGAGACCGGTTCGATCAAATCCACGGCACGGTCGCACAGCTCGCCCACGTCGAGACGCAGTACGAGACGGCGATCGTCACCGCCGCGGGCGCTCGCATGCAAGCACTCATCGTCGACGACGACACCGTCGCGGCGCAATGCATCGATTACCTGAAGAAACGGAAGATCGGGCGCGCGACGTTCTTGCCTCTCACCAAGATGCTCGTCGGCAAGCCACGAGGCAAGGCGATCCTCGTCGCGAAAGAATGCCTCGGCTTCGCGATCGACCTCTGCCATTTCGATGAGAAGTACCGCGACGCCTTCTTCTACGTCTTCGGCGACACGCTCGTCGTCCAGACGCTCGACGAGGCCCGGAAGTGGATGGGCGGCGTGCGGCTCGTCACGATCGAGGGCGAGTTGATCGAAGCTTCCGGCGCCATGATCGGCGGCGACATGGAACGGTCGACCGTCAAGTTCGGGCCGAGCGTCGCGAGCGAGATGGAGAAGATCGCCGAGAAGCTGCGGGACGCGCAGGCCCACGGCGAGACCGTCGCGAACCGCCTCGACGCGCTGCGCAAGGAAATCCTCGACCTCGAAGGAGACATCAAAGAGTCCGGCGGCCGGAGCGGGGCCGTCGAGGTGAAGACGAGCACCCTCGAGGCGAAACGGAAGGAGTTCGCCGCGAAGGTCGCGAGCGCGGACAAGGACCTCGGGGACCGGAAGGGGCGCTTCGACGAAGCACAGAAGACCGCGACCCGGATCGAAGAGGATCTCACGAAGTTCACGAAGGCATTGGAAGCGTTGAAGGCGAAGCGAGACGAGCGGAAGAAAGCCGTCATCGCGGCGACCCCGCAGCAGATTTCCTCCCGAATGAAGGAACTGATGAGCCGGCGCGCGACCCTGGCCGAGGAGTTGAGCGGCCTGCGGTCGAAGTTGGAGGCCATGGCGACTCAGACGACGTTCCTCGAAGAGCGACGAACCGAGGTCGGCGCACGCCTCACGACGCTCGACGGCCAGCGGAAGGACCACGAGAAGCGGATCGACGTCTTCCAGGAATCCCTGGGCCACCTCGAGACCGAGATCCGCGGCCTCGAGAAGACGGAGGCCCAGATGGGCAAGAAGGTGAAGGACCTCCAGGACGCGCGGGACGCGGCCTACAAAGAGAAGACGGACCGCGAGGCGGACCTCGACAAGGTCACGCACAAGATCGAGACGAAAGAGGACTTCCTCCTGAAGATGCAGACGGAGCTGAAGGTCCAGGAGGAGCAGCTCGCGGAGGCCGAACGCGTCATGAAGGAGATGGCGGTCGAACTGCAGGAGGGACGCCTCCCGAGCCTCGAGGAACTCAAGACGACGATCGCGGATTGCGAGACGGCGATCAACGCGCTCGGCCCGATCAACCTCCGGGCCCTCGAGGACTACGACGCGCAGCAGGCGCGGGCGGTCGAGCTGAAGGACGAATTCAAGAGGCTCGAGGGACAGCGCGAGGAGCTCATCCATCTGGTCGACGAGCTCACGGACAAGAAGAAAGAGGGGCTCGCCAAAATCTTCACCTCGATCAACGAGAACTTCAGCCGCGTCTACGCGGAGCTCACGGAGGGCGGCGAGGCGGAACTCGCCCTGGAGAATCCGGAGAAGCCGTTCGAGGCCGGACTCATCCTGAAGGTCAAGCCGGCGCACAAGAAGGCCCTCCGGCTTGAGGCGTTGTCCGGGGGCGAACGATCCCTCGCGTCGATGGCCCTCATCTTCGCGATCCAGGAGTACGACCCGTCGCCGTTCTACCTGCTCGATGAGATCGACCAGAACCTCGACGCGGTCAACGCGGAGAAGGTGGCCCGGATGATCCGACGCAACAGCTCGACGGCCCAGTTCGTCCAGATCTCCCTGCGCAAGGTCAGCCTGAAGGAGGCCGACCACCTGGTCGGCGTCACGATGACGCCCGATTCGCTGTCGGAGGTCATCATGCGCGTGAACCTGGCCGACATCGAGGACGAAAAGCCGACGGAGGTGATCCCGGCATGAGCGAGAACTACCAGGCGATCCTGAATCATCTCCTGTTCCACAAGGCGCTGATCAGCGAGACGGAAGGCGGCGAGCGGATCAACCGCTACCTCGCGATGCTGAACGAGATCGATCAGGGGATGCACGTGGCCGTCCGGGACCCGTTCGAGAAGTCCGTCGTCGCGGCGTTCGAACTCGCGCTCGAACGACGGCTCGACCCGTGGGAGATCAACCTCGTGCCGTTCACGAAACTCTTCTTGGACAAGGTGAAGAAAGATGGCGCCGTGAACTTCGTCACGGCCGGGAAGCTCGTCTTCCTCGCGTGGTCGATCCTGAAGATGCAGAGCGACAAGGTCCTCCTCGACGCGATGCCGCCGGAGCCCCAAGCCGACGTCGGCGGCTGGGACCTCGACATGTTCCGCGATCCCGCGGACCTCGACTACAACCAGGTCGTGCTGGCGGGCACCGCGACGCCCCTCACGGAGGCGATCCGACGCGAAGGGCGCCGGGCCGTCACCCTGATGGAACTGATGGACGCCTTCGACGAGGCCCGCCGGGAATCCGAGATCCAGCTCCAGCTGAATGCGCTGCGCGAACAGGCCATCCGAAAGTTCGTCCCCAACTTCCACCGGAAGGTCCACGGCGAAGATCTCACGGAAGACATCGCCCTCACCTGGCACCGGCTCGCGCAGTTCAACGGAGAACCGGTCCCGCTGCGCCAGCTGACCGGGGGCGACGTCTGGGACGAGGTGACCGTGTTCATGTCCCTCCTGTTCCTGGCTCATCTGGAGAAGGTGAAGCTGTGGCAGAAAGACTTCCCCTACGGCGAGATCTACGTGAAGCGTCTGTCGATGACCGCGGAACTCCCGATGGAGGAGCTCCTCGCGATCCCCGCCCTCGGTCCGAAACCCGAGGTCCCCCAGGAGGCGGTCCATTGAAGGAACGCGCCCTCGTGGAGGCCGCGTTGTACAGCGCGGGCCGCGCCCTGACGATCGACGAGTTGGCCCGGACCACGCGCCTCGAACCGGAGGCGATCAAGCCCGCCCTGCACGCCCTCGCGGGCGACTACACGAAGCGCGAGAGTGCGATCGAGGTCGCGCAGATCGGGACGAAGTGGACGATGCAAATCCGCTCGGAGTACTCGGAGCGGGCCCGCGCGTTCGCGCCTCCCGAGATCGATCGGGACATCCTCAAGACGGTCGCCCTGATCGCGTACCATCAGCCGATCCTGCAGAGCGATCTCTTCGACATGATCGGCTCGAAGGTCTACGAGCACACGAAAGGCCTCGAGGAGCTCGGCCTCATCTCCCGCAAGCCTTCCGGGCGGTCGTTCGCCCTAGCGACGACGCGGTACTTCGCGGAGTTCTTCGGGCTGAAATCGACGGACCGCGAAGGGATCCGCCGGATGATGGCCCAGAAAGCCGGCGTGCCGTATACGGAACGGAGCGAGACGCCGCCGTCGGACGATCCCACGTCCGAGGCATCGCTCCCCGCCTCGCCGGTGGCGGAAGCCGTATCTCACCCACCCGCATCGCCCACGGCGACGGCGAACGAGTGACGCGCGCGATCGAAACGGTCGGCCGCGGAGGCATCTCGGCGGCCCCTGCCACCTCGGGTAAATCACTCGTGATAATCACGGGCTAAGCCGTTTATAAGCTCGACTTCGTCGTAACGTCGCAATCCTCGGTGGAGAGCCGATGCCGTCCCCCCGAGGCCGCGGAGCCGACGAACCGTGAGCGGGTACCTGCGAGACAGCCAGCTGCGCCGCCAGCTCGAGGAGAAGGTCAAAGAGGCGACGCGGACGCGTCAAGCCGCCGAAGATGGCATCAAGGCGGCGCAAGACCTCGTCGACCAGGCCCGCCGAACGGACGCGAACGTCGTCGAGGCGGAGAAGGCCCTCGCCGAGGCGAACGAGGCGATGGCCTCGAAGGACTACAAGGTCGCCGTCGACAAGGCGGGCGAGGCCCTCGAACGGGGCAAGCGCATCTACCGGGAGCGGGCACGCGCGATCGTCGATTCGAGTTCCGCGCTCGGCCGACTCGCGAAAGGCGTCGGCGGGGAGCTCGCGGAGACCGAGGCGGCGCTCGCGAAAGCCGAAGGCGCGCTCGCCTCCGAGGACCTCGGCACCGCGATCGACCTCGCGAAGAAGGCGTGGAAGCGGAGCGAGAAGGTGCTCCAGGAGCACCTGTCCTCCTCGTTCTCGAAGGCCCAATCGCTCATCCTGGCGGCCAAGAACCTGAGCCGCGACGTCGCTCCGGTCGAGGACCTCCTCTCCCGAGCGCGGACCGCGATGGAGAACAACGATTTCCAGAGCGCCCTCGATTTCACGAACGAAGCCCTCGAGACGATCACGGATGACCTGACCTCGGCCGTGGACAAGGAGGTCCACGAGGTCGAGGATCTCATCCGGACCGCGGCGGAGCTCGGGGCCGACACGACGAAGGCCACGACGCTGATCGAGCGGGCGCGCGGCGACATCGGGAACCTCGATTTCGAGAAAGCGAACAACGCGGTCCGACAGAGCCGCGCGGAGTCCGAGAAGGCGCTCCAACGATCGCTCGACGGCCGTGCGGGGGACTTCTCGAAGTTCGTGCAAGATGCCCGGGCCCTCGGCGCAGACCCGGCCGTTGGCCAGGAGTCGTTCGACAAGGCCGAGGCCGCAATCAAGAAAGGCAACTACCGGGAGGGGGCGCAGCTGGCGAAGACGGGCTTCCAGGCGATCCAGCAAGCCCAGTTCCAGCGGGTCGTCGGCGTGATCGCCACGTCCCGCGAGAAGTTCACCGCCGCCGCGAACATGGGGATCGACCTCCACGGCCCGATGGCCGACCTGACGAGCGCTCGCGACTTGCTCAAGCGGGGCGCGTTCCGGGACGCGCTCGACGCCGTGAAACGCGCGGACGGCGCGGTCGACGCGATCATCAACGGGTACCGCACGGTGGAAGGGCGGCTCAAGGAGCTGCACCGCGCCTTCGCCGAGGCCGAGGCGTTCGGGGTGCAAACGGTCCGCGCGCGGAAGCTTGCGGAGGCCGCTCGCCAGGCCTATCAGGAACGCAATCTCCCGGACGTCGCGAAAGCGGTCGACGCCGCGGCCGCGGAGTTGCGGAAGGCCGAGCGCGAGCGAGTGATGCAGTCGATCGAACGGGCGGAGTTCGTCCTCACCGTCGGCGAGCAGGCCGGTGCCGACCTGGGCGAGCCGTCGCGGCTCCTCCAGGAGGCGATCGTCGCCACGAAGGCGGACGAACATCGGCGAGCGTTGCAACTGGCGGGCGATGCCCAGACGAAGGCGGAGCGGATCCTCGGGGACCGCGCCTCGGAGAAGATCGGCGCCCTTCGCGGGGCCCTGCCCCACCTCGGGGACGACGCGGGAACGTTGAAGGCCCTCCTGAATCGCGCGGATGCATCGATGGGCACCCGCGATTTCGAAGATACGTTCCGCGCACTCGACGAAGGGGAAAAGTTCGTCGAGATCCAAATCCGGACGCACGCGGAAGAGATCGTCGGAGACCTCACGGTCGCCGTGCGGATGGGCGTCGACCTCGGCGCCAACGTGGCTCCCCTCGAGACGATCCACCGTGAGTTGAACGGATTCCTCACCCGCGGACAGGCGGGAGACATCGTCGCGGCCCGCGAGAAAGCGAGGGCGCTGCTCGGCAGCGCGTCCGAGGAACTCCTCGCCTTCGTCCGCGCGCGCATCACGACCGCGCAAGGACTCAAGATCGACGTCGACGAGATGTCGGACCTCGCTCGCCGGTCTCGCCTCGCCTTTGGAGTCCAGAACTACCACGAGGGCCTCCGCCTCTTGAACGAGGCGAACGAGCGGGCCGGCAAGATGACCGCGCTCCATCGCCAGGCGTACAACGCGATCGCGAGCGGGGCCGCGTTCGTGGCCGAGGCGAAGAAGCGCAACGTCGACGTCTCGAAGGTCGTCGAGATGCTCGTCGACGCGAAGAAGGCCTTCGAACGGCTCGACTACGAGCAGGCGCTCCAGATGGCCTCGTCGGCCCGTGCGGAGACGGACAAGCTCACGGTCCTCTATTCCTCGGCCCAGAAGATCCTGTCGTCCCGTGGGCGACTCGACTTGGCGGCCAAGATCGGGATCGACGCGCCGCACCTCCGGGACGTGTTCGGCGCGGCGAAGGAGGCGATGAAGGCGAAAGAGTACGAGAAGGCCCTCGCCCTCGCGCAACGCGCCGAGGACGAGTTCACCGCCCTGATCACGGAGAAGCTCACCTCATCGCTGACCTCGGCAGAGACGGTCCTCGGCTCCGTGGAGGGCGTGAACCTCGCACAGTCGAGCGACGCAATCGTCAAGGCGCGCCAGCACCTCGACGCGGGCGAACTCGAACAGGCGGCGGACCTCACGCTTCGACTGAGGGAGGAGCTCGACGTCTTGAAACGGCAGGGGGACGAGGCGACGACGGCCTTGCGCCGGCTCCGGGAGATGGTGGCCGACGCGGACGCGATGAACCTCCCGCTATCCACGACGACCGGCT
>WNGN01000976.1_pt1 | contig 18470 bp, 16 predicted proteins | sample 5400561 | NCBI WGS metagenome assembly WNGN01 (sample SAMN13153379, study PRJNA577476) | soil metagenome | isolation source: 115 cm soil or saprolite under Garry oak tree replicate 2 | place: USA:California | collected 2016-06-15
CCTATGCCCGGCCCGCAGATTATCCCATTCCGGGCGCACCGGAACCAGCACTGACAGGCGTCTTTTGAGCAGGAACGTTAAGAATCGGGCCCGTTTCAGGGGTTTAGAGCGGGATGAGATCGGGTTGGGCCATGACAACGTCCATTTTTCTTCTCGTGCCCGGGACGCAGCGCAGCACGAGTGCCGGTGCCCATTCTACTTTGCATGGGGTTGTTTTCGCGATTTTGTGTCCAGGCCCCGCGGTGCACCGCACCATAGCGCGTCGAAGACACGCGTGAACGCGCTTATGGGCGCTATGCCGCGTCCGGGACACGAGATCGTTAGTGCTTCGCGCTTACGCGAATCGATTCAACTCCATCATGCTCTAGGTCCCCGGCCTGGAAACCTCGGTCTCCTTGCTGGTGATGAATTCCAGCAGCACCGGAATGCCTTCCTTGGTCTTCGCAATGCCGCGCCGGATCGCGGGAATGATGTCTTCCGGTTTTGTCACGCGCTCGCCATGGCCGCCGAAGGCGCGTGCCATCGCCGCGTAGTCGCCGGAGATATCGGTCGATCGATATTTTTCGGTCGAAATCGGCATCACCTTCAATTCGATCGCCATGCTGAAATTGTTCAACAGGATCGACATGATCGGGATCCGCTCGCGTACCGCGGTCTCAAAGTCCATGCCGGTGAAGCCGATCGCGGCATCGCCCCAGACGTTGATGCAGAGCTTGTCGGGTTTTGCCAGTTTGGCGCCCATCGCCAGCCCCAGTCCGTAGCCGAGCTGGGTGGTCTTGCCCCAGCCGATATAGGACAGCGGTTCGACCGGCTTCCAGAATGGCGAGAGCTGATCGCGCGGGCTGCCGGCGTCGTGGGTGATGATGGTGTTGTTGATGTCGACCGTGTGCTGCAAGTCCCAGAGCACGCGATAGGGATTCAGCGGCGCGTCGTTGCTGGTCAGCTTCGGCATCCATTTGGCCAGCCACTCCTTGTGCGAAGCGGCGATCTCGGCGGCGACGGTTGACGCATCGCGGTCGGCGTTGACGCTTCCGTTGATCTCTTCCAAAAGCGCGTCGAGCACCAGCCCGGCGTCGCCGACAAGCCCGATCCTGGCTTCGACATCCTTGTTGAGATGCGCGGGGTCGAGCGTCGAATGGATGATGGTCTTGCCCTTGGGCATGGCAATGCCGAACGACGTTTCCGTGAACGAGCAGCCGATCCCGAAAATCACGTCGGCCTCACCGAGGAATTTCGGCACCGCGCGCGGCACCGCAAGACCGCCCGAGCCGAGTGAAAGCGGGTGCGTCTCCGGGAACGACGACTTGCCGCCGAGGCTGGTGGTGACGGGAATGGCGAGCCTTTCGGCGAGCCGCCTCAGCTGCGGCCAGGCTTTGGCGTAATGCACGCCCTGGCCGGCATAGATCACGGGACGTTTGGCTGACATCAACAGCGCCGCCGCCTCCTTCACATGCACGGGGTCGGCGCCATAACGGGTGCGCAAGACGGGCGTATAGTTCAGCGGCTCCGGCACCTCCTCGTTCCACATGTCGGCCGGGATTTCGACGATGACAGGTCCGCCGCGGCCGTTTTTCAATTTGGTGAAGGCGCGCCGGAAAATGTTGCAGACCTCAGCCGCGATGTTGATCGGCTCGGCCGATTTCGCGAACGCCCTCATCGCCTGGCTGGAATTGAAGTTCGGTTCGATATTCGCAAGCCGCCGCGCATAGCCCATCGGCAGCACCAGCACCGGCACGGATTCGCCGAAACATTGCGCCACGCCGCCCATGGCGTTTTCCGCACCGGGGCCGTGCTGCATGCAGAACGCGCCGATGGTGCGCCCCGACGTGACCCGGGAGATCGCGTCCGCCATGTGCAGCCCGATGCGTTCCTGCCGCACCATCACCGGGCGGATATCGGCATTGGCGGCGTGTTCGATAAGGTGATTGACCGGATAGCCGCAGAGGATCTCGATACCCTCGCGCTTCATGATTTCCGCAATGGCGGTGCCAAGTTTCATGGCGATCTCTCCCCGATTTGGTCGCTGTTTTGCCCGACCGATTGTGGATAGTTGGAACAGGAATTCGATGATTGGTAAAGCGCGGGCACACCTCGGCCGCGAAGTGCTGGTATGCGTTCCGCATCTCGACGTGTAACGCCGGGGGCTCGCGGGCGCATCCAAGGAGGCAGCGGTTCTACGGAGAGTTGCCATTTGCCCATCCGGCAACGGTTCGGTTCCGGGTTTAACCGATCGTTCAGTGTATTCGTCAACATGGTGGCAACCAATCCAATCTAGGCTCCGTGGGTTCGCAAGGGAAACCTCGCGAAGCGAGGACAGGAGTTTTGGATGCGGCTGCTATGTTCAAGATTCCTCAGCGATCAATCCGGCGCAACCGCCATTGAATATTGCCTGATCGCGGTCGGCATCAGCATCGTGATCGTTGCCGCCGTCAACGGCATCGGCTCCACCCTCAACACCAATTTCACTTCGGTGAATTCGTCGCTGAAATAGCGGCGGGTCGGCAGCGAGCGCCGTGCAAGAGTTTCTGTTTGGGACCTGGAGCCCGCAAATCATAGCCTACAGCCAGCAATATCCCTGGCGCGTGTTTGCCGCGGTGCTGGTCGCGATCCTGCTGCTGGATTTGATGTTCCGGAAGCGGTCGTCATCCGACGGCGGAGATTTCGGTGGGTTGGGCTTTGGCGATGGCGACGGCGACTGAGACCGCGCTCAGCGCGCTTTTCGATCCCCGTTCAGGGCCCGCATCACTCCGATCCGGGCAAACATCAGCCAGCCGCCGCCGGTCTCCGCGGCATTGATCAGGTTCTCGACCGCGATTTGCCAGAGCTCCTGCTGCTGCACATCTTCCGGCAGCTCCATGATGTAGTCGGCGGCGTGCTGCAGCGTCGTGAGCTTGCCGCCGCCGCGCAAGAGTATCGGCTGATCGAACGGCGTCGACCACGGCATCTCAGGCCGGGCAGGGCGCTGGTCGTGAAGTCATGCGGCATCCGGCCGGAATGATCGCCAGCGGCCGCAAAGGCTCGCGCATTTATCCCGCCTTTTTCGATCGGGCGGGCGCGCGCACCGGCTTCTCGATCTTCTTCGGCTCTTGAACTTTGGGTTCTTCCTTGGCGGCGCGCTTGCCGCTGATCGGGAGCAGCATCTCGCGCTGGCCCTCGACACGCTTGCGCGGTTTCTTGCCTTTCGCGATCGCGGGTGGGGCGGACTGCTTTTCGCTGGCGAGGCTGCGCTTCAGCGCGTCCATCAAATTAATGACGTTGCCGCTTGATTTCGGCGCGGCTTTCGCCGTGGGCAGGCCGTTGCGTTTTTGGTTGATGAGATCGATCAGCGCCGACTCGTAGCGGTCCTCGAACCTGTCGGGCTCGAACGTTCCGGATTTCTGTTCGACGATGTGCTTGGCCAGATCCAGCATGTCCTTGGTGATTTTCACGTCCTGGACATCGTCGAAATATTCCTTCTCGCTGCGCACCTCGTAGGGGTAGCGCAGCAGCGTGCCCATCAGGCCCTTGTCGAGCGGCTCCAGCGCAATGATGTGCTCGCGGTTGGTCAGCACCACGCGCCCGATCGCGACCTTGTTCATGCTGCGGATGGTTTCGCGGATGACCGCGAAGGCGTCATGACCGACCTTGCCGTCGGGTACGAGATAATACGGGCGGATCAGATAACGGTTGTCGATATCCGACTTGGGCACGAACTCGTCGATCTCGATGGTGCGCGTCGACTCCAGCGCGATGTCGTCGAGCTCGTCCTTGGACACCTCGATATAGGTGTCGGTGTCGACCTTGTAGCCCTTCATGATGTCGTCGGCCGCGACTTCCTCGCCGGTATCGGCGTCGACCTTGGCGTATTTGATGCGATGACCGGTTTTGCGGTTGATCTGGTTGAAGCTGACCTTTTCGCTATCCGACGTCGCCGGATAGAGCGCGACCGGGCAAGTCACGAGCGAAAGGCGCAAAAAGCCCTTCCAGTTGGCGCGGGGTGCCATGGGATACTCCGAAGACGCAACAGACCACTGGTGACGATACCACCGGGGAACCCGGATTCAAGGCAAGCCGGGAGGGAATCTCCCAATGGCGTTAACCGTGGCGGGGCCGGTTGGTTGCGAGCAGGGCGCGAAGGGGGGCCGGCGAGAGGGAAAGGTCCGCTTCGGGCTGATCGATGGCGGAATTGGGTGGCGCCTCAATTCTCGGCGCCGATAGGAAAGTATGCCCTTACCGCCTGCGCGATCCGATCGCTGTGGCGCATGCCGATCAACGGCGCCTTGTCGATGGCGTCGCGCAATTGAATGTCGGCTGCGGCCGTGCAGCGCAGATCAGCCACCGCGACGGAAACGACATCAGTGCCGGGTCCGCCTGACGAGGCCGCAGCAAATCGCTTCTTGCGCCGGGACCCAACGTCGCAGCCCTTAACGCCCGGAACACGACCGGAGATGATGCGTTGCTTTCGACGCAGGCGCCGCAAGACGCTCGCGACACTCAGGAATCGAGGGCACCATGGCAACCAGACAACAGCATCAGATCGTCGAAACCGCGACCGAGGCCCGCCAGGCCGAGCCGGGCCCCTCCGTGCTCGCTCTCCTGACTGTCTCCACCGGGCTGGCGGTACTGATCCTCAGCGTCGTCTGGTTCGTGTTCTTCCGCACCTGAGCGAAGCGATGACGTTGGCGGCACGACAAGGCGCGCCGTCTTGCGAAGGGCCTTGAAGAGGCCGAGCCCGTCATGTGTCGTTCCTCATTCCTCATCGAGGAGGCGGGAGCACGACACTCTCAGTCACCAGCAATCGCCTGTCGATCTCGCCGCGCCGAGGGTTTCCCGGCAGGCAGCGCGGCGTCGGTCAGGCGCGGCTTGCCGACGACAGGCGAGGTTCATCTCGGGGAGCGGCGGACCCGCGACCGCCGCGGCCGGCGGCCTATTGGGACGTTCCATTCGCGTGATAGGCGTCTTTTTCCGTGGCCGGACCCCCGAAAGGGCCGCCTGGCCAGGACGCGTCCGGCGCGGTCGAATGCTGGCGAAACCGGTTGTGAAGAAAAAGTAACCTTCGGGGTTATGATTGTTCATGGCCCGTTCACGCCCGCGAGGCTCATGTTGTGGGCGCAATCCTGCCATTCAAACGCGGAGACCATCTTGCGCCTGCTCGTCGTTGAAGATGATCCCGATCTCAATCGTCAGCTCACCACGGCGCTGACCGACGCCGGCTACGTCGTCGATCGCGCGTTCGACGGCGAGGAAGGGCATTTTCTCGGCGACAGCGAACCTTATGACGCTGTCGTGCTCGACATCGGTCTGCCGAAAATGGACGGTATTTCGGTGCTGGAAGCCTGGCGGCGCAACGGACGCGCGATGCCGGTGCTGATCCTGACCGCGCGCGATCGCTGGAGCGACAAGGTGCAGGGTTTCGATGCCGGCGCCGATGACTATGTGGCGAAGCCCTTTCATCTCGAAGAGATCCTGGCACGGATCCGCGCGCTGCTGCGCCGCTCCACCGGCCATGCCCAGTCGGAGCTGACCTGCGGGCCGGTCTCGCTGGATACCCGTACCGGCCGGGTCAGCGTGTCAGGCAATCCGATCAAGATGACGTCGCACGAGTACCGGCTGTTGGCCTACCTCATGCACCACACCGGGCGCGTGGTTTCGCGCACCGAACTGGTTGAGCATCTCTACGATCAGGATTTCGACCGCGACTCCAATACCATTGAGGTGTTCGTCGGCCGCATCCGCAAGAAGCTGGATGTCGATATTATCCAGACGGTGCGCGGGCTTGGCTATCTGCTGACGCCGCCACCGCCTGGTTCCTGATTAACGCCGTTGCTCGGGTACCCAATCTATCCTTTTGTTCGAGCATGATTTTGTTCGAAAATCGGCATCCATCCATTAGGGTCGTGACCGAGGACATGTTTTTCGGAATCAGCCCTGATGCGCGGTAGCTCGCTCGCCACCCGTCTGTTCCTGTCTGCGACGGCATGGGTGGTGGTGATCCTGTTCATCACCGGCATCGTGCTGTCATCGGTATACCGCGACGCGACCGAGCGCGCTTTTGACCGCCGTCTCAACCTCTATCTTCGCACCATCATCGCGGAAGTGGCGACTCCGGACAGCACGCCCGATCAATTTCAATCGCTCGGCGAACCGTTGTTCGAATTACCGCTATCCGGCTGGTACTGGCAGATTACCCGTACCGACTCCGAAAAACCCGAACTGCGCGCGTCGCGTTCGCTGTGGGACAAGAAGCTGCCGAAGCTTGAAGACCATGGCGCTGATTTGACCGCGGCCGGAATCCGTCTCGGCTATATCGATGGCCCCGAAGGCCAGAACCTGCGGATGGTGGAACGGCCGGTCGACCTCGGCGCCGACGGCAAGTTTCTGGTCAGCGTCGCCGGCGACTCCAGCGAGATTTTCGACGAAACCCGCAGCTTCGATTATTACCTTGGCGGCACCTTCGTCGCGCTGTCGATCGTGCTGGTGCTGACCACGATCTTCCAGGTTCGCTTCGGCCTCGCGCCGCTGAAGCGCATTTCAGAATCGATCGCCGATATCCGCTCCGGCCGCGCCGAGCGGCTCGAAGGCGAGTTTCCCGTCGAGATCGCGCCGTTGGCGCGCGAAACCAACGCGCTGATCGACGCCAACCGCGAGATCGTCGAGCGCGCCCGCACCCATGTCGGCAATCTCGCCCACGCCATCAAGACGCCGTTGTCCGTGATCGTTAACGAAGCTTCCGCGCACGCTGCCGACGCATTCGCGACGAAGGTGCTGGAGCAGGCAGACGTGATGCGCGATCAGGTCGCGCACCATCTGGAGCGCGCGCGCATCGCCGCGCGTCTCACCATTATCGGCACCATTACCGAGGTCGCGCCCGCGATCGAGGCGTTGCGCCGGACCATGGAGAAAATCCATCGCGACCGCGGCATTGCCATCGCGATCACGGCCGACCCGCAGGCGAAGTTTCGCGGCGAGCGGCAGGACCTCGAGGAGATGGCCGGAAACCTCGTCGACAACGCTTGCAAGTGGGCGGCGTCGCAAGTCTTCATCGAGGTGCTGGTGGAACGGCCGGTTGCGCCCGGCGCCGGTCCGATGCTGCGGATCATCGTCGACGACGACGGCCGCGGGTTGTCGGCGGCCGAGCGGGCGCAGGTCTCCCGCCGCGGCCAGCGGCTGGACGAGTCCAAGCCAGGTTCCGGGCTGGGGTTGTCGATCGTGGTCGATCTCGCGGCCTTGTACGGCGGCAGCCTGATCCTCGGCAATGCGCCGATCGGGGGGCTGCGGGCGGAACTGGTGCTGCCGGCGGTGTGAGCGCCGTTTGCGGTGGAGCCGGGGGGCAGCCGGATGGAACGGCACCCGCAGATCCCCAATTCCACTATTCCTAAACGACTTCTTAACGCGCGCGCTTTTATCATGCCCGCTGGACTGTTTCACCGTCCATTATTACACCAATGTGCATACCGGGCGTATGAGCCAGACATCGATCGAGCGGCTGAGGGACTATCTCGCGCAGCTTCCGCCGCAGGCGCAGGCTTTGTTGATGCGAGAGTTCGAGCGCGCCATCGAACGCGGCGAGGACACCACGGTCGCCACCTTCGTGCTCGAACAGTTGCGCAAGGTCGTGCGCGGCAGCGACGAGGAGGTGCGGCCGCGCACCGACGATCCGGCGCGGCTGCTGTTCCGCCCGCTCGAGCCGTTTCTCATCGATAGTAATTTTCCGGTACGGCCGGGTCAGATCCGCCGCGCGTCGTTGTTGCCGGTGTGGCAATGGCTGATCCGCGACGGCGCGCCCGATCAGGCGCGCGAATTCGAAGCGGCGCTGGCCCTGGTGCGGGAAACCGGAACCACGTCCGGGCTCGAGTCCGCGATCCGCAAATTTCAGCTCGCCACAGCGGATGCGATCTTCAAGATTGCCACGCCCGTGCGCGGCGGCGACAAGCCGCGTGAACTGGCCCGCATCGGACCGCCCAATGTGATCGACGATATGCTGCCGATCGGCTCCGTCTTGCAGGCCCGTGAAGCCCTGGACGGCCTCAGCGGCCGGCTTCCCAGCAACTTGCGGATGCTGGCGGATCCGCAGATCGGGCCGGTAACCGCCTCGCTCAACGTTTCCGCCCTGCAAACCCTGCAAACGCTGCCGTTCGCGCTGACGCTGGTCATGCAACGGCTGACCGCGCCGTGGCAAATCATCCGGCTCGCCATCAAGATGGCGGCTTCCGACGATGAAATCCGTGTTGCCGCTACGCCCTATGGCATCGCCGTCACCATAGCCCTGCACGATCTGTGCTTCCTCGCCGCCTGCCTGCGAACCGATATCAAGCGCGGCCAGTTCGACAACGTCGCCGAGCAACTCAAGAGCCTGCATGACGGCGTGCGCGGCCTGCGGACCGAACTGGATCTTCGCAACGATTCCTCGTGGGGCAAGCAACTGACGTCGATCCGAGCCGACATTTCCAACACCCTGCAATCGGAAATCGACAGCGTGCCCGGCCGGGTCCGGCGTCTCCTGCGGCAGCGCGCCGACAAGGATATTCCCATCGGAGCCAAGGTCGACACCAATGATGTCGAAGAAACCGCCGCTTTGATCGATTTCGTCGCGGTATGCCGCACCTACGCCAGCGAACTCGCAATCAACGAGGTGACGCTGCGAACCTATTCCGACCTGCAACAATATGTCGAGAAGTCCACCGAGGCGCTGGTGCAGTCGCTGCGCGGCGGCGACGCCAAGACCCGCGCCTACCGGGAGATGCAGGTCAAAGCGGCAGTACGATTTTGCGAGGTATTGTTCGGCCGCGACTACGCCTCGCTGATGAGCAGGGCGGCGGAAAACGCACTGACCGGCGATCGCAAGCCCTCAAAGGCCGGATAAGATTGCGTAAGCTACAACCGCAATTTCTGATTGGTGCAATCCGGGCGGCGGGCGGTCGGCTGATCCGGTCACGCCGATGGCGTCTCCGGCCCCGAACGGCTCGCTACGGAGCAGGCTGCCCGACGCCGTCAAACGGCGGCCTTATTATCTTAAAGCGCTGAACGGCCACGGTGAATTTGCCGCGCAAGATGACGAGTTTTGCGTCAGTTAAAACTTTGGTTTTTCTGTGTTTTTGGATTTTTATGCGGCGGCTGCAAATTGACAATTCTCAATTGCCGGGCTTGCCGCCTGTGGTGTAAAGCGGCATATCGGCGCGTCTCCACAGGGCGCCCGTTTCACCGGAACCCGCCTGATGACGTTGTGGTTTGTGCTCGCGCTGATGACGGCCGCGGCGATCTTCGCCGTGCTCTGGCCATTGGGTCGCGCCGCCCGGCCGCAAAACGACGGCAATGAGGCGGTGGTCTACAAGGATCAGCTCACTGAGATCGATCGCGATGTTGCCGCGGGCCTGATTGGTGCTTCGGAAGCGGGTGCCGCACGCGTCGAGATCGGTCGTCGCTTGCTGGCCGCGGCGGATAGTCAGCGTGAGCCACCGATCGCATCGAACATCAAGCTGCGCCGTTCGGCGGCAGTTCTGGCCCTGGTTGGAGTTCCAATCGTGGCAGTTGCTCTCTACCTCCCGCTTGGCTCGCCGCGGCTCGGCGATTTTCCGCTGGCGCAACGCACCCGTGCGCCGGACGTCACCCAGCCGCTCGACAATCTGGTGGCGCAGGTCGAGCAGCATCTGGAGAAAAATCCAACCGATGGCCGCGGCTGGAACGTACTTGCGCCGGTATTGGTGAAACTCGGCCGCTACGACGACGCGGTGCGGGCCTATCACAATTCGATCACCTATGGCGGCGACAGTGCCGCGCGCCGGGCCGATCTCGGCGAAGCCCTTGCCGCGGCGGCGGGTGGCGTCGTCACCGACGAGGCCAAGGCTGAATTCGAACGCGCCATCGCGCTGGACGCGGACGAGTCCAAGGCGACCTACTTCCTCGGCGTCGCCGCCGAGCAGGACGGCCGCACCGCGGAGGCCGGGTCGATCTGGCGTGCGATGCTCGCCAAAGCGCCGGCGGACGCGCCGTGGCGTCCGCTGGTTCAGGCCGCACTGGCGCGGGTCGGCGGTTCCACCGTTCCGGCACTATCGGATGATACGGTGGCGGCGGCGAAAGACATGAATGAGACCGACCGTGGCGCGATGATCCGTGGCATGGTCGAGCGACTCGCCAGCCGGCTGAAGCAAAACGGCGACGACGTTGAAGGATGGCTGCGGCTGGTGCGGGCTTATATGGTGATGGGCGATCGCGATAAGGCCAGGAGCGCGCTCGTTGACGCCCGTCAAGCCGTCGCCAACGACGCAGAGCGGCTGCGGCGACTGAATGATGGTCTGAAGAATCTCGGGCTCGATGGATGAGCATGACGATGCGCAGGATTGAAAGCATGATGCCGAAAGCTGTGAAGCGGTTTTCGGATGGCATCATGCCTGGGATTGAAGGCCACGCATGACGCGCAAGCAGCGGCGTTTGACAATGATCGGCGGCTCGCTCGCGGTTCTCGCGGTTGCGGCGGCCCTGGTGCTGAACGCGATGCGCGATTCAATCGTGTTTTTTTCGACGCCGGCGATGGTGGCTGAAAAGCATATCCAGGCGGGCAAGCGTTTCCGGCTCGGCGGCCTCGTGCAGCCGGGGTCGCTGGTGCGCGGCGACAACCTGGCGGTCACGTTCCAGGTCGCCGACGGCAGCGCCGTACTGCCCGTGGCCTACAAGGGAATTCTTCCGGATCTGTTCCGTGAAGGGCAGGGTGTGGTCGCCGAGGGCGCGCTCGACGCCTCCGGCGTGTTCAAGGCCGACACCGTGCTCGCCAAGCATGACGAGACCTACATGCCCAAGGAGGTCGCGGACGCGCTGAAGAAGCAGGGGCACTGGAAGGACGATTACGGCGCGAAGCCGGATTATAGCGCAAAACCCGCGGCCACCCAGGGAGCGTCGCAAGTGAAACAAGGTGTCTCGCAGTGATCGCCGAAGCCGGACATTACGCGCTGGTGCTGGCGCTGGCCCTGGCGTTGATCCAGTCCACCGTGCCAATCCTCGGCGCGCGCCTGCACGATCCCGCTTTGATGAATGTCGCGCGCTCGACTGCGCTGGCACAGTTGCTGTTCGTGGCGGCGTCGTTCGCGGCGCTGGTCATGTTGCACGTCACTTCCGATTTTTCCCTGGTCAACGTGTTCGAGAATTCGCATTCGCAAAAGCCGCTGATCTACAAGATCACCGGCGTGTGGGGCAACCATGAGGGCTCGATGCTGCTGTGGGTGTCGATCCTGGCGCTGTTCGGCGGCCTCGTGGCGGCGTTCGGCAACAACCTGCCGCTGTCGCTGCGCGCCCACGTGCTGGCGGTGCAGGCCTGGGTCGCCAGCGCGTTCTATCTGTTTATCCTGATCACCTCGAACCCGTTCCTGCGCATCGCCAACCCGCCGATCGAGGGCCGCGACCTCAATCCGGTGCTGCAGGACATCGGTCTGGCGGTGCATCCGCCGATGCTCTATCTCGGCTATGTCGGATTCTCGATTTCGTTTTCGTTCGCCGTCGCAGCCCTGATCGAAGGCCGGATCGACGCGGCATGGGCGCGTTGGGTGCGGCCATGGACGCTGGTGGCGTGGATATTCCTCACCCTCGGCATCGCGATGGGCTCATACTGGGCCTATTACGAACTCGGCTGGGGCGGCTGGTGGTTCTGGGATCCGGTCGAGAACGCCTCGCTGATGCCGTGGCTCGCGGGCACCGCGCTGTTGCATTCCGCCGTCGTGATGGAAAAGCGCAACGCGCTCAAGGTCTGGACCATCCTGCTTTCAATCCTGACGTTCTCGCTGTCGCTGCTCGGCACCTTCCTGGTGCGCTCGGGCGTGCTGACCTCGGTGCATGCGTTCGCGACCGATCCGACGCGCGGCGTATTCATCCTGCTGATCCTCTGCATCTTCATCGGCGGCAGCCTGACGCTGTACGCGTGGCGGGCCTCGGCGCTGAAGCAGGGCGGGCTGTTCGCGCCGATCTCGCGGGAAGGCGCGCTGGTGCTCAACAATCTGTTCCTCACCACCGCCTGCGCGACGGTGTTCATCGGAACGCTGTACCCGCTGGCGCTGGAGGTCCTGACCGGCGACAAGATTTCGGTCGGCGCGCCATTCTTCAATCTCACCTTCGCGCCGTTGTTCCTCCCGTTGATGATCGCAGTGCCGTTCGGGCCATTGCTGGCGTGGAAGCGCGGCGATCTTCTCGGCGCGGCGCAGCGGCTGACCGCCGCCGGCATCGCGGCGCTGATTGCGATCGCGGTGCTATGGGCGTGGACCCGCGGCGGCAGCGCCTTCGCGCCGCTCGCGATCGGGCTCGCCGTATTTGTCATCGCGGGCGCGTTGAGCGATCTCGCCGAGCGCACCGGTCTGTTTCGGCTGCCGTTCGGAACCGCCGTGCAGCGCGCGCGCGGATTGCCGCGTTCGACCTGGGGCACGGTGTTTGCGCATGCCGGCGTCGGCGTGGCATTGATCGGAATCGTCTGCGAGACCACATGGAACAGCGAATATATCGGATCGATGAAGCCCGATGACGTCGCGAAAATCGCCGGCTATGAATTGAAGCTCGATGGCGTGACGCAGCGGCAGGGGCCGAATTTTCGCGAAATGCTGGCGCGGTTCACCGTCAGTCTTGATGGCGAGCCGCTCAGCGCGATGACGCCGTCGAAGCGCAACTTCACCACGCGGGGATCGTCGACCACCGAGGCTGCGCTGCTGACGCGCGGCGCCAGCCAGCTCTATATCTCGCTCGGCGATACCGCCGCTGACGGCGCGATCGCGGTGCGCATCTATCATAAGCCGCTGGTGCTGCTGATCTGGTGGGGACCCGTCCTGATGGCGTTCGGCGGCATGCTGTCGCTGTCGGACCGCCGCTTACGGGTCGGCGCGCCGAAGCCCGCCAAGGCGCTGCGCGGACTGCAGGCGGCGGAATAGGTTTTTCCTCATCCTGAGGAGCCGCGGAGCGGCGTCTCGAAGGATGAGACTTTTTGGTTACGCCATCCTTCGAGACGCATCCTTCGGATGCTCCTCAGGATGAGGGAAGAGACCAGGTGCGAAAGCTGATCGCGATTTCATTCGTCGTATGGATGGCAGCTTTTGCCGCATCGCCCGCTTACGCCGTGCAGCCTGACGAGATCATGTCGGATCCGGCCAAGGAAACGCGGGCGCGGGATTTGTCGCGCGAACTGCGCTGCATGGTGTGCCAAAACCAGTCGATCGACGATTCCGAAGCGCCGCTGGCGCGCGATTTGCGGCTGTTGGTGCGCGAGCGGATCGCGGCCGGCGACAGCGATGCGCAGGTGATCGATTTCCTGGTGGTGCGCTATGGCGAGTTCGTGCTGCTGAAACCCCGGCTCAAGCCCCACACGTTGTTGCTGTGGCTGTTACCCCCGCTGGCGCTGGCCGGGGGCGGGTTTGCGCTGTGGATGCATGGCCGGCGGCGCTCGAGATCCGCAGCCACGGAGGATCAATCCCTGGTCAAACTGACCTCGGAAGAAGAAACGCGGCTGCAAGTGCTGATCGCGGCGGAGCCGCCCGCGGAGGGGCCTGCCTAGCCCCGCGTTAGATCGTTTTGCCTGCGATAAGCCGGTTTTTGCCCTGCGATAAGCCGTTTTCGCCCCTGCGATAAACCGTTTTCGCCCCTGCGATAAACTGCCGCATTCGTAACCCCCTTCATTACAAAAGTTTAATTCCCCCGCCAGCGCGCGGTAAGGGTGAAATCCCCATGTTCAGGCTCATGAGGTGCTCGCCCCCGGCACCGTCGATTTCACGCTTTGGAGACTTCCTTGATGACCGACCGTCCGACAGATCTTTCGTCCCTCCCGTCTTATCGAGCACCCCGCCGTTCGCTGTTTTCCGCGCGCAAGTTCGCGTTGATGGCCTCGGTCGTCGCCGGCCTCGGCGTGGCCGTTTATGGCTTCAGCCCGTCGCCTGGACCGGTGGATCTCTTCAGCAGCCCTGCGCATGCGCAGGTCAACAACGAAGTCCGGAAAGTTGAGCGGCCGGTCGGCTTTGCCGACATTGTCGAGCGCGTGAAGCCTTCCGTGATTTCAGTAAAGATCAATATCGCCGAGAAGCTCGCCAAGGATGATGGCGCCAACAATAACAACGATGACTCGCCGTTCCAGCCGGGCTCGCCGATGGAGCGCTTCTTCCGCCGCTTCGGCGGACCTGATGGCATGCCGCAGGGCCGCGGCGGACCCCGCGGCGGCGGACGCGGCCCGGTGACCGGTCAAGGTTCCGGCTTCTTCATCTCCCCTGACGGCTACGCGGTCACCAACAATCACGTGGTCGATGGCGCCGACAAGGTCGAGGTCACGACCGACGACGGCAAGACCTACATCGCGCAGGTGATCGGCACCGATGCGCGCACCGATGTCGCGTTGATCAAGGTCGAGGGCAGTTCGAACTTCCCGTTCGCCAAGCTTTCGGACGGCAAGCCCCGGATCGGCGACTGGGTGCTCGCGGTCGGTAATCCGTTCGGCCTCGGCGGCACCGTCACGGCCGGCATCGTCTCGGCCAGCGGCCGTGACATCGGCAACGGCCCGTACGACGACTTCATCCAGATCGACGCTCCCGTGAACAAGGGCAACTCAGGTGGCCCGGCCTTCAACACCGAAGGCGAAGTGATGGGTGTGAACACCGCGATTTATTCGCCGTCCGGCGGCAGCGTCGGCATTGCGTTTTCGATCCCGGCGTCGACCGTGAAGAATGTGATTGCCCAGCTCAAGGACAAGGGCTCGGTCAGCCGCGGCTGGATCGGTGTCCAGATTCAGCCGGTCACGGCCGACATCGCCGACAGCCTTGGCCTCAAGAAGGCCGAAGGCGCGCTGGTCGCGGAACCCCAGGCCAACGGTCCGGCGGCCAAGGCCGGCATCGAGTCCGGCGACGTGATCACGGCGGTGAATGGCGACGCAGTCAAGGATGCCCGCGAACTCGCCCGCACCATCGGCGCGCTCGCGCCCGGTAATGCGGTGAAGCTCAACGTGCTTCACAAAGGCCAGGACAAGGTCGTCAACCTTACCCTCGGTCAGCTGCCGAATACGGTCGAGGCCAAGGCCGACAACGACAACAGCGACAAGGGCGGCGCGACCAAGGGCACCGACGTGCCGAAGCTCGGCCTGACGCTTGCGCCCGCCAACAGCGTTGCCGGCGCCGGCAAGGATGGCGTTGTCATCACCGAGGTCGATCCGAAGAGTGCGGCGGCCGAGCGTGGCTTCAAGGAAGGCGACGTCATTCTCGAAGTCGCCGGAAAGAGCGTCACCAATGCCGGAGATGTGCGCGAAGCGATCAACGCCGCGCGCACCGACAACAAGAACAGCGTTCTGATGCGCGTCAAGAGCGGCGGTTCGTCGCGCTTCGTCGCGGTGCCCTTAGCAAAGGGCTAGGGCTAACTATCTAGGAGATGGAGGGTGTCGCCGGCATCAGTCGCCCCCGCCGACGGCTCTTTCCGGGGGGCGGGTCAAAATGCCCGCTCCCTCGAGCTACCTTCCGATGGAATACGCCCCCCTCTGTCGGGAGGTCAAAGGGCGGTGAGGTCCCCCAGCTTCACCGCCCGCTTTTTTTGCTTAATCCGGAGCTGCCAGGTCGCCTTGCATGAGGATGCCGACCGCGCCATGGTGACAGAAGGCTGACCCACTTGACCGCAATCGACCCCCAGATGCGCCTCTTGATTATCGAAGACGACCGCGAGTCCGCCGACTACCTGGTGAAGGCATTTCGTGAAGTCGGTTACGTTGCCGATCTCGCCGGCGATGGCGAGGAAGGGTTGGCGCTCGCCGACAGCGGCGACTATGACGTGCTGGTGATCGACCGGATGCTGCCGAAGCGCGACGGCCTGTCGCTGATCGGCACCTTGCGCGAGAAGGGCAATCGCACCCCGGCACTGATCCTCTCGGCGCTTGGACAAGTGGACGACCGCATCAAGGGCCTGCGCGCCGGCGGCGATGACTACCTGCCAAAACCCTATTCATTCGCCGAACTGCTGGCGCGGGTCGAAGTGCTGTCGCGCCGCCATGGCGGCCCGGCCGAGGAAACCGCTTATCGTGTCGGCGACCTCGAGCTCGATCGCCTTTCGCACCGGGTGGCGCGTGGCAAGGACGAATTGACGCTGCAACCGCGCGAGTTCCGGCTGCTGGAATATCTGATGAAGCACGCCGGGCAGGTGGTGACGCGAACCATGCTGCTCGAAAACGTCTGGGATTATCATTTCGATCCCCAGACCAACGTCATCGACGTGCATATTTCGCGGCTGCGTTCCAAGATCGACAAGGGTTTTGAGCGGCCCTTGCTGCACACGATCCGCGGCGCCGGATACATGATCCGTGATGGGGTTAGATAAGGTGCAATAACTGTTGAATTTTTCCAGGCTCATTGGTTTTCGATTGCCAACTATTTACCGCTTCTCCCAACCGTCAGTCGGCTCCGCAGCACCGCCGAAAAGTAAAAGCCCCGCCTAAGCGGGGCTTTCTTCAATCGGCTTGCGGGCGTCCGGCAGTGTTTTGAGCCATACTCTCAAATCGTCCGGCAGGATGACCGTACGCCTCCCGTGCTTCCTGGCCTTGAGATCACCGCTGCTGATCGCCTCGCGAATGGACGTTAGCCCGATCCCTGTGATGGCGCTTGCCTCCTCGGATGACACCGAGAGCCGTTCCGAGAGCGGTACCTTTCCCTTCTGCCCGAACTCGTTCATCACATAAGCGCCCTATCGTTTGCGGGCCACGGTGTGGCTAGTCTCGTCGCCCTTGTCCTCGACCTGCGATTCCGGCACGGGGCGACAATCTCACGCGCCTCCTTGGCGTAGCTTGGTACTGCGGCCAATAAAGAGCGCATCGGAAAACGTGATCATCCCCCACATGATGCAATTGGCCGTGCCGAAGCAAAATGGTTGTCAGAAATGCGTGGTACAATTGGATACCAAAGCGAATGAAAGGAGAGGTTCCGCTTCCCAATTTCTTCGCCCCTACTCAGGGTAATAGCTGCGACGAATTTCTGGAGTCTGGGGCGAAGCCCTCACCGCTGCGAAGGTGATCAGCTGCTGATATCGTAAATGGTTCGCCCGGACTCGAGCCTGCAATCAGACTGTTATGAGCGCGAGGATATTCGTCGGGCCCGTTGATTTTGCTGCAATTTCGTTTGGATTCGATCGCGTTTATCGGATTTTGACGAGGTCGTTTCTGGTGCGAAACTGGTGCAGTGACGCAGCAGTCCCGTAATGGACGCACGAAGGTCGAGACGCCCTTTGTGCGCTTGAAGACCCCTCACGGCCTGTGCGCATTCGGCTCCGACGCCACTCAGCGCCCGCAACAAGCTCCTTCTCGCCACCGACCACGAGAGGCGATATCCGCATTCGCCAGAGTGTCACCCGATCGTGAAAAAACTAACAAAAAGGTCATTTGAGTTGGCGCGATATCCGAACAAATACTCCAAGTTGTCGCTCGTGCCTCACGGGCGTTCGGAATTTTCCTTTTCTAGAAGCGCTTTCACCTCCGAAATGGGATGGCTCAAGTCAACGTGCCGTCTACCGGGGCCGGAGATACGCGCGCCACGAACTGGAGGAAACCATGGACGCAATTAGTCTGGATCACGACCATCACCATCACCATCATGAACGCGGGGAGGAGGTCGCCTTCACGCAGACCAATCTGGTCGCGGATAGCTCGGGTACGCCTGGCGCCGCGCCGACAACGACAATCGATCCAAACCTCATCAATCCCTGGGGCGTTGCCGATAGTCCGACAGGGCCCTTCTGGGTTTCGGACAACGGCACGGGTGTGACGACAATCTATAATGGTGCCGGAATGCCGGCCGGGCCTAAGCTTGTGACGGTCGCGGCGCTCCCCGGCGAGGACCATTCCAATCCCACCGGGCAGGTGTTCAACGGCGGAGGCGGTTTCGACATCAGCAGCAACGGAACGACGGGATCCTCGCTGTTCATCTTCGCAACCGAGAGCGGCACCATATCCGGATGGAATCCCAAGGTGGACCCTGCAAGCTCGGTCATCGCGGTCGATAATTCGAGCAACGGTGCCGTCTACAAGGGTCTTGCGATCGGCAGCAACCACGACGGCACCTTCCTTTTCGCCGCGAACTTCCACAACGGGACGGTCGATGTCTTCGACCAGAACTTCGAGCCGGTGAACAGCTTCACCGATCGGCATCTGCCGCAAGGCTATGCGCCCTTCAATGTCCAGGTTCTTGATGGCCACTTGTTCGTGACATTCGCATTGCAGGATGCGGACAAGCACGACGACGTTGCCGGTGCTGGCCACGGCTTTGTGGACGAGTTCGACCTGAAAGGGCACTTGCTCGACAGAGTGGCATCGCGCGGGCCGCTCGATTCTCCGTGGGGGCTTGCGATCGCGCCCTCTGGCTTCGGAGAGTTCGCCCACGATCTTCTCGTCGGAAATTTCGGTGACGGCACGATTAATGCCTTCGATCTGAAGGACGATCACTTTGAGGGCAAGTTGCTCGGCGCCAACGGCGCCCCAATCACCATTGGTGATCTCTGGGCTCTCATTCCCGGCA